>WNFJ01407418.1_pt3 | contig 62268 bp, 49 predicted proteins | sample 5400461 | NCBI WGS metagenome assembly WNFJ01 (sample SAMN13153349, study PRJNA577476) | soil metagenome | isolation source: 115 cm saprolite on Douglas fir-dominated hillslope | place: USA:California | collected 2013-09-17
AACCGAGTTTCCAAGGCATCGAAAGCCCACAGGCTTCTTCGGCGAGGAGTGCTCTTAGCATGCCTAGTCGCCGGCCGACTTACTTTTTCAGCAACGTCTGAAGCCTGTGCCACCCAGGTTCAGCGAGTGCCAGGTGGCACAGGCTTGAGCCTGTGAGAACTTTTTCCGCAGCCTCTGCCAACCGGCGCGCAGGATATCATCCTGGATATCATCCTGCTCTACAAAACCGCTTAGTGTCAGTCAGGTGGACAGGGGCAGGCCACAAAAAACGATGGCCCGCCCCACGTTGTGTTCCTACTGAAAGAAAATCGTATCGTTGCGAATCTCGTCGCCCGTAAACAAACACGGCCCCGGCCGGAACCTGTAACCAGGCGCGACGCTCATCACCGCCGAGTAAATCGACTGGGGATCCTCCGGCGCTTCCTCGGTTGAGATGACGATGCGCGGGTGGTAGCGGCGGATGGTGTCCACGGCGCCCTTGACCATGCGCGTTCCCGCGCCTTTGATATCCGCCTTGATGATATCGACGCGTGCGAGACGCAATTCCGCGACGATCCTGTCGATGGTCGTGACCGGGATATCGGCAATCGGTTTGGCATTCTCGCCTTGAGTGACGAAGCTATCGCCCGCAGCACCGTTTCCGTTTGCGAAAAATACCAGCCGCTTCTCTTCGTCCCAAACTCCCTTGGGATAAATCACCAGCTTGCCCGACGTCTCATAATTTCCGAAATTGCGACGCAGGCAGACCAACGCCTCGGGCGATGGCTCGATGGCGATGATCTTGGATGCTCCGGCGTCGAGCGCCGTCTTTACGTAGGTGCCGATGTGAGCGCCGCAGTCGAGTACAACGTCGCCTGCCTTCACTCCCCCGTGATCGGCGTCGCCATAAATTTTGCGCCGCTGTTGCGCCAGCAGAATGGAGAGGATCTCGTCACTGGTATCGGGCACCCAGAATTCGCCGTCGGGCGTGGACCACAGTTTGTAGCCGGGCTCTTTGCGAATGACGTGCGACTGCGCCAGATACTTCCGCTCCAGCTCGCCCTGATCGACCTTGACCTGGGCGTCTTTGACGCCCTTCCACACAGTGCAAAACGGACTGAGCTTCGCCTTGGCTGCGAAGGGGACAATGGAGAGCCCGGGGAGGAACGCGAGCGCAGACCACGTGACCAATATGAGCCCGCAGAGTGCGATAAAACTCTTGAGCGCCAGCGCGACCAGCCAGTGAATGGGTTTTTTAGCGGATTGAGCCATCGCCCTATCCATCGGTTGAAACAGATGAAAACAATACCCCTGGGATGGGACAGGGCCATGCCCCATGAGCGCTAACTCAGGAATTGTGCCGAACTTGTGGAGCACGCACTCGTGTGTCCCACGTCGGCATTCTTGCCGACGCGGGAGCAGGACTGGATCGAGCGCCGTGGGGGCCGCGGTCTCTCCAGCAGGAATCATCGCCAGACTGGTTCTGGATTGCTTGTTGCGCGGATCTGAGCTGGGACATTACCAACTCGGAGCGTTTAGCATCATGGCCAACCACGTCCACGCGTTGGTGCTACCGCAGATTCCGCCGAGCCGCTGCTCAAGTCGTTGAAGGGGTATAGCGCACACGAGGCCAACCGCCTGCTGGGCCGAATGGGCGAGCCGTTCTGGCAACGGGAGACAGACTATCGCTGGTCGAGTGCACACGAAACATGGCGCGCGAAGCTGGCTCCGCCGAACATCCAGATGGCCCCGCCTTGCGTCGGCAAGAATGCCGACGTGGCACGCACGAGTGCGTGCTCCACAGGTCCAACGCGATCTTTCAGTTAGCGCTTATGAGGGCATGCCCTGTCACCCGTGAACCTGCGATGCTATAGGTGATGGAAGAACTTCGCATTGTCGCCATCGGCGGAGGGACGGGACTTTCAACGCTGCTGCACGGGTTGAAACGCTACGCCACACCTTCGCGCGAAGTAGAGATCACAGCCGTCGTCACGGTCACGGACGACGGCGGCAGCTCGGGACGCCTTCGACGGGAATTCGACGTGCTGGCGCCGGGCGATATCCGCAATTGCATGGTGGCGCTCTCGGAAGATGAAGCGCTGCTATCCAAACTTTTTCAGTACCGCTTCGCCGAGGGCAAGGGACTGAAGGGTCACAGCTTCGGCAACCTGTTCGTTACGGCGCTCACAAATCTTACGGGCGATTTTGCGCACGCCGTCAAAGTTTCCTCCGAAGTCCTGGCGAGCGTAGGCCGCATCTATCCCTCCACGGATGCCAACGTCGTGCTGCAGGCGGAGCTCGAAAACGGCCGTATTGTCACCGGCGAAACCAAGATCAGCAAGAGCCGGTCGCGCATTAAATGGATCCGGCTGCGCCCGCAGTCCTGCGCGCCGCTTCCCGAGACCCTGGAGGCGATTGAACAGGCCGATCTCATCACCTTCGGCCCGGGGTCGCTTTTCACCAGCATCGTTCCCAATGTGCTGGTGCGCGGCATCCCGCAAGCCATCCGCCGCAGCCGCGCGCTGTGCGCCTATTTCGTCAATCTGATGTGGCAGCCGGGCGAGACCATCGGCTTTCGGGCGTCCGACCACGTGGCCGCAATCAATCGCCACGCCGGCTTCAACCTATTTAATGTCGTGGTGGTGAACACACACGGCATCTCCGCCCGGCAAAGACGGAAATACGCCGCCGAGGAGGTGCAATCGGTGTTGAACGATATCGACCGGCTGGCCGAGATGGGCTTGCAAGTGGTGACGGCCGATCTGCTCGGCGAAGGGGAAATCGTTCGTCACGATCCGCGCGCCACGGCTGCGATCGCCATGGATCTGGCGCGCCGCGGACGCTTGGCGCGGCGCAAGCTTCGGGTCCTGGGAGAAAAATGAAATCGTCGGTCAACCTGGTGATCCTGGCGGCGGGGCAGGGCACGCGGATGAAATCCAAGCACGCGAAGGTGCTGCACCGCGCCGGAGGGCTCACGCTCATCGAGCAGGTGGTGAAGACTGCGCTCGAAGTGGGGCCCGCGGCGCATGTCACCGTCGTTGTGGGACACCAGGCGGCGGAAGTGAAAGCCGTACTTGCGCCGTCCGGCGTGCGGATCGTAGAACAATCCGAACAGAAGGGGACCGGGCACGCAGTCTTGATGTGCCGGCCGGCTTTAGTCTCGCAAGGCGGACTAGTTGTCGTGCTGTATGGCGACGGCCCGCTGCTCTCGCGAGCAACATTGCAAAGGCTGATCGACCGCCAGGCCGAGAGCCACGCCGCCGCAACGCTGATCGCTACCCGTCTGGACGATCCCACCGGTTATGGGCGCTTGGTCTTCGATGAAAAAGGCGAGCTCAAGGGCGTCGTCGAGCAGAAGGTCGCAACGCCCGAGCAACTCGCGCTCCAACTGATCAATTCAGGCATCTACTGCTTCCGCGCCGATCTGCTCTGGAAGCACATCCCTGAAATCGCGCTCAACGAAACCGCCCACGAATATTATTTGACGGACATGGTGGAGATTCTCACTCGCGCGGGCCGCTCGGTGGCTGCAATGGAGGTGGCGGATTCCAAGGAACTGTTGGGAATTAATACGCGTGTCGAGCTGGCCGCCGTGGATAAGATCTTCCGTGAGCGCAAAGTGCAAGAGTTGATGCTGGCGGGCGTCACGATCGAAAAACCGGAGACGGTGACTATCGACGATGCAGTGCGGATCGGCGCGGATTCCGTCGTCGAACCGTTCGCGCAGATTCTGGGAGCGACCGAGATTGGGGCGGACTGCCGCATCGGAGCCTGCTCGATTGTCCGGAATTCGAAGCTGGGGGACGATGTCGAGATTGCGCCGTTCACCTCCATCGCGGATTCGGAAATCGAGTCCGGCGTGCGGATCGGTCCGTTCGCGCGGCTGCGCAATGGCAACCGCGTCGCGGCCGGCGCGCATATCGGCAACTTCGTGGAGCTGAAGAACACGCAGTTCGGCGCGGATGCCAAGGCGAATCATCTGGCGTATCTGGGCGATTCCGAGATCGGCGCGGACGTGAACATCGGCGCGGGCACCATCACCTGCAATTACGACGGAGTGAAGAAGCACCGCACGCGCATCGGCAAGGAAGCTTTCGTGGGAAGCAATTCGACCTTGGTCGCGCCCGTCGAGATCGGAGAAGGAAGTTACATCGGCGCGGGCTCGGTGATCACGGACCCGGTGCCGCCGGATGCGTTGGGCCTCGGACGAGGTCGTCAAGTAATCAAAGAAGGCTGGGCGAAGAAGAAGCGGCGCTCCACGCCGCCGGTCACTTCGTGACCCAGGAATACGAGGAATTCGAGGAATGGGCCGCTGCGCGTCCCTGAATTCGAGGAATACGGGGACAGCGTGGCTGGACGGCTTCCTTGAATTCGGGGACGCGAAGCGGCCCATTCCTCGAATTCCTTGTATTCTTCCCCCTTACTTTTTCTTCTGCGCCGCGCGCACTACAATCAGACGCGCGACGTCACCTTCGTCCGTGGTCACGAAGCCGACCGTAACTTTCGTTCTTGCGCGGAGGCGTCCTTCGACGCGCGTGTCGAGCTTGATCAGGAACGAGCGACGCTCGGGCGGTTTCCCCAGGATACTCCGCTCGATCACGACTTTGGTTGTGGAAAGGTCCATCACCGTGCCGGAAAACGTGTCGTCGTATTTTGGCTCGGTTTTGGGCGCGTCCGGCTTCACCTGGTCCGTGTCTTGCGCGTGCAAGCACACAGAAATCAGGCATATCGCGAGAAGCAGCCGCACACTTGAATGATAAACCAACGGTGCAGGTTAGTTTCCCGGTTGCCTACTAAACTTGCTTCATTCACATGCTCAGAAGACTAGAACGGGATGGTATAGATGCGGAAGACGCGCCTCGCCGATCGCGATCAAATAGCCGTCCTGGCTGATCGCCTTGACGTACTTCGCCCCGCTTCCGGCGCGAAACGGCGACACGCGGAAATCCTTGCCTTGGCGGATTTGGCCGGCGGTGAGTGCATCCACCGTCGCGCTGGGAAAATGAGGCAACAACTGCGGAGCGGGAATCAGCGCTTCGGTTAACCTGCCCTGCTCGGCAAGATCCCGCAGCGCGTCCAGCGTGTGCGCCTGATCCGCGGTGAACTCGCTCGATGCCGTGCGACGCAGAGATTCGAGAAACGCTCCGCAGCCGAGGCGTTGTCCCACTTCGTGAGCGATGCCGCGCAGATAGGTGCCGGCGGAACAATGCACGCGAATGTGGGCCACGGCGCCATCGAATTCCACCAGATCGAGCGCGTACACGTGCACCTCGACGGGCTGCAATTCGACCGCGATCTGTTTGCGCGCCAACCGGTACGCCGGCGTTCCCGCGACTTTCTTCGCCGAGAAAGGCGGCGGTGTTTGCAGGAAAGTTCCGCGGAAGGGCGCCAGTGCGTCGTCGAGTTCCGCACGCGTAAAGCGCGGCTCGACAGTTTCGGAAACCCGCTTGCCCTCGCGATCGTACGTGTCCGTTGCCCAGCCGAACCGGATGCGCGCGTCGTAATGCTTCTCGGTGGTGGAGAAGAACTGCGCGAGCCGCGTGGCGCGTCCGATCACCAGCGGCAAAACGCCGGTCGCCATTGGGTCGAGCGTGCCCAAGTGCCCAACCTTGCGCGTGCCCGCGAGCCGCCGCATGCGATTGACCACATCATGCGACGTCAGCCCCTCCGGTTTGTCGACAACGATCACGCCATCCACGCAACCACTGTAACAAGCGACATGAAGCGCAAACATTTGGGGACACGCCTGCATTAATGCGCGCATTGCCAGGCTTGTGGATGCGAGCCCGGAGTGTCCCCAAATTTCGGATTGACAGGCTTGTGGACGCGAGCCCGGAGTGTCCCCAAATTTTTGAAACGCTACACTGAAAGAAAGTGGAAGAAGAGGTCTTAGGGAAAGCCTACGACGGGCGCCTGATGCGGCGCCTGCTCACATACATCCGGCCGTACAAGCTCGAAGTTCTCATCGCGCTGGTGCTTCTGCTGGTCAACGCGGCGCTGCAGGTTGTCGGGCCGCTGCTCACCAAGCTGGCGGTCGACCGCTACCTTGCGCCGACGGGACAGCAATCGAAAACGCCGCTCGATCCCTATCTGGCCGGCAATCCATGGACCGGCGTGGCGCAGCTCTCCTTGGTCTACCTGCTCTCGATTCTGGGTTGCATGCTGTGCGATTTCGGCGAGCAGTATCTGATGCAGTGGGTCGGCCAGCGGGCGATGTTCGATCTGCGCCGCCAGTTGATGTGCCATTTGCAGAAACTCGACCTCGCGTTCTACGACCGCAATCCCGTCGGCCGCTTAGTCACGCGCATCACCACCGACGTTGACGCATTGAACGAATTGTTTTCCTCCGGGCTGCTGATGATCCTGGGCGATCTCCTAATGCTCAGCTTCGTGGTCGCGGTGATGCTGAAGCTGAGCCCCGGCATGACGGTGGTGCTGCTGGCGGTGATGCCGCTGGTAGTGCTGGTGACGATGCAATTCCGGCGATCGGTGCAACAGAGCTATCGCCGCATTCGCGTGGCCATCGCGCGAATCAACTCCTATCTGCAGGAGCATATCAACGGGATCGCCGTGCTGCAGCTCTTCAATCGCGAGGCGAAGAGCCGCGCCGAATTCGACCGCATCAATCGCGATCACATGGAAGCCTTCAAGGACGCGATCACGGCCTACGGCTGGTTCTATCCGGTGATCGAGTTCCTGGGTATGCTGGCCCTGGCGCTATTGCTCGCCTACGGAGGCTTCCGCATCCGCGGCGGCGCGCTCACGCTGGGCGTGCTGGTGGCCTTCTTTCAATACGGGTTGCGATTCTTCCGGCCGATTCAGGATCTGAGCGAGAAGTACAACATTCTGCAATCGGCGATGGCGGCGTCCGAGCGCGTGTTCAAGCTCATCGACACGCCGCCGCGCATTCAGTCGCCCGCCAGCGCGATCGCGTTTCCCAAGGGTCCCGCCGCTATCGAATTCGACGGCGTCTGGTTCGCTTACAAGGACGAAGACTGGGTATTGAGCGACGTCAGTTTTCGCATCGAGCCTGGCGAGACTGTCGCGGTAGTGGGGCACACCGGCGCGGGCAAGACCACATTGACGAGCCTGCTGCTGCGCTTCTATGAAGTCCAGCGCGGCAGCCTACGGATCGGCGGCGCGGATCTGCGCGAGTTCGATCTCGAAGAATTGCGGCGCAACTTCGGCGTGGTGCTTCAGGACCCGCATCTGTTCACCGGAACCATCGCGAGCAACATCCGTCTTGGGACGGAAGGGATCTCCGACCGGCAACTGGCCGAGTCGGCCGAGCGCGTGAACCTGAGCGATTTCATCCAGACGCTTCCTCTTGGCTTCGAGCAGCCGGTGCGCGAGCGCGGCAGCGAATTGTCGACGGGCCAGAAACAGCTCATCAGTTTCGCGCGGGCGCTGGCTCACAATCCGCGTTACCTCATTCTGGACGAGGCGACGTCCAGCGTCGACACCGAGACCGAGTTTCGGATTCGCGAAGCTCTGGCGCGCTTGGTGGAAGGCCGCACGTCGATCGTAATAGCGCATCGGCTTTCGACCATCCAGCGCGCCGATCGAATCCTGGTGATGCACAAAGGCAAGCTGCGGGAGATGGGCACGCACCAGGAATTGTTGGCGCTGCGCGGCATTTACTGGAAGCTGTATCAGCTTCAGTACAAGGATCAGGAGTTTCTGGAGACGGTCAGCGGCGATTGATTACAGATTTCGTCAACGCAGCGTGGTGGCGCGGGCTTCAGCCTGCCGGGTCGAGACTCGTCTCGACCCTTGTTCAGCGCGGTCCAGGAGCGTCGGCAGGAGTGCCGACGCGGCAGGCACGAGTGCCCGCGCCACGTCGCTAGCCGTCACCGCAAGATTCAGTAAGTTCGGGCGCCCATCACGACAGGCTGCTCGGGCGGGGCGTTTTCGGTCTTGAGAACCCAGCGGTCGACGGCACTGCGCAGTTTTTCGAGACCCACGGGCTTGCTGATGTAGTCGTCCATGCCGGACGCAAGGCATCTCTCCCGGTCGCCCTCCATCGCGTTGGCGGTTAACGCGCAGATCGGTGTGCGCCGCCCGGCTCCCTCGCGGCTGCGGATGATGGCGGTTGCTTCAAAGCCATCCATGATGGGCATTTGACAATCCATCAACACCAAGTCGTACTGTTCCTTTTCGAGCGTCTCAACCGCTTCTTTGCCATTTACCACAGAATTGGCGGCCACGCCGAGTTTTTGCAGCAGGCGCAGGGTGATGCGCTGGTTGATTTCGTTGTCTTCGGCGAGTAAGACGCGCTTCGTAGTTCCGTTTGTCACAGCAGGCTTCACGGCAGCGGCAGGCGAGGCCGGCGCTTCGCGCTTGACAGCCGGGAGCGGGTGGCGCAGCTCGATCGGCTTCGGGGCAGGTTGCGCCGGCAGTTCCCCAGGCGCCGGCTTGTCGAATTCCACCGAGAACCAGAAGCGGCTCCCGTGGCCTGGTTCGCTGGCCACTCCGATTTCACCGCCCAACAACTCCACCAGTTGCTTCGATATGGCCAGACCCAATCCCGTCCCGCCGTATTTGCGCGTGCTGGAGCTGTCGCCCTGGATGAAACTCTCAAACAGCCGGTTCTGCTGATCGGGCGGGATGCCGATGCCGGTGTCGTGCACCGTAAAGCAGACCTTCAGCCCGGCTGGTGTTTCGCTCACTATGTCGGCCTTCAACCCAATGCGGCCCTGATCCGTGAACTTGATGGCGTTCCCGAGCAGGTTGGATAGCACCTGCCCGATTCTTCCCAGATCGCCGCAGACGACGCAAGCGAGGTCGGGCGAAATGGCGGAGACGAACTCCAGACCCTTCGCGCGCGCTTCCAGGGCGAACAGCGACGCGGTTTGTTCCACTGTCGCTCCCAGGTAAAACGGGACACGCTCCACTCGCAGATTGCCTGCTTCCATCCGGGATAGGTCCAGGATGTCGTTGATCAGCCTCAGCAGCGCATCCGCCGACCGCTTGATGGATTCGGCGTATTCCTGCTGCTCCGTATTGAGCTTGGACGCCAGCAGAAAGTCGGTCATGCCCAAGACGCCGTTCATGGGAGTGCGGATTTCATGACTCATGTTCGCGAGAAACCGGCTCTTCAACTGCGTCGCTTCGCGCGCAGTCACGAGGGCCGACTCCAGTTCTTCGTTTTTGCGCTCCAGTTCCTGAGCATAGTCGGTCAATTTCTTCTCCGCCGTCTTGCGCGCGGTGATGTTGCGCAGCACTGCGATCCACTCGTCCCAGGAGAGCGGCAGAATACGCGCTTCGTAAACCTGTTTGCCCTGCCGGCCTTCCAGCGCAAATTCCACTACCTCCACGGCGTTGGTCTTGCGGACCTTATCTTGTGCCTCGCGCAACTGCGCCATCACGGCGCCCGGCACAATATCCCGCAACTTGTGGGTGCTGAATTTCTCCGGTGAAAGGAAGGGATCCGCGCTCTGCCCGCCTTTGCAATCCAGGACATTGCCATCGCGGTCCAGCCGCAGGAACAAGTCCGGAAGCGCCTGGAACAGCACGCGCAATTCGGTGGCGGTCTGATAAGCCTCGTCCTCGCTCCGCTTGCGCTCGGTCATGTCTATCGCGGCCAAACGCATTCCCACTACCCGGCTGGCGCGGTTCCGGATCAGGTGCTCGTGCACCTCCATGGTGACCATGGAGTCGTCCGGACGGAGGTACTTACGCTGGTAGGGTACCAGCGCTACCTGGCCGGACATCCTGCGCTCGAGTTGCTCGCGATAGCGCTGGCGGTCGGCGAGTGGCAACAAGTCCGTGCAGTGTTTCCCCATCATTTCCCGGGGCGCCAGCCCGCGGAACTCGCATTCCTTGCGGTTGACGCGGCGCACGATCCCCTTGGCGTCGATTTCGAGAAATCCGATGGGCGACGCCTCAAAGAGCTCGTCGACCGCGGCATCATCTGAAGTGGAGGCTCGAACGGCCGTTGGAGGAACAGGCTTGTGAGGCTTACGGAGGTAGGTCACCAGCACGGCCACGATTACGCAGCACAACACCCACGCGACTGGCTGTATGATCGACACGTGTGCTAGCTCCGGAGCAAGGTGTTACATGCCCCAACGTCACACCCATCGGCATACCACCGTAAATGCTTTAGATGTACGTTGTTACCAACACACAGCCAACTAGCCGCCTACCAGGTTGATCTGGCCGATCCCGCCGCGCACATCCAGCCGGACGGTGGTCTTGGAACGCCCGTAGGCTTGGTTCACATATCGCCCGTCGCGCTTCTCGAGACCGCGCGCGCTGATTTCGCCGATGCCGCCCTTGGCATCCGCCACAATCCCGACGTCTTCGGGCAAATAAACGGTCGCCTCGCCAACTCCGCCGTGGATACTCACGTCGTAATCGTTCTTCGGATGGCCGCGCAGATCCACGCGCAGTTCGCCGACCCCCATGTGGATTTCCAGGCCGCGCAGCGAGAGACTGCCTAAATCCAGCCGCCCCTCACCCGCTCCGAAGTGCACCACCAGGTCCAGTGGCTTTCCATCGTTGAAGCGCAGATCCCACTTGTACGTCTCGTGGCCCCGATGCATCGAACCGGAGGGCTCCTCGACAGACAAGTGGCCGCGAAAACCGCTGCCATCGTAACGGACTTCGGGCTTCAAGCGCGGCCGGTTGTACTCGAACTGAGCCTCCATCAACTTGGCGGAACCGCCGTGGACGCTGAGTTCACCGGCGCTCATCTTCAGCTCGACGCGCACCAGTTCGGATTTGTCGAGGTCGATGGAGCGGGTTTCCGTGCGTGTGGGGCCGGGCGGCTCCCAGTCGTGGCCGCAGCCTGTTAGCAGCAGGAGACTTAGTGTCGCGGCCGCGGGGAGAATCCGGTAAGAGCTAGTGGGCATTGGAAGTCACCTTGTGTGAGTATACGAGGAAATCGGGGTCCCAGGTTCCGCCTCTTGGACCGCCGAGATTTGGGCGCAAGCCTTATTCTGAAAGGGCCAAGGAACTCCGGATCAGGGCCTCTAAGGTTCTTACCTTAGCGGCTTCGGCCTTGAGTTCCCAACCTAAACCGGATTCTTCCCTTAGTACATTATCTTCACGGAAACGACCTGTTAAACTGAAGCATCCTGGTTGGCAGGACCATGGTCTGCTTATATTGCCGGAAAAAGATCGGGTTGGTACGAAGGTTCCGGGATCGGAGCTTTTGCTGCAGCGATCATCGCAAGCGCGGCAGTTCCATGTCGGCCCGCGCGCTGCGTGAGGCCGAGGATCTATACGGCTATGACGAGGAGCGCCTGCCTACCTGGCGCACCATCACGGAAGTACGGCCTGAGGATAAAGGCGAGCGGCGGCCAGGATATGCCGCAACCATCTTCGCCACACTCGCCGTGGTTTTCGTGCTGCTGGCGGTTTCCGATCTGCCCATGGCGAACAACGGTCCAAGGTCTCCCTCTCCGCTGCCGGGCACGGGCCCGCACCAAGGCCGTAGCGGATTCGGGCAGATGCTGACCAACCTGATCCAGAGCAAGACGCCGGCCACGCTGCATGAGGATTTTCGATCCGGCTTCGGGAACTGGGAAGGGTTCCGGTCGATTGCATCGGACTGGTCGGCGGAAGCGGGCCAGGTCCGGCCCACGTCGCTGCGGCTGTGGAAGCCCTCCACATCGCTCGCCAACTACGAACTGGAGTTCATGGGTCAGATCGATCATAAGAGCATCGACTGGGCCTTCCGCGCCTCCGACGTGCGCAACTATTACGCCAGCAAGCTGATCATCACCAAGCCGGGTCCGCTGCCAAACGCCGGGTTGGTGCGCTTCATCGTGCTGGACGGGCGCGAACGCGAGCGCGTGGAATTGCCGCTGCCGCTCACGCTGGAGCGCGGAGTGGACTACCGCGTGCGCGTCAGCGTGCGGGGGAGCCGGTTCCTCACCTCGGTGAACGGCCAGTTGGTCAGCTCCTGGACCGACAACCGGCTGTCGCATGGCGGCGTTGGGTTTTTCTCCGAGGATGGCGAATCTTCACTGGTGAAGTGGGTGAGTCTGTCGGAACGCGACAGCTTCCTGGGCCGCATCGTTTCGCATTTCTCCTTGATTTCGTTCCCCACCGCGCGGTAAGAGTCGTGGCGCGGGGCGCGGTGCGTGCAGCCGATTTTGCGCCACTAGTCAGAGTGGCGGTTCGAACCGGCCGTCCACCGCCGTCCATCCGCCATCCACGAACAGGACCGTTCCGGTCACGTAACTGCTGGCGTCCGATGCCAGGAAAACTACCGGGCCGGCCATCTCGTCGGCACTAGCCCAACGGCCTAGGGCGTTTTTGCTGGCATAGGCCTTGTACCATTCGGGGTTGCTCTTAATGGGTTGGGTTAAAGGCGTGTCCACAATGCCGGGCGCAATGCAGTTGACGCGGACGCCGGCGCTGCCGAGTTCCGCTGCCAGGGCGCGTGCCAGTTGCACGAGTCCGGCCTTGGTGGCAGCATAGGCGCCTTGACCCGGTTCGACTACGACAGAGCGGATTGATGAAAAAAGAATGATGCTGCCGCCCTTGTTGCGGCTCATCAGCCGGCCGGCGCCCTGGGCGATAAGAAAACTACCCTTGAGGTTCAGGCGGAGGACCCTTTCGAACTCGTCGCCGGTGTAGTTGAGCAGCGGCTTGCGGATGTTGACCCCTGGCGTACTTACCAGCACATGAAGATTGTGGTGCTTCTGCTCAATAGCCTGGATAGTACTAGTGACACTCTCGGAATCGGTGATATCCAGAAGCAGGGCTTCCGCCAAGCCGCCTTCATCGCGGATTTCGGCGACCACCCGCGCAGCACCCTGCTGGTTGATATCGGCGCAGAGGGTGATGGCCCCGGCCGCGGCGAGTCCGCGCGCGGCCGCCCGACCGATTCCCGAGGCAGCGCCGGCGACCAAAGCGATCCTGCCATCCAGCCGAAATGGGTTTTTGAAATCTCGCATTCGCACTCCGAAACTTTCGATCAAAAAGTGTGTCTATTAAATGTTAAGACACGAGGACACATACCTCGGAGCGAGGGCGCCTTGCTGGCGGAGGAACGGCAGGGCGCTTCGGCTAACCTTCCTTCGGCTCCCCAAAAAATCACGGTGGAAACATGCCGTTAACGAAGTGAGCCTCAATTAAGAATCTGTTCGATGTCGCGGCTGCCGTGCAGCACACGGACAATCTGGACAGGTTTGGTTCCCGGATTGTAGACAATGAGATAGGAGTAGACCGGCCAGAACTTGACCGGGCCGCTCGTTAAGTCCTGGCGAACGTGGCCAACATCCGGCCGCTTGCCGATCAGGTCCAACGCGGTCCGGAGGCTCTTCATGACATGGCGCGCTACGCGCGGGCTCGCTTTCTCGATCAGGTAGGTCTTGATCTGCTCCAGGTCTCGTTCTGCTGGCTTCGTGAGAACGAAGCGCTTCATTTCATAGCGGAGCGCTCCAGAGCTTCCAGCTCAGCGTCGATGCGATCAAAAACCTGATCGCCATCTACGAGCTCGCCGCGCCAAGCGGCTTCTAACCCTTCCTCAATCTTCTGCCTGATCTCCTCTTTCCCGAGCGCAAAAATCTCGTCTCTTTGTTCGAGGAGGCGCAACGCTTCGCCAAGCACCTCGCTGGCAGAATGGTAGTGGCCGGACTTGACCTTGGTCTCAACGAGCTTTTCGAGTTCCGGCGTCAGGTGTATGTCCATCGCGTCTATTAGCTCTCCAACCCGAGCCTACCTCTCCTCTCTCGAAGTGTCAACCTTCGCCAAACCACATCACGGCCCGAAGCGAGCTTCAACGATTCGAAGTAAATCGAGTTGAACAGGACGATTCGTGAACTTCGTTAGCGTTTCTTGTTTCTAGTTTCTCGTTTCTCGTTCGCAACGCACCAACGTGGTAACGATGAACGAGAAACAAGAAACGAGAAACGACGCCGGGCGTTAAGGCCCGAGTGTGGCCGCCTTCGACGGTCCAAAATAAATGGAGTTGAACAGCAGTTTGTAGGTTCCGTGCGGCTGGCCGCGGAAGGCTGCTTCGGCGCACAGCAAAAGCACTTTGCCTTCGCCCATGGGCGCTTCGGCGGCCGCCACCGTGCCTTCGAGATACCCCTGCCCCCAAGCCCAGCCGCTGCGCAACGGGGTCGCGTTCGGAAACCAGGCTACGGGCTTGACGCCTCTTAACTCGGCATCCGGGGCCAAGCGGAATACTGGGCTGTTCTCGAAGAATACGTCGGCGGTGGTAGCCATGCCATAGGCGACCGGGCTGGTGTTGTCGATACTGACCTGCAGCACTGACCCAGGCACGTAGAACTTCTCGCGCGGCAGCGGACGTTCCTGGCCGTCCGGCGTTTTTTCGACCAACGCGTTCGTCACCGGCAGGCCGAACAACAGGGCGAGACCCGTGGCATCGCCGATGGCGACGATGGTTCCGCCCGCCTGGACGAACTTCCGGAGTTGCGGGATGGTTTTCTCAGTCGTCACGCGGCCGAGCGTTTTGCGATACTCCTCGGGGATCTCGTCGGGATTCGGCTGGCGAAAGAATGCGCCGCGGCCGCGGGCTTCCGAAAGACCCACCGCACGCGGCAATGCGCCGCTGGGGAATACCAGCACATCGAAGCGCGCGGAGAGATCGCCTTGATCGAGCGCGGCCGGAAACACCACTTCAAATGGAAACTCGAACTGCTCGAAGATCCAGCGCAGCCAGCCCGAAGTCATCGAGCCGCCATACTGGTCCCACAGCCCGATCCGGATCGGCTTCAATTTGAGCGCATCGCCGGTTGGCCGCGAGGCTACGGCCTGGATGGTCAAATCGAAATCGGCGGCGGCTTTTTCAAGGATCGGCCGCGTTTGCGCGCGCGCAGGCACGTACATGGTTCCGGCGCCCGCATTGTGTCCCGCCAGCGTTACCGGCTGCTTCAGCCAGTACACTTCGTCGCCATTCTTCAGCAAGCGGTTCACCACGATGAACGCGTCGTTTTGCTGATGGCTGATCAAATAGCCGGCCGCTTGCGTGGCCCCGAGGATTTTGGCGGCTGGCGGCTTTTGCAATCCGCTCACTTTCTGGAACGGTCCGTCGAACCCATCCAGTATGCGGTCGAACTTGACGCCCATCTGGTAGGCGAGCGTGTATCCGGTGACGTCGTAGGGCGGAATGGGCGGACCGCCGGGATAACGGAAATCGTTGGGATGATCCTGCGGCTCGAACATATCCAGGACATGCGGCCGGAAGGCTTGTGCGGTTTTCACCACCCAGGAGCCGGCCGGATAATGTTTGCCTGCGACGTTGAAATCGGCGGTCGCGCGCACGACGGTGACGCCGGTCTTGATCAAGGTGTTGATGAACTTGGTTGCAGTGGCGAAGTCGGGTTGATCGGAGGGAACGATGTAGCCGCGCGGGTCGCGCAGCGCGGGATTGTGCAGCTCCGACGCGTAGAGTTTCGACGGGATCATGCCGGCCATCCGCGGATCGCCGCCGCCGGGGCTATCGGGCGCTGGCGCATCTCCGGCCGGGGCCGCAGCAGGCTGGCCACGCCGTGGGGGCGTCAGTGGCTCAGCTTTGGCCGCTGCCTCCTGAAGCGCCGCAATGCGCTTGGGCGTTACCGTCCACGAATCCTGGCTTCCACGCTGGATGGAATTGCGGCCCATGCGGTAGATGTTGTACAGGAAATCCTCGCGATACTTCGACGCCAGATCGAGCACGGCGCGGTTGGCAGTCATCGAATACTCGATCGACTGCCGGAAATGCCAGGTCTGCGGCGGCACGGGGAAAGGCTCATCGCCGGTGGGCAGTTGCCGCTGCGGGATCAGCGGCACTTCCATGGGAGTCGGGTTACCGATGGTTTCCGTCAGCAGCCCAACCATGTTGTGGAAGTACGTCGTGGTTCGAAGGCCGCCGTTGTACCAGGTGGAATAGGATGCGCCGCTGCGCATCACCGTGCCAGGCTTGCCCTCCGCGACCATGCGGCTGTGCATGGCCGAGCCCACCAATTCAATGAGCGTCGGAATGAGCGGATCGAAATTGTAGTTGAAGGGATCGCGGAAGGGCGGCGCGAACATCACGGCGCCGGCCGGTCCGGTCTGGTGATGGTTGTACATGATCTGCGGAAACCATTCCATATAAAGCTGGCGGTTGACGTTCGCGGATTCGCTCATGTTGGACATGTAGAAGTCGCGGTTGTTGTCGTGGCCGATGTACTTCTGCCAAAGCCGCGGAACGTTTTGCGTGGAGCGCTTCAGCGGATCGGATTGCCGCATATACCAACTGGAGACCAGCTCCATGCCGTCGGGGTTGGCGTGCGTGGCGAGAATAATTACGTCATTCAGGATACGCAGGGTCTCCGGATCGTTGCGCGTGAGCATTTCGTACACGAATTCCATCAACTGATGCGCGCCCAGGACTTCGGTGGCGTGCAGGCCGCCGTCGATCCACACCACGGCTTTACCTTCGTGGGCGAGCGCGCGCGCCTGCTCGTCGGTGAGCCCCTCGGCAAGCGCCAGCCGGCGGGCGATCTCCTTGTAACGGGCGAGGTTCTTGTGGTTCTCGGGCGAGGTGAGGATGGCCATCCACTGCGGACGCCCCTCTTCGCTTTTTCCGATCTCGACCAGCTTCATGCGATCGGACTCGGTGGCCAGCTTCTGCCACCAGGCCGACAGTTGCGTATAGGTCGCGAGCTGGTAATCGTCGCCTACGTCGAAACCGAGCGCCTCTCTGGGTCCTGTGATGTGGCGCACGTTTTGCGCTGGCGCCGTGATCACGAGGGCGAGCAGCAGCGCACATACGCATAGTCTTGACAAGTGCATCCTGCGATTGATGGACATCATACCTTATGTCTCACTTTACTTGAACTTTGGAAGATAAGGGGCGGCTTCGCGCGTCAGTTAGGTTACAGGGAGCCCGCTTATCTGCTCATGATATCCGAAGGAGCGTGTCGCGGCGATTGTCCCCTCACTCACGTTCGGGGTTGCCGTGGCGGTTCTCGGTAGCCCCACAATCCGGGGGTGGACGCGGTATACTACCCAGGAGGGTGATTCTGTGGACGTCCATACCAGCACCACGCATGGCCGCACGACGATCCGATTGCCGGAAGCCCTGCACAAGCGTCTGAAAGTCTTGGCGGCGGAGCGGGATACGACCATGCAGGAACTGCTCGAGTCCGCGCTGACGTACTTCCTGGACTCGGCAGGCGGCGTCCCTGTTGCACAGCACGGACCAGCAAAAACCCCTGCCCATTTAGTGGCGGTGGTTGAAGCCTTTCTCGATTTTTGGCAGCAACCCAAGAACCCCACGGAACAGCAGATCCGGCGGTTGATGGAAGAGGTACTAGGAACGCACGCGGCACAGGCCCGCCGAATGGACAAAACTGCCTCTTGACAACGCACGCGTGATGAAATAGGCTATTTTTAGAGTGCCAAATCGAAATAATTGGATGGATCTGTTGCCGATAACGCAGAATGAACTTGGATTATTGAGTGCATTCGAGCACAGCCTTCAGGAAGCGAAGGCTGTTATGGCCGATCGCTTGAAAACTGGGGTGTCGGTCGAGCCAGGCCCGCTGGCCGTGGATTTGTCGGCGATTCACGGCGCACGTTCCGCGGTCGTGCATGCGGAGAGGCGGCCTGTTCTTCGGGTTGCGTTTGAACGCATACCCGAATGCGGCGCGGAAAATGTTACCGCATCCGACCGCTATCGTCCTATCAGAAGACTGCTATTGGAGTCAGATGTCGAGTTTCTGAAATCGCTCGGCATGGACTGGTGGAAGGCGCGCGCTTTCCGGGCGGACAGGCGGAAACAGTATTGGGATTACGTTCGCTCATTCGAGCTGGAAGTCCGCGAGGCTCTGGAATCGAGAAAGGCGTGCATGGCGAGCCGGGGCGAATGGGACTTCCCGTCCGTGCTGCGGCAGATGCGCGGTTTCGCTGTCATTGGCTTGAAACTGCGATGGGCCGGAGTTTGCCATCTGCTGCATGCGCCGGTCGACGTGGCGTGGCTCGTGGAAGCTCCCATCCAGGCGGGATGGTCTTTGATTAGCGCGGCGGAACTTCCGGCTGCGGGCTAACTGGTTTCCGTAGCAGAATTCGGTACCAGAGCACCTTTCGGACAATTAGGTTCTTCGGTCTCACGCTTTACGGCCTCACACTCTAAGGAGCGGGAGGGGGCACTTTGACGCAGAACTGTGCTCCATCGAACGTCTCGTGTCCCAGCAGCGTGACCGTCACGTTGGACAGGACGTTTTCCTGGAAGCACCTGGGCGTGCCCGCCGGGGGCGTTGGTACCTTGAAGTTTACCTGGTACAAGCCTGCGTAATTCGGAGTGAGGCCAGCGAAGACGGCCTGATCTAGCACCACGGTCGCGGATGCGAGGCCGGGCCGAGCCGGTGTCGCGTTGGGTGTGAAATCAAATGCAATCGTGAGCGGAAACGGCCGCACCGCCGGAGGCAGAGGCGCCGGGGAGCCGGCCGGGACAATCGGGTCGGTTCCATCCAATCCGAAGGCATACAGCACGAGTATCTCGCCAGGCTGGGCTGCGTTGCTGCCGCCTTGGACAAGGGTTCCGTCGGCGTGGGTTACGCGATAGTTGCAAAACGCGAGCGGAGAGGGCCGGATCGGGTCGCAGTCGGTGAGAACGTGGATGTTGTCATGATAGAGAATATAGGCGAAAGCCGGACCGGGAGCACCGTTCTCAGAGACGACCAACTCCTGCCGCCTATTCCGGTCCGGCGGCGAAAGGGGTTGTGAGAAGCTCAGTCCAGTGGGCACCTGGATGGTCAGTGCAATGAGCCGGCACGGTTCCGTCGTGATGGAGCCGGGAAGCGCACCGAAGCAGCCGGTGGTGAGTTTTCGGACGGCGAGGATGGGAACTGGAATTGGGTCGACGTCGGAGAACTGGCGGAATGTAACGGACAGTCCGGCGAGCGTCGTGGGCAACGGAAACCCACCGGCGCCTTGGTAGTCTGGCAGAGTACTCTTCACATCCCGCAGGAACAGTGTAGTGATCTGTCCGGGGGCGAGAATGATCGCAGCCGGATCGACATAGCCGGCGCCGACGATGCTGACACCGGACTGCGCAACGAGGAGGCTCGCACCCACGAGGAGGGCAATGAAGAGGGGAGTAATGCGGGGATTCATCTCTTTGAGAATGCCATGTAAATCCGTGAACGGTCAATTTTGCGCTGGAAGCTAACCGACAAGCCACCGGCCGGCTTGCAGCAATTCCTTGTTCCAGCGTTCAACCCGCTGGGCGTCCTGATCGCTCACGCGCGTCAGTTCGGGTACCGTCTCCCCGCTCTTGGTCAGCAGGAAGGTCCAGGCGAGGAAGCAGAGCGCTACAGCAGAAAGTAACACTTCGCTGACAACCCTGGCCGAGCCAATCCCTTTAAGGATGAACGTCATATCGGAGCACGCGTTCACGAAGAAATACAGCGCGAGTAATCGGCCATGGATGACAATGTTGCGACTCAGCGGGGTTGGGAAACGAGCGAAAAACGAAGCGGTCACGACGAGGAACAGCGTCAGCCCGGTCGACGTCAATCTTCGGAAGAGGACAATGCTGTGCAACAGCGGGCGCTGCCAATCGATTGCGTGTAAATCCGGCGAGACCGTCGCTACGGTACCGAGCACAACTCCAACGGCAAGCACCAGAACGAGCGTCTTTCCAAACCTGCCGATCCCCGGGTAGTGATCACATATCCGACGGAACAGTTCAAGCGTCACGGCAATCCGAAGGAACACCGCCACGGAGCTCGCCACCATCCACGCGATTGCATACGACCGACCCCGTCCGAAGAACGTCAAGCCGATGTCGCTAATTGCGTCGAAAGCCACGTATACCGTAAACGCGAAATACCTGGACGCAAGCCCCCGTTTCACGAGCGCCCCGAGCAGGATGGCCTCCGTGCCAATCTCAACGGTCCAAATTGTCGTTTCAACATCCATCCGGTAAGCGCAACGGGCCACGACGGGTCCGTTGCGCCTAATTGTGCCACTTGCCGAACCTCAATGCAAACAGTGTGCTATTTCGATGGACTACTGAATACAGGGCCAGCACTCTGGGTACGGGCTATCGGCCCGGCCAATCGCGGGCGCAAGCACCACGCCGAGGGCTAGAGCAATGATCATCATTCTGATAGTCTTCATAGGTGTTGTCCTTTTCTGCCGAAAATCTTCGGCGTCCCCATGATATCGGAATTTGTCTTGAGCTTATTGAGGCTGGGAGGGACGCTTAAGTCGTTATCTGAGATCGGGTTGATCGCATTCAACCGGGCGTGTTCAGGACGTGCGCCACACCGTTCCACCGCTGACACGGGGCAGTTCTGGCAAGGCTTCTCCGCCCTTCGTCAACGAGAAGGTCCACGCGAGGAAGCAGAGCGCAACGGCAGAAAGCAAGACCTCGCTGACCACTCTTGCTGAGCCAATCCCCTTTAAGGATGAACGTCATGTATGAGCATGCGGAGACGGTGAAATAGAGCGCGAGCAACCGGCGATGCCTGATCACGTTCCGTCGCAGCGCCGTGGGAAAACGAACGAAGAAGACCGCGGTAGCCACCAGGAAGAATGCAAATGCAGTTGATGTCAACCGTCGAAACAGAACAACGATCTGCAGCAGTGAGCCGCGCCATTCGCCGGCGCGTAATTCCGGAAACACCGTAGCCAGGGTACAGACGGCAGCGGCTGCGACGAGCAGAAGAACAAGCGTTCTTCCGAACCTTCCGATGCCGGGGTAGTGGTCGCAGATTCGGTGAAAAAGTTCTAGCACTACCGCAGTCTGCAAGAATACCGCAACGACGCTGTTCGCCATCCACGCGATCTGATACGACCGGCTGTGTGCCGGATCGCCAAGAAACATCGTGCCCACGCTGCTAATTACGTCGAAAGCGACGTATGCGGTAAAGGCGCGATACTTGGGCGCCAACCCCCGCCTGATGAGGGCCGCTAACAAAATGGCTTCCGCGCAAGTCTCAACGACCCAAATTATCCGTTGAACATCCATCGCGCGCGGGCACGAAGGCCCGTGCGCCAATTTTGCCACTTACCGACCCTCAATGCAACGCGCACTATTTCCCGGCGAAAACAAAGATACGGGCGCTAGCGTTTCGTCCGGTTAACGTTGATCGACCACGACTCATGCGGCCTCTCAAGCAGCGCCTGCGCCATCTCGACGCGCGCGAACAGCACCAGGTCGGGATCGGTAATGCGCAGCAGCAATGGTTCCGCATCCACTCCGAAGAGTTTCACGGCGGTGATGACGATTCGCCGGTAGCTCTGCGTCGAAGGCCAGTATTCCCGCAAGGCTTTGTTGGGCGCGTCTTCGTCCGCATCCAGCTTGTAGAGCGCGGTAGCGTCCGCCATGGCCCGGTCGATCGCCTGCCAGGTCAGCTTGTCGTCCTTGATTCTGTGCGCCGCCTCGGCAACCTTGGTCCAGGTGTTCACGCGCTGCATGGGATCCTTGATGTCGTCGAGAATCGAGATGCATTGGCCGAGAATGCCTTTTGCGGCGCCGGCATCTTTTTCGCCGACGGAATTTGCGATGGTGCCTAGCACGTCGGCTTGAATCGACGGATCCGGTATCGTCTTGGCCAACGAAAGCGCCTTGTCGGGATCTTCTTTCAGCGCCGCGAGCGCCTGGGAGGCGATGCTTCTTGCCAGGGCTTGCAGGCGGTGTTGGGCGGCGGCATTCGTTTGGCCGCTGTAGCTGTACATGGATGTGTTCGACGTGCTCTTGCCGCCCGTTCCTTCGTCCTGCATCGACGCAGTGCCTTCCGGGAACTGTGCGATCGCAGTTTTCAGATCCGGACGCGTTTCCAGAATCTCATCGGCGCGCTTGGGATCGAATGTCCGGAGAATGTGCATCAGATTGAAGAGGTCGACATCCTTCTGCGAATTGAAGCTGGCCGTGCCCTTGGCGCTGGAGTAGTTGGCGGACATATTCGAATTCTCGTCCTTACGGTCCAGGATCGCGTTCACCAGCGTATTCACGGCGGACTGCGCGAGCGATCCAGGAATCTCACGCCAGACTTTGACAAGCAGGTCCGGGAAACTGCCGCGAGGATGCGCGGCATAAGCGAGCATGGCGGACGAAAACAGCGTGCTCCGGCGCGGATCGTCGGCGGGCAGGGCTTTGAAGAGCGATCCCGCGGCGGAATAAGGGTAATCGCCGGATGTTCCGAAACTCTGCGCTACCTCCAAGCCCTCGTCCAGCCGCTTCTTTTGGATCAGAACTTGAATAATCGACTGGGCCGCGCCGATGCGTCGATCATCCTTCGGAGAAGCCTCCATTTGGCGTAGCATCGCCATGGACTCGTCGACGTTCACCGGAGCGAGGCTGCGCACGATCTCTGCCTGCAGCTGACCTCGCTGGTTGACGCCGCTGTCGGCCGGCAAAGACGCCGCGGCGGCAAACGCCTGCCGGAAATAATCCAGCGATTTCTCCTTATCGAGCGGCTGGTAGTTCTCGGCCAGGTGCAGGAGGCCAAAAACCTGAACCTCGGGCCGCGCTGCGCCGACCTCCTGGCCGGCGGTGTCGAGCAACATTCCCGCGCGTTTCTTGGGGTCGCGTTTCTCAGCCTCCAGTTGCTCGGCGGTTTTCTCGGCCTCGGCTGCTGGCGCTTTTTCGGCCGGCTTGTTCTTGGCAACCGGGGGTTCTTGCCCAAGAATCAGGGCAAACGAAACAAAGGTCAAGCAAAGCAGCTTCATTTGGACTCCTCGACCATTCTAGACGCTACGCTGGAGAAACCGTTAGGTGCTAAATTGGCTGTACGCCATTGGTTGGAGGTGGAATCCGCATGCCCAAGAAATCTCTCTTGATGCTGGCCATCACGTGGGCCTTCGCATTTCAGAGATCGTCGAGTCCCGCCGGGGCGGTTGCATCCGTCGCCGACGCCTTTGCCACGGGCTGGATGCTGGCAGACACGAACGGCGACGGCATCGCGGACTTCATCAACGGCAGGATCGTTGTTCCGGCGAATCCGTCCGCCGCGGAGAATGCTGCCGCCGCGAATCTGGCCGCGCGGCTCGGATTCGGCGCCACTGGACTGACGCTCCCCATTGTCGTCAATGCCGGGGCGGGCGCCGCCGATGGTCCGCGGATCTGGGTGGGCGCCGCTGCGGTTCCGGCACGCCTGTCAGCAGAGCTGGCTCCGTTAACCGCGAAGTTGACCGCTGGCGAAGGCGGCGTGTTCGCACTGGGAGGCAACCTGGCTCTGGTGGCGAGCGACGACAAGGGCTTGCTTGCCGCCGCGGAAGCCTATGCCGCGCGTGCGCCATATCAATGGAAGGTTCCTGGCGACAAGCTGGCGGCCATCGCGGATGCCGTGGGCGCGGGCGTTCAACTTACAGGCGTCACTTATAAGCGCGGCGCGAACGGCGTCTATCGCGCGCTATTGCGAAGCCAGAACGCCGTCAGCATCGCGGCTTTGAGCGCCGCATATGCCTCCAACCATTTGACCGCGGTCGGTGAATTGGCCGTGCTCGGCGGCGCGGAGGTGATGAATCCCAAATCGCTTCCGTCCGAACCGCCGCCGGCCGCTGCACCTGCTGCCGCCGCAGCAGGCGGGGAGCAAGCTTCGCCAAAACGGCTGGATCTCGCGATGCTTTACACCAGCCGCGGCTTATTCACGGGCACGCAGCGAATGCCGATCCCATCGTCGCTCGACGCTCGCCTGTACATTCCCGCCGGCGCTCGCGGAATCGCAATGGCCAACCTCGCGGCGCGTATGGGAATGGAAACCACGGGCATCAGCCTGCCGCTCGCTTTTCCCGCGACCGACGCCGCCGTGCGGGACATTCGCACGCAGGCTATCATCGCAGGCGACTCCGCCGTCGCGAAAGAAGCCGAAACCAAATTGCAAGCGCAGGACACCGCCGCCTCGCAGTCCGAAACCACGCTCGCGCCGGGAGAAGGTGAACTGCGCATCGTGGACGATAGCTTCGCGCGGCACGGCGCACTGCTGGCTCGCGGCGACGAGCGGGGCGCGACGGCCGCTCTGGAAGTCCTGGCCGGCCGATTCCCCAATCTATGGGAGCCAGGCAAACAGCATCTGTCGCTCGAAGAAATCCGTTACGATCTGCATCGATTTTTTTCACTGCGCTCGAGCGCGGGACAGGCGGCCAGCGGCCTGCACCACCTGGACCGCTGGATGAAAGAGATCGGCAATGCGCAAGTTAAAGACGTCAAGGCCGAACTCTACGTAGATGTGGCCGACCCCGGCCTGACGGATATTGTCCGCCGCGAGATCCAACAGCGCTTGCATGTCGCAAACGCCGACGTCGCAATCGGCAGCCTGCACGCCGGAACGCAGTGCTGCGCGAGCGAACCGAAGGTGCACTATCAAGGCCAAGCCTTTCACCAATCCGCGCCGACGTTCACCGAGGATCTGGCGATTCCCTGGGAAGGCACGCGGTTGCTGCAGGCCGTGCGAGACGCTGCGCCGCGCGTCCGGCGAGGCGACGCCGTTAAGTTGATGGCGCGGGTCAGCGAAGGACCCGAGCAGCGCCGCAAGCTTCAGGCTCAGCTCGAGGAAATTCTCAAGCGCGCGGGCGCGGATCCGAAGCAATTGCACGTCACGGTGCTGTGCGCCTACAAGCAAGGCTATAGCTGGCTGATGGACGAGATCGCGTCGCAGCTTGCTTCGAAGCCGGTGGCCAGCATAAAAATAGAATTCGCCAAGAACGTCGATCCCTCCGGCGTGCGCTCCATGTTCTCTCCGGCGCGCTGGGTGCAGGAGCTCTATCCCGTCGACGAGATGTTGGCTCGGAAGCTCAACCTGCCGCTCGCAAAGATTTCGCTCAATCAAATCGAGGCGCCCGCCGGCGGCCCCACTTATCGAGTACACGCGTACGATGCGGGCGGCCAGGAAATTTTCGCCAGCGATTTCACGGTTGCCACCGTCCTCCAGCCTTACAACGGCGTCATCACGCGCTATGAGCAGGTGCAGGTGGACACCGGCTGGGTTCGTCTGGAAGACGGCTCCAAGGTACTGCTCGATCAGCGCATCAAAACGGATCCCGAAGAATTCTGGGACCACTATCAGAACGTCACGCTGCCGAAGGTCTATCAAGCCGTGATGTCGCAGGCGCATGGCGACCTGCGCGCCGAATTCGCTCCGCCGTTCGACACGCTGCGCATCGACATACACATGAGCGAGCCCGACTACGCGCTCGATCTCGACAAGGAACGCATCTCGTCGCTCGAGGCACTGCAGGAAGACACGTTTTACTCGACGGAGAATTTCGTGAACATGATGGGCAATCTGGAGGCGGGCCGGGCCATTAGTTACGTTGGACGCATCATTCCCATTGTCCATGCGTCTGAAGATGGCAAAGACGGCCGCGTACGCATCGAGTTTTACGGCAAGCCCGCGGCGCATCCGCAAGTTCGCTTGAGTTGGACGGACGCGCGCGGCGTAAGGCAGGAGCGCGAGCGCAGTCTGCCTGTATTGACCGGCGAAATGCAGCCGCGCCTGATTCAAGCGCGCGTGAAAGCCGGCGCCGCGGCTGTCGAGAGTCTCACCTGGCTGCTTCCGGCCGACTATCTCGAAGACAAGTACGAAGACTGGCTGAAAGTGGAAGGCCAGGATCAGGTGGACCGCACCATTTTCGCCGTCGAGCGCGCGCGCGGGCAGCTGCATTGGCTGGAGCAGATGCATTCGGCGGGCGTTTATCGCGACGAAGCTGCGTATCCGCACCTGGAACGCATGGCGGTGGAGTTCGAGCTGCCGCTTGCGTTAACGGCGAAGATCGGAAGCCCGGCGGAGCGCGCCTACGCAAGCTGGGCCGTATCCGCACCCGCAACGCCGCGGCCCATGATCCAGGATTATGCGGAGAAGACCGCGAGAACAACGCCGCTCGTGCAATGGGATGAGCCCATCAGTCCCGATGAGAACGCCGCGATCCTGGCGAGGCTGGCAACTTTTCCCGGCGTCACGGTCTATTGGATGGGTCGCAGTTATCTGGGGCAGAACATGTGGGCGGCCGATGTGATGTTGCCGTCGCTCGCCGTGCTGCGTTCGCGCGCCAAGGAGAGCACGCTCAAAGCGGTGGTGGTTTACTCCGGACGCCAGCACGCCAACGAGGTCTCGAGCACCAGTCACATTCTGAAATTGGGCGAACAGTTGGTCACCGATCCGGAGACGCGCGCGATGTTGAAGCAGGTGAACGTGTGCCTGCACCCGATCGACAACAGCGATGGCGCCGAGCTTTCCATGGATCTCGCGCGCATCACGCCGGACAACGTGCTGCATCCCGGCTATCACGGATCTCTGGGCGCTGACGTGGTCGCGGGGCAGACCGAGACCGACCCGGTGTATCCGGAATCGCGCACGCGCAAACAATTGATCGACGAATGGCTGCCGGATGCGTTCCTGAATCCGCACGGATATCCGTCGCACGAGTGGGTGCAGCCGTTTTCCGAATACAGCGGCTGGGTGCAAGGGCGCGAGCAGGCGAATCCGGGCCGCGCGTGGTGGATTCCGCGCGGTTGGTTCACCAGCCTGAACTATCTGCGCGATCCCGAGCATCCTTACAGCATGCAGATCGCGTACGCTCTGCGCGACCGGATTGTGGAGGCGGAGCGCAACGTGCCGGGCTTGCTGCCGCTCGAAGAACGCATGAACGCGCGCTACGAACGCTTCGGCCAGCGCTGGCAGCCGCGCAACATGTTTCAGCCCATCGTGAACGGCGTTCGGATTTACATGGCGCTGAAAGGGTCGCCCGCGCGCGGCGGTCCGGGCGGACAAGGCGGCGGTCAAGGACAAAACGCAGCCGGCGGAGGCGGTGGCGGCATGTCGCCCGACATCACCTGGGATTCCGGATATACCGAAGCTCCCGACGAAACCGCCCACGGCGATTACCTGAAGCTGCTGGCGTCGGCCGGACTGGCATTCGACAAAGTTCACTTGAAGTATCTGGCGGAAGGCAAGCTTCGGATCACGCGCACGGAGCGGGAAGCGGCTGGTGGAGTGCAGTGGCGGGTGGATCGTGCACGCCCGATTCTTCCGCCGGGGCAAGCGGTCGACTCAGCACCGGCGCCAGAGAATTAAATACAGATTGCCACTTCCTGGAATGCGCGAGCATCGGACCGTGGCCTGGCAGCCCGTTAAGGAAGGGCTTTCACGCGACTGCATTGCCCGGAAAATGGCTGCCGCCTACCCGAGCGTTTGGTAGTGTATCAGTTTGAATTTGGAACTTGCGAGAGGAAGCCTCGCCCTATCCAGACGATGATCCTCCAGAAGCCGTATAGAACCGCTGGAAACGACAGGAAGGCGATTGTCACCAGCCATTTCCCTGGCCATACATAAACAGGCGGATAATACCCTCTGCAGTGCGCTTCAGTGATCCGACTAACTGAATCTCCGGGATCACGCACGGCGTCGAGGCACCTTGATAGTTCAAATCGTTGAGTTGACGCATCGGTGATCCAATTGATGCATAACCACGGGCCCCCGATTGTGTAGTAGAGAATTGCGAGCACTATGAACAAGCGTTTGAACCCACGGCGAGCGTTCATTGGTGGAAGGATAGCAGATCAAGGATCAGTTTGATTTCTTCCCGTGTCGTTCGTAGTAGCTCTTCAGGTGGTGTTCGTAGTAGCTCAGACCGTATTCGGTAAGGCTACACTCTTGTGGTGGAGCAGACCCGAGGATGAGCGCGAGATTCATGCCAGCCAGTTCCTGCATGGCGTAGTCTTGAACCTGCCCCTTAGTCATCGTGTTCGCCCTGCCCGAAGTGGGCATGACGATCCACATCGGAGTTGGCCTGCTTCGGCGTGCGGTGCAGCCGTTGGCCAGATCGCAAATGAGGTACTGGGCGGCTACGCTAAGGTTTAGTTCCTCACCATCATCGTGCATGTATGGCATGATTTTATCATGCGTACCCGTTCAAGCAAACCGCGAGATCCACGACTTCGCCACGGTCGCCCGGCGCGTGGTCGAACAGGCCATCGGTGAGAAGCTCACCGACGAACCGCTGGACGGTCCGAACGCGGGGAAGAACCCGGCGGCTGTCGCCCTAAAGGGAAACTCGGCGGCGCTAAGGAGGGACGCGCCAGAGCCGCTAAGCTGTCACCGGCCAGGCGGAAGGTAATTGCGAAGAAGGCTGCGCGGGCGCGCTGGAGCGTCGGCGATTAGAACGCAATCCCTCTAAATCTGCTAAGAAGCTGTGCAACCATGGAAAAAGAAGAAACCATGAAGCGCGCGTCTCGCCTGCACGAATAGTGGCATGATGGGAACATGAAGTCACACGCGACCTGGGGGATATCTGTTTCCATCCGTTTAATACTACTTGAAGTCGTAGGTCACGCTGTGTTGCACAATCTTTCCAGTTAGCGGGTCTTCCTCGTACCAGCCCACGAACTCGCGTGTGAACACGTGACCGGTTGCCCTATCGAGGATCGTGATACCGCAATTAGTTGGTGGAGACGGGCCGCATTCGGGCGGGTGCGGGTTGGGAACCTGCTGATATCGCGGTTCGTGGGTTATGGCGTTCCGATCAGCACAATTGGTGGTGAGAAGAAACAGGCCCGACGCCAATATGCGTATGCTCAAGATTGAACCGATTATATGACGTCCGTAATATGGCCGCTTGGCGCTTGATCGCGACCGGGGACTCTTTAGCCGTCGAGTTGCATGTGCCGGTTCGGTAGCCCGGAAGCCTTGAAGATTCGCTCGAAGAATCCGCCGATGTTCTGAGCAAAGTCCCGGCATAGATTCATTGACACCCAAATCTGCTCGTGAAATCCATCGGCTTTCCGAAGACCCAGTGCCTGCGGGTACTTCCTGATGAGCTCGTCTACGACCTTTTGGCTCTTCTGCGATTCGCCGCGTTTTCCGCCGCCGTGCACGATGATGTTCCTTAGCGATTGCAAATCTTTAAGGCGGCTCCACGCCGGGTCTGTTTTCACCTTAATTGAGAGCACGAGATCCAAGTAGTGCCCACACCGGTCTACACCTTTCCCTGCCATGTCGTTGACCCGAAGCTTCGAGCCACGTTTTTCGGCCATGTGCTCAGCGAATGCATCGAGCTGCGTCTCGACAATCGAATAGAGAAGGATGGTTGCAGAGTACGCGGCAAACGTCGGAATCCAAGTATGGAACTCATCGTCGAGGACTTCCCTCTCGACAGCATAATCCCCGTACTCCCAGCCCTCCTTTGCAGCAAGCTCCTCCAAGTAGCGGTGCTCTTTCTCCTCCACAGTGGGAATGCCATCGTTCATGGTTTCCAAGAACGCCAGAGCTCCACGGAGCCGTGCAAAAGTCTCTATCACGATCAGATTGATGTGAAGTTTCAAGGCGTTCCAATTGATTGTACTCAATCGAATACTTCACGCCCCCAACCGGCCGAGCGCCAGCATCGTCACGTCATCCATCCGCTGCGCGCCATTGCGAAATGCGCCCAGATCCTCGCGGCATGCGGCGATGAGCGCGGCCGGCCCCATCGAGCACCGTTGGCCGATCAGCTTGCGCATCCGATCCGTACCGTACTCCGTTCCCGAGCCGTCCATCGCTTCCGAAACTCCGTCGGAATAAAGCAGGATGCTCTGACACGGCCCAAGCTGCAGCTCGCCCACCGGGAACTCTTCGTCGCAGAACATGCCGACCGGAAGACCGGATGTTTCAAACGCAACCACCGCGCCGTCGCTCACTACCAGCGGAGGCGGATGACCGGCGTTGACCAGCTCGACCCTGCCGTTCGGCTCGGCGCGCCCGCAAACCAGCGTGGCGTAGTGCGTCGGCAAGGTGCTTTCGCAGAACACACGGCTGGCATGCCCGAGCATACTCTTCAATGGCTGTCCGACAGAAATCAGCGTCCGGAACATCGCGTGCAGTTGCGCCATGAGCATCGAAGCCGCAACTCCCTTCCCCGACACGTCTCCTAGCATGAAATACAGTCCGGCGTCGCCCGCGTCGACCACATCGCAGTAATCGCCGCTGACCACGCCCGCCGGTTCGTAGTGATACGAGACTTGCCAACCGGCGCTCGTGAGATCCTGGCGAGGAAGCAGACCTCGTTGGACTTGCGCCGCAAGCTCCAGATCCTGCTCCAGGGTTCTTCTTTCCTGACTCGTCAGGTGATCCAGGCATACGCGAACCAGCGGATCGGCAATCAGCCGGTCGCGCTCGATGCTTTCGTGGCAAGATTCGCAAATGCCGTAAGAGCCGTCTTCCATTCGGGCCAAAGCGGCATCCACCTCTTCGAGCAGCCGATGCGCCTGTCGCGTGTGACGCGGCTCGATCGTGGCATCCTTCAATTTGCTTCGCCGGTCCAGCAACTGCTGGCGCATGAAGTTGTCGACGATTCCCGTCATGGTGCCTCCCCAGACTACATGGGTTTGATGCTGGGCAGGTAGCGGAAGTCGCACGGTATACTGCTGAGGATGCGCGTCTTTGTTGCAGTGCTGGCCGCCCTTTTGATCTCTTGCGGATCGCAGCCAAAACCGTCTGGTTCGGAGCCGGCGAAGAAAGCTGAAGCACCCAAGCCGTTGGACGAATCGAGCCGCTTCCCGACGGCTAACCTGGTCGGGACCAAAGTGGTCGACAAGGAACTGATGGGCAAGCCATTCATGCCGGGCGGCACGCTGGCGCATTACAAGAAGGGCAAGACCGAATACGAAATGTTCGTCGCCAAGCTGCCGACCGCTACCGACGCCGCGATCCTTCTGCCCGACTGGCGCAAAGCGCTGACCGATGCGAAGCTGGTCCCGTCCTTTGGAGGCTATTTCGGCAAAGACGCCGGCCGCCCAGTCTTCGTGTTTACCAAGAAGGAATGGATCGCCGGCATCGCGGGGCTGCCGGAAAAAGATGCAGATCGACAAGCGCGGACGTTGGCCGCGCAACTCAACTGAAGCTAGAACCGCGGATCATGTCGGGAGCCATGCCAGAAATGGAGAATTTCGATCAAGGCTCTGTCCTCGTGAAGCCGGTAGTAGATTCGTACAGGCGAATGTAGGATCTTGCGAATGCCTGGGCGTCGCGGAACTATCACACCCATGCGAGGAAAAACGCCCAAGAGCTCGACGTAATTGAGAAGAGCTGTGCCAAACCGTTCGGCTGCGGCAAGATTGTCCGCGCTGATGTAGTCCAGAATAATTTCCAGATCGACTAGCGCGTCTTCGGTGAAGAGGATTTTGTAAGCCACTCTTGCATCCGCCGGCGGACTTCTTCCGAGGAGACAACCCTACCCTCGTCGGCGGCCTTGATACCACGATCAATAGCGGCCAGCGTCGCTTCGTCTTCTTCATCCAGGATGGAAGCCGGTTCGTTCACGTCCGGTTTCCTGATATCATCCATACATTCACAATAGCGCGAAAGGACGTCCGGTTGCGTGCAGCGTGGGCATCCATTAGGTACGATCGGTATTTGTCAAAACTGCTAAACGAGGCGTGCAAGCACCGCGCAGGCGCATCAGAGCAGAACAACGAACTCGTCCACCGTCATCTCTGCCGCGCGTATCAACGAGCGTAGTGTGCCTGGAGCCAACTCACGATGCAGGGGGACCGAAAGGCTGGCCGCGTGTCCCGGTTTGATCAAGATTACATGGCTTCCGTGCTGACGATCTTTGATCCAGCCGGCCCGCTGGAAAGCTCTCAACGCCTGCTCTCCCGAAACGACCGGCAGGGACGCCACTTACGCAGGAACCTCGACTTCGCGAACCTCAATCGTCAATGGCATTGCATGAGCGGCGCGTGCTGCCAGGCAACCCACGATCGCTTCACGAATATTATCCAATGCCTCGGATTCCGTACGCCCTTGCGAGATGCAGCCAGGAATAGCGGGACACTCGGCAACTACCATGCCGCTTTCGTCCGACTCCAGGGTTACGAGAAGCTTCATAATTGAATTCTATCGGATCGCGAGCGATTGCGTGGTCGTGGGACCGGATGCCCCAGCACTCCCGCGCATCCGATATACTTCCGCCTGGAGGTCCCCTCTTGAAACTTTCCGCCCTCATCCTTCTTCTCGCTTCCACGTCCGTCGCCGCCACCTACGACACCAAACTCTTCGCCGAGCTGCGCTGGCGTTCCATCGGCCCGCTTCGCGCCGGACGCACGCGCGCCTGCGCCGGGGTTCCCAGCCAGCCCAACGTCTTCTACATCGGCGCGGTGAACGGCGGCGTCTGGAAAACCAACGATTACGGGCGCACCTGGACGCCCATCTTCGACGACCAGCCCACCGGATCCATCGGCGCCATCGCTGTCGCGCCGTCGGACCCCAACATCATCTACGTCGGCAGCGGCGAGGGACTGCAGCGCCCCGACCTCTCCGTCGGCGACGGCATCTACAAGTCCATCGATGCCGGCAAAACCTGGACGCATCTCGGCCTCCGCGACGGCCAGCAGATTCCCAACATTGCCGTGGACCCGCGCAATCCCAACCGGCTGTTTGTCGCCGTCCTAGGCCACCCGTACGGCGCGAACGAAGAACGCGGCATCTTTCGCTCCACCGACGGCGGCCAAACGTTCCAGAAAGTTCTCTACAAGGACGAAAACACCGGCGGCTCCGATGTCGAAATCGATCCATCGAACCCGGATCACGTTTACGCAGCGCTTTGGGAAGCTCGCCAAGGCCCCTGGGAAAACGGCGCGTGGAGCGGAACCGGCGGAGGCATCTTCCAATCCACCGATGGCGGAAAAACCTGGCGGCAGTTGACCAAGGGACTCCCGGACGAAGGCGTCGTTCAGGCCAACATCGCCATCGCGCCGAGTCATCCACGGCGCATTTATGCCGCGATTGCGACTACGCGCGGCACCGCCATCTATCGCTCGGACGACGCCGGCGACAACTGGTCGCGCACCACCACCGACGCACGGCCCGCGGCGCGTATCGGCGGCGGCGACCTTCCGGTCCTGACGGCCGATCCGAAAAATCCCGACATCGTCTACAGCGCAAGCACGGTAACGTGGCGATCCACAGACGGCGGCAAGACCTGGACGGGAATTCGCGGCGCTCCCGGCGGCGACGATTATCAGAAAATCTGGATCAATCCCAACAATCCCGACATCATTTTGATCGCGAACGACCAGGGCGCCATCATCAGCGTGAATGGCGGCCAGACCTGGAGCTCCTGGTACAACCAGTCCACCGCCGCGATGTACCACGTCGCCGCCGACAACGCGTTTCCGTATCGCCTCTGCAGCGGGCAGCAGGACAGCGGCTCGGCGTGCGTCTCCAGCCGCGGGAACGACGGCCAGATCACGTTCCGCGAGTGGCACCCGATCGGCGTCGAAGAGTACGGTTACGCCGCGCCCGATCCGCTGAATCCCGACATCGTGTACGGCGGAACGACCGCCGCACCGCCCAGGTGGAAAATGTCGCGCCGCAGCCGATTCGCTCCGCAAATTTCCGCGCGTTACGCACGGCGCCGGTGCTGTTCTCTCCAGTCGACCCGCACCTCCTGTACTTCGCGGCCAACACCGTGTGGAAGACGCGCGACGCCGGGCGAAGCTGGCAGCAGATCAGTCCGGACCTCACGCGCAAGACCTGGGAAACGCCGGCCAACATCGGGAAATATCGCGACACGCCGGCCGCGAAGCCGTCGCAACGCGGCGTCATCTACGCGCTCGCACCTTCGCCGCTGGATGTCAATCGCATCTGGGCCGGCACCGACGACGGTCTGATCCACTTGACTGTCGACGGCGGACTCCACTGGAAGGACGTCACGCCGCCGCAGCTCGTCCCGTTCGCGAAAGTTTCCATCCTCGACGCCAGCCATTTCGATGCGCAGACGGCATACGCCGCCATCAACACGCTGCGTCTCGACGACATGCGTCCGCACATCTATCGCACCCGCGACGGAGGCAAGACCTGGACCGAGATCGTCAACGGAATTCCCGATGGCGCGCCGGTCGATGCCGTGCGCGAAGATCCCAAGCGCAAGGGATTGCTTTTCGCGGGCACCGAGCGCCAGGTTTATGTTTCTTTCGACGACGGCGATCGCTGGCAATCGCTGCGCCTCAACATGCCGGCGACTTCGATCCGCGATCTGATCGTCAAGGACGACGATCTGGTGGCCGCTACGCACGGCCGCGGATTCTGGATTCTGGACAACATCGCGCCGCTGCGCCAACTCGCAACTGGGGTGTCTGAAGCCGCCGCGTTTCTGTTCAAGCCGCAGACCGCGATCCGCGTGCGCTGGGACATGAATACCGACACGCCTCTGCCGCCCGACGAACCTACTGCTCCGAATCCGCCGGATGGCGCGATGATCGACTACTATCTCGGCTCCACCGCATCCGGTCCGGTGACGCTCGAGGTTTCGGACAGCGCCGGAAAACTGGTGCGGCGATATTCGAGCGACGATCCCGTTCAGCCGATCGATCCGATGCTGGCAGTTCCGGCATACTGGGTGCGCCCGCCGCATCCGCTTTCCGCCGCGCCCGGGATGCGTCGCTTTCTTTGGGACATGCACTATCCGCCGCTGAGAGAAACGCGGCCCAATTATCCGATGCAGGCGATTCTCCATGACACCGCGCCGGCGCCCAGTTCGCCGTGGGTGATGCCCGGCACGTACACCGTGAAGCTCACCGTCAATGGGCAGAGCTACACGCAGTCTTTGCCCGTCAAAATAGATCCGCGTGTCCACACACCTCTCGCCGAACTCACTCAACAGTTCACGCTTTCGAAGCAGCTTTACGACGACATCGTAAAAGCGTCCGCCGCGCTCGAAGAGATCCGCGCGCTGCGGGAGAAATCGAAAGACAACGCGGATCTCGACGCAAAGCTGGCAGCGCTTCAAGGCACGCTCGGCTTCGGCCGCGGCGGAGGAGGAGGCCGCGGCACTCCGGCAGGCGGACCCGACACGCTGACCAGCGTCAATGGAGAACTCACAACGCTACTTCGGCTGATTCAAGAAGCAGACGTAGCGCCAACCACGCAAGCCGCTACGGCAGCCGCCGATCGCCGCAAAGCCCTAGCTGCCCTGCTGAATCGTTGGACCGCCCTAAAAACGCAAATCAAGTAGCAATTCGCTGCAATAAACCGAACCGCGCGCCGCAAATAGCGGTAACCCGCGCGCCTCCGTTACGTCCTACAATACCAACAGAGGTGCAAATGCCGTTGCGATGGGCGTGCGTTCCAGTTCTCGCGCTCACTTGCGCCTTGGCTGGCCAGGAACCAAGCTCCACCAAACCGGACGACGCGACAACGCCCGCGAAGGCCGATCCGCAGCCTTCTCATCACCGCGTCCGTCTCGCCGGCGTCATGATCGGCGCCGGATACTCGCACTTTTCAGGCCGCTATCCGTATTATTACGGCTACTATCCCGGATACTGGGGCTTCGGACCCTACTGGTACGATCCGTTCTTCAGCCCCTACATCCATCCCGGCTTCTACACCGGATTCGCATATCAACCCTACATGGGTGGCGTGAAGCTCCCGGCCAACGAAAAAACCGCCTGGGTCTATCTCGACGGCGCTCTGGCCGGTCGCGCCGACAGACTCAAATTCATGTGGCTCGATCCCGGCGCGTACAATCTGGAGATCCGCGACGGCGACCGTAAGTTCACACAACGGATCTATGTTCTGAGCGGGAGAACGCTGAAAGTGACGCCCGATATGCTAGTGAAGGAGGCCCGTCCATGAAGCCGATTGCGCTCGTCTTTCTGACTGCGGCGCTCGTGCTTGCCGCCGGTGGCATCCGCCCGCGCGGCAGCAGCGCCGACTATCCCGCACACGAAACGGCCGAAGGCGTAACCATCGCGGCCGCCGTAATTCCGCCGGAGCAGGTGCGGAAGCTCTTCGCCACGGACCTGAATAGCGGCGGATATATCGTCGTCGAATTGGCTGTCTATCCGGAGCCGGGCAAGGAACTGGATCTTTCTTCCGCAGATTTCATGTTGCGCATCGGCGCCGATTCCAACACCGTGCGCGCCGTGAACGCGCGCGCCATCGCATCCATTCTGCAGAAGAAAAACACCCCGCAGCCCCAGCGCGGAAGCGATATCGCAATCTATCCGACCGCGACCATCGGCTACGAATCCGGCACCTATGATCCGGCAACGGGCGACCGGCGTCGCGGCGGCGTTTACACCGAAGCGGGCGTGGGTGTCGGCGTAGGCGGCCAGCCGGGACCGGGCAACCCTCCGCGTCCGGCGTCCACGGATCGCGACCGCTCCACGATGCAGCAGGAGCTCGAAGATAAAGCGCTGCCGGAAGGAATCGTGAAGCGCGACGTCGCCGGATACCTGTATTTCCCCAAACCCTCAGGAAAACAGAAGAACACCGCGTACGAGATCAGCTACTACGGCACAAACCCCAAGCTCCACCTCGCACTCCCACAGCCGCGATAAAGAAATAACAGTTCGCTAGTTCCTTGGTTCCCTGGTTCCTTGGTTCCTTGGTTCACTGACGGAAACGCATGAGAACCAAGGAACGAGAGAACCAAAGAACGAAGGAACTTATTCGGTCGCCTGCCCCCGCGGCGTCCGCATCTTCGGCGTTGCAAGATAGCCGATCACCTCATTCTTTTTCACCTGATTGACCACGATCTCGTACGGCTGGCGGCTGCCGGCGACATAAAGCTGCACGGGCTCGTTGATCATCCTGTCCTTCTTCTCCACCACCTTGTCGTCCGCATACACGGCCACGGTGAAACGGTTGTGTTTCGGATCCGCATTCTTCAGCAAAACCCGGATGTCTCCCACCCTCTGCGGCTCCTTCGTCTTGCTCAGGTCGAACTCGAAGTAATTGCGCTCGCCGAGTTCCCGCAGGGTGGCCAGTTGTTTGGAATTGGTGGCAACCTCGCCGCTCATCACACCCAAGTCGCCCATCACTCGCTTCAGGTCCGTGCCCGTCTTCTCCAGATCGCCGCTCACCTGGTCGATCTTGGAGCTGGTGTTTTCCTTCAAGTCCGATAACTGGTTCATCGCCTCCTGATGTTTCTGTTCCAGACTGTGCGACAACTGCGAGCTGGTTCGCCTGACTTCCGACTTGGCTTGCTGCAGCGTCGCCGCGGTAGCGCCTTGCACCTGGTTCTTCAGCGCCTCCAAGCGTTGCTGGTTTTCTTCGAGCGCGGCCGTGGCCGAATCGTTCAGCTTGGCGATTTGGTTTTGCGTGCTGAGCCGCAACTGTTCCACCTGGCGCGATACTTGTTCGGCTCTCACGAACTGATAAACGTTCGCCGTCAAGGCGACCGCCAGCCCGATAAACAAAAGCACAATGATCCCGGTGTGCGACCGTTTGGGTTCGTCCGCTGACATATTGCCTCCTGGGGTTCACGTCACAGCAAGGCACGTTCCATAGCGTCCGAATGCGTGCCCGCAAGCAGTTAGCGCCTGGCTAGCGAAGAAGAACCGTGTAACCTTTACCACAAAGCGTGGAAAATCCGGGACCGAAGGGGCCCGGTCAGGATCGCTCCTCCAGGCATCTTGCATAAGACAAGACTGCGATTTGCCATCCTGTGAGGCATCTGCTATTCTCATCAGACGACCTGACCCACAGGGGCTCGAAGGAGGGATCCTGCGTATGAGTTTATCCCGAATGTTGGCCATTTTCCCCCTCGCCAGCGGAATGCTACTGGCGCAACTGACAATGGACCAAAAGGTGACCGACTTCCAATACATGGCAAGTCTTTACGCGAAGCGCTACGGTCCGTACGAGTGGAAGCGAGACGTACTAAGAGTCGATCTTTTAAACATCGGCCCTTGGCTGACCAAGGTTAACGCGACCAAGACCGACCTGCAGTTCTTCGATGTGATGTCGGAGTACGTGAGCAGTCTGAATGATGCTCACGACGTGTACACCTTACCTACAAATTTCTCGGCCAGTCTCAATTTTTCCGTCGATATCTATGACGGCCTTCTGCTGGTCGACTCCATCAACCGCACACGGTTGCCGGCCAGTGAATTCCCCTTTCTTACCGGCTATGAACTAGTTTCCATAGATGGAGTCAACGCGCAGCGGGTTCTGGATGGGCTGCTGCGGTATGAGATTGCGGCCAATCCCAGGAGCACCCGGCGCCTGGCCGCGGAGTTGCTGACGATCCGACCCCAAGTGTTGATCCCGACGGCGCCGAGTGTGCCCGAAATCTCTACTGTTGTGTTCCGGAGACCCGACGGCGCGATGGAGTCGTATCGTATCCCGTGGAGCAAGTCGGGTGTGGCATTAACGACGGTGGGCAAGTACCCAACGCCGACGCCCGCCGCCGACATTCAGTCAGACGAAGAGGAGCCTGCATATATAACGCTCTTGCGCCGGCTGCAGAACTGTCGTCTGCCGGACCACGGCTACGATCGCACAGTACTAGGTTTCGGCTCACGAACGCCGGTGTTCGCAAGCGCGCTGGCGGCGCTCGGGAACGATTTCACGCAGCGGCTCGGAAGGGCGGCGGCTGACACTTTCTATTCGGGTGTAATGCAAGTAGGCCCGTACAAAGTCGGGTTCATCCGCATCCCGGACTATGCCCCCTTGAATCAGCAGGCCGCCTTGACTCAGTTCGTAACCGAGATTGCGTTCTTTCAAGCCAACACAGATGGACTCATTATTGATGAGATGCGGAACCCCGGCGGCTCCGTATCCTATGCCAATACGTTGCTGAGTCTGGTGATTCCATACCGGTGGAATTCGGTGGGATTTGAGCTAAGGGCGACGTCGGAGTGGGTAATGGCAATATCGAGCGCTTTGGAACAGGCAAAGGCGTCAGGAGCGCCACCAGATATCATCGCGCTCCTGCAGGGCTTGAAAGATCAAATCCAATCGGCGAACCACCAGAATCGTGGAAGGACCAAGGCGATTCCACTTGATGACGTGACCATCGAGCGCGACCCGGCGGCGGACAGTAAAGGCAACGTGATCGCTTATACGAAGCCGCTGATGGTGTTAGTGGATGAGATGTCGGCCTCCGGCGGGGATTACTTTCCGGCAACCATCCAGGACAACGCACGTGGACCGCTGCTGGGCTTTCGCACCATGGGCGCGGGGGGCAATGTCGAATCCTGGGAGGCCGGCAGTTACTCGCAAGGATTCACGCGCGTGACCGAGTCGTTGATGAGCCGCAACATCGACGTTGTGACGCCCGACTTCCCCGTCACGCGCTATGTGGAAAATGTCGGCGTCCGGCCGGAAATTGAGTATGACTACATGACCCGCGAGAATCTGATCCGGGGCGGAGCGGCGTTCGTCGACGCGTTTCGCGATGCGATATACAACCACATTCAGAGGAGCAAGTAAGGGGACGAACCAATGAGAAAACTAATTGCATGCATGGCTCTTTGGATCGCCTCAGCCGCGGCCCAGAACCTGACCCCGTCGCAAAAAGATGCGGATTTCCGTTACCTGGCTAGCCTCTATGCCACTTACTATGCGCCGCTGGCGTGGAAAAACCAAGCCGTCCAGTTCAATGCCCTGGACCTGAAACCGTGGCTGGCCAAAGTTGCCGCGACCACTTCAGATCTCGATTTTTACGAGGTAGAGGCCGAGTATATCTCGAGTTTGAACGACACTCACGTTCAATTCTTTTTGCCATCGGATTTCGCGGCCCAGTTGGGGTTTGGCGTGGATCTATACGATGGCGCGTTACTGATTGATGCCATCAGTCGCGCGTTACTGCCGGTGGCGCGATATCCATTCGCGATCGGGGACGAGTTGGTGTCCATCGATGGCGGGGACGCCATGGCACTGACGGACAAGCTAGCCAAGTACGTGCCGCAAGGCAACCCGCGCGCCGCGCGGCGCCAAGGCGCACAGCGATTGACGTCTCGCGCTCAATCCCGATTCCCGCACGCAACGGATCTGGGGGACTCCGCCACGGTTGTCATCCGGCGTCAAAGCGGAAGCATAGAAACCTACACAATTCCGTGGATCAAGACCGGGACGCCGCTCGAAGTAGGCCCGATCCCTTCGCCGAGAAGCGCGGCGATATCGCGCGAGGCGGAAGGGGAGACCGATCCGCTCCAGGAACTCCAGTTTTCCGGAATCCTCCCGCAAGACCTGGATGGCGTGAACGGGTACGGCGGACGCAATCCGATCTTCCTGGGTGGCTTGGGATCGGGATTTACCCGCAGGCTGGGCGGCGCGGCAGCCGACTTCTTCTATTCGGGAGTATTTCAGTTCGGCAATTTGAAGATCGGATTCATCCGCATTCCGAATTACGCTCCGCCATCGCAGGCCACGGCGTTTCAGCAGTTCGAGACTGAGATCAGGTTCATGAACGCGAACACAGACGGACTGGTAATCGATGAGATGCGGAACACGGGAGGCAATCTTTGTTTCGGTGAGGAGCTGGCAAGACGCCTTACGCCTTTCGAATTTCGCGCGACCGGATTCGAGCTGCGCGCGTTCTGGCGCCGCGTGCTCAGCTTCTACAATGCATACATTAACGCAGTCGCCACCAACCAGCCGCCGGAAGTAGTGACGCAGTACCAGATGCTCTACCAGGAGATGCTCGCCGCCAACCAGGAAGGCAGGGTAGTGACCAAGGCATTGCCGCTCTGTACGTCGAGTCTGATACGCCAGCCGTTGGTTGCCTCAGATGGCTCGCTGATCGCCTACACGAAGCCGATCATGGTGATGATCGACGATTTCTCGACCTCAACCGCGGATTCATTTGCGGGCATGATACAGGATTCCGGACGCGCGCTGCTCTACGGTATGCGCAGTAACGGCGCCGGAGGAAACAACACTTCGTACGACGCCGGAAACTACTCCGAGTCTTTCGTGGGCATGACTCTGGCGCTGCAATCGCGGAAGCAACCAATACAAGTCGATGGGTTTCCTGCTACGCAGTACATTGAGAACGTCGGCGTGCGGCCGCAAGTGGTCAACGATTACATGACCAAAGAAAACCTACTCAACGGTGGCGCGACTTTCGTTTCGCAATTCCTGCAGACCATGGCGGACTACATCCGCCAGCAACCGTAAGACGGTAGTCGTATTAGATCGGCCACTCGGGAGAACGCTTCGCGAGAATTCGGCCGGCGAGGCTTTCACGGCGATCCTGCAAGACGCCAAGCGTTCGACCACCTTCGGACTGCGTACAGACGGCGGAAACCCCGGCTCCTACCCGGAAGGATCCCGTAACCACACCCGGTTTCCCCGCCACCAGATACATCGAAAACGTAGGCGTGTACCCGGACATTATCCAGGATTACATGACGAAGGATAATCTTGAACGGCGGCAAGACTTTCGTGACTGCGTTCAGTGGCCGCGAACTTCTCGTAAAACGAGATTCTCACGGCTGACCGTGATATACTTGTGACATTTCCTAGCTATCTGGAGGTTCTTGTGAAAAGGTTGATGTCGCTGTCCCTCGTGTGTCTTGCTCCGTTGCTGGCGCAACGGCCGGAATTATCCAAACATTATCTGAGCGTCGCTGCGCCGCTCACGCCGCCGAGTTCCAGACCCGCGCGTGAAATTGCGCTGAACTACGTCCGTGGCCTGGCCGCGGATCTTCAGCTCGGCGAGCCCGATATGGCGGGCGTCTATGTTGCCAAGGAGTACGACACGGCGCACAACGGCGTGCATCACATCATCTTCCGGCAACAGTTCCAGGGGATCGATGTCCAGAATGCCGAATGGGTGGTGAACATCGCGAGCGATGGCAGCATCCTGAATGCCGGAGGTAATCTGTACCCGGCACCCGCTCCGGACACGGTGCTGCCCCCCGCTTCCTCCGCCATGACCGCCGTGCGCGCGGCTGTTCAGGCCATCAATCCGAAGCTGGGCGCGAATTACATGCCTTTCGGCAGCGCGCGCCCGGCGCGCAAGAGCACCGGCGTGCGCTTCGCCGCCGGCGTATTTCCTCAGGAGATTGACGGCGAACTGGTCTGGTACGCCGTGCGTGGCAGAATCTATCCCGCCTGGCTTTTCTACATCGTGGATGAGGATGGGATTTCGAGCTACGCGATAGTAGTGGACGACGCGTCGCAAGCGATTCTATCCAAGCTCCCCATGACCTATTTCCAATCGCCGCAGCCGCCGCGCGGGCAGGCCTTCGAACGCGGGAGCCCCCAGCCTAACCCCACGCCGGGCGTGCGCCTCACCGGGCCGCCGCCTATCGTGGATCGTACGCTGCAATCCTTCAAAGGCGATCCCAAAGCCTCTCCTTTAGGATGGGTGACCGGCACGGAGACCGTCGGCAACAACGCCGTCGTCGGGGAAAACCTCCTGGGAACGACGTTCCTGCTGAATCCAACCACGGCGAAATCCGCCACCGCCGATTTCAGCTTCCCGCTACAACTTGGCGCCGGCCAACCCAACCCCATCAATTACCCCGACGCCGCCAGCACCAACTTGTTCTATTGGATCAACCGCGCCCACGACTTGCATTACCTATCGGGATTCGACGAAGCCGCCGGCAACTTCCAGCAGGAGAATTTCGGGCGCGGAGGCGTGGGCGGCGATCCCATGTACGTCTACAGCCACTTCGGCGCGGCCAGCACGAGTTTTGCGCAAATTGAGAATGCATTCTTCACCACGCGCAACGTTAACGACGGCTCGCAATCCATGGTCGCCATGTTCCTCAGCGCCTCGAATCAGGGCGACTTCTTCACCGACGGATCCTTTGACGCAGTGGTTATGGTGCACGAATATACGCACGGCGTCAGTTTCCGCCTTGTGCGCCAGGGCTACAACACCTTCCAGGGTGCGGCCATGGGCGAAGCTTGGAGCGATTTCTTCGGGCTTGAGTACACCCTGCCGAACGGGGCGCCGCCCGACGGCTTTTATGCTTTGTCGGAGTACTTCGATCAGGATTGGGGCGCCGGTGATATCCGCACGCGTGGGTACTCCACCAATATGGCCCTGAATCCGCTTACCTACGCGAACATCGGCCAAGTGATCCCGTTCCCCGAAGTGCATGCCGACGGCGAGATCTGGTTCGAAGCGTTGTGGGAAGTGCGGGCCAACCTGATTCAGCAGTTCGGTGAAGCCGAAGGACGCCGGCGCGTGCGCCTGCTGGTGCTGGACGGCATGAAGCTGTCCATTCCAGCGCCCAGCATGGTGAACATGCGCGATGCCATCCTGCTTGCCGATCGCGTGGATTTCAAGGGCGCCAGCCAGGACCAGCTTTGGGCAGGCTTCGCCAAGCGCGGCCTGGGCGCGCTGGCTTACGCAGCCAGCGGCGATTCGGTGCACGTCATTTCCTCCTTCGATTTGCCGAGCGCCGGCGGCCAGTTAAAGTTCTACGACAACCCGCTGGTGATCGGCGAGCGCATCCGGTTCGTCTTGCAGGATTCGGGTGTCAATACGCCCACCGTTCGCGCAGTGGTGAACGCCAGCTCCGGCGACGTAGAGAACGTCATCATGGTCCGAACGGGCTCGATCTATGTGGGCAGCATCGGCATGACCACCGCCGTGGGGCCTAAATTCAATGGTGTTCTCTCGGTGATCCCGGGCGATGCCGTCGCGGCCTTCTATACGCATTTCGGCGCGCCGGCCACCAAGCTGGTGTCGACTTATGTTCCCACCATACCGTCTTACTTCTTCTCCAGTGCCGCGCCGGCTTTCACCTTCGCCAACGAACAGCGCCTTCGCCTGACGGGAACCGAGCGGCGCGTAAACCTTCCGTTTACTTTCCCTTTCTACAATCAGAAATACAATTCAGCCTACATATATCGGAATGGGCTGATCACGTTCGATTTTCCGGAGACGTTCAACGGCTGCACGGACGCTCCAGCGCTGGCGGAATCTATCGGCATCGCGCCCCTGTGGCTGAATCTGGTCACCAACGGCACGGCCCAGGCCAACGAGGATGTGTACTTGAGCACGGGTCCCGATTCCGTCACGTTCCGCTGGGCCGCCGAAACACGGACCCCGTTCACCGGAGTTCTGCCCGGCCAACCCGTGAACTTCGCCGCCACGTTATTCACCGACGGCCGAATTCAGTTCTCTTACGGCTCCGGGAATCATGAACTGGGCTCTGCATTGACGTTCTCCGGTTGCGGACCGGGCCCCACCGTCGGGATTTCCAACGGTCATGAAGTGTTCACGCAAACCGTCGTTGCCTCCAGCTATGAGAACTTGAGCGTCTTACATTTTGATTCGCCGTTCGGCGATGGGATCGCGCCAGCCGCCAAGCTGGAATCCCCATCCAACAACCAACACTTCCAGGACATCCTGCAGGTGACGGGCGTAGCTTACGATCCCTTCGCGTTCGTTTCCCGCATCGACGTCTTCGTGGATGGAGTCGCAGTGGCCCGTACTTCGCAGACCGTGAACCGGCCCGACTTCTGCGCGACGCAAAACGTCAATGGGTGCCCCCGAGTCGGTTTCTCGCTGCCGCTCGATCTCGGAGCGCTGGGACTCGCCATCGGCTCGCACACTTTCCAAATCCGCGTGACCAACTCGCGCGGCATCCTGAAGAACTTTCCGGACGATCCGCTCACTTTCATCGTGGATGCCGGCCACGGTCGTGTTCCCTACGGCAAGATCGAAGCGCCCATCGCCGGCGCGACAGTCTCCGGCAACGTTTCCGTTCGGGGCTACGTGGCGGACGACGACTTGCGTATCCTTTCGGTGGATACGCTCGTCGACGGAGTCACCTACGGTCCGACCCTTTATGGTTTGCCGCGAACCGACATCTGTAATGCGCTCACCACCAAGCCGCCCAACTGCCCCAATATCGGGTTCCAGTTGAGCCTGACGACCTCGGGCGGATTCCCGCCGGTTCCCGACGGCCAGCACACACTGCAGGTGCGAGCCCGCGATGAAACCGGACGGTTCACACTGAGCCCGGATACGCCCATCACCATCACTGTGAAGAATGGCGCGCCGGTGGCGATTCTCGGTGCGCTCGAATCGCCCAAGACCAACGATCAGCTCAGCGGCACGGTCCACATGACCGGCTACGCGTACTCGCCGGGGCAGAAAGTCGTGCTCGGACTGGTGGTCGTGGACAACTTCTTCAGCTACGGAACGGTCCGCTACGGCCTGGCAAGGCCGGATATCTGCGGCGGCTTGTCCGGCGTGGCGGCCTGCCCCAATATCGGCTTTACCTTTGACCTCGATACGAAGTTCATATTCAATGGACCACACACGCTGGGGGTGCTGTTTGTGAACGATCACAACGATCAGGCCTTCATTCCCAACCTGGTGAACGGCGGGATCAACGTGTTCGTAAATAACCCGTAGCTAGCCGCTAACCTCGTTAGGAACAGCAATCGGGGCGCAGACTCTCAGCCTGCCGCCCCGGCAATCGCCCGGTTCACCCCTGTGCTTTGGCAGCGACCGTAATCTAACTTACCCAAATATGTCAAAATGTACGCTCGAAACGCAACTTTTACCTCACGCTAGTACCAAAGACAAAAGTCTACCCTATTGTGTATCATAGGGTTAGCCTTTGGTAGGCCTCGTGCAACGTTAGCGCGAGAGGAGATTGCCGTATGAGACTTCGCAATACACCTGCGTTCCTGGGTGCCTTTATTGTTCTGTCTTTGGTGAGCGTGGGCTGTGCGACGAAAAAGCACGTCCGCGAAGCCATTGCTCCAGTGCAAAACCAAGTCAATCAAACACAAAGCCAGGTCAGTACGCTACAAAAGCAGACCGATGAAAACAAGCAGTCCATCGGTGATCTGGATCGGCAGGTAGCAACGGCGGATGAAAAGGCCGTCGACGCCGCCCGCAAAGCCGCCGAGGCCGCCGATGCCGCCGCGAAAGCCAACAGCGCAGCCGGCGAAGCGCAACAGCGCGCCGATGCCGCAAACTCTGCTGCGCAGCAGGCCCAGCAGGGCGTAGCCAAGCTTGACAATAACTTTCAGAATCTCGACAACTACAAGCTGGTCACCACCCAACAGGTCTACTTCGGAATCGGCAAGACCATGCTGTCCAAGGAAGACCAGGCCAAGCTCGACGATGCTATCCAAAAGGTTGGAGGCATGAAGAACTACCTGGTGGAGGTGGAAGGCTTTGCCGATCGGACCGGAGATAAGACCTACAATCGGGAACTGAGCCGGAAACGGGCCGATGCCGTTGTCCACTACCTCGCTGTCGAGCACAGCATTCCGCTGCGGTCGATTCGACAACTGGGCGCCGGCGCCGACTTCCCGGACGCCAACAACAAGACGCGCGCGGCCCGCAAGGAAAACCGCCGGGTGGATGTAAAGATCTACTCGCTGGACCTTTCGGGGCAGGGCGCGGCCCAGTCTTCGTTGGATACCAAACCGCCCGCCCAGCCGTAACCAGTTTTAGCTGAGAAGGTGATTCCGGACCGGTCCACCACCGGTCCGGTTTTTTGTAGCACAGGCATTCCTGCCTGTGTTATTTTTTTTGGGATTCGTGAGTCCTGGTGGCGCAGGCTTCAGCCTGCCGGGTCGAGATTCGTCTCGACCCTTGTTCAGCGCGGTCAAGGAGTCTCGCCACGAGTGCCTGCACTACGTCGCTAGCCGTCGCCTAGCTTTAGGGTGTGATCTTCACCGCACGCTTTTCGCCAGATCTCTCGCCAGTACATCCGCCCGCTCTGCCAGACTCTTCGCCCCAGCCAAGTCCGACCGGCGCGTTGTCTGCGCCTGCTCGATGAAGTTCTGCACCTGCGCCAAGGTCGCCTGCTGTTGATTGGTAAGCTGTCGATTCGCAACGGCTGCGAGATTCGCCTGCGCCCTGCCAAGAGCCTGATCGATTGCAGTATTGTATTGACGCTGCTGCTCGGGCGTCAGCATGTCGCCCAGGCGGAGCGGCTGCTGGCTAGCGGGCGGTGTATTGGCGGGAGGCGTGGAAGGCGCAGCCGGCCGCGAGGGACGGCGCGCCGGCGCCGGCGTGGCTGGCGGCGTTGCAGGCGGCGGAGTCGTTTCCTGAGTCGTATCCGGGACCGTAGCCGGTTGGGCGGCGGGGACCGGCGGCAACGGCGCCGCAACCTTCTTCTGGCACGAACTCTCGCACACCGCCACTGCGAACAATAGCGGAACAACGATCCAAGACGGCTTCATCGAGCCTCGCATGCGGAGATTGGAAATATATCAGGAAGTGCTCGTTGCCGAAGTGAGCGCCTCACTCTCGTAATCCACCACGCCGGGAAAGCGCATTCGGAACGTCGCGCCTTTTCCCTGCTCGCTGACAAAGTCGATTGTACCACTGTGCAGTTGAACCACCCGGAATGTTGTCGCCAACCCGATTCCCGAGCCGTGCTCCTTGGTGGTAAAGTACAGGTTGAAAATCCGGCTCTGAACCTCAGTAGGAATTCCAGGACCGTCATCGGTAATCGTCACCTGGCACTCGTCGTCGCTCCAGCCCGCGCACACCGTCAGCTTCCCGCCCTCCTCCATCGCTTCCATGCCGTTGTTGACCACGTTCAGGATGGCCTGCTTCAGCAAATCGGGATCTCCGTTGATGTTCAACTTCGCTTGGATGTCGCTTTCGATCTGGATTTGCTTGGCCTGCGCGTCGACTGAAACCAACGCGAGCACCTGCTCCACCACCTGGTCCAAGTCGATCGGCTGGGCTTGCAGCTCGATGGGCTTGTTGAAATTCAGAAACGTCTTGACCACGTTGTCCAGCCGCTTGATCTCGCCGGCAATCACCTCCAGCTCCGGCTGCTCGGCGTCCAGCTTTCCTCGCAGCACCTCCAAGTGGAGCGCGATCGCATTCAGGGGATTCTTGATCTCGTGCGCAACGCCGCCGGTAAGGCGACTGATGGCCGCCAGCCGCGAGGCGACGTCGAGCTGCCGCTCCAGTTGACGCCGGCTCTCCACGTCGCGGAGCTTGATCAGCGTTCCAATTTCCTCCTGGCCAGGGCTTCTGCGCAACACTTCGACGCTGACCAAAAGCCGGATCTTGCCGGCGCCTTCGCGCGCGATCGTGACCGCGTGTTCGTGCACCGATTGCCGCGCCCGGACCGCGTTTCCCACCACTTCTCCCAGCACCGTCGTGGCTGGAAACAATTCCTCCAGGCCGCGCCCGATCATCTGATCGTGGCTCTTCCCGAGCAAGTGCTCCGCGGTTTCGCCGGCTATCACCAGTTTCCCTGCGTTGTCGAACAGCAGCACGGCCTCCTCCAACCTTTGCAAGAGTTGGTCGATATTGCGCCGCAATTCCACGGCGTCCTGCCGCGCGCCCTGGTATTGTTCGCTCAACAGGCTGAGTTTCGATTGAACCGCGGCGAACTCGCGCGATTCCTGGTGAATCCGGTGCGTGGCCGTGTCGAACTGGCCCGCCCGAATCAAGTCGATCTTTTGGCTTACGCGCTCTAGCGGATCCAGAACCACTCCCGGCAGCACCGAGCCGAGGAAGATAGCGATAAAAAGCGAGGCGCCGAATGCCAGCGCGAGATTCTTCAGAGCCGGCTCGACGGAGTGCTTCACCAGAGCCGATGGAACCACCACCATGACCTTGAAAAGAACCTGCCGGGATTCTTCCACGCCCAACGGCCGGATAGTCGTGTAATCCTCGCGGCGGTTCCACAGGCCCCACAGGTTGCTGACCCAGTTGCCGGTCTGAAGCTCGTGGAATTCCCGCGCGCGCGCGGGCGTTGTGTTCACCGCTGCCGGATCGGATGCAGCCAGCACCTTACCTTGTTCGTCCGTGACCTGGATCGTGCCCACGAACTCGGCGTTGGTCCAGACGCGCCGGAGCATGTCCGTGATGCGCGGATCGCTCCGGATCATCCCGGTCCAGATGTTCTTCCATTCTTCCAGCGAAGCCGGATGCAGACCGCGCGTGGACGTCTCGCGATCCAGGCGATCCACCAGGTTGCCCTTCACCTGGTCGGCAATCAGGCCCGCGCGGGACGCCGCAAGGCTGAACGTTAGCTTCGTGAAGTCGTACAGGTACATCAGCGCCATGGCGATGACCACGAGCGTCACGAGGGAAATAATCGCGATCCGCAGCCGGGCCTTGAGAGACATCTACGTCGTTGATCCGGCCTCTGATTCCGAGGCCCCGTATTCCTTCAGTTTGTTGAACAGGGTCTTCAGGCTGATGCCCAGGATGTCCGCCGCGCGCGTCTTGTTGTTCTTGGTGTGTTGCAGCGTGAGCTGGATGAGCGATTTCTCAGCCTCGCTGACGGTCGTGCCCACCGGAAGCCGGATGGCGTCGGGCTCCACCATTTGTTGCGCCGGCCGGGCCCCCGCGGGCGCGCCGAAATCCCGCGGAAGATGATGCGCCGTGATGCTGCCCTCGCCCGCCAGAATCACCGCGCGCTCCAGCACGTTGCGTAACTCGCGCACGTTCCCCGGCCAGGAATATCGCTCGAACTGCTGCATCACTTCCGGCTGCACATCCACCACGCGCGTATCGTGCTTCTTGTTCAACATTTCAATCAGCGCTTCGGTGAGCAAGGGCAAGTCGCCGGAACGCTGGCGCAGCGTCGGCAGGCAGATTTGGAACACATTCAAGCGGTAATACAGATCTTCGCGCAGTTCGCCCTTTCGGAGAGCTTCTTCGACGACCTTGTTGGTGGACGCGATCACGCGCACATCCACTGCGATTTCGGATTTGCCGCCCAGCCGCCGCACGAAGGAATCCTCCAGGACCCGCAGCAATTTCGCCTGCGTCCCCACCGGCATCTCGACCAGTTCGTCCAGCAGCAGCGTGCCGTGCTGCGCCAGCTCGAAGCAGCCGGCGCGTCGCTCCACCGCGCCCGTAAACGCGCCCTTCTCGTGGCCGAACAATTCGCTCTCCATCAGCGTCTCGGGCAGCGCTGCGCAGTTGATCGCCACAAACGGCCCCTCCGAGCGCCCGCTCAGGTGGTGAATCGCGCGCGCCACCAATTCCTTGCCGGTGCCGCTTTCGCCGCTAACCAGCACCGCCGCCTTCGAGGGCGCGACTTGCCGGATCAACGAGAACACCTGCTGCATCGCGGCACAGGCTCCCACCAGGTCCACCAGAACGCCTTTGTAGGACAGTTGCCGCTGCAGGCGCTCGGCCTCCTCGACCAGATGCCTCTGCGTGGCCGCGCGCTCCAGCAGGACCTTCAGAGCGCTGGGCTGGATCGGCTTTTCGAAAAACCAGAACGCGCCCAGATCGTGCACCGTCTGCACGGCCGTTTCAATATTCCCAAAGGCTGTCAGAACGATGGAGGGTGGCCCGTCGCCCTGCGTCCGAAGCCGCTTCAACAGCTCGAACCCATCCATGCGCGGCATCATGAGGTCGGTGATCAAGACTTGCACCGGCGACTGGGTAAGCTTGTCTAACGCCTCCTGGCCGTCCGCGGCGGTCTCCACTTCAAAACCCCAGGACTCGACCATCTTGGCCAGTCCAGCGCGTTGATTATCCTCGTCGTCCGCGATCAACACGCGGGTCTTTGGTGCAGAGCTAACGTTCCCCATCACTTACCAGTGTAACTGGTTACCTCCGACACTTAGACGCAAGGCACGCGGAGGCTGTTGCCTAGTAGGTAACTTTCCGGGCCGCGCGCGGCAGGCAAGCGCTACACTTACCGCCTCTCCGTCAACTGCGCTACCCTAGTCTACCGGAGGTAGTCCATGCGCTTGCGAAAATCTGCCGCCTGCTTCAGCCTCGCGGCCCTGCTTCTTTCCGTCTCCATCGCGGTTGCCCAGAGCAATCAGCCCGCGCATCCGCCCGATGTTCCCTATGTGCCAACCACCGAAGAAGCGGTGAAGGCCATGCTGAAGCTGGCCGGCGTCAAAAAGACCGATATCGTGTACGACCTCGGGTGCGGCGATGGCCGCATCGTGATCGCGGCGGCCAAGACCTACGGCGCGCACGGCGTCGGCATCGACATCGACCCGCAGCGCATCAAGGAAGCCAGGGAGAACGCCAAGAAGGCCGACGTGGAGAACCTGGTCCGATTCGAAGAGAACGATCTGTTCAAAGCGGACATCCACGAAGCTACCGTAGTGACACTCTTCCTGTTGTCCAACATCAATCTGAAGCTTCGTCCGAAACTGCTTCAGGATTTGAAGCCGGGCACGCGCGTGGTCTCCAACACCTTCGACATGGGCGATTGGAAGCCGGAGAAAGAGGAAACGCTGAGCGGCGTGGACGAAGAATACTACTTGAGCCGCAAGTTCTACTTCTGGACCATTCCACAACGCAGCGACAAATAGCGCGACTCGCCTGTGCCGCGGAGGCCAGCACTGGACAGGGCATGCCCCATAAGCGCTAACTTAAGCATCGCGTGGACCTGTGGAGCACGCACTCGTGCGTGCCACGTCGGCATTCTTGCCGACGCAAGGCGGAACTGAGAAAATCCCGCACCCGCCGAAACCCGGCGCCTGTAGGAGGCTTGTTTCAGAGAAAAATATCCTTCGTCGACCCACTCGTCCGCGGGACGGGTCCTTGTCTGGATGCGTCTGGACCGGGCGGCGAGGGGGCCGCGGTTTATCCAGCAGGAATCCATCGCCGGATTGGTTATGGAGGCCAACCGCCTGTTGGGCCGAACGGGCGAGCCGTTCTGGCAGCGACCACTGGGTTCGATCAGGCGGAATGGCAACGTATCGCGGCCTATATCGAGGCAATCCTGGTGAAGGCGGGGCTGGTGCTGCAGGCGGCGGACTATCGTTGGTCGAGTGCGCACGAAACCTGGCGCGCGAAGCTGGATCCGGTGAACATCGAGATGGCCTCGCCTCGCGTCGGCAAGAGTGCCGACGTGGCACGCACGAGTGCGTGCTCCACAAGTCCAGCGCGACCATAAGTTAGCGCTTATGGGGCATGGCCCTGTCCTACCCGGGAGGCGCTTCCGCTGGTTGAACCGTAACGCGCAGCGGCTTCTTTTTTGCATCTGGCGCGGGAGCCGTAACCCGCCCCGCCAGCCACTTCTTGATCTGCGGCATCGCCTCTTCGGCCGCCTGCTCCCCGGCGGCAATCAACTGCTTCGCGCTCGCGAACGAATCCCACGCCATGTTCGCGACCGGCGGAGCAATCACGATGTTCGAGTAGCGCCGCCACTCATTCTCCGTGCGCGAGCTCATCACCTGAAACGAACGGCTGATCACGGAAAACATGTTGCTGTAATCGTCCACGCCATTCTGAGTGGGAATCACGACCGACACCACGCGGTCCGCGCCCATTTGCAACAGCGGCGCCGCCGGCACCTCCATGGTGACGAACCCGTCCACCAGCAGCCGTCCCTGATGGCGAATCGGAAGGAACAATCCCGGGTACGAGCAACTGGCGCGGATAGGCATCACCACGTCACCCTTGCCGTGGAACGTCACCGATTTCCCGCGGATGATGTCCGATGCGACAATCGCCAGCGGAATGCGCATGTCTTCGAACCGGTTCGCCTTCAGCAGCCGCGTCAACAGCGCGATCATGCGATCGCTGCCGGCAAGTCCCATCACGCTCAGCGTCCATCGCGCCACATCGCGGAACTTCATCGAAAGCGCAACGTTCTCAATGTCGTCAGCCGAGGATCCGCTCGCGAGCGCAGCCGCAACGATCGCTCCCGAGCTTACGCCTGAAACCGCGCAGATAGGAATGTTGTTTTTCTCGAATGCCCGCAGAACACCGATGTGCGCGATGCCCCGCGCAAAGCCGCCGCCCAGCGCCAGACCGATGCGCGGTCCGCCCCGCTTGCTGCCCAGACCGCTACGGATCCAGTCTCTGGTAGCTTGCCACCAACCCCGGTCCATCCCCTGCCTCCTCAATCACGTAGTATGTTTAATATACGTGCCTCGCCTACTATATCGATGCATTTCGGGGTCCAGTTTAGCCCTAGGAATTCTCTCTGTAAGCTATCTTACATCACTTGAAGGGCAGCGTGAGCTGTCAGGAGTGGCAGCCGCCAAGCTCGCCCTCCACCGGTTGAACGTCACCGGCAGCGTGCTCATGATCGCCGCTCACCCGGATGACGAGAACACCGCGCTGTTGGCCTACCTGGCGCGCGGCCGCAAAGTGCGCACCGGCTATCTTTCGCTGACGCGCGGCGAAGGCGGCCAGAATCTGATCGGTCCCGAACAGGGCGACGCCCTGGGAGTGATTCGCACGCAGGAATTATTGGCGGCGCGCCGCATCGACGGCGCGGAGCAGTTCTTCACACGCGCCATCGACTTCGGCTTCACCAAGACTTCGCAAGAAACTTTTGAGAAATGGGGCCACGAAAAAATCCTGAGCGATGTCGTCTGGGTGATTCGCCGTTTCCGTCCCGACGTGATCGTTCTTCGCTTCACGGGAACGCCGCGCGACGGCCATGGCCAGCACCAAGTCTCCGGCATCCTCGGCAAGGAGGCATTCTCCGCCGCCGCCGATCCCAAGCGGTTCCCGGAACAGTTGCACTGGGTGGAGCCGTGGCAAGCCAAGCGCGTCATGTTCAACACCTTCGCGTTCACGCGCCAGCAGGAGCTCGAGGCGGAAAAACTGCCTAACCAGATCGCCGTCGATCCGGGCGATTACGATCCGGTGCTGGGGCATTCTTACGCGGAGATCGCGGGCATGTCGCGCAGCATGCACCGCAGCCAGGGCATGGGTGCGTCCGAGCGGCGCGGATCGGCCAAGAACTTTCTGGTGATGGTGGCGGGCGACCCCGCGGTGCACGACTTGTTCGACGGAATCGATCTCTCCTGGAATCGCGTGCCCGGCGGCGCGCCCGTGGGACAAATTCTCGCGGAGGCTGCGCGCACGTTCGACGCCGAGCATCCGGCGAAAACCGTTCCGCTGCTGCTCCAAGCCAAAAAACTGATGGCCGAATTGCACCATCCGGTGGTGGAACTGAAGCAGAACGAGTTGAACGAAGCCATTGCCTTGTGTTCGGGATTGTGGCTCGACGCCGCAGCCGACAAATTCGCAGTGACGCCCGGCGGGTCGCTCAAAATCAGCGCGACGGCGATCAATCGTGAGCGGCTGCCCGTGGAAGTAGATTCGGTGACGCTAACTGAGCCGCGACCGGAAGGGAGCGCCGCGCTTCCGTTCAACGAGCCCAAGGTCTTCACACTCACAGCGACCATTCCGCCAGACCAGCCGTTTTCCCAGCCCTACTGGTTGCGCGAGCCGAAGCAAGGCGAGACATACGGCGTGTCAAATCAACTCGACATCGGACTGGCCGAGAATCCGCCGCTGTTCCGCGCACATTTTCACATGCGGATCGATTCGTCCGGCGTCGAGATAATCCGGCCCGTGGTCTACCGCTACATCGAGCGCGCCCAAGGCGAGCTAACGCGTCCCGTCATCGTCGAACCCGCGGTCGCGTTGCAACTCGCCGGCGAAGCGCTGCTATTCCCCAACCCATCGCCGAAGAATCTCGAGCTGCAGGTACAAGCCAACGTCGCGGACGCAGCCGGCAGCGTGCGAATCCAGACGCCCGCGGGTTGGAGCGTCACTCCGGCCTCGCAGGACTTCCGGCTGGCCGGCGCCGGGCAAGAATCGGTTCTATCGTTCCAGCTCACCCCACCCACCGGTAACCCCGAGCGTCAGCGAGGGGACCAAACAGAGGAAAAAGGCGTGCTCGAAGCAAGCGCTCAGGTGAATGGCCGCCCAGTCGCCGTCGGCATGCAAACGATCAGCTATTCGCATATCCCTCCGCAAGTGTTGTTCCCGCCGGCGAAAATCGGACTGGTCCGCTCCGATGTCCGGTCATTGGCGAAGACCATCGGCTACGTGATGGGAGCGGGCGATGAAGTTCCGGAGTCACTCCGCCAGCTTGGCGCCGAAGTAGTGTTGCTCACCGCAGACGACCTGGCGCGCGGTGATCTCAGCCGCTTCGACGCCATCGTGACCGGCGTTCGCGCCTACAACACGCGTCCCGACCTCCGCGCGAACCAGGAACGCCTGCTCGAATATGTCAAGAACGGAGGCAGCATGGTGGTGCAGTACAACACGCTCGAGGGCGGATTCGGAGGAGGCGATCCCTCTACGCTCGCGCACATCGGCCCCTATCCCATCACGATCGGCCGCGAACGCGTGACCGTGGAAGAGGCGCCCGTCGAGCCGCTGAGCCCGGACAGCCCGTTACTGCACAAGCCCAACGAGATTTCGGCCCAGGATTTCCATGGCTGGATCCAGGAGCGGGGCCTCTATTTCGCGTCGCAGTGGGATTCGCATTACCAACCGCTCTTTGAGACGCACGATCCTGGAGAAAAACCATTGCGCGGCGGCACGCTCTACACGCGCTACGGCAAAGGCGCCTACGTCTTCACCGCGTTCTCCTGGTTCCGCGAACTTCCGGCCGGCGTACCCGGCGCATACCGCATCTTCGCGAATTTTCTCAGCGCCGGAAAGGTCGAATAGCGATGCCCGCGCGCCCGAAACCGCCGCCCAAGGTGATCGATTCGCCGCCGCCCTTCCTCGGCTCCTGGAAGCGCGTCTACATTTTAGTGGTCTGCTATCTGGCGGTACTCATCGCCATCTTTTATGTTTTCGCCCGCGCTTACGCCCCATGAGACCGCTCGACTGGGTGGTCATGTTCGGATGGCTGGCCTTCATCGTCTCCTACGGTCTCTATCGTGGCCGCGGCAGCACCACTGTCAGCAAGTATCTGCTGGCCGGAAAGACTATGCCGTGGTACGCCATGGGCCTCTCCATCATGGCCACGCAAGCCAGCGCCATCACCTTCATCTCCACCACGGGCCAGAGCTACATCGACGGCATGCGGTTCGTCCAGTTTTATTTCGGACTCCCGGTCGCGATGGTGATCCTCTCAGCAACCGCCGTCCCCATCTTTCACCGCGCCAATGTTTACACGGCCTACGAGTATCTGGAAAAACGGTTCGACTCCAAGACGCGCGCGCTGGTGAGCGCAATCTTCCTGATCCAGCGCGGACTCGCAGCCGGCTTGTCGCTGTACGCGCCCGCCGTCGTGCTCTCCGTCATCCTCGGATGGCCGGACCGGCTGACCACGGTGATCATGGGCGCCCTCATCGTTCTCTACACATCGCTCGGCGGCATCAAGGCCGTCACCTGGGCCGACGTGCAACAGATGATGCTGATTTTCTGCGGGCTGGTGATCGCCCTGGTCATGGCTGTCCATCTGCTGCCGGGTCATGTTTCGTTCGCGAATGCGGTTTCGCTCGCGGGCGCCGCCGGAAAACTGAACGCCGTGAACTTCCACTTCGACTGGAACGACCGCTACAACGTCTGGAGCGGACTGATCGGCGGAACGTTCCTGATGCTCGCCTACTTCGGCTGCGACCAGTCGCAAGTGCAGCGCTATCTCACCGGAAAATCCATCGCCGAGAGCCGGCTGAGCTTGATCTTCAACGCCATGGCCAAGATCCCGATGCAATTTTTCATCCTGTTCATCGGCGCCATGGTGTTTGTGTTTTTCATCTTTGCGCAGCCGCCGGTGCTGTTCCAGCCCGTGGAGTTGCGCGGCATCCAGAGCGATCCCCGTTTTCGCGCTGTTGAAAAACGCTATGAGCAAGCGTTCGAAGCGCGCAAGGACGCAGCGGAAAAATACATCGAGGCCAGGGGTTCTCCCGACCCGGCCGCCAAACAGGAAGCCCTTTCGCGCTACCAGATTTCGCAGCGCGAGCTGGATAAAGCACATGCCGCGGGCGAGCAGCTCGTCGGCCAGGATTTCCACGATACGAACTATATTTTTCTGACCTTCGTGACTCACTACCTTCCGGTGGGAGTCGTGGGCCTGATCATCGCCGTGATCTTTTCGGCCGCGATGTCGTCCTCCTCGGGCGAGATCAATTCACTCGCGACGGTCACGGTGATCGACATCTACCGCCGGCACATCAACACCAAAGGATCGGACCATCATTACCTGATGGCCTCGCGCTGGGCCACAGTCTTCTGGGGCTTGTACGCAGTGGGGTTCGCCCAGTTCGGCCGCAACTTCGGCGCGCTGATCGAAGCCGTGAACATCGTGGGATCGCTTTTTTACGGCGGGATGCTGGGCGTCTTCGTGCTGGCCTTCTTCTTCAAAGGAGTGGGAGCCAACGGCGCGTTCTTCGGAGTCATTGCCGGCGAGGCGGCCATCTTCGCCGCCCATCTGTTCACGAAAATCTCATTTCTCTGGTACAACGTGGTGGGCTGCGTGGTGGTAATCGTCGTCGGCGTGCTGGTTTCGCGCGCGTTCGATCGGAAGAGCGAGAAACGTGTGAGGGAAGGTTAGCGCTTCAAGAGCCGCTTGCGGAACCGGGTTCCGGCGCCCATTGCGATCAGGCCAAGACCGATCAAGGCCCAAGTTGCCGGCTCGGGCGCCCCGGACGGGCCTGGCAGGAAATCAAGGGTAGACATGGAGGTCCGGTTAGCGGTCTCGTTTCCTGTATTGAAGAAATTGCCGTGCGATCCGGCAAGCTCAAGATCAAAGTCACTCCAAACCGGCGCCCGGTCGCTGGTGAAGCTATACGTAGTGCCCGACTGTTGATTCGATGTTATGTGAAGATCAAAGCCCGTGATTGAAGTCTGCAGCCCCGGCAAGTTGCCCGGCGGTTGACCATTGGCCGCCGTATAGGTTCCGAAAGTCGAGCTGAAGATGTTTCCAGAGGTTGGTGTCAAGCAGTTGGCATCGGTCTGGCAAGTGGAACCCAGCATGCCCGCATTCGTATCGATGATGATATCGTTGGTGTTTCCGTCCGGAGGATTGTAAGTGACCGTATAGTTATACGTCCACGTTCCCGCGCTAAGCGTAATATTCCATGCCACAGTCATCTGGGTTATGCATTGATTGCCGCTGCAGGTGGTGTCTATACCGTGACCGTTGATGTCTACCGGAAAACTACGCGACCCAATCAACTCGGAGCCAGTGAGGTTTGTCCCGTAGACGGCTGTGGCCTGCGCGTTCGGTGCGGTGATGAAGACAAGCAGGATCAGGAAAACCCCGATCACTCCGATCCTGCAAATGCTGCGCATGGTCTCCTCCGTGTACATGGCAGTACGAAATTACTAGTCTATCACTTAGCTCTAAGGTTTGCAAGGGGGAACATTACCGCAAAAAGTACTAGGCTGTCTCCCGTAAGTTATTGATTCTATATGTGTAACCCTTGAACCGCAGGGTACTAGGAAATTCAGCGCAGCCTCCATCCGTTCACCGGCCCGCTGTGGAAGAACTTCTCCGGTACCATGACTCCTTCGCGCCGGAAAACCATTCCGTCCTTCATCACGAAGCGCACTTCCCGCAGCGCGTCGATGTTCTCCAGCGGGTTGCCGCGCACGGCAATCAGATCGGCCGCGAGACCCGCCTTGATGGGGCCGCGCTTGTCGTAGATGTCGCAGACTTGGTAGCCGTTGGTGGTCATTATTTTCAGGATCGCGGGCGCGGGAATCCCGGCGGCCTTCCAGCTTCTCAGGAAGTCGATAACGATCTCACCCCGCGTCATGCCCGGGATGTAATAGTCGGCGTCGGTCGAAAACGCCATTTTCACGTGGTTCGCCTGGGCGTTCTTCAATCCTTCGGTCTGACGCTGGAAGCGCGCTTCGTTGGGACTGTAATACGCGGACACAGGCGTCTCCGTGCCCACGCGCCAGATTCCTTTTTGCGCCATCAGCTTGTGCTCCTGATCGTCGAGCGCGCCCGAATGTTCGATGGACCAGATGCCGGCCTCGATCGCGCGCAGAGCACCGGCGTGGGTTTGCACGTGCCCGGCCACCTTGAGCCCGCTCTTGGCCGCCTCGGAGACGAACAGCTTCATCTCGTCGACCGTGTAGCCATAGGGTTTGGAGTCCACCATGATCTTGATCACCTTGGCTCCGTACAGCACGTTGCGGCGGACGGCTTTCACGATGTCGTCGGGCGTGTCGGCATCCAGGTATTCGGGGTAGACCAAACTGGCGCGCTCAGGCACCGGATAGAACTGGCCGCCCATGCCGCCGATGATGATGCCGGAGTTGATGACGGTCGGCCCCGGAATCCAGCCTTGGTCGATGGCCACGCGCAGCGCGGTGTCTGCGTAATTGGCTGCGTTGCCGAGGTCGCGGACCACGGTGAAACCCGAGTTCAGCATGCTGATCCCGTTCGAAACAGCCTGAATGGCGCGGATAGCCGTCGAGTCCATCACCGTGGTCAGGTAGTAGCTGTTGTTTTCCGGGTCTTTCTTGTAGGTGAGCGCCAGGTGGTTGTGCGCGTCCACGAGTCCCGGCAAAACGTAGTACTGCGAGAGATCGATCGCTTCGGCGGCCTGCGGGACCGGAACGTTGGCGCCGATTGCGCTGAACTTTCCGTTCTCGACCAGGATAATTTGGTTGGCCGCCGAGGTACCCGTCTCGGGATCGATCAGATGGCCGGCGCGGATGGCGATCGTTTGCGCGCTGAGCAGGGCCGGCGCGGTCAACAAGGCGATGAAACACAAGAATTGTTTTGACATGGCTCATAGTTTATAACGTGGGGCGAGGTTGGTCGGGTGGTGATGCGCCAAGTCTACCTTTCCTGGGTCACAACAGTTCAAAATATCCATCTCACTCAGAGTATTAGCCTTCCCCGCCCGGAACCCGAGCTTCGCGATAACCGAGTGCTATACCTGGAATCAAATGACAGCAACTTTCAGCGCCGCCGCCCAGCCCGTCGCCAGCGGTGACGCTGATTTGAGAATCCGCGTCTCCCGAGCTCCAATTTCGCATTCAAGCGATGTGTATTCAATAACTTGCACACACGCGCGCACCCCCCGAAATCGCCGTCACCCCCGTCACCCGTGCCTCTTCGGACCTGGTCATGGCGGCCAACTTTGGTTAGCATGGATGGAGCGATGATGCTGTCCCGCATTACGGCGCTCGCGTGCGTGTCTGTCTTTGCACAGCCGGGTTCCACGTGGAGGCTGACGCGAAGCGCGCATTTCGAGGTGTATTCACAGGCCGGCGATGAGACCGCGCGGCCGGCTCTGGCATGGTTTGAACAACTGCGCGCTTTCTTTCAACAACAGACCGGTTTGAATCTGGATCGGCAGGCGCCGGCGCGTGTGATCGCGTTTCGTTCGCCGAAGGAGTACCAGGCATACCGGCTGAGTTCGACGTCCGACGGCTACTACGTAGGCACGGGGAGCCGGGACTACATTGTGATGGCGGGGCTCGGCGCCGGCGAGTTCCACGTGGCTGCGCATGAGTATGCTCACCTGATTCTGCACGCCAGCGGGCTGCATCGTCCGTCCTGGCTGAACGAGGGGCTGGCGGAGTTTTATTCCACGGTTCGCATCGGCGCGAACGGTAGCACGTTGGGCAGCGCGGAGCCGGCGAATATTCAGATTCTGCGGCGGCGTGAGTGGATCCCGCTTGCCGAATTGTTGGCCACGACGGCGGACTCGCTGGAGGATCGGGACCGGGCGGGATTATTCTACGCCCAAAGCTGGGCGCTTACCGAAATGCTGGTGCTGTCGCCGGAGTACGGCGCGCGCTTCCCTGCACTGATCGCGGCGCTCAGTTTGGGCGAAGCGAGCGTCGCGACGCTGGCGTCGGTGAATGGCAAATCGCTGGAGGCGATTGCGCGCGATGTTCACGCCTGGGTGGATGCGCGGCCAAGGTTCACGCCGGTCGCGCTGCCGGGGGTGGCCGCCGGCGTGGGTGCCGTCGACGTTGTCGATGTATCGCCGTTTGCCGCGCGGTCGCTCTTGGCCGAGTTGGTGCTTGCCAGCGGAAATCTGGAGCGGGCTGAAGCTCTTTACGGCGATCTGGCGCGGGAGGTTCCGGACGCCGCGGATGTGTCGGCAGCGCTCGGCGCCATCGCACTGCGCAAAGGCGACTCTGCCGGCGCGCGCGAGCAATGGAAGCGCGCGATCCGTCAAGGCATACGAGACGCTTCCCTGTGTTATAGCTATGCCACGCTGGCTGGAATGGCCGGGCTGCCGGCGGACGAAGTGCGTCCGGCGTTGGAACGCGCCATCGCGCTGAAGCCCGACTTCGACGATGCACGCTACACTCTGGCTCTGCTCGAAAAGAACGCCGGACATTATGATGTGGCGCTCGAACAGCTCCGCGCCATGCGCGGCGTCGCGCCAGTGCGCGCGTACAACTATTGGATCACCCTGGCGGATACGCTGAGAGAGTTGGACCGGCGCGAGGAAGCGACAGTGGCGGCGCAAAAAGCCAGGGAGCATGCGTCCACGCCGGCCGAGCGCGCGCGCGCCGGCCAGATCGCGTACATGGCGCAAACCGATCTTGCAGTTGAATTCACGCGCGACGTCAATGGACGGCAGCAACTGGCCACCACTCGCGTCCCGCATAACACGACCGATCGGAATCCGTTCATCGAGCGGGGCGACGACATACGCCGCGTGCAGGGTACGCTGCGCGAAATCCAGTGCGGCAAGGAGATGACGCGCATGGTGGTGGACACCGCGGCGGGGCCGCTGCGGCTGGCGATTCCGGATCCATCGCGCGTGCAGATGCGCAACGCGCCGGCGGAGTTTACGTGCGGGCGGCAGCATCCCGCGAGTGCAGTGACGGCGGAGTATGCGGCGTCTAAGACCGCGGACGCGAATGGAGACGGCATCGTGAGAGGTCTGGCGTTCCACTAGCCACCGCAGCCATTCCTCGAATTCCTGGATTCCTGAATTCTTGAATTCCTGTCTTCTGTGCCACAATTGAAATCTCAGGGTCTAATCCATGCTTGTTGTCATGCAAGAAGGGGCTGAGGAGTCCCAAATCCAAAGGGTGATCGACCGGCTGGTGTCGATGGGCTTCATTGTGCATCGCTCGTCGGGTGTAATGCACACGGTCTTGGGCGGCGTGGGACCGGTGGGCGAAGTCGATCCCATCGAGTTCGAGGTGATGGAAGGGGTCAAGGAATGCCACCGCATCGTGTCGCCCTACAAACTCGCCAGCCGCCATTTCAAGCCCGGCGGAACGGTGGTCCAGATCGGCGAGGTGGCCATCGGCGGCAACCAGGTGGTCGTCATGGCCGGGCCGTGCAGCGTCGAGACTCGCGATCAGATCGAGCAGATCGCGGAACTGGTGGCGCGCGGCGGGGCGAAAGTGATCCGCGGCGGCGCTTTCAAGCCGCGCTCATCGCCGTACAGCTTCCAGGGCCTGGGCGAGGAAGGCTTGCGCATGCTGCGCACGGCCGCCGACCGGAACAAGCTGCTGGTGGTGAGCGAGGTGATGGATCAAACCCAGATCCCGCTGCTGGTCGAGTACTCCGACATCCTGCAAGTGGGCGCGCGCAACATGCAGAATTTCAATTTGCTGCGGCAACTTGGGGAGGTGCGCAAGCCGGTGCTGCTGAAGCGAGGCATATCCGCCACCATCGAAGAGCTGCTGCTGAGCGCCGAGTACATTCTCTCCGGCGGCAACTACGACGTCATCCTGTGCGAGCGGGGCATTCGCACTTTTGAAAACTCGACGCGCAACACCATGGACATCTCGGCGATTCCGGTGGTGAAGTCGCTCTCGCATTTGCCGATCATCGCAGACCCGTCGCACGGCACGGGACGCCGCGACAAAGTGCTGCCGATGGCGCGCGCCGCGGTGGCGGCCGGAGCGGACGGCCTGCTGGTGGAGGTTCACCACGATCCCGATCATGCTTTAAGCGACGGCGCGCAGTCGTTGAAGCCGCCGCAGTTCACGGAAATGATGGAGCAATTGCGCATGGTCGCGCGGGCGGTGGAGCGCTCGGTGTAGTCTCCCATGAACACCATAGCCATCTTCGGTGTGGGCCTGATCGGCGGG
>WNFJ01098748.1_pt1 | contig 62221 bp, 54 predicted proteins | sample 5400461 | NCBI WGS metagenome assembly WNFJ01 (sample SAMN13153349, study PRJNA577476) | soil metagenome | isolation source: 115 cm saprolite on Douglas fir-dominated hillslope | place: USA:California | collected 2013-09-17
CGGTGACGGTAAACGTCTTGGGGCCTAGCGCCAACGTTCCGGATGCGCCCACAGCCGTCACGGTCACCGTGTGCTGGCCAAAACTCAGGCCGCTCGCCGACATCTGGAAGCTCCACCCGCTGTTCGTGAAATCCGCCCGGTTGAAGTAACTGGCCACGTCCGGACGCGCAATACCCAAAGTGGCTGTGCCCACATTGGCGGCGTCCACAAAAACCGTCACACTCTGAACCGGAGAACCGGTCTGAGTGTCAGCGGCCCAGCCGGCCACCAACAACGTGCTACCCTGCACGACCGTACTACCTCCACTAGTATTTCCTGCTATGTCGAGAGATCCGATCACCTGCGCCGCGAACCCAGAAACGAGCCACACCTGTGAAAACAAGAACAACGCGATTTTAGGACCTGACTTAGCCACGCCCGGCCTCCTTAATCGCGAGGTCGACGGAGCAACTGCATAACCGCCAACGTAATGTATTTAATGTCATCTCCCTACGGCCTCTTGCCCACAACGTTGAACGTCAGGAGCGAATCCCGTTGCGCAGCCGTCTGCACGATCGGAAACGATGCTGCGATTGACGGCAGCGCTGCTCCGCTTCCGTCCGTTAGCTGCAGCCGCCCGCTATGGACTTGCAGGCGCAGAGCCGCGTTCAACGGAATCGCGAGTTCCAAGGTCCGGCCAGAAGGGTCACTAGAGGTCACTGCCAGCGGAATGAAGCGCGATGACGACCCAACAACGCCGGCCAAAACAACACCCTGGCCCCTTGCCAAGTACTGCCCCGGATCGTTCAGTCGCACATGCACCGCAGCTCCCTTCACCAAACGGATGTTGACATTGGCCCCGACTTGTCCCGCGACGACGCTTGCCTGCGTCGGCCCAGACCAGTAGCATGTATCCAGATAATGCACCAGAGGGCTAGCTGATTGATCCACCGGCGAGGAGCCACTGCGCGGGCCCTGCACGCAAATCGCGTAGTTGCCGACCGGTACCTGCGTGAAACTATACTGGCCGCTAGTCCCCGAAAGGGCCAAATAGCTTCGACCACCACCTGGCCCGACGCCGCTTGCGATTACGCGAGCGCCTGCAACCAATTGCCCCGCTTCATCGCTGATTACCCCTTGAATGCCGCTACCCTGCCCAAAAAGGCAGCCAGCAACGGCACAGACGCCAACGCAACACAAAGCATTCCTCATGAAGGTACACTCCACCCCGATGATTGCTGGAACCGCCGCCACCAGCCGCTCAGATAGGTAGGTGGGAATTTAGAAGCGTGAGCTGTGGCGATTAGGACGAAACAGCAAAAAAATACGACTCAATTGACCTAAGCTGTATCTTAAAGGCTAGCCCCCCCCCCAAGTCAATCTATTTCTTCAGAACCCAATCACAACCGGATCGAAACTATTTCTCCATACCTCAGAACAACTTGGGGTTTTCCACAAATCGCAGAGCGCTCGCCCGCGTGTTAGTCTGAAAATGGTATGAGGCTTCCTGCGATCAAACTGACAACCAGCCAGCCCCGAGCGGCCCGGATGCGAGAGGCGCAAAGTGAGATTTCGACGTCAATAATTCCAGAAAAACCGCGCAAGTACAGCCGCATCAGCCGTTTGCAAGCATGCACCGCCGAACACAAGAAATTCGTTTTGCGCCACTCCACATCTGTCGCACGTGGAAGTTGGCTTCGTTTTTTCAAGTCCCCCACACAGCAACCACGAAGCCACCAAGTTCTGGGTTCGTTTTTGCGAATTTCCCGACTCCACCCCCAAGGCCCAAGCCTCGAGTCTCTCATGACGCACGGTGCAATTTTACCTCGAATCAGTCCCTTGAAATCGAACTAACGAGCTATATATCAATGAATTACAGACATGCACCACCAAACGCAAAAAAAATCGTCTTGCGTCATTCCGGGCACCGTCCCACGCGGAAGCTGGCTTCGTTTTTACGATTTCACCAGCCACCAGCCACCGTCCACCAATCACCACCCACCAGTTCCCCCACACACCCACCTCCCCACCACCGCGCGGCACGGGCGTGCCGCGCTACAGTAGTCATCATGAAGAAGTCGCCGATCCTTATCCCAACCCTGCTGGCCACTCTGCTATCGAGCGCCGCTCCCGTCAACAAGCCGGGCACAATCGACTGGCAGCCCTGGTCGGACTCCATCTTCGACCAGGCCAAGCGCGAAAACAAATTCGTCTTGCTCGACCTCGAAGCCGTCTGGTGCCACTGGTGCCACGTCATGGACGAAACCACGTACAAAACGCCCGAGGTCATCGCTCTCATCCGGTCCAAGTACATCCCCGTTCGCGTGGATCAGGACGCGCGCCCCGACCTCTCTAATCGCTACGAGGATTACGGCTGGCCCGCCACCATCGTCTTCGGCACGGATGGCAAGGAAATCGTGAAGCGCCAAGGTTACATCGAGCCGCCCCAGATGACCTCAATGCTCAAGGCCATCATCGCCGACCCCACCCCCGGCCCCTCCGTACGCCCCGAGCCTGAGGTCAAGTTCGGCGAGAACGCTCTGCTCCCGGAGGATCTGCGCAAGGATCTCGAAGATCGCTACTTCGCACAGTACGACACCAAGCATGGCGCTTGGGGCTTCGATCAGAAATTCCTGGATTGGAACTCCTGCGAATACGCCATGGCGCGTGCGCGCACGGGCGACATGAAATCCGAAGGCATGGCCCGGCAGTCGCTCAACGCGCAGTTCAAGCTGATCGATCCGGTTTGGGGCGGCGTGTATCAGTATTCGGTCGGCGGCGACTGGAACGAGCCGCATTTCGAAAAGATCATGGCGTTCCAGGCCGGAAATCTGCGCATCTACGCGTTCGCCTATGACGAATGGCACGATCCCGCGTACCTCAAAGCCGCGCAGGATGTGCAGCGGTACCTCAAAACTTTTCTCACCAGTCCCGAGGGCGCGTTTTACACCAGCCAGAATGCCGACCTGATCGACGGCAAGCATAGCGCGGCGTATTTCAAGCTGAGCGACGCCGGCCGGCGCAAGCTCGGCATTCCGCGCATCGACAAACATGTCTACTCGCGCGAGAACGGCTGGGCCATCGAAGCCATCGCTACGCTGTATGGCGCGACCGGCGATCAGCAGTATCTCGATGAAGCCGTCCGCGCAGCGCAGTGGATCATCCAAAACCGCGCGTTGGAAGGCGGTGGATTCCGGCACGATACCAAGGACGTCGCTGGGCCATACCTGGCTGACACGCTAGCAATGGCGCGCGCGTTCCTGAACCTCTACGAAGTGACAGGCGACCGTGCGTGGCTCGGCCGCGCCGAATCGGCAGCCAAATTCATCGCCGCGAACTTCGCGGATCCGCAAGCCGGATTCCTCACCTCGAAGACGCCAACCGATTCAACCTACAAGCCCCGCCCGGAGCGCGACGAGAACATGCTGGTCGCGCGATTTGCCAATCTGCTTTCGCGCTACACGGGGATTCAGGATTACCACGCGATGGCCGAACGCGCTATGCGCTACCTGGTCGCGCCGCAGATCGCGAAATTTCTGCCCACCGGCGGAACGCTGCTCGCCAACCTCGAATTTTCAAGCGACCCGATTCACGTCACCGTCGTCGGCCACAAGGACGATCCGGCCGCTCAGGCACTGTTTCACGCCGCAGCGACCTATCCGTCCGGCTACCTCCGCCTGGAATGGTGGGACACCCGCGAAGGACGCCTTCCCAATCCCGACGTCCAGTATCCGGAGTTGAAATCAGCATCCGCGTTCATCTGCACCGGCACTACGTGCTCGTCGCCAATCTACAAAGCCGACGCAATCCGCGCCCGTGTAGACAAACTAACCCGAGCTGAGCGCGCAAACTGAGCCGCGCGCGTGAGCAAGCGGTTTACTGAAACGCGAAATATGCGACGTATCCCAGTCCCGTTCCAATCAACGCGCCCGCGACGACATCGCTCAAAAAATGCATACCCAGCAGAATGCGCGACATCGCAACGCTCAGCGCGCAGAACAGCAGAACAATCGCAAGCGCCGGATAGAACATCGACAACGGAACGGCGACGGCGAAAGCCGTCATGGTATGGCCGGACGGAAACGAAAAATGGTCTGGTGGAAGCAAAGTCGCCCAGCAATGCGGCTCGATCTGGCAAGGACGCGACCGGCCCGTCCAGCGCTTCAGCCCGATGAACAGCAGAACGCTCGCAGCCGCGGCAACTCCGGCCGAGGCAAGCGCCGCGATCCGCCCGTCGCCGCCGAATGCCAAAATCGCCAGCCCGATGGCGCCCCACAGCCAGCCATCCCCGCCGCGCGTCGACGCGACAGCGTAGATGCGAACCCAACGCGGCGCAACCCAATTGTTGGCCCGGCGCATCACATTGTGGTCGCCTTTGGTGATGAAACTTGGCATACTTCTACTTTGAGTATAGCGCCGCCGATGTTACATTCTGTTGAAGAAATGATTTTTACCACGTGAAGATACTCGACTTCGTCTTCGTCGACGCCGGTGGCGGACACCGCGCCGCCGCCACCGCGCTCCAGTCCGTAATCGAATCCCAGCAGCGGCCTTGGGAAGTCCGCCTCGTGAATTTGCAGGAACTCCTCGATCCGCTCGACATTTTCCGCAAATACGCGGGCATCCGCCTCCAGGACGTCTACAATCTTCTGCTCAAAAAAGGCTGGACGCTCGGCTCGCCGCAGTTGACGGTGCTGATGCACGGGCTGATCCGCATCTACCATCGCAGCCAAGTCCGGCTACTGAAGCAATTCTGGTCGCAATCGCAGCGCGACCTGGTGGTCTCGCTGGTGCCGAATTTCAATCGGGCGCTGCGCGAAAGCCTGCCCTGCACGCCGCTCGTCACGATCCTGACGGATCTAGCCGATTACCCGCCGCATTTCTGGATCGAGCGCCAAGAGCAATTCCTGATCTGCGGCACAGCCAAGGCAGTAGAGCAAGCCGCCGCGTTCGGCCATCCGCCCGAGCGCGTCTTTCGCACCTCCGGAATGATTCTGCGGCCGAAGTTCTACGAACCAATCGCCGCGGATCGCGCCCAAGAGCGCAAACGGCTTGGGCTCGATCCGGACCTGCCCACTGGCCTGGTGTTGTTCGGCGGCGAAGGCTCGAACGCGATGCTGGACATCGCCAAGCGAATCACCGCCCGCGCCCAGTTCATCTTCATCTGCGGGCGAAATCAGAAGCTGGCCGAACGGCTTCGCAAACTGCCAACCAGTTTCCCGAAATATGTCGAGGGCTTCACCGGCGAGATTCCCTACTACATGCACCTTTCGGATTTCTTCATCGGCAAGCCGGGCCCCGGCAGCATCAGCGAGGCTCTGGCGATGCAGCTTCCGGTCGTGGTGGAACGGAATTCCTGGACGCTGCCGCAGGAGCGCTACAACGCCGAGTGGATTCGCGAGCAACAGGTCGGTGTCGTGTTGAAATCCTTTCGCGACATCGACGCCGGCCTGCGCGAGTTGCTGGACCCGGCGAACTTCGCCCGTTTTCGCGCCAACGCTGCCGCGATCAAGAATCGGGCTGTGTTCGAGATCCCGGAGATTCTCGCTTCCTTGCTGCAGCAATAAACCCAATAACTGCAATCGTTTCGCCGGCAAAGAACAAGCTCCAGTTGAAGGGGTTCGGCAGGCCCCCGGCCGCCGTGTTGCGGAAATCCCAGACGAACGCCAAAATGATCACGAGCCCTCCGGCGATCATGGCCGCCCACTCCAGCGGCCGCGCGGGCAGTCCACCGTAGCGCAGCGAGACGAGGCCTCCGGCGATCAGCGTGAGCGACACAATGACCGGCGCAATCACCGGCCCGATCCACGGCAGCGGAATCAGGAAAAGAATGTCCCACGTGAAGAGCGAGTCCGGCCAGCCGATCATCAGTTTGAGGAATGCGTAGAACGAAATGTCCCAAAGTCCGAACGCGACCGCCAGCGCCGCCAGACGCTCCCGGAAATTGCGGCCGGCCACCAGCGCGAAACCGGCCAGCATCACGATGGTTGCAGCCTCGCGTCCAATCTCGATGCCAAGGCGTCGTGTATTCTCCGTCCCAGTCGCCCGAAGTTGTTCCGTAGTAATGAGCGGGAAGAGATCGTGCGGCGCCCGCCCGGGATGCAGCCGCTCTCGGATCGGATCGTAAATCGCCCGCAGATAGACAACGACAGCCGCCTCCACGTAGCCGAACGAAATCCCGAAGAGCAGCAGAGCGCCGATTGTGCGATGCATGAACACCATTTTAAGGCCGCGAATGAACGCGAATGAACGCAAATGTCTTATTCGCGTTTATTCGCGTTCATTCGCGGCGAATTATCTTGCCGGGTCTTCCGGCCACGCATGCTTCGGATACCGCCGGCTCAGCTCGCGCCGGACCTGCGGATAGAGCCGCTCCCAGAATCCCGCCAGGTCGCTCGTGGTTTGCACCGGCCGCTGATTGGGCGCCAGCAGATGAACCACCAGCGGCACTTTTCCATTCGCGACGCGCGGAGTCTCGCGCATTCCGAAGAAGTCCTGCAACCGCGATGCGACCCACGGCGGCTTCCCGGCCTCGTAATGAATCTTTGCCTGCCGCCCGCCTGGCAGCCGAATCCGGCTGGGCGCGATTTCGTTCAAGCGCTTTGAATTCGCGCGCTGCTCGAGCAGAGGAACCAGCGACGCCGCGGCGCTCTTCAGCTCCGCGAAGCTCTTCAGCCCACGGCATAGCTCGCGGAACGCCTCCACAACGTCGACCGCAGGCATCGGCGCATATTGCGACGCGAACGCGATCCGCGCCAGCAATTCACCCAGTTCTTCGCGGTCGACGAATCGTTCGATTCCGGCTTCGATGGCGCGCTCCGCCAGCAACGCCGCGGCCTGCTCCGGTTCGGGTGTACCACTGCGGGTCTCTTCGATCGTGAGTTCGTCGTAGAGCAGGCTGCTGACTGCCTCGACGCGTTCGGCGCCACGGTTCCATTCCACGCTGCTCCGTTCCCGCACGCGATCCGGAAAAAGATCGATCAGCCACGCAGGCTCGATCGCGCAGTACAGCCGCACCAGCGGCAGCGCATGCTCACTACGATCCTCGATATCGATGGCCACCAGGAAATCGACGTGCGCCTCGCAAGCCAGCTTCGCCGAGCCGCCGGACGCCAGCAGCAGTTGATCGTCTTTACGGCGCCGCGCCACGCGATCCGGGAACGCTGTGAGAATCGAAAGCGGCAGCGCAACGGCGTCGTGCTTCTGTTGCTTCGGCGGGCGCACCAGCCGTCGGATCTGATCGAAGTGTTGCTTGGCGCGGGCATCCCATTCGGATTCAATGAGGCGCAGCAGATCGCAGGATTCCGAGCGCACGCCGGAACTGAGCAGCGCGGCCGCCGCACAGCCTTCCTCGCCCGCGCCGCGCTCGACCGCTTCCAGCACTAACCTCGCAAGGCGCGGATGCAACGGGTAGCGAGCCATGCGGCGCGCCCGTTCGCCCGACGCTCCGAGACGTTCGAGCAATTCTTCGGCGCGAGACACGGCGGCTTCCGGCGGCGCATCCAACCAGCCGAGCGCACTCGGATGCGCGATCCCCATGGCGCGCAGGTCCAGACATAATTCGGACAACTCGCGCCGGGTGATCTCGGGCGCATCGTGATCCGGGCGGCGATGGAAGTCTTCTAGCGTGTACAAGCGGATGACCCGGCCTGGGGCGGTGCGCGCGGCGCGGCCGGCCCGCTGCGTCGCGGAAGCCTTGCTGACGCGCGAGATTTCAAGCGTCGGCAGCCCCGTCCAGGGCGAGTCGCTGGCCGCTCGTGCCAGGCCGCTGTCGATCACCGCCGTGACGCCGTCAATCGTGATGGAACTTTCGGCGACGTTGGTCGAAAGAATCACTTTGCGCTTCGCGGCAGGCGAGACCGCGCGGTCCTGTTCGGCGGGCGAAAGATCGCCGTGAAGCGGCAGAACCAGCAGATCGTGCCTGGCCGCGAGCGGCTGGCACTCGCGGGCTGCTCGCCGGATCTCAGCAGCGCCGGGCAGGAAGACCAGAATGTCGCCCGCGGACTTCTCGCTCAAGAGATTTTCGACAGCGCCGGCAACCTGTTTCTCGAGCGGCAGCGCGGAGTAAGGTTGATGCGCTACGCCCAAATCGAACAGGCCGCCTTCGGAGCGCAATACCGGACAATCGCGGAGATAACGCGCTATCGGCGCGGCATCGAGAGTGGCTGACATGACGATCAGACGCAAGTCCCGCCGCGAAGTTGCCTGAAGCCTGCACAGAAACGCCAGCGCCAGGTCGCTTTCGAGATGGCGCTCGTGGAATTCATCGAGTACCACGATGTCGACCCCGGCAAGCCTCTCGTCCGAAATGAGTCTTCTGGTGAGGATTCCTTCGGTGAGGAAATGCAGCCGCGTCCGCGCGCTGCGAACCTCCTCGAATCGGACTTGGTATCCGACCGTTTCGCCGACGCGCTCGCCCATCTCCTCTGCGACTCTCCGAGCCGCCATGCGCGCGGCGATGCGGCGCGGCTCGAGCACCAGTACCTGGCCGCGAACGAGCGGCAACAGCGCTGGAGGAACGCGCGTGGTCTTGCCCGCGCCTGGCGGCGCTTCGATTACCAAATTCGGAGATTTGCGTAGGGACTCGACGATCGCAGGCAGCAGCTCATCGATCGGAAGATCCACCAACTACTGCTGCTTCTTGGGCGGCGGAGGCGTCGTTTTCGGAGGCGTCTTATCGGCCCCCTCGGTGTCGTACTTGATGACCGCGTCGGCCTTGAACTGTTTGTAGTCCTCGTACTTCACCGTTTCGCGGACGCGTTGCGACATGTCCTTGAAGTTCAAGGTGTCGTTGGCGATGGTGTAAGTGGGGAACCAATACTTGCCGTCAATCTGCTCGCGATAGGTTTCGAACTTCGGGAACTGCTGGTCTTCGTTCTTCTTCAACAAGCCGATGCCGCGCCCGTAGGTCTTGACCACCTGCAGATCCTTGTCATCCACCCAAACGATGCCTTCGAAGTATCGCTTGCCCGGATCCAATTTCTTGGGCTTCACGGCGAAGGCGTACGTGGCGATCTCATCCAGTTGCTCCCTGCCCATGTAGCGGATGTTGTAGTTCGGGATTTCGGTAGTGGTGAGTACGAACGGCTGAACGTCGCGCAGGTCCTGCTCGTCCTGAGACGACATAATCAGGGCGTGCAACGAAGACACCGGAGCGTAGACCACACGTTCGGTGCGCTTGCCTTCTCCCGTGAAGATGATGTCGCTGACCATCTCGTGCTTGCCCGTTACTGTGCCGCTGTCGTCGAGTTCCTGGATCTTGAAGGTCTGGCGATAGGTGTAGTTGCCGCGGACGCGAGCGAACTCAGCTTCCTTGGCCGCAAACTTCGCGATGATATCTTCGATCTGCGCAGGCGAAGGATCCGGCGAGTTAGCACCCAACGCGGCGGCAGCGAAAAGGGCAAACGTTGCAATGTGACGCATAATTCCTCTCCAACTGGACGGCCTCGGAACCCGTGAGGTTCCTCCCAACTTCTAGTGTAGAACGAGAAACGAGAAACTAAGCTAGGATCTGCTTGGCGATGGTTATCTTCTGCATGTTACTGGTGCCTTCATAGATTCGCCCGATCTTCGCGTCGCGGTAGAGCTTCTCCACCGGATAATCTTTCGTGAATCCGACGCCGCCGAAGATCTCCACGGCGCGCGAGGCCGTCACCTCGGCTATTTGCGATGTGAAGTACTTGGCCATGGCTGCTTCGGTGACGAACGGGAGCCCGGCATCGCGCATGCGCGCGCTGTTGTAGACCAGCAACCGTGCCGCTTCCACGTCAGTCGCCATCTCCGCCAGTTCGAACTGCACGCCCTGGAAATCGGCGATGGGCTTGCCGAATTGCTGCCGCTGCTTGGCGTATCCGATGGCGTGATCCAGCGCGCCCTGCGCCAGCCCGGTCATCTGCGCGCCGATGGCGATGCGGCCCTCGTTCAACGTCTCGATCGCGATCTTGTAGCCCTTGCCAACTTCGCCGAGCACGTTCTCCGCGGGCACGCGGCACTCGTCCAGAATCAGCTCGCAGGTCGACGACGCGCGAATGCCCAGCTTGTCTTCCTTCTTGCCGACCTGAAATCCGGGGAAGCCGCGCTCCACGATGAAGCAGGTGATGCCGCGATGACCTGCTTCCGGATTGGCATTGGCGAACAGGAAATACAGGCCGGCTTCGGCGGCGTTGGTGATCCAGAGCTTGCGGCCTGTGATCAGGAAATGATCGTCGTGTCGTGTGGCGCGGCTGGCCAGCGCGAACGCGTCGGAGCCCGAGCCGGCTTCCGAGAGCGCAAATGCAGCTACAGTATTGGCGGCGAGCTTGGGAAGATAACGCCGTTTCTGTTCCTCGTTGCCCCAGCGCAGCAGAATGTTGTTGGTGAGCGTGTTCTGCACGTCGACGATCACCGCCGCGGACGGGTCCACCGAGGCCAGAGCTTCCACTGCGAGGACCGACTGGAAAAACGTGCCGCCTTGGCCACCGTGTTCTTCGGGGACCTCGATTCCCATCAGCCCCAGTTCGAACATTTCGCCGAGCAGGTCCTTGCGGAACACGCCGGCTTCGTCCATCGCGCGCACGTGCGGCCCGATGCGTTCGCGCGCGAAGCGGCGGACGGTGGCCTGGAACATTTTTTCTTCTTCGCTCAGCAGGGTGAGCGGAGGCGCGGAATGCGTGCTGGTTTCGGTCGCGGTCGGCATGCGTTGCTCCTGGGGGTTCTGTATTCAGTCTACTACCAGGCTCGCTGCGGGACGGGCCTCTTCACGGTGTTCCTTCCGGCGGATGTAGAACGTTGAGCGATGAACGCTTCTTGCCGGCTTCGATCCGGCGGCCAGTTGCGTGCGACTGGTGACCGGTCGTGAGCGTTCGGGTTTTGAGAGAGAAGTCTTATGAAGCACAGATTTGCTCCTTCACTGCCGGTTAGCATGCGCGGCCCTGGCGCGAGGGCGGGCGCGCCGGACGTTATTGAAATGAGGCAGAATTTTCTGGTGACCAGCGTGTCAAGTGGCGTGGGATGCGATCAGGATGTCGAAATTGGGGAGCTTTCGGTTCCACCGAGGAGTAGCGACTTGTATATACAAAGTGTTACAGTGACGGAGTGGTCATTTCGGGGTTCGAATGGGACGATGACAACATCCGCGATATCGAGCGGCATCAGTTCACCCCCGAAGAGGTCGAAGAAGTTTTTGCCAGCGACTACAAGGTCAGGAGAACTCGTCAGAGGCTATACATTGCCTTGGGCGAGACGCTGGACGGCCGATTGGTATTTGTGGTTTTTCGCTGGCTGTCCGGAGGCCTGATCCGAGTAGTCACTGCCCGTGATATGGAGGATAGCGAGCGGCGCCTGTTTCGCCGCAAATAGGTCAACACATGAGAAAGAAACTTTCTACCACAAAGGCACCTCTGCCGAAGTTCCGCTCGGACGAGGACACCGCCGATTATTTCGAGGAGCACTCGGTGGCCGAGGTGTGGAACCAATTACCCGAGGTCAAGCCGCCAAAGCCCTCAAGGGCGTTGGCAAGATCAATTCGGGAACGTCGTTCAGCGGCGAAGGCCGCGATCTCAATTCGATTGGCTTCCGAACAGATTACCGCGGCAAAGAAGATCGCGGCGGCGAAGTCGGTGGGCTATCAGACGCAGTTGCGCATGTGGATCGCCGAGGGGATTCGGCGCGAGGCGAAGCGGAGGTAGAGGTTGCGAGGCGATTATTCAGGCTTGACTGACAGTTTGGCTGCCAAAACTCCGGATCCGCCCCAACCCATTCAAAGGCCAGCATGCTCCAGTAGGGCGAACGGCCAAGACTCGACTTTCAGAGCCCTCCGCGCGCGCCTTCGCATCAGCTTCCTCGCGCGTCTTGGCCGGCATCAAAACAAACTTTGTTCCGTCCGGAGCTTCAAATACCGCGCCCTCGATTCGTGGGGCGCCCTTGGTCACCGAGGTGATCAGAAAACGTCCCAGGCTCATGCTCCACGGCGCGCCACGGCGTAATTCCTCCCGATAAATCGCGAGGACCTCGACAGGCTTGCGTGTCAAACTTGCCTTGCGCCTGCTCTTTTTCATGAGCGCCTCCATGAGCGCAGCGTTTTTCGCGTAGTCCTCGACCATTTGCTTCTGCTCGGCCCAGGAGTTATAGCCGTTGAAAAACCAAACCTCTTTCGGTCCAGTAAGGGCTTTAATCGCGAGATACGGATGCGGGCATCCCAGTCGGGCGCAGATGCGCGCCGTGTCCGCCTCGAGCTCTCCATACGCCGTTTCTTTGCCAGGTTTCAAAGCCTCGCGATGGATCTGAGGGATCCGCGACGGTTGTGGTTGCGCCAAGATTTACACCGAGAGACCCCTCATTGCAGAGAAACGTCTGAGCATCAGCATCCATATCTTAATTCGCTTGCACGATTCCGGCAATCTGGTCCCAGCGGTGCGCGCTCTTGCGCGCAGCGTTCACACTCCTGTGAACGCGTTGTCGTTACCGGACAAAAGAGTTCGCATGAGTGCGAACACAGCACTCACGAGTGCGTGCGCTACAGTTGAGTCAATAGCGATTGTCAGCCCCGGTTAGCCATTCCAGGGTGTATAATCGCGGCACAGAGGTAGTTATGAAAACCTGGTTGATTGCTGGGCTGGTCGGCATGGTGGTGGCCCTGTGTGCTTTCCAGGTGCTGCCGCGGTGTACCGTGGTGGACCCGGACACCGGCAAGACGGGCGATCTGATCAGCGCCAAGGGCGAGAATCTGGACAAGGGCAACATGGCCGAGCTCTACTTGACCGACGGATCGAAGGACACGAAAGTCGTGATCTCCGAGCAGTCGGGCACCGAGATCAAGTTCAAGGTGCCGCAGATCAAGCCGGGACGCTATCATCTCGCAATTCTGACCGCGAACAAGGCGTCCCTGATCGAGCAGCCGGTAGTGCTAACGGTGGAATGATCGCCACGGGTTCACTTCGACTGCAATAGCATGTACGTGACCAGCGCAACCGCGGCAAGCCGCCGTTGCGAGTCGAACAGATCCACTCGCGAGACGTGCAGCGATTTTCCGGCGTGCAGCGTATAAGCGCGCGCCAGCACCTTCTTACCGGATATCGGGCGCAGGTAATTGACCTTCAACTCCGTGGTGGTCGCCACGCGGTCGCCATGGTAGGCGTGGAGCATCGCATGCCAGGCCGCTTCGTCGGCGATGCTGGCGATCACACCGCCGTGAAGGACGCCCGTGCTATTCAAGAACTCGATTCGCAGCGGACACTCGACGGTCACGCCGTCGGGGTGTTTCCGCGCGACTCGGATGGAAAGGCTGTGCTCGAAGGCCATGCGGGTATGATATCGGAAGCGGCGTGTCCCCAAATTTCTTGCGCGTTCCCCGGTACGCATATTGGCGGAGACCGTCCACGGCCGTCCAGGTGCTGTGGTAGCGATCATAGAAATCGGCGTCCACATCGCCCCAGCTTCCGTCCGGATTCTGCTTCGAAAGCACGTATGCGACTCCGGTGCGGATGAGCGGATCGGCTTCGGTCATTCCGAACGCGCGCAGCGTATCCAGGAATTCGCCCAGCGTCTCGGGGTCTTCCAGCTTGATCGCTTCTTCGAGATTTGCTTTGAGATATTGGTATTCTTGCGGCAGCCAGGACGTAGAGAGCTGGTACGTATTGTAGCCGTTCAACGTGTAAATCACGTGCGTGATCGCGTAGGTGACATCGTAGAACTCCTGGGTCGTGGCCAGCGACGAGCGCGCTGGATATGGCCGCATGACGGAGATCCAACGTATGACATCGAGATAGGGTGCGCCGAGCGTGACGCCGTACATGTCGCCCGCGTACGTGGTAATCAAGGCGTCCGACCAGATGTCGTATGAAGGCGGCCGCTCGTGCGCCGGATCGAATTGCAAAAATTCAATGACCGAGTGGCGCGCCACTGCTTGGCGGATCTGCTCTTTCATTGCGGGAGAAGGCACGCCCAAGCGGTCCGCGGCATCGCTACCGAAGGCGAGATTGCCCAGGTCGTCTGCGCTCGCGTCCGGCGGAACGGCAGCGTGGATACGGCGCCATTCAAGCGCGCGCTCGTGTCCGAAATCTCGCGCCATCCGGCGAAGCTTAGGATTCTTGGCGGTGGCCGAGATCGTGTAGAAGCACCACAGCAGGTCGTGGCCCCAATCGGCGAAATTCTTGGGGTCGGAGGCCATCTGATAGATGAAGCTCATTCCGCGGTCAATTGCGCGGTCCCGGTCCACGGTGGTGTAAGGCGCGCCAGGCCAGAGGGGCGCGGATCGAGCGCAGACAATGGCAGGGACCAGGAAAACAACGGACCTTCCGGACAACACCACTGAAGCTTAGCATGAGCTTTGATTTTCGGGGGCCGTGAATGAACGCTGATAAACGCCGATAAGACACGGTACAATTCGAGCTTCGTGGCTACTAAGGATGTGCTCGCTCTAGCGGCGGTTGCGATAGCTCTGCTGCTGGCAGCGCTCGTGCCTTCTTTCTTTGGATGGCTGGAAGCAGTTTTTGGAAAACTGGCTCGCAGAAAGGCTCTCGCGATTGTGGCGGTTGGGCTGTTCCCATTGCTCGTGCGCGCTCTTCTGCTTCCAGTGATGCCTTCGCCAGAACCGCGCGTTATGGACGAATTCAGTTATTTGCTCGCGGCCGATACCTTCGCGCATGGACGGCTGGCCAATCCCGAGCATCCTTTCGCGACGCACTTCGAGAGCATGCACACTTTGGTGCGGCCGATGTACGTGAGCATTTTTCCGGTCGGGCAAGGACTCGCGCTGGCGCTCGGCCAGGTGGTCTTCGGCCATCCGTGGGCCGGAGTCTGGGTCAGTGTCGGATTGATGAGCGCGGCCATTTGTTGGGCGCTCGAAGGCTGGCTTACTCCTGGCTGGGCGCTGTTTGGTAGCTGGCTATTCGCCCTTCGGCTGGGCGTCTTCAGTTATTGGATGAATAGTTACTGGGGCGGCGCGGTGGCCGCGTGCGGCGGAGCGCTGGTGCTGGGCGCACTGCCACGAATGCTCAGCCGCCGATCCAAGATGGATGCGGTTTGGTTGGGAGCCGGGCTGGCGATTCTGGCAAACAGCCGGCCGTTTGAAGGGCTGGTCTTCGCGGTGTTGATGTTTGGAGTGGCTTGTGCGAAGGCGAGAACACTGCCCGTCATCTGGCCGGCGGCGCTGATTCTCGCCATTGTGTCGGCGGGCATGAGTTACTACTTTTGGCGGGCGACCGGCAGCCCTGTGCGAGTGCCGTATCTGCAGTATCGAACAACCATGGCGAGCGCGCCCCATTTCATTTTCCAAGCTCCCCGGCCGATGCCCGTCTATCACCACGACGCACTGAGAACGTTCGGCGATTGGGAGCTGGGGATATATCGGACTGCGCGCGATGCGTCCGTGCTCGCCGCGATGGGCGAACGCGCGGCCACATATTGGCGTTTCCTTTTCGGCGTGTTGTTGACGATTCCTTTGGTGACACTGCCCTGGCTCTGGAAAGACCGCGATGCGCGGCTGCTGGTGATCGCCGCTCTGCTGTTTTTTCTGATCGCTCTGGCGCCGCAGGTTTGGGACAGCCCGCATTACGGGGCGCCGGCGGCGGCCATGGTCGCGCTCATCGCCACGATGGGGATGCGGAAGCTGCATGGCTGGCCAATTGGCAGCGCTCTGATACGCGCGTTGCCGCTGGCTGTCGCTCTGACGTTGTTTGTCGACGCCGGTGCGCGTAGCCCCAACCTCCCCGGCAGCCGCTGGATGACGTGGGGCGGGACCCAGACGCCTCGCGCGGCGATCCTGGAGCGGCTGCAACGGTCCGGAGGGCAGCAACTCGCGCTGGTCCGATATACGATCCACCATGATGTAAACGACGAGTGGGTCTATAACGGAGCGGATCTGGATACTTCGCCCGTCGTTTGGGCGCGCGAGATGGGACCGGCGAGGGATGGCGAGTTGGTACGGCACTATTCGGGCCGCCGGATCTGGTTGGTTGAGCCGGACGCAACTCCGCCGCGGATCTCGCCGTATCCAGTGGAGGCAGTGCAAAGTCCCGATTCGCTGAAGGCGGCCGTTCTCAAGGCCGCTTCGGAACTCTGTGGAGCGGCTTCGTGCCCCTTCAGTTGTGATCAATGGAACTATGTGTTGACGCATGCGACGGGGAACGCGGGGCCGAATGTGGAGAGCGGATGCATGATCGGAAGTGATCGATCGAGGCCGGTTTCGTTTGAGCACTGGTTTGCGTGGTTGCAGGGCGAGCGGTGATGATGTGAAGGAATGGTGAAGGAATTCGTCGATGAAATCGGATGGTAGCGCTCCCTCCCGGTTGCGGCTCAGTTGCGGTCGCGGGTCGGTTACGAGATGTGGGCGCCGGTGGTTTCTACGTAGACGGAATACAGCGATTGACTGGCTGCCATGAATAAGCGATTGCGCTTTGTGCCGCCGAAGCAAATATTGGCGCAGATTTCAGGCAGCAGGATCATGCCGATGCGCTTGCCATCCGGCGCGAAGATGTGAACCCCGTCGTAACCGGGGCCCACCCAGCCGGCGCCGGTCCAGATGTTGCCTTCCACGTCGGCGCGGATGCCGTCGGCCAGCCCCGCCCCCTTGCCCGGCAGATCCATGTTCACGAACTGACGGCCGTTGCGGAGCGCACGGCCATCGGCGACATCGAAGACCTTGATGATCTTCGGCGCCTCGGGGTAATGCGAGGCGCCGGTATCGCAGAGGTACAGTTTCTTGTAATCCGGAGAAAAACAGAGACCGTTCGGTTTGAACGCTGCGTCGGTGACCAGTTCCATCCTGGCGGTCTTGGCGTCGATGCGATAGACCGCTTCCTTGATTTCGAGCTTGTCTTTGTGACCCTCGTAGTTGCCCAGGATTCCGTAGCCGGGGTCCGTGAACCAGATTCCGCCGTCGGGATGGACGACGATGTCGTTGGGAGCGTTGAGCGGCTTGCCTTGCCATTTGTCGGCGAGCACGGTTACTGCGCCGGTATGCTCGTAGCGGACCACGCGGCGCGTGTTGTGCTCGCAGGAGAGCTGGCGGCCTTCCCAATCGAATGTGTTTCCGTTCGAATAGTTGGAAGGCGATCGAAAAACGCTGATGTGGCCGTCTTCTTCGATCCAGCGCATCTGGCGGTCGTTCGGAATATCGCTCCAAACAAGGTAACGGCCGGCTCCGTTCCAGGCCGGACCCTCGGCCCAACGCAATCCAGTGTAGAGTCGCTCGATTGCGGCGTTGTTCGCTTTGAGTTTGGCGAAGCGCGGGTCGAGGACGACGATGTCCGGGTCGGGATAGCGGATCGGGTTCTTGTTGGTCCAGTCGCGCTGGGCCGCGGCGGGTAGCGAGACGGCGCCGAGTGCGGACTTGAGAAACGAGCGGCGGCTTGGCACAGCGGAAGCCAGTATAGCGCACCTTCTGAGATAATGATGCGGATGACCGCGAATCTAGGCGTTGTATTTGTTCTCGGAGTGGGGTTACTGGAGGCGCAACCTGCCGACCTGGTGCTGCGCAACGGCAAGGTGATCACCATGGAAGCGAGCGCCCCGCAAGCGCAGGCGCTGGCGGCGCGCGGCGGCAAAATCGTCGCCGTCGGAACGAGCCAGCAGATGCAAAGCTACATCGGACCGTCGACGAAGGTCATCGACCTTGGCGGCCGGCTCGCAATTCCCGGATTCATCGAAGGGCACGGGCATTTCATGGGGCTCGGCTCGTCGAAGATGATTCTGAATCTGCGCGACGCGAAGAACTGGGACCAGATTGTTGCCATGGCGGCGGCAGCCGCGCGTGAAGCCAAACCAGGAACATGGATTTTGGGACGAGGCTGGCATCAGGCCAAGTGGGATCCGCCACCGTCGCCGAACGTGCAGGGATTTCCACTGCACGATGCGCTCAGCAAAGTGTCGCCGCACAATCCGGTCTGGCTGACGCATGCGAGCGGACACGCCGGATTCGCGAACGCAGAAGCGATGCGGCTGGCCGGCGTCGACAAGAACACTCCCAATCCATCCGGCGGCGAGATTCTGAAGGACCAGCACGGCAATCCGATCGGCGTGTTCAACGAGCGGGCGCAGCAGATCGTTTCGCGCGCGCTGGATAACTACCGCGCGAATCTGCCGGCCGGGGAACTTGCATCGCAGGCCCGCCAGCAGGTGGACCTCGCGGTGCGCGAATGTCTCTCGAAAGGCATCACCACTTTTCAGGACGCCGGCTCTCCGCTACCGACCGTGGATTTGCTCAAAACTCTCGCGACGGACAACCAACTCGGGCTGCGGCTGTGGGTAATGCTGCGCGCGTCGAACGCGCAGCTTGCTGGGAACTTGAGCAAGTATTACATGATCGGCGCGGGTGACAATCATCTGACGGTGCGGGCGATCAAGCGCCAGATCGACGGCGCGCTCGGCTCGCGCGGCGCGTGGCTGCTTGCGCCTTACTCCGATTTGCCTGCGGGAACGCCTAATAATTCCGGCATGGCCACGGAAGATATCGCGGACATTCGCAGGACCGCGGAAGTCGCCATCGCCAACGGCTTTCAACTTTGCATACACGCTATCGGCGATCGCGGGAATCGCGAAGTGCTGAACATGTACGAGTCGGTGTTCAAAGAGCATCCGGACAAGAAAGATTTGCGCTGGCGGATCGAGCATGCGCAGCATATCGATCCGGCGGATATTCCGCGCTTTGGAAAGCTGGGCGTGATCGCGTCGATGCAGGGGATTCATTGCACTTCCGACGCGCCGTACGTCATCGCGCGCCTAGGCGCGAAGCGAGCGGAAGAGGGCGCGTATGTGTGGCAGAAGCTGATGAAGTCGGGCGCGGTGGTGACCAATGGAACCGACACGCCGGTGGAAGACGTGGATCCGATCGCGTGCTTTTACGCTTCCGTGACAAGGAAGCTGAAGGATGGCAGCGTGTTTTTCCCGGATCAGCGCATGAGCCGGCAGGAGGCGTTGCGATCTTATACGGTCAACAACGCATATGCGGCGTTCGAGGAGGACACGAAAGGCTCGCTAAAGCCGGGCAAGCTGGCCGACGTCACGGTGCTGTCGAAGGATCTGCTGACGATTCCAGACGATGAGATTCCGACGGCGAAGGTGGATTACACGATTGTCGGCGGCAAGGTGATGTATCAGCGGGAAGCGGCGCGTCAATAACAGACATTGACAATCGTCGCTGTCCCGGCTACGTTGGTTGATGAAAGAACATGGAGCCACGCATGAACGTTTCCCTCACGCCGGAACTGGAAAAATTCGTCAGTGCCAAAGTGGAATCCGGCCGCTACAACTCGACGAGCGAGGTCGTACGGGAAGCGCTGCGGCTTCTGGAAGAACACGATTCCGCGCGTGCCGTCCAACTGGGGGAATTCAACGAGGAGCTCGGCCGCCGTCTCGCCACCCTCGATCGCGGCGAGACCGTTGACCCCGCCACGACCCGCGCCCGATTGCAGCGCAAGTCCGAGCAGCGCCGGAAACCCCGCGCGTGAACAGTTATGTTCTCTGCGCCGATGCTGACCTCGACCTCGACGAGATTTGGGAATAAAGCCCTCGGGCAAACCCCGGGCATGGGCCACCGGCGCGAGGATCTCACCCCGCATCTGGTCCTGTTTTGGCCGGTCGGAGCTTACCTCATCATTTACCGCGCCGCAAGCCGACCCATTGAGATCGTGGCTGTGACCCAAGGCTCACGCGACATCCCTGCCTTCCTCAGCCGACGGGTTGGTCGCTGATAGACTAGCGTCGCCGAAGCGCTCCGGCGATCTTTAATTTACCCTCCTTGAGAGCTAGCTGGCGCCGCTGACGTCCGGTACAAACCGGGTGCCTTCAACGTTGCACGGCAGGACGTTGCGATGGCGACATCAACGCGTCGGCCTCGCGGAGGATGCCTTCCAACTCGAAGCGCTCTTCTTCGTCACGGACCTTCGCGATGTCGCGCGACGCTTTGAGCTCAGTTTGTGCCTTATCGACTTCGCCAAGTTGAAAGCGAGCCATTGCCATCAGAACCCGATTTGCGGGAAGAGGGCTTTCGGAGAATTCTTCTGAATTGTGAAGTGAAGCCAAGGCCTCACGGAACTCTCCAGTCCGGTACTGCGCTGCTCCCTTGGTTCTGAGGAAAATCCAGTTCCATGGATTCGCCCGTGCGGCCGCTTCTGCTTGCCGCAGAGCCAAACGATATTCTTCCGGCTTATTGCCGTGAACGCGCACTACTTTCCACGCCATATCGTCGAGATTGTTCTCGTCGTCTCCGACCTCCTGCGCCAGCTTAATGGCAGCCTGACGAAGATTGGGATCAAGCTTAGGGTCGGTTTGCAGTCTGCGGATCACCTCGGCAGAGAAGCCCAATTCTTCTCGAAGCGAGTCCACCAATTGCTCGGCGCCCGGGTAGTATGCCGACTTGGTTTCCCAAATTCGAATCCCGTTGGAAGGATACGAATAAGAAAACGCGCGGCTTCCGTCAGGACTAAGGACAAGACCCAAGACAAACTTATCCGGTGCGTCTACAAGATCGAGGAGGTGTTCGTAGCGAAGAGCATCCCACACCTGTAGCTGGCTGTTAGAGCCAACGAGCAGTCGTGCACCGTCGGGGCTGAACGCAATGGAAAACGTGTTCGTGTCGGTTGCTCCCAAGTCGCGAAGCCGCTCGCCGGAAGAAGTGCGCCAAGCAAGAACGCCTCCACCTGAAGCTACCGCAGCGCGGCTTCCATCGGGACTGAGGGCGACTGAGTAGGCTCCTTTATAGAGAACCTTTGGTGGATCAGATAGACTCATCGGCGACGTGTCACGGAACGGACTCCAGAGCACCGCCGTAGAACCGCCACGGTTCAAGTTACGTCGAAACAGATCTCCCAAGCCGATCAGAATTCGCTTTCCGGTAGCATCGAATGCAACCGCACCAACGGGGTCGGAAAGGCTTGCGCTATGCACGGTGCGTCGCGACGCTAATTCCCAAAGCCGAACGGTTTTATCCTGCGAACCCGAAGCAAGATAGGTACCCGTTGGCGCGAAGGCCAACGCTGTGACGCCCTTGGAGTGACCTTGCAAGTTGAAAAGTGCCCCTCCAGATCTCGTGTCCCATAACCGGACTTCGCCCTTCGATGATCCCGAGGCAATCTGCAAACCATTGGGACTGAAGGCTAGCGATCCCTGCGCTGACGGGCCCCGGTAGAGGTCGTTCTGTTCCCAAGTAAGAAGGTTCTTGCCCGATACCGAATCCCAGAGCTGAATCTGGTCTTCAGACGGATTCGCTGAGACGACGCGAGTACTGTCAGAGCTAACCGCAACTGAGTTGACGCCGGGGTTAGTTATCAAGCATCCGCCGAAAGTTGTAGCGTTCCAAATACGAACCTCCCCGCGGTGGGATGCGACAAACAGATACGCGCCATCAGAACTGAAAGCCACTGAACTAAGACGGCTAGAGTGTCCGAGCAAAGTAGCAAATTGCGTGCCGTCCTCTGCATTCCAGATCCGCACAGTATTGTCATTTGCCGCGGTGGCGACCAACGTTCCACCCGGGTTGAATGTGACTGCCGAAATGGAGGCGGTATGCCCAGATAGAGTCTTTAGTAGCTTCCCAGTGTCGACGTTCCATATCCGAACGTCTTTGTCTACCGTGCCGGCGATTCGGGAACCGTCAGGACTAAAGCTCAAGTCATTGACGTAATCACCTGGCGCCTCCATCTGGGCTACGAGCTTTCCGGAGGCTGCGTCCCAAACGCGCACTGTCCTGTCGGCTCCAGACTTAGTACAACCCCGGAAACAACCCAATCCGGCGGCAACCCTTCGCCCGTCCGGGCTAAAAGCCACCGATCCTATGGACGATTCCCGATTGAGCTTCATAAGGATGGTACCCGAGGCGAGATCCCACACTGCCAAGGTTCCGTTTTTTTTGCTGATAGGTGTGGGCTTACCACCCATGGAGGCAGGCGGCTTGATAATGCAGCCGATAGCAACCCGCTTGCCACCGGGATCAAGCGCAGCTCTTTCAACCGACCGACCGTCTTCCGATGGTAAAGCCAGCGTCGTGATCGGCGTGCCGGACACTGTGTCTTTCACGTTCAAGGCCCCGGACGACTGCTTAACCAGGATTCTCGTCCCATCCTTGCTTGATGTGAGAATCTTTCCAAGACCTCCATAGCTGGCGATCGGTCGATAAGTGGACGCATCCCATACGTGCAGCGTGTCTCCAGTGCTCCAATAGATCCGTTTGCCATCGGAGCTAAGCGCCGTGGCCGATTTCTCATACGCTGCCGCTTGTATATAGGTGTGGGCATAGAGCGTTGCAATGCTCGAATCCGCGCGCCGCCAGAGGTATCTCCACTCCCACGCCCGCAGACTTGGGTCACACTTCAGCAGTTGCTCTTTCGCAGCCTTAACGTCACCCCGGCCGAGCGCCATATCGGCGGCACGAACATTGGCCACGTAGTTCTGCCACAGCGCTTCATTCCGCTGCCGCTCCGCCTTGAAATACAACGCGCTAATCACCGCCAAGCCGGCCGCCAAGACAACCACTATTGCCCGACGAATCCACTGATCCCTCGCCCGCGCGCGCCGGCTGCGCTCCAAGAAGTTGATCGCTCTGGAGAACGCCACCGGGTCATGAGCCGAGTACCGTCCAGCCCATGTGGCGTTTGGGCTTTCGCGGTCGCTCCAGCGGAGGGCCTGCGTCAACTCCGGGTCGCGGTAGAATGCCATGGATCCTGCGGCCGAATTTGCCAGCCGGAGGTAAATCTCCGCCGACTCGGCCTCTTCTTTCACCCAGCCCTTCAGCCGGTCCCATAAACGGATCAAGCTCTCGTGCGTGATGTCGACGATGGGATCCGTATCCCCAGATAGCGTGAGGAATCCGTTGTGTTGGAAAACGTCGACCACCTGCCGAACCTTGCTCTCCTCGGCCGCAGTGATTGCCACTATTTCCGAGAGCGGCCTCGGACGCCGCGTCTGATCGTCTTCCGAGCCTGGCCCAACGAGAGACTGGAACATGCGCCGCGCGATGGCTTCGCGCTCCGGATCGCCACCGAGTTCTCCAAAAGTCCGATCGGCGTCCAGGTTCAACGCCCGGTCCATTCGACCGACCGACTCGTAGTGCGGCAGATCGAGGCTATTCCCTTGCTCCCGCGCCTCTCTGGACTGCTCCCATGTCTTCATAAGAGCGTGCTGTAAGACGGGGAGCTGGTCAGGGCTGTCGCCAACGTCATTGAGAAGCCGCTGCACCAACTGCAGTGTGATGCGTGCGCCGGCCATACCAACAGGTCCCTCGATGGCTTCGCGTTGCTGCTCCCGGGTCATGCGCGGTACCAGATACTGGCTGTTGTTCAGGGCTTCCGGCAGGCCGCGAAACAGGGAGCACTTGCCGAGGAAGTCCGATCGCATGGTTAGGACAACGTGAACTGGAATGTTGCCCAAATCGGTCGGGGGAAGCTCGCTGTGCCCGGTAGCGGCCAGAAAAAGTTTGACAAACGCTGCAGACACTTCCTTGCCGCCGTGCTCGCCTGCTTCCTGCCGATAACGGATCAACTCTTCAAACTGGTCGATAACGATCAGTAGGCTCTGTCCGGAACGGCAGTGCTGGCGCACGAAGTCCGTCAAGCCCAGACTGCTCCGCCGGAGGGTAGAAAGAGCTTCGGACTGGGATACCTGGAATGCTTCCGAAAGCTCGGTGGCAAGTCTGCCGATGGGATTGCTCCCGGGACGTAAAACTGCAATGGTCCAATTAGACCCGCCGAAGTAACCGCGCCGGATCGCTGGGATGAGGCCCGCGCGAACGAGTGAAGACTTGCCGCAACCCGAAGTACCGACCAGGGCCAGGAATCGCATCCTCTCAAGGCGATCGAGGACCTCTTCAACCTGCTCGTCACGGCCGAAGAACAATTCCGCCTGGTGCGCTTCGAATGGGCGGAGCCCCGGAAAAGGATTATCGGATTGACCAGCCAGGATCATTGCGGAGGCGACTCACTCTTTCGGCTGAGGAGCTGAATGAAAGGCTTCAGGGCTTCCGGCCGAAAATCCTCGAACTGCTCGAAAGCTAAGTTCAGATGGCTCTTGTATTGGGCTTTCTCGTTTCGGCGCGGGCAACTGAAATAGATCGCTTCCGCTGAAAAGGGACGGTTACTCCGGTTCGTCCGCGCCTTGGTCAGTGAGCGCAAAGTCTCGCGAAACCAGCTTTCGTCCGCCGCCCCCCAGTAGAGCACCACCGCATCGCTCAGCTTGAGTGTCTCGCGGTGATCCTTCTCCCGTTGCTTTTTCTCGGGCATGTTCACGGGCGGCATCCACACCACGAAACCCCGGCTACTCAAGTAGCTTTCGAGTTTCAAGGCGCGTTCGCGATGGGTGTCGTCGTCTTTATGAGGCTCTTGGACGTGGGGGTGGTCGATTTCATCACAAACCAGGTAAATGTTAGCCTTGTCACCAATGTTTTTGAGCGCAAGAACTTCGCCTTGGAGGCGCTTCAGCTTGAATTCAAGGATGTCCTTCAGATCTTCGATCGTCTGACCCTCCAGCCGATCCAGCCCTTCCTGTGGTCCAGTATTCAGCGACGCCAAAACCGTTTGATGAGGTTCCGTGCCGGACAAAATCCATACCACCCGATCAACGCGATGTGACTGCGCGGCTTCATACTGGATGCCGATGACGGAACTCTCTTCACCCTCCGGAATCATTCCCCGCTGGCCGCTGATTAGATGCACCGAGAGGGCGCATTCCGCGATTGCGGAATCCAAGCTCGACCGAAAAGTGCCGGATTCCGCGGTTAGCGAATTCAGCGGTAACACCGGATATCCCCAAGCATTCAGTTGATGAATAACCGCTTGTCGCTGATGATCTAAATCGGAGGTGGTTGTGGCGACGTAAACGGCAAGTCTTTGAGCGGCTGGGCGGGCGAGTTTGGAAGGCATCAGCGAATGGCCGAACTCGTCGGTGAACACATTAAAAAGGTGAATTCTGACTCCGTGTTTTACCTCATGCTCGCCGAGGTCGTGGATCGCCGCCTTCCAGGCGCTGAGTTGTTGAAGCACGTCGGCAAGAGCTTTCGACACCAGAATGTGACCGCCATCGCCACAGTCCATGACCCTTTGTGCGAAGTTGATTCCGCCGCCGGCGACGTTTCGGTTGGCATTCACGTCAGCAACACGGTAAACCGGCCCGGTGTGGATCCCCATACGCAACTCAAACCGCTGGTTCTTCTTTAAGGCGATGGCGATTTGCCGCGCACAGCGCAGAGGCGCAGTCGGGTCACCAAAAAACGCCAGCGCCATGCCGTCACCGGACGGCAAACAGATTAGTTCATCTGCGGCGAGAGCGAGTTTGAAGTCCGGAAGATCGCGGACGATGTCCTGGAGTTGCTGGATCACCTCGCTTTGGTGGTCCATCGGCAGCAGTGAGTAGGACACGATGTCCATAAAGAGCACGTGTGCGAATTCAAGTGGGCCTGAGGAGCCGTTGGACTGTTGAGGCGAATCAGTGCCTTCTGGTTGCATATAACGACTACGATTCGAGCTTATTATAACCTTAATTCAGGTTCTCATTCGAGTGAAGAAATATAGGCCCGCCATGGCGAACAGGACGTCCGGCGACCAGGCTGCTAGTGCCGCTGGGAGCAGGCTTACGTCGCCGAGTTGTTCGAACAGCTTGCCGATGGCCCAGTACCCGATGGCGATCGCGAAGCTGATGCCCACGCCGGTCGTGGCGCCGCGATTGCCCGCCAGAAATGCGAATGGCACCGAAATCAGGGCCATCACCAGCGCAAACAGCGGCAATGCAAATTTCCGGTAGAACCGCACTTGCAGCGTAATGGTGTCGATGCCGGTACGTTGCAAGTCGCGAATGTAGGCCGCCAGTTGCTGGTAATTCATTTGCTGGTCTTGCAGGACTTCCTGCAGGAAATAATCGGGGCGCTCTTCCAATTCGCGGAAGGCCGTGGCCTCGGCGGTGAAGTTGAAGAATTTTTCCTTGGGTCCGGTGAAATCGCGGGCCCAACCATTCTCGAAAATCCAGGTGCCGAGCGTTGGCTCCCAGCGCGCTCGTTCCGCGGCTATGTGTTTTCGCACGCGGAAATTCGAAGGATCCAACTGGAACACCTGCGGACCCACCATCACTTTTTGCACCGGGTCGAGATAGCGGTAGTAATAAATGTGCGGATTGTCCTTCGAACCGGGCGCAAAGACCCACTGGCGCTCGGGATGCAAATACGTCTGCACAGGCTTGCCCTTGATCTCTTTGCGAATGGCGTCCTGCTTGCGGTTGGCCTGGGGCACGTAGTAGTGGTCGAACGCGAACAGGCTGCCGCTCAGCAACAGAGATGCGGCCAGCACCGGAAGCGCAAGGCGGTAAAGGCTGATGCCGGACGCTTTGAAAGCGGTGATCTCGTTGTTTTTGGTCAGAATGCCGAAGGTGATGAGAACCGCTACCAGCACGCTGATGGGCGCGGCGTCATACATCAGTTGGGGTGTAAGGAAAAGCAGGTAGGTGAAGACGCGCGACATGGGGATGTGGTTCTTCACGATGTCGCTCAGCAGCTCGAAGAACGTGTACACGTGAGTCATGAGCACGAAGCTCACCAATAAAACCAAAAAGTAGAACAGGAAGGTGTAGAGAACGTAGGTGTCGATCACCTGCGGCGCGACAAACAGGCGCCACTTGCGCGGAATGGCGCGCGCGGACAAGGGCGCGCCGCGCAGCTTTCTGCGGAGGGCGGCCCAGGCGGTCGCGATTCCGTCGGTTGCGATGCCGATCCAGTCGCGATCTCCCGGCCGCTCGAGGCGAATAATCAGGATGATCCCGATCAGCGCGAAGACTGCGTTGGGAATCCACATCGCCAGACCGACAGGAAGCTTGTGCTGTTTGGCGAGGCCGTTGGCGCCGATCAATCCCATGTAGTAAATGAAAGCCAGCGCGACGGTCAGCACGAAAGCGGCAGACTTGCCGCCTTTTCGCGAAGAGACGCCGAGCGGAATGCCGATCAGCGCGAGCAGAAAACAGGCCGGCGGCAGAGCCAGCCGCTGATGCAGTTCGATGCGCGCCTCGATGACCTTGTCGGGCTCGAGCGTCGGGTCGCGATAAGCAATTCGATACAGCGGGACGGTGTCGATCTCGGTGAAGCTCTTGGCCTTCACCTCGTTGGGCTTGGTGGCCTCGAGGATCTGATCGCCCTTGCTGCCGGAAGTGATGTAGTATTGCGTGACGTCCTTGCCGGCTTCGTACGTGGCGCCGTTTTGGAGCGAAAGCTGGATGAGGTTGCGCGCGACGTCGGGCACCGCAACCGCATCGGACGCCACAGTGATGCGCGGCCCATCGCCGCGATCGTGGTCTTCTTTCTTTTGGTCTTCGGCGGGCGTCAGGTCCGCGATAAACACGTTGCGCCAGCGGGTGACCGCGCCGGGAATTACGTCGCCCACGTAAAGGATACGGTTCGGAAACTGCTCCTCGAAGATGCGCGGCTGAACTTCGGCGGTCAACTCGGCCGCCACCAACTGATTCAGGACTTTGTAGGTGCGCCAGGTGGAATAGGGCGTGAGCCAGAGCGATGCCGCAGCGGTCACGAGAGTGGCGAGAATTGCGAAGAACAGAACCGGCGCGATCACTTTGCGGCTGGGCACACCGGCGGCCCGCAAGCCGATGATTTCGCCGTCGCTGGACATGCGGCTTAGCGCGATCAGCACTCCGACCAGAACGCCCAGCGGCACGGTGAACGTCAGCGTGAACGGAATCGCGAGTGTGAACAGATACCCGACTGTGGAGGGGGGCGCGGAGCTGCGCACCAGGATTTCGAACAACCGGCCGACGCGCTGCAAGAACAGGACGAATGTGAAGAGAACCGTCCCGAGCAGCGCACTGCTCGCGACTTCGCGGAAAATGGAACGGCTAAGGAGGCCCATAGACGGAAGAATTCAGAATAGACCGCTTGCTGACGCGCGCGGCTCAGTTAGCTGAGCCACGACCGTGAGGGAGTGGTTGTGACGAAGGGCGGTTGCTCGGCTGAGAGGCGGCGCAGGCACGATGGGAGGCCTCGGCAGGTCCTCTTGTATGGGCTCTAATTCCAGTTCATCGAAGAGCACCGCGGGAGCGATCACGGATGCGTTGGTGATGAAACTGCCGGCGCCCATCAGAGCGAAGGGCGCGTTGGAGTCGATGAAATCGAAGACGTAGCTTTCGTCCGATGCAGCGACGATGTCCTTGAACGATCGCGTGGATAGGCCACGGAAGCGGACGCCTCGCACCAGTTCTTCCCTCCCGTCGGGATAAACGCGATAGACCAGCAGCGGCAGACTGACAGGCCGCGAACTTCCGCCGGATTGCGCCATGCCGTTGGCCATGCGGCGCAATTCGTCGACTGTGGCTGAAGAGGGGTAGTCGATTTTGCGCACCAACATCCCGTACGGCTTGTTGCGTTGCTGGCACAACTCGATCAGCTTCTTCTTCATGCCGGCGGCGGGGGTGGTTTGCGAGGCGCGGAGGAAAAGATTGCCGAAGCCCGGCATCCTGGCGCCGAATGCGCCGGGCATGCGGCCGCGACCGTTGGATGCTTCGAAGCCTTTGAGGACGGGCGTGCGGGTCAGTAAGAAGGTTTTCAGCACTCCCTTCTCCACCAGCGCAAGAGGCTTGGGAGCGACGCCCTCCATGTCGTACAGGTAATGCCCGAAGAGCGTATGGCCGCGCCATTCGGTTTGCGTGGGGTCGTCGACGACGTCCATCCATTCGGGCAAGATGCGGGAACCGATGCGGCCCTCGAGTTCGGTGGCGAGATGAGGCAGCGGGCGGCCGGGGTCCGAAATCGGCTTGCGCGTCACCTTCAAGTTGTCGCCCAGCAATTGAGCGAACAACTGAGCGGCGGCGCGCGCTTCGAACAGCACCGGACCGTCGTAGGCATCGCCACGCGGCGCATGCGCCAGCGCGGTGACGTTGTTGGCGACCTCGGTGGTTTCCCGGCGCAACTCCGCTTCCACGGGAAGGCCGGCGATTTCGAAGGCCTGGATTACGCCGGCATCGCGCATTTGCATGCCATCCTGCGCCAGCGCGTAGGCTCGAACGCGAATATACGCCAAGTCCTCCGGCGTGCGCAGAACGGCGCCTTCCGAGTTCACCAGGTAATCGGTGGATTGTGAATCCTGCAATTCGACGCCGGAGGCGAAGATGTCCGGGTAGGCGTTGAACACCGCGGACAGCTTCACGATGCGATCCTTCCAAAGGCTTTCGTTCAGCGGAATGCGGCGGATGGGGAGGATCTGTTGAGCCGGCGTCACTTTCGAAAAATCGGGAAGCTGCTCGGGCAGGTTCATGTTCTTGAGCGACGACCGCTTGCGCGCGATGGCATCTTCGGCGGTTTTGTAGGCACGATCGGTAGCCAGCCACAGCACCTGGCGAAACGCCAGGTAATTGTTATCAAGCGGAAGACTGTCGGGATCGTAGCGCGAGCCGGTATAGGCATCCGAATAGACGTGATCTGTGTTGTCGAAGCCGTAATCTCCCACGCGGACCTTGACGGTGGGGATTCGCATGAGCGTCTGGCTGTTGCCGACCAGAGCGCCAAGGGTAGCGGCGATCCCGTAGAGCATCGAATCTTCCACTCGATATTCAAAGAAGTACGGCGCGTCGAGACTCACGATGCGCAGTTGGCGCGAGCGAGCGAGCTCGTCCTGCATGGCGCGGAGGATGACGTCGTCGGGAGGGGGGACGGGTTGCTGCGCGGGGAGAATGCATGATCCGGCAGCCATAACCAGACAGGCGTAACCAAGTTTTTGGTACGCTCCCTTCCGGTCGCGGCTCAGTTGGTCGCGGATCATTGCGTCTCCGTGGGGCGCGTGAGCAATGGCGGCCGGTCGAGCGAATGCTCTTTCTTCTGGATCTCGATTTCGGAGACCAGGAGCGCTGGAGAGCTGGCGGATACCGGGACGTTACCCGATTCGGCGCCGCAATAGCCGTTGAAAACATCCAGTTTGTCCGAGGTCGCGAGAATCTTGGCAAAACTTGCGAGAGGCGTGCCCACAATGTCGACACCGCGCACCAGCTCATCCGGACGGCCGTCGGCGTAGACGCGATAGACGATCAAGGGGATCACGGTGTACGCCTGCAGGCCGCGCCGCTGCGTTTGCGTGTAGCCGCCGGTGACTTGTTCGAAGTACAGGCCGTAAGGTTTGTTCTGGCGCTTGACTTCGGCCACCAGCATATCGCGGAGGGCGCGCTCGGAAACTTTCTTTTTGGATTCGACGATGAGGTTCGACTGGCGCGATACGACTTCGGCGCCGGGCTGACGCCGGCCATGGCCGTTGGAATGATCGAAGCCGGGAATGGGCGAGCGGGACAAAAGAAATGTCTTCAGAATCCCGTTGTCAACGACGGTTACCGGGGCTGCCTTCACTCCTTCGTCGTCGTAGGAATACGTGCCATTCAGATCCGTGGCGTCGATGCTCTTGCGCGTAGGATCGAAGATCACGGACAAAAATTCCGGCAGCACCGGCGTGCCGACAGCCTTGGCGAAAGTCTGTCCTTCGGCTTCGTCTTTCTGGCGGTGGCCCTCGATGCGATGACCGAAGATCTCGTGGAAGAAGACGCCGGCGGCTCGTCCGGAAAGAATCGCGGGGCCGACAAATGGTTCGACGGTCGGTGCGTGCAGCAGCTTGCCAAGGTCGGAGCCGACGCGATTCACCGCGGCCTCGATCACTTCCGTCTTTGGAAAATGACTGAGATCGGCGCTTTGAAAGTCTTCCATCGCGGTGAGATCCATGCCGTCGGATGCCTTGCCGCGCGCGTTGATGGAAATGTTGGCGAAGGTATGCCCATGCACCAGGCGGCTGCCCTCGGTGTTGATCAGGTACTTGGTCTCTCTCTGAACAGCCAGCGATACGTTGGAGTTCAGAACTCCCGGACTGCTTCCGAGCGCCGCGGACCACTTTCGCAGCCGGTTGACCCACTCGTCGTCGGGAAGGTGCGGCCGTGGCGGCGGCTCATTATGCGCAGAGACCGGTTCGGTGGAGAAATCGTCCGCCGCGTTTTCCTGTTGCACCTTGACCTGCGCGTTGGATTTGATCTCGATGAGGCGGCGCGCGGCCAACTGGTAGGCCCGGTCCGTTTCCAGCCAGGCTTTGCGGCGGATCGCATCGGGCACGTCATCGAGGGCGATGACGGCTCCGGGCGTGAAGCGCGGCCGATCGCCCTTGATGACGTGGTAATTGTCGAGCTTTGGGCTTCCCACTCGAACGGTGATGTCCAGGTAGCGAATGTGGCCCTTGTTCTGGTATGTGACGGTACCGAGGCTGGCAGAGACGACCTGAGTTTCCTGCTCGGCGACGCTGTAGCCCATGTAGTACGGCGGCGGGTCGGCTTTTTGTTTCAGGATGGAGAAGTTGCGTTGCAGCTCGTCGCTGAGGATGTCGAGAAGCGACGGGGGTGACGCGGCGGCGAGCGGGATCGAGAGAAGCAGCGGGACAGTGAGGCGGAGCACAGACCTTCAGGATACCAGCGCTCGGCGGTCGGGGCTTGGGGCTGGCCGGAGGGCGAGTCGCGGACTGAGACTGGCACCATAAGACTCGACCCGTGAAAGGAGGCCGTGGTGGAGGACATACAGTAACGTATGCACCTCAAAGACAGAATTGTTGGTAAGCAAGGCTTCGTGTCGATTCTCGTGATAACAGCGCTTTCTATGTCGCTTGGATCGGCGCAGGAGCCGATCCGCACTCCGGCAGCGGGCAGTTTGAACCAGCTGATCGGGGCGTTCAACGAAGCGCTTAGCAGGAACGACACCGCGGCATTCTCGAATCTGTTCCTTGCCGATGCCGATCTTTGGTTCGGAGGAGAACCGGCCGGCAAGGGTTATCGTGCCATCCAAAGTGCGGTGAGCGATCGCGGCATATGGTCCGAAGTCACGCCCGGACGACTCGACGACGCATCGCTACGTTTGATATCACCGGATGTTGCGTTGATCGACGCCAAGTACGTCCAATATGGGTCAATGATTGGAAAACGCGCGGCGCCGGTCTTGTTGGTAGTAAAACGTGAGGCAGGCGAATGGCGAATTGTCTCGATGCGATTTAGTAGCGTGGCGTTGGGACTGAGGTAAGTGCTTTGGAAATGGACAGGCTGAAGCCCATGCTTCCTTGCCCCCGCTTAGTCCCGTCTTCTTAGGTAGCTTTCCGCGAAGGCGGCGGCTTGGCGGCGCAGGATGTCGTCGGCGGGACCCGTGGAAAGGCCGCGAGACGCGCTGGAGTATTCCAAAACGCCGTGATCGTGGGGCCAGCAGTCTTTCTCGAGGACATATTGGATGCGGATCAGGTCGCCTTTGTCTTCGGAGACGTGGAAGCGAACCGCGTCGGTTGTGGTGGCTTCCGGGAAGCGGTCACAGCGGCCACGCACGTAGCCGAGATTGCAGACGTCGCGCATTTTGGTTTCTTCGGGCTGGAAGGCGGCGGCTGAAGCGCGGCATTCGCCCGAGTACGGATCTCCAAGAGGCAGCCGCGGCGGGATCACCCAGGAGCTCGACTCGAATCGGGCAACCGGGTAGAAATACGGGCACGGCATTTGCTCGGTATAGTAGCACGTAGAGACATGGCGACTAATCGAATGGAAATTCTGCTGAGAATGGTGGAGCAAAATCCGGCGGATAGTTTCGCGCGCTACGGGCTGGCGATGGAATACGCGAATACGGGCAACTTTGAGCAGGCGGTCGCGGAGTTCCGCACGCTGCTGGCGCAAAACGCAGATTATGCGGCTGCGTATTTTCATGGCGGCCAGGCGCTGGAGAAGCTGGGGCGTGTTGAAGAGGCGCGAGAGATGTATCAGCAAGGGATTGCTGCTACGTCGCGGACCGGCGATCAACATACTCGGAGCGAGTTGCAGGCGGTTTTGGACATGTTGCCGATCTAGCTTGGTACAGCTCCCGATTTGTACATAGTATTTTACTCGCGCTTTAATTACGATTCTATCCGTTTTCCGCGAGAATGGCGTTGAGGATTGCGAAGTTCCACGTGAGGCCTGTCGCGTCCCTGATACCATCTAAGGAAATAATCATGATCGGCTTTTCGGAAGCTGGGCCCACGACGAACGCATCCGATCTTGTGACAGCGGCCAGCGCCACGCCCGAGGTGGGCGGGTATTTGGAGCGCTCGGAATGAGCATCGACCCGCGCACAACCGAACTGCGTGCCTCGCTCCGGGCAGAATATGAACGCTCGGGACGCCCGCCGCTGGACAGTGCACACGACGCCACGCCCTTGGTGAGCGTCATTATTCCCTGTTACAACTACGGTTACTATTTGGAGGACGCCATCTTGTCGGCGATGATGGCCTGCTCTTACCCGATGGAGATCCTAGTCGTGGATGACGGCTCGACCGACGAAGGATCTCTCGAGGCAGTAGAGGATCTGGCCGGGCGCTATCAATTCCGCTTGCTGCGCCAAAGGAACATGGGCCAGAACGGCGCACGCTACGAGGGATTCCGCAACAGTCGCGGGAAGTTCGTCCAGTTCTTGGACGCGGACGATTTGTTAGCGCCTGGCAAGATCGATTTCCAGGTGGAGATGATAACTGAAGACTGCGGCATCGACATCGCGGTGTGCGAGTACGAACTGTGCGACGCCGGTGGCGAAGGCAGGCGTTTGTTTTCTCCTTCCACCCTGGCAGGCTTTGCCTTCAGCGCGGAAGATTTTCTCCTCCGTTGGGAGCGCGGCTTTTCCCTGCCGATTCATTGCACGCTGTTCCGGCGTGAAGTCCTCGATCCGGAGCAGTTCCAGTGCATCACCAAGGCAGGGATGGAAGACTGGATCTTCTGGATCACTGTTGCATCCAAATCACCGCGTTTTCATTTTCATCCCGACGTGCTCGCGGTTTACCGGATCCACGGTAAAAACGTCTCTACCAACCGCGAAGGCATGGCGCTCGATTTCCTGCGCGCGTGTATGTATGTGCTTCAGGCCGGCCACAACAGTTGCGATAACTTCCTGGAAGCATCCATCGATCATTTCCGCCAGGTGTACCTGGGTTCCTTTAAGCGCGAGGCTGAGACACGGTTGGCGGAGGCGGCGTCGCAGGCAGCACATTACAAGAATCTCCGGGACGAACTGCAGCAAAAGTACACCGACGCCAAGACCCGGCTGGAGCAGGCGGCGTCGCAGGCCGCACATTACAAGAATCTTCTGGATGAGCTGCAGCAGAAGTACACTGACGCCAAAACCCGGCTGGAGCAGGCGGTATCCCAGGCCGCGCACTACAAGAATCTCCTGGACCAGTTGCAGCGAAAACAGACGAACACCGAAAGTCAGTTGGCGCAGGAGGCGTCGCAGACTTCGCAGTACAAGAATCTCGCGGACCAACTGCGGCGAAAACAGACCGAGGCCGAGACACGGCTGGCCCAGGCGGAGTCGCACGCCGCACACTACAAAGCTCTTTTAGAAGAACAGCGGCAGAATGCCTCGTCCGAAGTAGCGGCTTTCCGGCATTCGCTTTCCTGGAGAATCACTGCACCTCTGAGATATCTTGGATCGGTCCTTCGAATTCGCTGAGATGGAAGCGTCGTAGTAGCGTTCCATTGCGAGCGCGGACAATGGCAACGGCGGCACTCTTGCGCTCAAATTCCAGCGATGAGTGCGCTGCGCAGCGCCTCTCGATCGATAGGGCGCGGCGCCAGGTGACAGTGTTTCGACAGCGCGTCCAGACTTTCTGCGGTGGTTAGCACTGGCACATCGCTCTTGTTAATGCCGATGGAGGAGTAATAGTCGAAGAATTTAAACCCGTCGCCATGCACCCGATTCGAGATCTTGATCCAGGCGCTGGGTATTCCGTAAGCGTGCGCAAAAACGATGCCGTGCAGAGAGGACGATAGGATACGCTCGCAACTTGAGAGGGAGGCGGCATACTGTTCGAGGGGCGCTGTCACGTCAATGATCTTGGCGCCGCCCGCCGCAGCTTGAAGAACGAAAGGCTCGTCTTGGTCCACGTAGTGAGGAACAATGCCAAGTGGCCAACGCGGGGCCTGTTTTGGGTAAAGGCACGGGAGAAAAACTCCAGGATCTCCGAAGACTTGCGGGCTGTCGACGCCCTGTTGCGTCAGTTTCTCCCACGTAAGGTAACCCCGCACAGCCACGACCGATTTCGGCTTGACGGCGAGTTTGATATTTTCATGCATCAACCCGGTTCCCCAAATGATGGAATTTCCATCTGCCCAGTGCAAGATCGATCCGATGGCTATGAGGTTGGGAGCGCCGGGGGCCGATTCGCCGATGACTTCCACTGGTCTCGAAGAAAGGTAGGAGACGATAGGAGCACTGGCCTGATCGCCGGCATTCGACGTCTCTGAAAACTGTTTGAGAAGGATTTTTTGAGCGTTAGCACGCGTACATTTGTCGGAAGGCAAGAGCATATGCGTAGCGTAGAATCACTACGAGCGAATCTGGTTCATATCATTATCCGTGGTCCCACACCGTCATCGCGACGGGTTGAACGGCGCCGGCGCCAGCACGCTAGAATCGAGCGTACGTGGTCTCGCGTCGTGGACATCGCCAAATGGCCAGTTGAGCCCGCGTTTGAAGGGGATCTCGGCTTTATCCGGAACGGCGCGGGCGAGGCAGTTATGGGCATCATAGAAACGGACATCCGGCTTTTTGAAGCCCATGAATTCGCACATATCTTGCAAGCAAAGGCCCGTGGGCTGCCACCATCTGCCGGCGTAGAAGCGGCCGAAATTGGCGTAGGAGTGAGCGAAATCGTCAACCCCGCTACTCTGAATCAACAACAGGCCAGCCGGTTTGAGCAGTTCGCGCATAGCATAGAGACCTACGAGCATATCGCTCATGTGGTATAGCACGCCTGAAAGCAGGATAAGATCGAGGCTCGCCGGCGCGATGTTTTCGCGAATTCGATAGGCCGAGTGCAGTATGGGGCGGACGGCATCCGCGCCGAAGATCCGTGCGAGGTATGCACATTGGGCCAAGTGCTCCGGAATCTCATCCACTGCGTAAACGACTTCCGCTCCGCGATGCGCCATAAGAAGCGACAGGCCGCCGGTAAAGCATCCGACATCGGCGACGCGCATTCCGTCAAGACCCACGGGCCACCATCCCCATTCGTCGAGGCCCCCAGCTATCTTGAGATAGCTGTCGCCAAGCAACCCTTCCTTCTGAAACGGCCCGAAGTCGATTGTGTGCCCCCAACCGTATTGGGCGGACGCAGCAAGCCGATCGACTTCAGCGGCGATTTGGTCGATTTCAGCCGGCAGCATCGCGGCTGGAAGTGAAAACGGCCAAGACGCCGGAGGTAATTCTGGATAGCTCATAAAGGGAACGTAGAGTTGCGAAGAGAACCGCTGGGCGAGGACATCGTTGTGTCATCCCGCCAAGCACCGAGTATACCCTCTGTCAGCCTCTCGCAGGGTCAACCTCTCTTCCAAATGACTGGTCCTAGGAGCCCGGCCGGGGCTCAGCAGAGGTCCACTCGCGGGACAGCATCGCGTAGACGTTGATGTCCACGTATGCCCCGTTTAGCAACTGGCCGTCGCGGAGAACGCCTTCCAAACGAAAACCCAGCCGCTTGGGGATGGCGCAACTTTTCCCGTTTGCGGTTGCGCAATGGATCTCGACGCGGTTGAGCTTCCATTCCTGGAATGCATGGTCGATGAGGGCGCGGCACGCGTCCGTGACAATTCCCCGCCCTTGGAATTTGAAGGCGATCCAATAGCCGACCTCGACTCTGCGATTCGGCCAGTCGATCTTGTGGGTGCCGATGGTGCCGGCATATTCGTCGCCACACCAGATTCCGGCCGTGAGTCCTTCGTTGTTGGCGAATTGATCCAGTGTGGTTTTGATGAATTGGAGCGTGACGTCTACTTCGGTGGTTTGATCCACCCAGGGCAGCCATTCGCGAAGATAGGCGCGGTCGCGCTCGACGACTGCAAAGATGACAGGCGCGTCCCGCTCTTCCAGGAGTTTCAGATGGAAGCCGTCTCTGAGGGTTAGTTGAAACACTCGATCACCGCTTGCTTACGCGCGCGGCTCAGTTCCCATCTTTGTGGAGTTGTTGGGCTACGTAGTTTTCGAGGCCCATTTCGGCCAGAGCGTGAAGCTGGCCCTCGATGTGATCGACGTGATCCTCTTCGTCGGCGAGGATTTCTTCGAAGAGCGCGCGGGAGGCGTTGTCGCCGGCTTCTGTGGCGAGCTTGATGGCGCCGTTCAGTTGCTTAACCGCGGCGAGCTCGAGCGCCATGTCGTTCTCCAATTGCGCCTTGACGTTCTTGCCGACTTTGATGGGGCCGATGTCGGTCATGTTGGGAGTTCCTTCCAGGAACAGAATGCGCGTCATGAGCTTCTCGGCGTGTTTCATTTCGTCGATCGACTCCTTGCGATAGGAGTCGCCCAAGCGGAAATAGCCCCAGTTCTCGCACATCTTGGCATGCAGAAAATACTGATTGATGGCCGTCAGCTCGGCCTTCAGGGCTTCACCCAACTGCTGGAGGACTTTGATGTTTCCTTGCATGCAAAGATTTTAACTCGAAACCGCCATGCTAGGATGGCAGCAGAAATGAAGAAACTCGCTTTTGCCATCGCCATGTTAGCTTTTACCGCATCGAACATTCCCGATCTCGCGCAACTCAAGAAGATGACCGAGAGGTTTGCGCCCACCGAGCTGCGCGTGGATTTGTCCAAACTTTCGCCGGGCGACCGCAAGGCGCTGGTGAAGCTGATTGAGGCGTCGCGCGTGTTGGACGACATTTTCTTGAAGCAGTTGTGGAGCGGCAACCAGGCGCTCGACGCGAAGTTGCGCCGTGATACGACGCCGCTCGGCAAGGCGCGGCTGCATTACTTTTGGATCAACAAGGGGCCCTGGTCGGACCTCGACGAGCATGCGGCGTTTCTGCCGGATGTGCCGGCGAAGAAATTGCCCGGTGCGAATTTCTATCCCGAAGATATGACGCGCGCCGAGTTCGAGAATTGGGCGAAGACGCTTTCGAAAAACGAGCGCGAGCAGGCCGAGGGATTCTTTACGGTGATTCGCCGCGATGCGGGAAAGCGTTTGAAGGTGGTTCCGTACAGCGAAGAGTACAAAAAAGACCTGGCGAAAGCGGCGCGATTGCTGGAGGAGGCGGCCGGGCTTACCGATAACGCCACGCTCAAGAAGTTCCTGCTGGCGCGCGGCGCGGCATTCCTTTCGAACGATTATTACGAGAGCGATCTGGCCTGGATGGACTTGGACGCTCCGATCGACATCACGATCGGGCCGTATGAGACGTACAACGATGAGGTGTTCGGTTATAAGGCGGCGTTTGAGGCTTACGTCAATCTGCGCGATGAAGCCGAGACTGGCAAGCTGAAATTCTTCGGCGATCACTTGCAGGAGGTGGAGAATAGTCTGCCGATCGATGCTCAGTACCGCAATCCGAGGCTTGGCAGCCAGGCGCCGATCCGGGTGGTGAACGAAATCTTTTCGGCAGGCGATGGAGAGCACGGGGTGCAGACTGCGGCGTACAATCTGCCGAACGACGAGCGCGTGGTAACTCAAAAGGGCAGCAAGCGCGTGATGTTGAAAAACGTGCAGGAGGCCAAGTTCCGCGGCACGCTGGTTCCGATTTCGAAGCGCGTGCTTCCAGCGGCGAGCCAGTCGGATTTGAGTTTCGACTCGTTCTTCACGCATATTCTGGCGCACGAGTTGAGCCATGGGATCGGCCCGCATCAGATCACGGTGGCGGGCCGCCAGACCAGCCCGCGGCAGGAGTTGAAGGAATTGTACAGCGCGATTGAAGAGGCCAAGGCGGACGTAACCGGTCTGTTCATGCTGCAATTTCTCTCGGATCACAAGCTGATTGAAGGTTCGGAGCGAAAGCTCTATACGACGTTTCTCGCGTCGACGTTTCGCAGCTTGCGCTTCGGCTTGAAGGATGCGCACGGGAAAGGGATGGCGATGCAGGTGAATTACCTGACCGACAGAGGCGGGTTCGTCGCGCGGGCGGACGGGGCTTACGAAGTGAATTTCGACAAGATCAAGGCGGCGGTGCGGGATTTGGATCACGAGCTGCTGACGATCGAGGCGAAGGGCGATTATGCAGGGGCTAAGCGGATGCTGGATGAGTTGGGGACGATCCGGCCCAATATGCAGAAGACACTACAGGGGCTGACGGGGATTCCGGTGGATATCGAGCCGGTGTTTGTGACGGCGAATGAGTTGACGGCAAAGCCGACACATTAGCCAATGTGGTGGCGCTCCCTTCCGGTCGCGGCTCAGTTAGGAGCCGGTCGGTTGAGTGTGAGAGTTTAGCCGGCTAGTTTGGAGATGTCGTTGTAGAGGACGAAAGCTACTACTGCCATCAGAAACACAAAGCCCAGCTTGAAGACGGTTTCTTTAACACGCATGCTCAGGTCGCGCCGCATGAACATCTCGACGATCAGCAGCAGAATCACGCCGCCGTCCAGAATCGGGATGGGCAACAGGTTGAAGATGGCCAGATTCAGGCTGACCATGGCAGTCAAACCGAAGTAGGCGGTGGGGCCTTCGCGCGCGGCCTCGCCGGACATTTGTGCGATGCGGATGGGGCCTTCCAGCGATTTGGGCGACATTTTCCGCTCGAGGATGCCGCGCAGGAACTGATAGATCAAAGTCGCGTTCTTGGCGTTGAAGCGGACCGATTCGACCAGCGCCGCGGGCAACGATAGCTTCACGAATTCGATCCTGGGCCCGAGGTTTGCGCCAATCATCCACCGTTCGCTGCCGCCATCCATGGACGTCATGACGGGCGTGACGGTGGTGGTGAGAGGCTTGCCGCTTCTCAGGTAGGCGACCGTCAGCGGTTTGCCGGCGCTACTGGCGATGATGTCGAGAACCTTCTGCGTGGAGTGGATCGGCACGCCGTTCACGCTTACGAAGATGTCGCCGAACTGCAGGCCGGCCTTGGCGGCAGGCTTGCCGGGCACGGCGGTGGCCACTTCGATGTCGCTCTGCTCGGCCCAGCCGGCGAATCCTATGCCATTGCGAGCGTCGAGAACGGGAGTTACGCGGAAATGCTTCCTCTCGCCTGCGCGCACGATCCAAACGTCCAGTTCATGACCGGCGCTGGCGACCTCCTTCATGGAGATGTCTTCCCAGGTGGGATTCACAGAGTCGCTGATCTGGATAATTTGGTCGCCTTCATGGAGGCCGGCCTTAGCGGCAGCGCTATCCGCCACGACGTAGCCAATTTCAGGAGAGGGAACGGTGGGGATCTTGGGAAAACGCACCATGAACAATCCGGTGAGGACGGCCACGGCGAGCACGATGTTCATCGCGGGCCCGGCGAAAGCGATGATCAGGCGCTGCCAGCGCGGCTTGCTCAGAAATCCTCGGGGATCGTTGGAGGTCTCGTCGCCGGGCTGCTCGCCGGCCATCTTCACGTAGCCACCGAAGAATATCGCAGCGAAGCGGAAGTCAGTCTCTCCTTTGCGGAAGCCGAACAGGCGGGGTCCGAATCCGAAACTGAAGGTTTCCACTTTCACGTCGAAGAAGCGCGCAGCCCAGTAGTGGCCGAATTCGTGGATCAAGATCATGATTCCGATCAGGACCAGCGCCCACCAGATGTTTTGAAGGATTAATGACATGGCTCTAGGCTTTCACGGACAACTGCCTGCGCTCCTCATAATTAATTTGTGCTCGCTCACGGACGACCTGCCGCGCCACCGAGCGGGACAGTTCATCGATCTCCAGAACTCCCTGGATGGATGCGGGCTGCTGCACGGGAACCCGCTCCAATGTTTCTTCGACGACGACCGCGATGGAAGGAAAGGAAATTTGTTCCTTGAGGAAGGCTTCAACCGCGATTTCGTCCGCTGCATTCAGTGTACACGTTGCCGATCCGCCCTGCCGCTGGGCCTGGTAGGCGAGACGCAGCGCCGGGAATTTCTGGAAATCGGGTGCGCAGAACGTCCAGGATCGGGTCTCGCTCCAGTCGAGGCGCGGCACTGGTGCGGCTTCCCGGTCCGGATAGGTGAGCGCATACTGGATGGGCATGCGCATATCCGTGGCCGAGATCTGCGCGACCACACTGCCGTCGGTGTATTCGACCATGGCGTGCACGGAAGACTGGGGATGGATCACGACATCTACTTCATCGGCAGAAAAATCGAAAAGCCAGCACGCCTCGATGACTTCGAAGCCTTTGTTCATGAGCGTGGCGGAGTCGATGGTGATGCGCGGTCCCATTTTCCAGGTGGGATGATTCAGGGCTTGAGCGGGAGTCACCTCGGCGAGCTTTTCGGGCGAGGTCTCGCGAAAGGGTCCGCCCGAGGCGGTGAGGATCAGCCGCGCCACTTCGCTGCGCTTGCCAGCGCGAAGGCACTGGTGCGCGCCGTTGTGCTCGCTATCGACGGGGATCAGTTCGGTACCGGATTTCCTGGCGGCGTCGATCACGAGTTGTCCGCTTGCCACCAGAACCTCCTTGTTGGCCAGTCCCACGCGCTTGCCGCACCGAATCGCTTCGTAGGTGGCTTCCAAGCCCGCCACGCCGACGATCGCCGACATCACGAAGTCCACTTCCGGCGCGGTGGCCGCCTCGACGCGGGCTTGCGGCCCACAGTTTAGCTCGGGCCAGGCCGTGGTTTTGAGACCCGCGCCTTTCAATCCAGTAATTAGACTCTCGCGAACCGCTTCGGTTGCGGTGACTACGACTTTGGGTCGAAACCTCTGAATCTGTTCAATCAGAAGGTCGACGTTCTGGCCGGCGGCCAGCGCATGGATACGGTACTGCTCGGGATGCCGGCCCACCACGTCCAGGGTGCTAACGCCGATAGACCCGGTGGAACCGAGGATGGTGAGGGTCTTCAATTGCCTTATTATAACGTGGTCCTTCGATTCATCACTGGAGTTGAAAGATTACACCTCAGAGTGACAGGGCATGGCCTGTCCTACGGGAATCCGGGTGCTAGAACCGGATCTTCAGGCCGAACTGAATCTGCCGAGGGTTGAAGGCATCCCGAGGCGTCAGATATCCCAGAATCGGGTTGGGGGGCTGGGCGAGATCGATGCCTCCGTAGACGGTGTTCAGATCCTTGATGTTCAGCTTGTTGAGCAAGTTGAAAAAGTCGAAGCTGAACTCGCCGCTCCAGCGCTCCTTGAAGCGCAATTCGCGGGCGACACGCAGATCCCAGGTAGCCAGGCCGGGACCCTCCAGCGTGTTTCGGCCCAGGAGCCCGGGACGGTCGGAATTTGGATTGCCGTCGGCGTTGGCATCACTGCCCGCGAAAACCGTAAAGTAACGCCCGCTTTCCAGAGTCACCAGCGAACTCAGCTTGAAATCGCGCAAGACGCCAAAAGTCTTAGGGGCTTGGCTCAGCAGTGAAAGCGTGTAGCGATGTTTCACGTGCTGGCGCGAGAGAGCGCGCTCGGAAGCGAAGCCTTCGGGAACATCGGCCAGGTTGGTGATCGAATCCACATTGCCAATGGTCTTCGAGAAGGTATAGCTCGAATGGAAACCGAAGTTTTGGGTGAACCGTTTTTCCAGCTCCAACGATGCGCCATGATAGGTAGTGCTGCCGACATTGCCGATGACAATGAAATTCCCGAGTTCGGGGAATTGTCGTCCGGCTAGAATCGGCTTCCCAGTCGAGAGCAGACCTGTCTGAAACGCGTTCAGGTTGGCAGTGTGGCCGAGCAGTTTCACGCCATGCACGAATAAGTAGCCGGCCGTGACGGCCACTCCGCCGCCAATTTCCTGAGAGATTTGCAGGCTGGCCTGCTCGCTATAGGGCGTGCGCAGCCGCGAGTCGACGTTATCAGCCAGGGTGCTGACCCCGTTTGCCGGAACCTTCCCCGTGGTAAGGAACGCGATGGTCGCCGGCGTTGCATCCGGGCCCACGGCGTTGATCTGGCGGAAGCGCCCGGCGAAGGGAGCCACGCCGGGATAGAGCTTACCGGCATTCGCTTGATCGCCGCGGCTGGACCATTCGGGCGCCTGGAACACTTGCCCCACGCTTCCCGCGATGCGGTCGTTATAGATGCCGAATCCGGCGCGTATGACGCCCTTCTTGTTGTAAGAGTATGCCAGACCCGCGCGCGGCTGGAAATTGTTCCAATCCTTTTGAGAGATATAGCGCGACGGGTAGTTCTCAAAGTCGTAGCGGACACCAAAGGTAAGCGACCACTGCGGGCTGAGCTTCCACTGGTCCTGCGCGAAGAAGCCATACGAATCGTGGTCGAGATGGAGGATGGTGGCGGGAACCCAATCCGCCGGGACAGCGTTGCTGAAAGGCAGACTGAAACCAGGATGGCTGGCGGCCGTCGTGAGGCGCGGCCACCAGAAGTTCACCGGACCGGAAGTTGAGTTGGGCCGAAACGCCAGAAACGCGGGAAGGCTCGGGAAGATTATGCGGGCCGGGAAGAATAAATTCCAGACGCTTTGGTCGCGGAGCTGGTTGTAGTCGAAGCCGAACTTCCACTGGTGTCCGCCGGAGATCAAGCTCAGGTTTTCACCGACCTGGCCGCGGGATTCGCGGTAGAAATCCACATCCGAAGTGCTCTTCCCCATGATGATGAGGTTAGACATTTCGAGCGCCGGCTCCGACAAAACCGAATCGAAGCTGAACCTGCGCCGCGCCCACTGGAATCGAGCTTCGTTCACTAATCTTGGACTGAGGACCGCGACATCGCTCACTTCCAGGCTCTGATCGCGAGTCTCGCTATTGCGCGCGGTGCTGGAGGCCGGCGACGCGCGCCCGCCACCGCCCAGGAACCCGTTGGTGGATGCCGCTTGCAGGTTGTAGCGTGCCGTCAGCGTGTTGTTGGTGCTGAAGTGCTGGTCCAGCTTGGTGAGGAATTGATCGTAATCGTTCGAACGTAGCACGTTATCGACCTCAGGATGCAGGCCAAATGCTACACGCGTGGCATTGATCGCGGCGAGGTTGGAAAGGATCACTTGGGAGAACTTGTTGGATTCGGCTCGCCGCTGGCCTTCGTAGTTGGCAAAGAAAAAAGTGCGATCCTTAACCAGCGGCCCGCCCAGAGTCAAGCCATATTGATTCTGCCGCTGGGCCGGATTGCGGGGGCTGAGGATGGGTGTGGCGTTCAAAGCCTGGTTTTCTCCGAAATAATAGAGGGAGCCGTGAAAATCGTTGTCGCCGGACTTGGTGACAATGTTGACGAAGCCCCCCAACGCTCGTCCGTACTCAGCCAGATAGCTGCTGTTGAGAACACGGAATTCGCGCGCCGCTTCGAGCGACGGCGTGGCGCGCGGCAGGCCGGTGAAGGTTTGAATATTGTCGACGCCGTCCACCTGGATCAAGGTGTTGAGTTCGGTCTGGCCGCCGAAAGTCAGACGGGGGACGGCCGCCGCGCCGACGCCTGCATCCGGCTCTTTGAACGGGCCGCCACCCACGTTTTCACGCCCCAGCGCAACGCCACTCGAGAGTTTGACGAAATCGACAAAATTGCGTCCGCCGATGGGCAGGGCCTGGATCTCGCGCGAGGCCACCACGCGGCTGACTTCCATACTCTGCGGCTCAATCAACTGCTCCCGCGACGCTACGGCCACCGATTCGCTGACATTACCGAGCGGCAAAGATACATCGGCAACCGCAGATCCGCCCACCGTTACAACCACGCCGCTGAGCGCCACGGTCTTGAAGCCTTTCATCTCGGCGCGTAACTCGTAGGTTCCGGGATCGAGGGCCGGAAACGAGTATCTCCCCTGCGCGTCCGACGTGGCTGTGCGGGTGGCGCCCGTGGTGGTGTGGAGCAGGGTGAGCTGGGCGCCGGGGACAACCAGGCCGCCGGGATCGCGTACTGTACCGGAAAGCGTCGCCGTAGCAGTTTGTGCGGGCGCACAAACCGCGGAAAACAAAAAGGCGATCAAGAAAATGGTGTTGGTTTTCTGAAACATACCCGCCTCCACGTTGGTATGCATAATACAGTAACGTCTGGGGCGCGTCAACTGTGGGTAGTGCCTGAAAACCCTGAAAAGTGCGTTGACTCGGAAACAGCGAACCAGCATCGCTGAGCGTCAGAACCTCACGAGCAGAATGCAGATGCGCCGATTGACGCGGTTGACGAATGGCTTCTCAAAGAAGTGGGACAACCTGTGGGTCGCGCACTGCCTACACTTCGCGTACTACAACTTCTGCCGAATTCACCGAACGTTGAGAGTTACGCCCGCGATGGAAGCAGGAATGGCGGATCACGTTTGGGATCTGGCGGAATTGCTCGCGTAGTATTATCGCGTGTGGGGGTCTAACAGAATGGCTCACCCTAATGGCGGTTCAGGCCCACGTTTTACGGCCAACCACAGCTTTGCGAAAGCTTACGCCTATGTCGGGCCAACTGGCGTCAAATATCGTTCGACCACAGGCGAAAAGATTATAGCGACGCAAGGAACGGCGGCAGACGGTAAAACACCTACGATTGTCTTCGTGGGAGAACGTCATAGGCACGGCAGCACGTGCCATGAGTGCTGGGGCTTTCGGAGCGATTGCAACCGATCATGGATTGGCCAGTGCGCTGAACCTCTTGACGAGAATATTCGTTGATCGCTCGAACGCGATTTTGGACATGTCGCACAATGAACACATGCGTTCGAATCCAGTGGAGAGCCTAGCGGTCGTCGCAGCAGCGGCGGATGCATAACCATCTCATTGCTAATGACGATCGCTAGCCTAGCTCTGCGCTATCCCTGGTTTGGCGTTCCTCTCTTGATAATTGTGATTGCCGCCTACTTTTTTTCCAAGCCAGCAGGGCGATGACCGTCAACGCACCTTTCAGGCACTACCTAACTGCGCATGTTCACTTTTGTTCACTGTCGCATGTTCGCGTACACGTCGTACTCAGAACTCCTTCTCTAAGAGGGCGAGGAGAGCTGTATCAGTCAGCACCGAAATTCCACGCTTCTCAAGAAACTCACTCGCAAGAGGCTGGTAGAAATGCGCGTCAGAAGTACAGATCACATCGGCTTTGCCCGCGATGGCGGCTTCGACGACTGCTTGATCTTTTGGATCGCTGATGACTGGGAAGGAAAGCGGTTGAGCCGCGACTTCCGTTCCAACTCTAGAGAGGTACTGACAATAGCTTTGAATGGCATCGCTCGAAAACGGCCAACGCTGCTGGATGCGGGGACGATGCAGGACGTCAGCTACTTCACTGAGAAGGTGAGAGGAGACGATCAGAACGTGTTGTTCGCGTTGCTCTATGTGGCGTAGGAGCTTCCGCGCCAAGCCTTCCGGTGTGATGGCTGCCCGCACCAAGAGATTGGTGTCGAGAAGAACCCTCATCGAGGTCCGTGGCGAACCTCGTCGCACACTTCATCGACAAGCTTCTCCACTTCGTCGGCTGGATCCTTGACCTTGGAGGACATCAGATCGAGATGCTGGTTTAGCTGCTGCCAGGCCTCTCGTCGAAGCTGACCCGTTGGGGCTGCATGGGGGCGGGAGACCCAAATCGCGACTTCTTCGTCGTCTAGCAAACTCCGGCCGACGAGCCCTTCCAGAACCTCTTTGGCTGCGCGAGAGAGGTCAGCGGTCTTTCGAATGGACAGGTCTTGCATATGTTTCTAGAATCGGTTCTTCAATTCCGATTCTACGCCGGATAGCGGTTGGTGTCACGGGGGACAGACATATCCACCCTTGGTGGTTTGCTTTCGGAACCCCTATCCTTCGGATCAAAAACCCTTTCGGGCGCCGGGGAGGATTGCTTCAGGGGTCTTTTTAATGAGGTTAGTCTCGCTTTGGTGGGAGTTGCCTCCCCGGCTTACTTCCAATAGTAATATATGAGATTGCGGAACGCAACAGTTTTTTGTATTTTTTATTTGCCCCGTACCTCGACCCCAGCCCAGTGCTCCATCACCCGGATGGTCGAGCACATGTCCGCTTCCCCGTAACCCTCTGCAATTGCAGCACTAAACATCTGTTTCGTGAGGCTGGTGAGGGGTAGGGGCAGGCCCTGTTCATGGGCCGACTCCAGCGCCAGGGCGATGTCCTTGTGCATCCACTTTGTGGAAAAGTTGGTGGTGAAGTCCCGTTTGAAGACGAAAGGGGCCTTGTAGGCGATCAATCCGGACTTGGCGGCGCTGTTGTTGAGCACCTCGAGCATCAGCTCAGGGTCGACGCCGGCCTTGGTGCTGAGCACCATACCCTCGTTGAATGCCTGCATGATGTTGGAAAGAATCAGGTTCTGCGTCAGCTTGGCCTGCAGGCCCATGCCCGGGCTGCCGCAGAAGTAGAACTGCTTCCCCATGATTTCGAGGTACGGCTTGGCAAGTTCGAATACTTTCGCGTCGCCGCCGATCATGAAGGTCAAGGTACCGGCGTTGGCGCCGGGGGTGGAGCCGGTGCATGGAGCATCCAGAAAATGGACGCCCTTCAGGGCGAACTTGCGGCCGATCGCGCGGCTGGCGGCAGGCGAGATGGTGCTGGCGTCGGCAACGATGGTATCCGGCTTCGCGCCTTCGATCACGCCGTTCGAGCCAGTGAGCACTTCTTCAGACATGCGCGTGTCGCCGACGCAGGCGAAAATGTAGTCTGCTTGCGCGCCTACTTGACTGGGCGAATCGCACGCGACGGCCTTTTCCTCTTGCGCGAGTTGCTTCGCCTTGCTGGCCGTGTTCGACCACACTGCCACCTGATGGCCGGCGCGCAGAAGATTCCGCGCCATGGGGTAGCCCATGAGTCCGAGTCCAAGAAATCCGAGCTTTGCCATAAGAGAGAATGGTAGCAATGCAGCCGCGCGTTTTGGTTACGAAGCGAATTTATCCGGAAGCGATCGAGTATCTCAGGGAGCACTGCGAGGTGGATTATGCGGACAGCGACGATGGGTTGGCCGCGGATGAATTGAAGCAACGCATGCGGGGGAAGCAGGCGATCGTTTCCCAGCTTGTCGACAAGTTTACTGCGAGCGTGATCGATTCGCTCGACGGCGTGAAGATCATCGCCAACGTTGCCGTGGGCTTCGACAATATCGATGTGCCCGCCGCCACGCGCAAGGGAATTCTGGTGACCAACACGCCCGACGTGCTTACCGAGACTACGGCCGATTTCGCATTCGCGCTGTTGCTTGCAGCGGCGCGGCGCGTGGTGGAAGGGCACCAGTTTGTGCATGCGGGCGAGTGGCGCAAGTGGCGCATCGATCTGCTGGTGGGCCAGGATGTGCACCATCGCACGCTGGGAATTTTCGGGATGGGCCGGATCGGCCAAGCCGTGGCGCGACGCGGGCGCGGGTTTTCGATGCGCATCGTTTATCACGATGCGGTGCGCGCGCCGGAGCCGGTGGAGCGCGAGCTGGCGCTCGACTTCGTCTCGAAGGAGCAGCTTCTGCGGGAGGCGGATTTCGTGAGTTTGCACGTGCCGCTGCTCGATTCGACGCGCAAGCTGATCGGCGAGCCGGAGTTGCAGCTCATGAAGAAGACCGCGATCCTTGTGAACACGTCGCGCGGGCCGGGTGTCGACGAAGCCGCCGTTGCAAAGGCGCTCGCGGAAGGTTGGATTGCGGGGGCGGGCCTGGATGTTTTCGAGCGCGAGCCGGAGGTGAACCCGGCGTTGCTGCGGCTCAAGAACGTGGTGGTGGCGCCGCACATCGCGAGTGCGTCGGTGGATACGCGGCGAGAGATGTCGAAGCTGGCGGCTAGGAATGCAGTAGCGGCTTTGGAAGGGCGGCGTCCGCCTACTCTGCTAAACCCTGAGGTGTGGGACTCGGTTTCAAGCCCGAAAGGATCTTGAGCACCAGCAGGTCCGAGGGGTGGAAATTCGCCACTGCGACGTTGTTCAGATCCTCATCGGTTTCCACGATGTGATTGCGGATCAAGGAGCGCAGTTGGTCAACTGAGACTCCTAACTCCTCTGCAGCCTCGTGCTCGGAGTACTGGGCCTTGGCGGGCTTGATCAGGACGATTCCGTTATTCATGGTCTAGCTGCATTCTAAGGGGTAAGCAGGCGACGCCCAATCGGGGAGAGAACCTAAATCGACGCCTTGGTAAGCCTGACGGACTTTGGTACTAGTGTTGGACAGGTTGTGGGGCAGCCAATCCTGGCTGCAGCCGCCTTTCCAGGCGGCTTTTTCCGGTCGCTCGTTTGCCCATCTATCTCGTGGACACTACACAAGGCAACCCCAAGCGTAAGCGCGGGGACCGGTCCCATTCCCCCTTCGCATCGGGGCGGTCTCTCCTATTCGACTTCCTCACCATGCGCGGGCTGACCCTTCAGCAGGAACGTTTTGGGATACCGGCCTTCGCCGCAAAGCTGGAACGATCCGAAATCCTTGTACCAATGGCCGTCTGGAACATCCGGCGAATGCATGCGCCACTCCTCCAAGGCGAAAAGATCTTCGAGGCTGATCTCGCGCTCTTTGGCGCGGTCAAAGAGTGCCGCGGAAGTTGGGGCGGTAATCCGAACCATTGGATCTTCGGCATCAGTTGCCGAAGGTTATGCGCGCGAGTTCCTCGCGTAGTCTTTCCGTCTCCGCCGGATCGGTAGACTTTTGGAATCGGTCTGCGAGTTCAAGGAATACTGTTCGCCGCTGTTCATGAGCGGTGATGGCATCGCTCAACAGATCCACAATCGCGCGGTTTGCGCTGACGTGGCGGGCTGCCGCGATTACATCAATTCGTTCCGCCATCTTCGGAGGTAAAGAAATGCTTCGTCTGATGGCTTCTGCTGTGTCTATGGCCGTTCCCATACACCACTAGGATACACCAAAATGCACCAAACAGCACCTTGAACCCCTTCCCATCGGGGTGCTCTCTCCAACAAACCGGAACGGTCCCCCAAAGCGATAGGGCTGGAACTCTTCACAGCATCGCTGCGAGGTGCTATGCTTCCAGTGAAAGCATTAACCTCGCAAGCTATGGAGATTCAATTCACCACGCGCATTTTCAAAGAGGGACGCAGCTTTGTGGCTCACGCTTTGGAGCTGGACGTCTCCTCGTGCGGCGGCAGCAAAGCGAAGGCGCTCAAGAACCTAAAAGAGGCGGTGCGGCTGTTCCTGGAAGAAGCCGAAAAAATGGGCACTCTGGAACAGATCCTGGAAGAAGCCGGCTACAGCAGAACCAGGCAGAGGATCGCTAGCCCCAAGTTCTTCGGCGTGCAGCGCGTGACTCTCCCGCTTCCGCTCACGCATGCCAAGGCTTAGCCCCGTTTCTTATAAGCAGCGGGTCAAAGTTTTCGAAGCCGACGGTTTTAAGCACGTCCGCTCCGAGGGCGATCACATGGTGTTCACCAAGCCAGGCGTAATCCGGCCGCTGGTGATTCCCAAATATGCCGCCGTACCGGTGTTCATCATCAAGAACAACCTCAGGACTGCCGGCATCTCCCGCGACCGCTACTTCGAACTGCTCGGCCTGTAAGCGGGTCGTCGACGTTCCATCCATTCCAATGACTACTATCACTCCCATCACGCTCAAAATCACCAGTCTTTACGTCGCCTACGCGCTGGAGTTTGAGGTGGCCGCCTATGGCAGCTGCCGCGACGAAGCGCTCAACAATCTCAGCGACAAACTGCTTCGCCAGCAGGGAGCAGGGAAGTCAACTGGCGACGAAAAAAATAGCTGATCGACCTTTTCACTGCCCAATCTGCCGGCAAGGCTTTCGGTCTTGCAGCAGCCTTAAGCGCCACATGGATGAGCACCGCCCGCCGCGGCGATGCCGCAACTGCGGCAAGCAACTCCGGGACGACGAGTACCACCGGTGCTGAGCCACGTTGGGCTTCCGGTTAGCCGTGATATTATTCAGGCTGAAAGGGAATACATTTCAATGTCTTACAAGTGGCTTCCATTCGGGGAGTTTGAGTTCACGGATGACGCGATTGTTTTCTCCGGTGAGATCGTTGACGTGACGAAGACAGACCAGAGTTCAGAGAAGCAAGCGCGTGTCGGACGCACTATTTCTGACCAGAAGTGCTACGGCGGTAAGATCAGCGTGGACGCGACCTTCAATTACCAAGTAACGAACGACCCTACATCTTATCCGACTACACTGGAAGTCGCATTCTTCGAGGCGGGATCTCTCGAACATATGATGGTTGCTGGTATTGGCGGCAATTTTGCCTTGTTTGCGGTCCGCGAATGGGATAACCGCGAAACGCTCGGGGCGCAAACTAAAGGCTGGAAACAGGCGCTCATCCAAGGAGGGTGGGTCGGCCAGATCAAGGCTGGCCAGTCGTACAATCTCAGTATACAGGTTGAGCCCTCGCGGATCACCGTGTACATTGACAACATTCACGTGGGAAGCACTATTGTAAACTTCCCGCTCATCAATAGTTACATCGGCATATTTGCGCAAAGCCCCGAGCAGATCACGTTGAAAAATTTTCGCGTTGAGCAATATAAGCCGATGGTGTTCCTAGCAATGCCATTCTCGGACCCATACGACGATCTCTACACTCACGTTTTTGAGCCTGTGTGTGAACGCTGCCAGTTGATCGCCTACCGCTCGGAAAAGACCTATCAGACCGGCGTGATCATGGCTGAGATTGTTCAGAAGATCATCCGTTCACACGTAGCAAACCCGCCGAACCCGAACGTGTATTACGAAGTTGGATTCGCTCACGCAATGGGTAAACAGGTTATCCTCGTGGCAGATCGGAACTGCCCGAACAAACTCCCATTCGACGTTTCGCCATTTCGGGTGCTCATGTACGAAGATCGGATTGCAGGAAAAGAAACAATCCTCAAAGAACTAGTCGGATATCTTCGGAACATCCTTCCGCAATACGAACCGATCACGCGTTACCAAGAGGAGATCACGAAGCCGAGTCGCATCCTGTAACGCTGCCGCCTTCATTCACATTTAGCTGCCAGTTACGAGCCTTGAGCTCGTGCAGATGTTCTTGTGGAAAAACCGCTTTGACAGACCCCAGTCCCCCAGGTAGGATGACGTAGCATAAAGGACGTTATGAGGCATCAATCGATCCGGGTCCCGAACCCCATCGCAAATCAGATTAAGGCTCCGTCGGATTTATATTTTTTTTAAAAAGGCAGGCTGACCAGCACGAGTCGTGAAGACGTTCTTTTCGAGGAACGAGACTGCTGCTGTGATCAGGTTGAGTACGGCGGCCGCCAACGCGAGAACAAACGCAGCTTGAGCGAACGCATTCATGCTTCGATTATAAACCCAAACATCCATGACGCAAGACCTCATCCCAATTCCATCCCGCCAACTCGGCGGCGCCGCCCGCCTTGACCGGCTCCCGGCACTGATTGCACGTGCCCGCGACAAGGCTGCTTGGCGCTTCATTGAGTTCTTTGTCGCCAACATCCGCAACAAAAATACCCGGACTGCTTGCGCCGAGGCCGTGATGCAGTTCTTTGATTGGTGCGAGTCCAAGCGCTTCGGCCTCCACGATCTTCGCCCGGCGCTGATCGCTGCATACATAGAACAGCACCCAGGTTCTCCGCCAACCGTCAAGCAGCACCTTGCAGCAATTCGGATGCTCTTTGATTGGCTGGTGATCGGCCAGATTGTTCCGATGAACCCCGCTTCCTCCGTCAGAGGACCGAAGCACGTCGTCAAGGTTGGCAAGACACCCGTGCTCACCGCAGAGCAGGCAAGGCAACTTCTCGACTCAATCGACACGACCACAACTGTTGGCCTGCACGACCGCGCCATCTTGGGAGTTATGTGCTACACGTTCGCGCGGGTCAGGGCAACGGTCAATATGAAAGTTGAGGACTACTACCAGAATGGAAAGCGCTGGTGGTTTCGCCTCCACGAGAAAGGCAAGCGCCACGAGGTACCAGCCCACCACAACGCTGAAGCTTATATAGACGCTTACCTGGAGTCCGCGGACATTTGGGAGGAGAACAAGGGCCCGCTGTTTCGAAGCGTGGATAGGCACAAAAGACTCACGCTGAATGCATGCACCGCAACGACGTGCTCCGGATGATCAAACGGCGCGCTGAAGGCGTCGGACTCCCCTCTTCCACCTGCTGCCACACTTGGCGGGCAACCGGCATCACTGCTTTCTTAGAGAACGGTGGCACCATCGAGAACGCCCAGGCCATCGCCGCACACGAATCACCGCGCACGACCAAGCTCTATGACCGCACCAGCGACGAGATTACGCTGGACGAAGTGGAGAGGATAGCGATCTAGAGAAATACCCTAAAAAGCTCAGTCCGAGCCCCATCGGGTCACCGCTTCTGTATACTTGAGCAATGGCCAAACGCCACAAAGGCCTTTCGAGCGCTCAACCACCAGCGTCTGCGCCGCCGGCGTCAGCATCATCAGCGTCCAAGGTGGCCTTGGCCGTGGGTGTCGTTGCCGGTGTGGTGGGTGTTGCTACTTTAATTCATACTGTGATCACTCACCATAGTGATCAGTCTCAACAGCGGGAGATTGAAGAGAAGCGACGCCACCTAGAGGAGAAAGGCATGGCCAACGCCAGGGCATCGGCTAGAGCCTACCTAACGGTGAGGTCAGCTGGCAAGTTGCAGCGTGAACCATGGGCTCAGGTGGGGGAGTTGGCACTAAAGAATGTTGGAGCCACTGCCGCGGTCAACATAAACGCCCGCGCCGGGATTACCTGTCTACCGAGAGCGCAAAAGATTACCGAAATCATCCTCGCCCACGAACTTGAGACATTACAGTCGTCACCAACCATCAGTGTACTTGGCGCGGGCGAGTCCACTAAGATGGTGTTTCGTATGGACACTTTTGACGAAGCTGAATGTACGTTCGACGACAATGGAAAGCTCAAACTGTACGCATTTGGGACTGTCACGTATTCCGACGTCGCTCGGTTGGTCGAGCACAAGCTCCAGTGGTGCGTGTATTATTCTGCGTCTGATAAAGGCTTCTATTCGTGTGATGTCGGCAACAAGACTGATTAGACATATCATTTGACAGCGCCTTCCCAATCCTTCGCCACATCTTCAGCTTCGCCCGAAATTGTTCCTCTGTCCAGTTCCCTGGTGTTTCGTAGGATCGCAGGCAGAAGTCGCGATAGTACCAATAAAGCTCCGGGATCAACGCTGCGGGCATATTTTTGTAACCGTAATCATTCGCCTTCTGCTCTGCTTCCAAACCCTCCCATAAGCGTTCTGCTTTGTGCATCTCTACGTGCCCGAGCTCGTGAATCAGAACCGAGGTCAGCATATCCCAGCCGTAAATCTCGCAAGCTGTCGAGAACATCGTATGAGTCCGGGCTCCTAAGCACACCCGGAACGTAACTCAGATAGCCCCCCTTCCCAATCTTTTCCGGTTCGTATCGCGACGCATCGGATATATTATAAGCACCCCCTTGCTCTTGATGTACGCTTCCGAGTCGCGATAACGGGCACAGTGAACGCACGTCGCGGCTAGCTCAAAGCATTCCCCACAATCTGGCAGTCTGGACATCAATCCAGCGGCATCGCTCCCTTCAAAGGAGTTCCGCGAGCGAGTTCCGGGCTGGCCATACGATCCTACTCTACCGTACTCTACCTTGACGCCCTCAGGGGTCTGTTATCCTCGCTGTGTGACTATTTCAAGATAAAATCTGTTATCTTGAATAGAACCTGAAGGGAAAGCTGGCCATTTCAGCGTCCACAGAGACCTCCTATCCCTTCCCATTTTCGTCAGCGCGTCGCAATAGCTCTTCAGCCAACGCTCGGGCATCAGCCACTGAGAGCGTCACCCCGATTGCTCGCCATCCCTCATTCAGCGATGGGAGGCTAGTCGTTGTTGGGAGCTCCTTCCCTTCCATGAAGTTGATGATAACGCTCCCCGGCGGTGAGTTCGATAACGCGTACACGCCTGAGCATACAGCAATGTACGAATCTCGAAGGATCAGTGCTTCGGAAAAGCGGACAGTTGGTTCTGGCCTTGGCGATAGCTGCATATAGAACATTTTACTACTTCGGTACCTTCGATTGGATATATTATATGAGCACAAGTCTTTCAACCCAGTCGCCTGTCCAGCGGCTGCCGCCCATCCTCTCCGGCCTCACCACGCCGGTAGTCAAGAAGCGCGTCGAGCAGTTTTATTTTTCCGTAGCCAGTTGCTTTGAGAGCTGGGCCGACCGCCGCAAGAGTGCGCACGCAGCCTGCCTGCCGCGAGGACGGTATTTCACAGTTCCGCGCAGTTGATACAAACCCATTCCGACAAACCGGGCATAACACCACTGCTCCGCCCGAGCCGTGCGCTGCCCTCCGCGCCGGACCATGCAGCGCAGAAGCCGCGCATACACATAGCTGTCGAGCTGATTGAACTTCCGTTCGGCGTTGCCCGTCCGGAAGTAGTTGCCCCATCCCCGAAGCACAGGATTCTGCGTCGAGGTTCAGCGTCGCGATGATCTGCTTCACATCCTTCCCGCGGTCTCGAGCGCCAAACGAATTCGAGCCCGGCCAGTTCTACACCAATGATCTCGCCGTCGGGATGCTCAGACCGAAATGATTCCAACTCGTTCTTCGATCCCGGTTCGAGCCCATTCCAGCTCGCACCCCATCGTTGCTCGGACACGAGCACACGCTCCCCGGTCTGCAGGAGCAACTTCACGATCTCGTGAGCCTCCCCGTCATTCAGCGGGACCACCCGGATTCTCATCTCCTGTAAGCTCACACTGGAGCCGTCTGAGCGCGTGCCGACAGGTCAGTCACAAGCGTGCAAGAAAATGTCTCCAATGCACTCAGCGACTTGCAGACAACGTGCCTCTCAACGCCCGCCTCGGCAAGTTATGATCGTCGTAGGTGGGACAAGGCCATGTTCTGTCCACCAGCCGGGAGCCAGTGCGGGTCCCCGGAGCCGGGTGACGCTAACCGTCATTCTATCGTCACCCGAGGCAATTTTGAACGAATAAACAGCTACAGATCAGTAACATACAGCATGAACACCACACGTGATATGCAAATGCAACATTCGCGCTTGCGATCAAGCCAACTCCCGGGTGACGGCAGGCCACCGTTCTGCCGTCACGGAATGCCGCTCTCGAGCCGTAACCACTTCAAACTCAATAAGATACCGCGCGACACCACATGCTCGTCAGTTGCGCGCACAAACGCCGCGCCACCCTGAAAACGAAAGGAACACATGAGCGTCTTAGGCTACTTTTCAAAAAGACAACCGACTACCCACGGAGACAAATACTACGCGACCCGCGATGATTATGACCCGGTCCTTCGCGCCCACCTGCATCCAAAAAAAACCCCGGAATCGGAAGCCACCGAATACCGCTCCCGCTATCCGGATTTCTCCGAAACCGCCTGATGATAAAGACGATACCACTGCCTGATGGGTTCGTTTTGCGTTTTCAACCGAACGCCGCGAAAAAGTTTCGACAAAAACAGCCAACATGCGTCACTACCCCTGTAGGACGGGGCCATGCCCCGTCAGGCGGGAGCAAGGGCCCGCACCGCGCCCCCAAACCCGACGAAGCGGCTAGAATCGGAGTGAGCAATGCGAGCTTCGTTCTGGTCTGGGCTTGTCGTGATTGGCGTGCTGGCGCTGGGGATTGGAGCCAATACGGCGCTGTTCAGCATCATCGACAGGGTTCTGCTGCATCCGTTTCCTTTTCGCGCCCTCGACCGGCTGGTTGCAATTGAGGGCCTTACCGAAGGCGGCAAGCAAACCGGCAACGCACCCGTGGAGATGGATTTTTTCTCGACCCACGTCCGTTCCTTTGAACAAACCGCGATTTGGCGCTGGCAGAACTTTGTGTTGCGAGGGGCCGACACTACGGACTCGATCTTCGCGGTGGAGACGAGCGAGCACTTGTTCGACATATTGGGCGTGCCGCCCGCCCTTGGTCGAACCTTTATGCCTGCGGATTTCAATTCCTCCGCGCCGCCGGTGGCAATTCTCAGCGATCGTTTGTGGCGCCGGCATTTTCGCTCGGATGCGGCCATCGTGGGGCGCCAAATCCTGCTGGATGGCAAAGGCTACACCGTCGCCGGCGTAATGGGGCCTCAGTTCGTCTTCACCAACGCGGCACACGAGGTCTGGATCCCCTTGCGGCCGGGCCTGGTTGCGGCTGAAGAACTGAAACACTATTTCACTAGCATCGCTCGTCTGCGGCCGGGCGTTTCGCTCGGCCAGGCGCAGAAGGAGCTTGACGCTGTGACACCCGGTTTGCCTCCGAATCCGCGGCGCGAAACGGGCTGGCATGCGCGATTGCGTCCGTTCACGGAACAGTTCGTGGGAGAATACCGCCGCGCGTTGCTGATTCTCTGGAGCGCGGTGGGGCTGGTGCTGCTGATCGCTTGCGCGAACGCGGCCAATCTGATGCTGGCCCGCGCATCCGAACGCCGGCGCGAGTTTGCGATTCGAGCGGCTCTTGGCGCGAGCCGGTTTCACCTGACGCGTCAGGTTCTCCGCGAGACTTTCATGCTTGGCCTCGCGGCCGGCGTTGTGGGTATAGCGCTTGCGTTCGGCCTGATGCGCCTGCTGGTCAGACTGTTTCCGGATCACCTTCCCGTTCCGCAACTGGATCGCGTCACAATCGATCCGGCGGCGCTGGCCTTGACGATCGGCCTGGTGCTGGCGACTACGTTGTTGTGCGCGGTTCCCGCTTGCGCGGGGCTATGGCGCGGCGATCTCACGGAGGGCTTGACTGCCACGTCGCGAACCGCGTCGGCGGGACGCGGGGCGAATCGGACGCGCTCGGCGATGGTGGCGCTCGAGGTGTCGCTATCTGCGATTTTGCTGGTGGGCGCCGGCTTGATGCTCGAAACGCTCGAGCGGCTGCTCGACGTGCATCTGGGCTTTGAACCGCAGCACGTTTTGACCGCGAGTGTGTCCGTGCCGCCGCAACTTCAGCGGGCCGAGCAAGCAGGCCATTACACGCGCATATTGGATGAAGCGCGATCTCTGCCGGGAGTCGTGGACGCAGGAATCTCGACAATCCTTCCGTTCGGCGGACTGGTCGCTACGACCTCGGTTACGATCGAAGGGCAGCCCGATGCGAGGTGGCGGTCATACGCGATTTATCTGCGCGAGATCAGTCCCGGATACCTTTCGACGTTGGGCGTGCATCTGCTCCGAGGCCGTGATTTCAACGCGGGCGATACGGGCGGATCGGCGCACGTGGTCATCGTAAACGATGAGCTAGCGCGGCATTACTGGCCGGGAGAAGATCCGCTGGGAAAGCGCGTGGCGCGCTCCGATCATCCCAAAGCGAATGAGTGGTTCACAGTGGTTGGCGTGGTGGAGAGCATCAAACATCGGTCGCTGCGGACCGGTGCGGATGCGGAATTGTATGTTCCATACACGCAATCGTTGATTGCAGCCAAGTACACGCACCTGGTTCTGCGAGCGCAGGGAGATCCGCTTTCGATTGCTTCCGGCCTGCGAAAGCGAATCCATGCAGCCGAACCGGATCAGCCGGTGAGCGACGTAAAGACCATGCGAACGCTAGTGGTGGATTCGGCGGCGGAGGTGCGCTTCCATACTCTGCTGCTCGAAATCTTCGCCGGGCTGGCGCTGGGGTTAGCCGTCGGCGGTATTTTCGCCGTGGTTTCATACTCGGTTTCGCAACGGAGGCGGGAGATCGGCATTCGCGGCGCACTCGGCGCAAGCCCGCGGGACACAGTCCGCTTTGTCCTCGCGATCGCGATGCGGCCGGTTGTAGCGGGCGCGTGCTTGGGCATAGCGGGCGGACTGGCTGCGACGCGCGTGCTCCAATCCGAACTGTTCGAAACTCGCGCGGCCGATCCGGTGGTGTTCGGCGCCGCGATTGCATTGCTGATCGTCACGGCATTCGGTGCGGCGGCCGGCCCAGCATGGCGGGCGAAGCGGATCGATCCGGCCGAAGTGCTTCGCGCGGAATGAGGGGCAGGCTAAGCGCGCCCACGCGCTTTCGCGCCTGAGAATACGAAGAATTCGAGGAATGGGCCACTGCGCGTCCCGAATTCGAGGAGGAGCACGCGCTGGGGACCAGCAAACGCTGTGTCGTCGCGGCGAATCCAGCACGCAGCGAGCGAACGAAAGTCGTAGACTCGGATTGGGAGATGACTCATGTCCGATAAGCAGTCCGTGCTCCGAACGCCCACTCAGGTCCTGACGCGTGGCTTCGACCCCAGTCTTTCAGTCGGCTCGGCGCGGCCGGCGGTGTTTCGCACTTCGACGTATGTCTTCTCGAGTCCGGAAGCGGCCGAGCGCGCTTTCGATCTGATGGCCGGGCGCGCGAAGGCGCTGCCCGACGAGAAACCCGATCTGGTTTATTCGCGATTCAATCATCCGAACGCCGAAATCCTGGAGGACCGATTGGTTCCGCTCGAAACAGGAGCGCATGCCGCGTTGGTGTTCAACTCCGGGATGGCGGCGATCATGACCGCGCTGCTGACGTTCGCGCGGCCCGGACAAAGCATCGTCTATACCGTTCCGATCTACGGCGGCACGCAGCACCTGATTCAAGATTTTCTGGAGCCGCTGGGCATCGCGGGTACACCGGTAGGCGCGGGGCGAACCGAAGAGATCGACGACGCCATCCGCTCGGCGAAGAATCTTTGCATCGTGCTGATCGAGACGCCCGCCAATCCGACCATCATCATGACCGGGATTAAGCAAGCTGTCGAGACCGCCGCGCAATTGCGCCGCAAGCCGCTGGTGATGGTGGACAACACGCTGCTGGGTCCGGCGTTTCAGCACCCGCTGGCGCTGGGCGCGGACATCAGCCTGTATTCGGCCACGAAATATCTTTCCGGATTCAGCGATATGATCTGCGGCGCAGCCATTGCAGCGGACCCGGGGCTTATTCGCCAGATGCGCAGCAAGCGCAGCCTGTTCGGCAACATCCTGCAGCCGGACGAATGCTGGATGCTGGACGGGCGTCTGCCCACGGTGTCGCTGCGCATGAATCGTTCCAGCAAGAACGCCGAAAGGATTGCGAACCGGCTGGCGCGGCACCCGAAAGTGGCGCAGGTGCTGTATCCGACGCTGTTTACCGATCCGGAGCAGCTACGCATCGCGCGTGAGCAATGCGATTTTCCCGGCGGCATGTTGTCCATCGATCTGCGCGGCGGCAAGCCGGCGGCATTCGAGTTCCTGCGCAACCTGCGCATCGCGCGCAATGCCGTTTCCCTCGGTGGCGTGGAGACTCTGGTGTGCCATCCGAAAACGACCACACATTCCGGGTTCACCGACGAGGAATTCGCGCAGGCGGGAGTGACGGATGGTCAGGTGCGGATCTCGGTCGGGATTGAAGACTGGCGCGATCTGCTGGCGGATTTCGAGCAGGCGCTGGATCTGGTGTAGAGGGGGCAGAATTCAAGAACTCAAGAACTCAAGAATTCGAGGAAGAAGGTGGCTGGTCGTTGAGACTGAAATAAGCAAGCCGAGCAGAAAGGTCTTCCTGAGCTACACCCTGGCCGATTGAGAGCCTGCTCAAAAAATCGCGGATCCTCTAAGCGAAGCAGGCTTTCAGATCTGGGATCCGTGGTGTAGAGATTCGCAACCCATTCCGCTCTTGACTGAAATTCAGGCATCGACGAAAGCGCCGGCCAGGATTCCTTGAATTCGGGACGCGTAGCGGACCATTCCTCGAATTCTTGAATTCCTCAGGCACGCAGTGCCTGGCGGAGGCGCAGCCGCCGCAGTTATGATACCGTGTAGAATTCAGGCCAAATTCGTACGCACTGGAGGAACAACCGATGGAAGCCCTTGGCATGGTGGAAACCAAAGGATTAGTGGGCGCAATCGAGGCTGCCGACGCGATGGTGAAGACCGCGAAAGTCACATTGCAGGGCAAGGAGTACATTGGCGCCGGCTACGTCACCGTGACGGTGCGAGGCGATGTGGGCGCTGTGAAAGCGGCCACGGACGCCGGCGCCGCCGCCGCCCGCAGGGTCGGCGAGCTTGTGTCCGTACACGTGATTCCCGCACCGCACGCCGAGATCGAGTCGGTGTTGCCCGGAGCCAAAAAAGGCGATAAATCGCTGGGCTGATTGGGAACGTAAATCGAACTGCACGCGGCGCCGCAAGGTTCCGGACCGCGTTCGAAGTCCCGAATGCTCAAAGACCCAGATCTCATCTCCGTTCAGGAGGTCCGCTCCAAAGTCGAGGAGGCTTACGCGGCCTGGCAGAAATATCGCGCGTACTCGCAGGAGCAAGTAGACGCGATCGTGGAGCAGGTGGCCGAGGCCGCGCGCGCGAACGCTCGGCGTCTGGCGGAAATGGCCGTCGAGGAGACCGGCTACGGCAACGCCAAGGACAAGCTTGCCAAGAATCTGCTGTGCGCCGATGTTCTGCCTCGCGCGATGCGCGGTCTGAAGACCATCGGCGTTCTGCGCGAGATTCCGGAGCAGAAGATCGTGGAGATCGGCGTGCCGATGGGCGTCGTCGCGGCCATTCTGCCGACAACGAATCCGACTTCGACCGCGATTTACAAGACGCTGATCTCCCTCAAGTCCGGCAATGCGGTGGTAATCAGTCCTCATCCGCGCGCCAAGAGGTGTACTTGCGAAACCGTGGCCGTCTTGCAGCAAGCAGCGCTTCAGGCGGGCGCGCCCGAGGGCGTGATCGGGTGCATCTTCAATTCGACTCTGGAGGCAACCAACGCGCTGATGAAGCACCGCCTCACGGGAGTGATTCTTTCCACCGGCGGCAGCGGGATTGTGCGTGCGGCTTATTCCAGTGGGAAGCCGGCGTTCGGCGTCGGACCGGGCAATGTTCCGGTGTTGGTGGACAAGTCGGCGGATATCGAAGAGGCCGTGGGCAAGGTGGTGGAGGGCAAGTCGTTTGACTTCGGCACGGTGTGTTCGAGCGAACAGGCGATCGTGGCGGAAGAATCGCTGCGCGAGCGCATTATGGCCGTGCTAAAAGCGCGCAAGGCGTTCATCTGCGATGCGCGGCAGACGGCGGCGCTGGCGAAGTTGCTGCTGACTCCGCAATTCACGGTGAATCCGGATTGCGTCGGCCAGCCGCCGACCAAGATCGCGCAGATGGCCGGCTTCGAGATTTGGTGGAGATCCAGGGCGTGGGCAAGCAACATCCGCTGTCGGCGGAGAAGCTTTCGCCCGTTCTCTCGGTGTATTTCGTCGCGGATTTCGCGGCCGCTGTGGACGCCTGCGAAGCCATTCTGCGCTTCGGCGGTTTGGGCCACACGTCGGTGATCCACGCCAACGACGAGGCGCGCATCCGTGAGTACGGCTTGCGGATGCCTTCGTTCCGCGTGCTGGTGAACACGCCCGCGCCGCAGGGATCGACGGGCATCACGACCAATGTCTTTCCATCGATGACGCTGGGTTGCGGCGCGCTTGCCGGCAACATCACCAGCGACAATGTCGGGCCGCTGAACTTAATCAACATCAAGCGGATTGCCTACGCGGCGCGCAAGGCGGAAGATGCTTTTGAAGCACCGGAGGCTCTCCAGAGCGCGAGTAGCGGCATCGATCGGCGTACGGTGGTCGCGGCAGTGGAGCGCTATTTGGCGAAGCGGGGCGTGGAGCAGCCGCCTGCGGCGGTTTCCGTGGTCGACCGGTTTCTGGCGG
>WNFJ01387477.1_pt1 | contig 62149 bp, 53 predicted proteins | sample 5400461 | NCBI WGS metagenome assembly WNFJ01 (sample SAMN13153349, study PRJNA577476) | soil metagenome | isolation source: 115 cm saprolite on Douglas fir-dominated hillslope | place: USA:California | collected 2013-09-17
CTGGTCAAGCCCGGTCACGATCGGCGGCGGTGCTGGCGACCAGTTCTTCCCCTGGATCGCTGCCAGGAACGGCGTGGCGTACGCAAGCTGGTTCAACCGCGCCAGCGGCGACACCTACACCATCGCCGGCGTAGCGTCCGCTAACGGCGGCGCCAGCTGGACATCCCCGGTGACGTTGTCCACCGCCACCTCGGATGTGCAGGCAGGTAACGAGTTCAGCTTCCCGAACTGCGCGTTTAACTTCATCGGCGACTACAGCGGCATCACGGTGGACTCCAGCGGGGTCGGGCACTCGCTGTGGACCGACATCCGGGCCGATCAGTTCGACCCACCCGGCAACGCAGACCAAGATCCCTTCACCGCGACACTCACCGCCTCGGGCTGACGGCACACACGTCTCCAGGCGGTCCCTAACCGAGGGCCGGCCCACATCTAGCGCGATGCGGGCCGGCCCCTCATCGTGCGGCTGTTCGCAGGCTGGCCGCCCATCCTGTGCTCGCGCACGAACTGTTGCCCGCACTCCAGGAGCACCTCACTCGGCCCGGGCGACTGCCGGCCTGAGAACCACAGCGGCTGGTAGCGACGGCGACGATTAGTAGCTTTGCAGGAAAACGTCCGGCTGGTTTTCGGTGCCGTTGGTGGTTGTCACCCGGGTGCGGTTGTCGCCCCAGGTCACAAACCGGGTGGTTCCGTTGGAGGCGATGTTGTTGTAGTCGCCCATGTAGCAGTTGGAGATGACCGGGTCCTGGTTTGGATTGGTCTGGACGACCGGGAACGTCGCCGAGCTGATCTGGGTCTCCGCGCCGGGTTTGAGGGCGGAGTGGGCGGTGGCGAGGGTCAGGTCCTCCTTGTCGGTCTGGATCACATCGGCGCTGCTGCCCGCCACCCGTTCGTACCACATGGCGTGCAGCCCGCTGGCGTCTGCGGTTATCCAGGGCTGGAAGCGGTCGCTCATCGTGGTTGGGCTGAGGGCGCCGCTGATGACCTGCGGGGTGCTCCAGGTCTTGTTCCCGTCCCGGGAGAAGCTCAGGAAGACGCGGGTGGCGTTCGCGTCGCTGCCACCGACCCCGGCCGGGCGGTCGTTCCACGCCGCGTAGAGAATCCCGTTGGGATCGATGGCAGTGCTCGGCATCTCGAAGTTCCGGACGTCGTGACCGGGCTGGGTCTCGATGACCTCCCGCAGGTCCGCGGCGTTGTTACAGGCGACGATCTTGTCGCCGGAGCCGTTCACGGCCGCGATGGTGGTGATGCGCGAGACCGTTCCGGTGCCTGCCGCCGCGTTGGCCATCATCTGGCCGGCGGCGGTGATGTTGGCGTTGGTGCACCCTGCTGGGATGGACTGCTCCCAGGAGACATACACGGTGTTCCCGGCCGGGACGGGGTTGGAGCCCTGCGCGCAGGCGCCGGCGGCGGAGACCGTCGTGGTGGTCCAGTGCACCCTGTCGGTGGACTGGGTCAGCATGATCGGGCTGGCCGGGCTGCGGGAGAAGAACGTCCAGGTGATGTAGAAATGCAGCTGCCCGCCGGCGTCGCGGCCTACCGCCAGGTAGTCCTTGTCCGCGAAGAACAGCTGCCCGCTTCCCACGTCGACCGGCACCGAGGCCAGCTGGAAGACGGTCGAGCCCTTGGGCATTTCGTAGAAGGCGATCTCCGAGTGGGTGCCCAGGCCTGCTGACCCCAGGGCCAGGCTTGCGAAGTAGAAGTTCCCCTGGCCGTCGGTGGCCACCGCGGGGTCCCCGATCGGCTGCACGTCCGGGCGGAAGGGCAGCGTCCCCTCGTCGGTGAAACTGCTGCCGCCGTCGGTGGAAACGGAGTAGGCGGTGAGGTTCAGCGCGGGGAAGCAGCACACGAGCGAGTCGTTGTAGCCGACCACGACCTTCTGGCCGGAGGTGGCGACACTCGTCTCGCTCTGGGTGTTCTGGGGTGAGGTCCCGTCCTCAGCCAGGCAGTTGACCTGGACGTTGCCGGTGGTGCTGGTCTCGGCCGGGCAGCCCGGGGACGTCCCCAGCGGCAGGGAGGTGGTGGGCCCGATCCCCTGGATGACCTTGGAGGCAACCTCGGCGGCGCCATCCAGCCGCGGATTGCCCGCCCACGCCGGCGGTGATCCCGAAGCCGTGGATCCCGAACTCCCTGATGCCGACGTCGCGGCCGGAACCGCCAGGCTGCCCGCCAGCAGTCCGGCCAGGCTCGCACCAGCAGCCAACAGCATGATCCGTCTCATGGCCTTCCTCTTTCCGGTTGCGCTTATGACCGGTGATCCGACGGCGGCAGGAGGCGGCCGGGCTCGGCTGCGGTGCCCGGTTCCGGAGGCACCTCGGCGGGGATGAGGCACCTCGGCAGAATGAGGTTTCCAGGGCGGTCAGGGCACCAGGACGGTGGCCACGATCTGCTGCTGGTAGTGGGCGGGGTTGGTGCCGTCGTTGTAGGTAGAGGCGAAGCTGGAGTAGTCCAGGGTGCCCGTGCCGACCGGGCCGGTGGTGTTGCCGAAGTAGTCGCCGATGAAGGTCTCCTCGCCGCTGGCGCTCCCGGTATGCGGGGAGTTGAGCTGCGGGTCGTAGGTGTTCTGGCTGAGCCGGATGTTGTGCCCGATCGGGGTCAGCTGCGGGGTGTAGAACTGGATGCTGGCGTTCACGCAGTAGTTGGCGGCGCCGTAGGGCGGCAGGCTGCCGGAATAGTGGGGGTTGACCTGATCCAGGGCCAGCCCGGCGGCGGCCGCTTGCGTCGTGCCGGCCGCGGGGCAGGTCAGGCGGCGGTCGTAGAAGTTCACGCTGACCGTGCCGCCGGGCGCGACGGTGAGGTTGGGCTGGAACTCGTCGGCGGGGCTGGCGTTGTCGTTGACCTGGATCGGGCCGGTCCAGGTCGCGCCGCCGTCGTAGGACGCGGTGAGCATCACGTTGCCCGTGCCGGCGCTGAAGTCCTCATAGGCCACATAGAGCGGGTAGCTGCCCTGGGCGTCGAGGTGGCTGCCGACAGCGAAGGTGTTCTCGATCCCGTCCCGGAAGGTGGTGTTGGGGTAGATCAGCGGCGGCGGGGTCACGCTGGGGACCGCGGTGCCTGCCACCGACCAGGTCGCCCCGCCGTCGGTGGACCTGTCCACGAACACCGAGGCGCAACAGAACCCCTGCTTGGGGTTGAAGTTGGTGACGGTGGTATAGACGGCGCCGTCCGGGGCGACGTGCGGCAGCAGGTACGTGGCGCCCTGCGGGGTGTGCGGCGGCTGCGGCAGCGGCTGAGGCGCCGACCAGTCGGTGTGCGTCCCGTTGGCCCGGGCGTCGGCGAACGACACGAACGGCACCGGGGTGACGAAGTGGAAGTCGACCCACATGGCGTACACCCGGTTGAAGTGCGGGCTGGCCGGGTTGTCGTCGATCGTGATCCACTGCTTGTCCGGCTCGTTGCCCACGCTGTCGTAGGTGGCCACGAAGTCGGGATGGCCGGCGTGGGTGCTGATCCAGTCCGTCGCCGACGTCGCGCCGTGCGGCCGGACCGCGACCGCCACCGCCTCGGCCGGCTGGGCCGGGTTGGGCTCCAGCGGGGTGCCCACGGTGAAGTTGTGGGTGCCGTCGGCGTTGTAGAAGAACTCATACGGCAGGATGAACTCGTAGTAGTTGCCGAACCCGTCGAACGCGCCGACCGGGTCGGTGTTGTCGGTCCACCCCTCGTAGCCGGGGATGTGCCCGGTGGACCACGTCTTGCCGCCGTTGAACGACTCGTAGAAGCCGAGCAGGTGGTTGTAGCCCTCGGCGCTGACGAACCACTTGGCGGAGCCGATCAGGTGCCTGGGGTTGGCCGGGTCGACGCGGATGTCGGACTCGGAGTAGTCCTTCACCAGCATCGGTCCCGCCGCGGGGAATCCGGGGTTGCTGCCCGCCTGGGTGGGGTAAGGCCCGGACACTCCGGTGTTCTCACCGGTGCTCGCGCCCGACGCCGGGCACGGTGACATGCCGGTATAGCCGTCGTTCGGCCCGTCACTGGCAAAGTACGGGTCCTCGGGCCGGTAGCAGCTCACCTGACCGGAGGTCACGTCGACATTCGTGACCTTCGCCGCGGCGAAGCTGGCCGCGTAACTCGCATCGCTCTGGGTGCCCTGCGGGACTACCCCGACGCCGGGTCTGGCCTGCGCCGCGGCAGGGACGGCCGTCACGGCCAGGGTCGCCGGAACGGCCAGCGGCAGGGCAAGCAGCAGCGCTGGCACCACTAACGGGGCGAAACGGCGGGTGATCACAGCAGCCTCCCATATGGCGTTCCTGGCGGCGGCCCGCGGGCACCGCCGCCCTTCGACTGCCCCTGTCCATCCTGGCGTATCACGCGATGCGCCAGCGGGGAACCCGTTTCCCGGCATCCGTGAATGGCTTCATCAGCGAACGGGGCCGATTGCCGGCTCAGCCCCGGCCGCCGAAAGCCGGAGGCCGACGTCGCCGGCCGCGCTGCGCCGCGGTTCACCCGACCCGCGTTACCAAGAGGTGGGTCGGGATGTATGGCAGCGGGGAGTTCGGCGACGTCGTGCGCGAGGTCCTCTCCCTCAACGGTGGGCTGGGCCCTGGCCTTGCACCGCACGACCGTGCGCTGGTGCACCGGCACTTCGGCACGACGAACCGTTATGAATGGATGTTCTGGGAGATGGCGCACCACAAGCAGGGCCGGCCGGCCTGAGACCGGGCCCGCTGGCTGCTTGCGCCGTGTCAGCCGGTGAACGGGTCGAGCAGGTGGCTGAAGTCCCAGGTGTTCTGCACGATGCCGGAGCAGGTGTTGTCGTCGCGTTCGCCCGGACAGCCGCCGTTGTCACGCTGGATTGCCCAGATCGACAGGAAGTTCATGCCGTTCTGCTGGGCGAAGGTGAGCACGGTCTGGGCGTCGGTGAGGTAGGTGACCTCGGTCTTCTTGGGGTAATCGCCGATGCCGGGCAGCATCGTCATCCCTTCCACGGTCCAGGTCTGCGTCGAGGTCAGGTTCGGGAAGATGGTCCGCAACTGGGTTTGGGTGCTGGTGGCCGCGTTGATCGCCGCCTGGCCCATCTGCACGACGCCTTCGCTGTGGATGTAGTAGCCGAAGACCATGATGTTGACCAAGTTGACCGTGACGCCGTTGGCGACCGCGTTCTGCAGCACGGCCTCGCCGTTCGGGTCGAGACCATACTGCTCGACCGGCAGGGTGTACTGGACCTGCAGCGGAATGCCGTTCTGCGCGGCCCACGCCTCGGTCAGGGCGACCGCCTTGTTGCGCCGGTCCATGCCCGCCGTGTTGTTCAGCGAGTTTGACTCGACGTCCATGTCCAGCCTGGTGACGCCCCGCGTGGTGATCACCGACTCGTAGCCGGCGGCGACCTGGCTGACATTGGTGCACGAGTCGGCGATCTCGGTGCCGCTCTTGTCGGCGCTGTAGCCGCCGAACGTCGGGATCACGTCGCCGCCGATCGCCCAGAGCGAGGCGATATCGGAGTTGTAGTAGTTCAGCGGCTGGCGTTGCTGTTCCAGTCGATGCTGCACGAGCCCTTCTTGGTGGCCAGCAGGAACGCCAGCGAGAAGTACCTGGCCCCCGAGGCCTGCGCCTCGGCGGTGATGCTCGGAGTGCCGGGGGCGAGGTAGGTCTCGTAGTACGGGGCGTAGACGTGCGCGGGCAGCGACGCATAGGCGAAGGCAGGCGTCGCGACGGGACCGCCGAGGAGCAAAGTGGTCACCGCCGAAGCGGCAAGGATAAGCCGGCAGCGCAGTCTCACCCAGTCTCCTTCCGCCCGCCCGGCCGGCGGGCCGGGCGGGACTCCCGCGGTTGCGTCAGACCAGGATGTCGAACTTGGGGAGGTTCCAGCCGGATATGCTGACCACCGCCCTGGCGCCCTGAAGGTCGGCAGAGTTCCAGGTCACGGTCAGGGTCTGCCACTCGCCGGGGAACAGCGTGATGTCGTTGTCCTGCCAGATGGAGAACTGGGGCTCGTTGTCGCCGGAAAGTTCCTGGCCGCTGGCCGTTCCTCGCCTGATGTCGGCTCGCAGCAGGAAGGCGACCGAGTTGGAGTTGTTGCTGATCGTCACCGTGGTGGACCTGTCGGCTCCGGCCGGGCCGGACTGGGTGGTGGTCACCGATGTCGCCGAGATGGCCGGCTGCGGAATCGCGGGCAGGGTTTGCAGCCCCGTCAGGTCGGCGCACTGGGACAACGTGGCCTGAGGCACGCCCAGGGTCTTGCTCCAGTCCACCACGTCCTGCTGGGTGGACAGCCAGTAGACGTTGCGGCCGACGATGGTCCCTGCGCTATTGCGAAGCAGCAATTCCACGAAATAGACACTGGCCGGCGTGGGCGGGACGGTGACTGCTGGGACCTTCGGTGTGAGCACGTTGGTCAGCACCTGCTGGCTGGCCAGCGTGGTATTGCTGGCCTTCTGGTCATCGAGCACTGTCCCGGCCAGGTTGTACACCTTGGACTCCACTGACAGCCCGGACTGGCCCGTGTTGAAGAGGTTGTCCAGCGTGACGGTGCCGTTGTCCAGCGCGTAGATGGCGTGCAGGGTCCGGTTCGCCTCCAGCGCACCAAGGTAGCTGCCTGCCTGGTCCCCGTCGAAGGAACAGGGGACGACCCGCACATCCAGCTCATCGCCCACGCCCATTGCTGTTCCAGATCCACGCCTTCGCCGCCTGGGTCCTGTTCGCGATGTGGCCATTCACCCGGCTGGTGCACGTCGGCGGCCTATCAGGCATGTCGGGCGTGGTTGTTCACAAGACGGCCGCTCTAACTGTGCAGCGGGCACGCCGGCTGATTAGGGTTGACGGCGTAGTTACAACGCACGCAATGACTGGCACGGCGTTTTGCCGCAACATAAACACCGCATCTGCGCGCCGTAGTCGATCAGCGCTGACCGGCCACTTGCTGCGCCGAACGGCGGATACTTGCGCATTGGGCGTAGACAAGCGCTAGTCACAGAGGGTGATCCGGTCTTCCGCCCGGCGCGCCGCCGGATCGCTGACGATGCGTGGGCACGCGGATTCGTCTTGCGACGGTTTATCCCGCCCAGATCTGGAGATTCGCTACGCGTGCTGACGGGGTTGGTGCGGTGACGGCTGGCTCCGGGGAGACCGGTGAGGTGCCAAGAACGGACCGTCCGCGTGGCCGACGGCTGGGCCTTTGAAAAAAATGGCGGCGACCCACTCGAATCAGAATCCGGCTGGGATGATGGCGAGGCACCGAAGATCGCCCTCTTACACGCCGGCAACGCCCAGTGAGGGCCCCAGGCTGATAGGCCGTCACTTCCCGGAGGGTGCGATCTGGTGAGCGGGCGTGGCAGCGGCCTTTGCTAGCGTCGGGCTGCCACGCCCGCGCAGTCTCGGTGCTGGTTACCTGGTGTCTTATGGCATTGCGGCCAGGGCGCTGACGAACGCCGGCGCGTTGGGCGTGCCCCACCCGGTGGTCGCGTCGTAGCCGGTGGTGGCCGAGTAGCCGGCTACCGGCACTTGCCACAGCTGGTTGTCCTGCAGGTCGCCGACCGACTTGGGCACCGGCCCGCTCACCCCCACCTCGGCGCCAGCGAAGGTCTTCGGGGCCGAGCCGTAGTGCTGCGGGACGATGTCGGTGTAGGCGGCCGCGCCGACGCCGCCGTACAGGAGCGGGTCGAGGAACCCGATCGGCTGCTTGCCCTGCGCCGCGCGGGCGGCGTTCACCAGGGCCACGAGCGCGGCGGTCTGCGGGGTGGCGGCCGAGGTGCCGCCGAAGAACGCCCAGCATCCGGTGGTGTTGCCGCAGTTGAACTGCGGGTAGGCGGTGATGAAGACGTCCACGCCGCCGTTCACCGCCGCGTTCCACGCGGTGTCGGGGACCAGCCGGTGATCGCCGAAGCCCGGGTCGACCCCGGTCTGCCAGGACGGCCGCGGGTAGATGACGCTGGCGCCGCCGCCGGTGCCGATCGGGCCCCAGGACTCGTTCCAGACTGCCTGGCTGAACCCGCTGCTGGTAGACGCCCAGTAGGCCGGGTTGAAGTCACCGGTGGAGGTGAACGGGACGTTGCTGGACGGGTTCCAGGTCCAGCCGTCCTGCAGCTGGGTCCCGCCGACCGCGACGACGAACGGTGAGCTCGCCGGCCACCACGCCGTCGGGCTGGGGAACGTGCCGGTTTCCTTGTGCAGCTTGCTGATGCCCAGGCTGCCGAAGTCGCCGGCCGCGGCGAAGAAGTTGTCGTGCTTGGCCAGGCCGGCCTGGAAAACTTGGTCGAACTTCGCCGTCTGGACCGCCGCCGCGCCGCCGAAGGCCTGCTCGGTGGCCGCCAGCGACATGGAGAACACCGTTCCCGGTGGCGTGGCGTTGATCTCGCCGGAGATCGCGTTGAACAGGTTCGGGAAGCCCTGCACCCCGAGGGTCTCCGCCGGGGGCACTGCCATAAGCACGATGTGCGCCAGCGGGGCGATGGAGTAGGCCCACTCGATGTCCAGCGTGGCCTCCCCGGACCACAAAGCCGCCGCGCAGGAGCCGGACAGGCCGCTGCTCGAGCAGGTGTTGTGGAACTGCGGATTGCCCTGCGGGAAGATCTGTTCGAAGCTGGGGGCCGGCAGCGCCGGGAAGAACGTGTCGTGGAAGTGCCGCAGGTCAGCGGCGGCGGTCGGGCTGCCATACGCGTCCACGAGCACGATCGTCTGGCCCTGCCCCATGTTGGGGACAGCATCCACTCCGTAGGCCGCCCTGATCTGCTGCGGTGTGTAGCAGTGGAAGAACGACACAGTCGTTCCGTCCGGCAGCACGCAATCTGTGGCGGCGGTGCGGTGCGCGGTAACCAGACCCGGCACGTGCGGCGCGCTGATCGGCAGCGCTACCAGGCCCGTGTTCGTCGTTGACGCCGCCGGCGCAGCGCTCGCCGCGGCGCCCGTGGCCGCCACCAAGGCGGCGGCTCCCACGGCCGCGCCGAACGCCAGCCTTCGTTTTCTCATGTCAGCCACCCCTTCCTTGCGGTGCACCGAAATGTACTCCGGTCACGCACATAGGGAAAGATGTGGCAAGGCGTGATGAACCCCTCCGATACGTTTGCGTGCGCCGCAAGTGGGTCGTCCCCAGGGCGCCCTGGATCAGGCCGGGGCCGATCCCGGACTCGTTGCCGTAGTGGTAGCGAGGCTGCAGGCTGTGCCCAGTGACCAGCTCGGCGAGGTGAGCACTGAGGCAGCGCATGTCGCCCCGATCTGGCCGGTGAGCGCCGTAGCCGACGCCTGCGCATAACGGCAGATCTGGCACCTTCGGTAATCACAATCCGTGAACATTTCGAGCGGCCAGGGAGCGACCCGACGGTTTTGCGGCCGCACGCTTCGGCGGCGTGCGTCCCTCCGTTCAGCCCGCTCCGGCACCTCCGTGACCAGGCACAATGGCTACGGCTGATCACGGCGATGGCGCCGCCAGGGCCTATAATTTAGACCACCAATTGAGACCACGCCAGCGCGAAGTGCCCGAGTCTCAGCTGCCGTGGCCGGTGTTGTTGCAGGTCAGCGTGGCGGAGGATGCGAGATTCGAACTCGCGAGGGCTTGCACCCAACACGCTTTCCAAGCGTGCGCCCTAGGCCACTAGGCGAATCCTCCGTCGGCCAGCCTACCGACCCGCCCGAGGGGTCCTGGCCGGGATTGCGCAGTCGGATGACTGCGGCTGCCGGACCGCCCTGTCCTGGCGCATCGCGCCGCTGCCGCAGACCCGGCTCAAGCCGTCCAGTGGGCTGACTAGACTGGGCCCGAGACCCCTCGCACGGCGTTTATCCCGCCAACTCCCCCAGGGCCGGAAGGCAGCAAGGGTACGCGGGCTCTGGCGGGTGTGCGGGGGGTCCTTCCCGTACTGCTGAGAGAGAAGCCATGGCAGGCGACGTCCCCAGTCCCGCCCCAGCGGAACCGGCGCGGCGCGGCGCTCCCACCGCGCCCACGGCGCTGTACCGGAGGTACCGCCCGGCTACTTTTGCCGAGCTCAAGGGCCAAGACCACGTCACGGAGCCGCTGCGCCAGGCGCTGCGCAGCGGACGAGTCCATCATGCGTACCTGTTCAGCGGCCCGCGCGGCTGCGGCAAGACTTCCAGCGCCCGGATCCTCGCGCGCTCGCTCAACTGCGAGCAGGGGCCTACCCCGGACCCGTGCGGAAAGTGCGCATCCTGCATCGCCCTGGCGCCCTCCGGTCCCGGCAGCATTGACGTGATCGAGATCGATGCGGCCTCGCATGGCGGCGTCGACGACGCGCGTGACCTGCGCGAGCGCGCCTTTTACGCCCCCGTCTCGGGCCGCTTCAAGATCTACATCGTGGACGAGGCGCACATGGTGACCCGGGAGGGCTTCAACGCCCTGCTCAAGCTCGTCGAGGAGCCGCCGCCGCACCTGAAGTTCGTCTTCGCCACGACGGAGCCCGAGAAGGTCATCGCGACGATCAGGTCACGCACCCATCACTACCCGTTCCGGCTGATGCCGCCCGCCGTCTTGCGCGGGCTGCTCGAGGAGATACTCGGCAGCGAGGGCGTCAGCTACGAGCCGGCCGTGCTGCCGGTCGTGATCCGGGCGGGAGCGGGCTCGGCGCGCGACGCCCTCTCGGTGCTGGACCAGCTGCTCGCCGGCTCCGACGAATCCGGGCTGACCTACGAGCGAGCCGTGGCGCTGCTCGGATATACCGACGACAGCCTGCTGGACGAGGTCGCCGAGGCGTTCGCGGCAGGTGACGGGTCGGCGGTGTTCCGGGCCGTGGACCGGGTAGTCGAGGCCGGGCACGACCCCCGGCGGTTCGCGGCGGACCTGCTCGACCGGTTCCGCGACCTGATCGTGCTGGCCGCCGTGCCCGACGCCGCAGAGACCGGGCTCCTCGACGTGCCAGCTGACCGGCTGGACCGGATGCGCGAGCAGGCCGACAAGTTCGGGCAGGCGCGGCTGGCCAGGGCCGCACAGACGATCAACGCCGGGCTCGTGGAGATGCGCGGGGCGACGTCGCCAAGGCTGCAGCTCGAGCTCATCTGCGCCCAGGTGCTGCTGCCCGCCGCCCCGGCTGCCGCTGCCGGGGAGACCGGCGGGGAGCAGGCCCTGCTCGCCAGGCTCGAGCGGCTCGAACGCACGCTTGGCTCCGGCCGAGGGGCGGCTGATGACGCAGAGGGAGGTCATGCCGCCCGCGGTCCGGCCGTGCCTCGTCGCAGTCCGGCTGCGTCCCCGGTCCCGCCCGCCCAACACCCGTCGGCTGCAGCGTCGTCGGCCGCGGAGCCGCCGGAGCCACCGACCGCGAAGCCTGAATCGGCAGCTCCTGCCGGTTCGGGCGCTGATGCACCGGGCCGGACCACGGCTCCGTCGGCAGGCACGGGGACACCCGATGCCGACTCCCTGCGTGAGCGCTGGCCATCGATCCTTGAGGCGGTCAAGCGCGAGCGCCGGGTGGCCTGGATCCTGCTCAGCAACGCCACTGTGGACACGCTCCAGGACGGCATCCTCACGCTGAGATTTACCAGGGAAGGCGAGGCCAAGGGATTCTCGGGCAGCGACTACGACCAGGATCTCGGCCAGGTGCTCAAGACGATGCTCGGCATCAGTCCCAAGATCAGGGCGATCTCTACGGCGGCGCAGGGCGCCAGGCCCAGTGCTGGCGGTGGTGCTGCTGGCGGGCCGGGCGCCGGCGGGAGCGGGGCCGGCGGTGGTGCCCCGGGCGGATCCCGTCGGGGCGAGGCAGGTGCCAGTCGGGGCGGGTCCGGTACCGGCCAGGGTGGATCCGGTGGCAGCCAGGGCGGGGCCGGTGCCGGTCGGGGCCGGACCGGAGCGGGAGGTGACGTTCCGGCTGGTGTTGGCGGTGGCGCTCCGGGCCTGGCCCATGGCGCGGACGGGGCGCCAGGCGGGACCGCCGTCGGTGAGGCCCGCGCCGGAGGGGGGAGCCCAGGGCGGAGCGGCGCTCCTCCAGCCGGGAATCCTTCCGGCGGCGGCCGTCCGGGCGGGTCCGGCGCAGAGGGCGGGGCCAGCGCCGACGATGGCACCGCGGTTGAGGCTCTCAGCGGGATGGACCTCATCCAGCGCACGCTGGGCGGCGAGGTCATCGAGGAGATCGGCGGCACATGACGTCGGCAGGCCTGGTCGGCCGATAAATGTCGCGCAGCCGCCCCCGTCGTTGCCGGTTTCATCATCTGGGTTAGTGACCCGCACTGCGGGCGATGCGCCCTGATCATGGAACTTGCCACGTGACCGTCCCGGAATGCGGCAGATCCGGGCGGAGCCCGCGACGGGCGAGCCCGCGGAGCTGGGATCACGCGGCGGCTGTTGCGTTATGGAAAATTGTCGAGCTGGACCTGCGCGGCACGGTGGTACCCGGTGGGAGTGGTAGGCCTTAGGCTCAGAACGACAAGCACGGCCAAGCCGAATGAGCGATGGGAATGAACGTGGATCCTGGCGGCCAGTTGGACATGCAGCAACTGCTGGCAGCGGCGCAGCAGATGCAAAGCCAGCTCGTGACCGCGCAGCAGGAGCTGGCCGACGCCGAGGTGGAGGGGTCCGCCGGCGGCGGGCTGGTGACGGCGATCGTCAACGGGCAGGGCGAGCTGGTGGATCTCACCATCGCCGCGGAGGCGATCGATCCGGCTGACCTGGAGGATTCGGCGCAGACCCTGGCCGACCTGGTGCTCGCCGCGGTACGTGACGCCTACCGCGCCGTCGGCGACCTGCAGCAGGAAAAGATGGGGCCGTTCGCCGCGGGCATCGGCGGCGCAGGAGATGCGGGCCTGCCGGGGTTCCCCGGGCTGCCCGGCCTCGGCGGCCCGCCGGGTGACCCGTCCGGCGGGCAGTGAGGGGGGACCGGGCGGTGGGTGGGTGGTCCTGAGGTGTACGAAGGCGTCGTCCAGAACCTCATCGACGAGCTCGGTCAGCTGCCGGGCGTCGGGCCGAAGGGCGCCCAGCGCATCGCCTTCTACCTGCTGTCCGCCGACCCGGCGGACGTGCGCCGTCTCGCCTCCTCGCTGATCGAGGTGCTGGAGCGGGTGAAGTTCTGCCGCAGCTGCGGCAACGTCGCCGAGGAGGACGAGTGCCGCATCTGCCGGGACCCGCGACGCGATCCCGCGATGATCTGCGTTGTAGAGGAGCCCAAGGACGTCGCGGCAATTGAGAAGATTCGCGAGTTCCGGGGCCGCTACCATGTCCTCGGCGGCGCGATCAGCCCGATCGACGGGATCGGGCCCGAAGACCTGCGGATCTCCCAGCTGATGAAGCGGCTGTCCGATGGCACGGTTACCGAGCTGATCCTGGCGACCGACCCCAACCTCGAGGGCGAGGCGACCGCCGCGTACCTGGCCCGGCTCGTCAAGCCGATGGGGCTGCGGGTGACCAGGCCCGCCAGCGGCTTGCCCGTGGGCGGCGAGCTTGAGTACGCCGACGAGGTCACCCTCGGCCGGGCGTTCGAAGGACGGAGGCTGCTCGATGTCTAGTTCTGGGTCGGCCCGGCGGGACACTGCGCACCCTGGGGGCACCCCAGACCCCGATGGCCCGGAGCCCCTCATGCCATCCGCTCGGGCCGGCGAGCCGACCCTCGCGGCTGGCACGGCTACGCCGGCGGCCGAGGACTGGCGGCCGATCGCCGACCGGATCGCACGGCATGGCCAGGACTTCCTGGACGGCGTGACGGCCGTGGCCAGTGGCGAGTGCGAGGACGGGACCGTCTCGCTGCTGCTGCTCGAAGTCGCTCAGATCCTGCTGGCGGGCGCGCAGCTCGGGGCGAGCAAGGACATCATCCTGCCGGGCAACTGGGAACCCGACGTGGGCGCCGACCCTGATCTCGACGGGCTCCGGACCGGGCTCGCCAAGCGGCTGCGGAGCTACGACGAGTACGCCGAGCTCTTCGACCCTTACGGGGACACCCAGGCCACGCAGTTCCGGCTCTCCGATGATCTCGCCACCGTGGCCGCTGACCTGATCCACGGGCTCAAGCACTACGAGGCGGGCCGGGCCGCCGAGGCGTTGTGGTGGTGGCAGTACTCGTACGTGAACCACTGGGGTACGCACGGCGGCGCGGCGCTGCGGGCGCTGCACGCTGTGGTCGCGCACGCGAGGCTGGACGTCACCGAGGAGCCCGCGGCGGGATAGCGGGATAAGAGCGGCCGAGGGCGGGATAAGGGCGGGCGGGGAAGAGGCTGGAGGCCCGGATAATCGCTGGCGGACAGTGAAGAGGGATGGGGAGGCAGCTGGGGGGCTGGATACACTCAAGACGGCCGGCCCGGCGATACCCCCAGGCGGGGCCGGGCGGGACCCAGCCGAACGGGAGGAGCGGCGCGACCGTGGCGCTTGTCGTGCAGAAGTACGGGGGATCCTCGGTCGCCGATGCCGACGGGATCAAGCGCGTGGCCCAGCGGATCGTGGCGACGCGCAAGTCGGGCGACTCGGTAGTCGTGGTGGTCTCGGCCATGGGCGACACGACCGATGAACTGGTCGACCTGGCCACCCAGGTGAGCCCGCTGCCGCCCGGCCGGGAACTCGACATGCTGCTGACCGCGGGCGAGCGGATCTCGATGGCGCTGCTGGCTATGGCCATCGCCAACCTTGGCCTGGTAGGACGGTCCTTCACCGGCTCTCAGGCCGGCGTGATCACCGATTCCGCGCACGGCAAGGCCCGCATCATCGACGTGACGCCCGGCCGGATCCGCGGCGCGCTCGACGAGGGCGCGATCCCCATCGTCGCCGGATTCCAGGGCGTTTCCCAGAACGGCAAGGACATCACCACCCTGGGCCGCGGCGGCTCGGACACCACGGCGGTCGCGCTCGCCGCGGCGCTGGGCGCTGACGTGTGCGAGATCTACACCGACGTGGACGGCATCTTCACGGCCGACCCGAGGCTCGTGCCCGGCGCCAGCCGCATCCCGCGGATCAGCTACGAGGAAATGCTGGAGATGGCGGCGTGCGGGGCCAAGGTGCTGATGCTGCGCTGCGTGGAGTACGCACGGCGTTATGGCATTCCCATCCACGTGCGGTCGTCGTTCAGCAACCGGGAAGGCACCTGGGTCACCAGCCTGCAGGGGTGGAGGACGGAGGGCGAGGCGATGGAGCAGGCGATCATCTCCGGCGTGGCGCATGACAGGAGCGAGGCGAAGATCACTGTCGTCGGCGTGCCGGACAAGGTCGGCGAGGCCGCCAGGATCTTCAGGGTCATCGCGGCCACGGGGATCAACATCGACATGATCGTGCAGAACGTCTCGGCCGCCGCGACCGGCCGCACCGACATCTCGTTCACGCTGCCGCGCGAGGACGGCCAGGCAGCCGTAACGTCGCTGGGCCAGCTTCAGGCCGAGGTCGGCTTCGAGTCGCTGCTCTACGACGACAGGATCGGCAAGGTCTCGCTGATCGGCGCCGGGATGCGCTCGCACCCCGGGGTGAGCGCCACGTTCTTCGGCGCGCTGGCGGAGGCCGGGGTCAACATCGAGATGATCTCGACCTCCGAGATCAGGATCTCGGTGGTCGTGGACGAGAACGACGTCCCCGTGGCCGTCGGCGCCGCGCACCGGGCCTTTGACCTGGGATCCGGCGAGGAGGAGGCCGTGGTGTACGGCGGGACGGGCCGGTGAGGCAGGTGCCGGGCAAGTCGGCCCAGGGCAAGCCGGCGCGCCGCAAGCCGACGCTGGCGATCGTCGGCGCCACCGGCGCCGTCGGGACCGTGATGCTGGACGTGGTGTCCACCCGGGACGATGTCTGGGGGGAGATCCGGCTCGCCGCCTCGGCCCGCTCGGCCGGCAGGCGGTTGCGGGTCCGGGGCCAGGAGGTCGAGGTCGCCGAGCTCTCCCCGGAAGTCTTTGACGGCGTGGACCTGGCCATGTTCGACGTCCCCGATAACGTCTCCGCGCACTGGGCCCCGCTGGCGGCGGCCCGCGGCGTCGTGGTCATCGACAAGTCGGGCGCGTTCCGGATGAACGACGAGGTTCCCCTGGTGGTGCCGGAGGTCAATCCGGAGCAGGCCGCGAACAGGCCCAGGGGGATCATCGCGGTCCCGAACTGCACGACCCTCTCGCTGATCGTCGCCGTCGCGGCCCTGCACCGGGCGTTCGGGCTCCGCGAGATGGTCGTGGCGTCCTACCAGGCGGCGTCCGGAGCCGGGCAGGCCGGCGCCGACACGCTCTACGCGCAGCTGGAGAAGGTGGCGGGCAGCCGGACAGTGGGCCAGCGGGCGGGCGACCTGCGCGGGGTGGTCGGCGATTTCGGGCCGTTCCCGGCGCCGCTGGCGCTGAACGTGGTGCCCTTTGCAGGCTCGCTACGTGACGCGGGCTGGTCCTCGGAGGAGATGAAGATCCGCGACGAGACGCGCAAGATCCTCGGGATGCCGCGGCTTCGGGTGTCGGCGACCTGCGTGCGGGTCCCGGTCATCACCGGGCACTCGGTGGCCGTGCACGCCGTGTTCAGCCGCGAGGTCGCCCGGGAGGACGCGCAGTGGGTGCTGAGCGAGGCACCCGGCGTGGTGCTCGCCGACGACCCGGAGCGGGGTGAGTTCCCCACTCCCGCGGACGTTGTCGGAACGGATCCGACGTGGGTCGGCCGGGTGCGCCAGAGCCTGGACGACCCCAGTGCGGTCGATTTCTTCGTGTGCGGGGACAACCTGCGCAAGGGCGCGGCCCTGAACGCCGCCCAGATCGCGGAACTGCTCGTTCCCGAGCTCTCCGCCGGCCCGGCGCCCGGACGGCCCGCTGGTTCGTGACCCGCCGGCGAGTTATTCTCCCGGACTGGGAGTAGCCGGGCTGGCCGTGTGCCTCACGCCTGCCTGGGCGATGCCCGGAACGCGCCGCCTGCGCTGCCCGGCCTCAGGAACGTTGCGGGTTCGGTCGGTTCCCCCGCAGGCAGCCGCGGGAAGTGAACCTCCACCTCGAGCCCGCCCCCCGGAAGCGGGCGGGCGCGCAGGTCCGCGTCGTGCGCGGCGGTGATCGCGGTGACGATGGACAGCCCGAGGCCGAGCCCGTCCCGGCCGACCCGGTCCTCGAGCCGCCCGAACGGCTGGAACAGCAGGTCCACCTTCTCCGGCGGGATCACAGGCCCGGTGTTGGCCACCGACAGGAGGGCGCGTCCCTCCCGCATTCCGGTCACGACCTCGATCCAGCCGCCGGGCACGTTGTGCCGCACGGCGTTGTCGACGAGGTTGGCCACCAGGCGCTCGGCGAGCCTGAGGTCGCCCAGGGCGGGAGCCTCGGCGAGGGCGCTGTGCACGCGCAGTCCGCGGCTCTGCGCTCCCGCCTCGCTGGCCTGCACGGCTTCCTCGGACACGGCGGCTAGGTCGAGCGGCTCGCAGCGGTCGAGGCCGCGCTGGCTGCGCGCCAGGGTCAGCAGCGCTTCGATCAGCCGTTCCTGCTCCTCGCCCGTGGCCAGCACCCGCTCACAGACGGCCTGCAGCGAGCCGAGGGTGGGATTTGGGTCCCGCAGCGCGACCTCAACCAGGGTCCGCTGCCGCGCGAGCGGCGTGCGCAGCTCGTGAGAGGCGTTCGCGACGAACTGCCGCTGGGCGGCGAACGATCCTTCCAGGCGGGCGAGCAGCCCGTTGAACGTCTTCCCGAGTTCTTTGAGCTCGTCGTCGGGGCCATCGAGGGCCAGGCGCTGATGCAGGTTGCGGGCGGAGATGCGCCGGGCGGCCGTCGTAATGGTCCGCAGTGGCCGCAGCACCCGCCCCGCCACCAGCCACCCGAGCCCGATGGAGACCACAGTCATGATGGCCAGCGCGATCCCGGACTCTCGGAGGAGCTGGTTCAGCTCCGCGCTGCGCTGCTGGCTCAGGGTCTTCAGCAGGCCGGTGCACGGGGTAGTCGGCAGCGGCGTCGCGCCGCCGCCTGCCGGGTTCTTGGCACAGACCTGGGCGAAGAAAAGGCCGGTCGACGTCTGGCTTTGGGTCGTGGCTACAACCGGGATCCGGTGCTCGACCAGGACGTAGGTGACGGCGAGCAAGGCGGCGCCGGAGATCAGGAACAGCCCGCCATATAGCAGGGTGAACTTCAGCCGCACGGTGCGCCGCGGCAGTCGCCACCTCCGTTGTGATGCGGTCCGAGGGGATGTGCTCTGCGGTGATGCGCCCGGTGTCGACGCGCCCGGTGTAGATGCGCTCCGCGGGGGCGTGCCGTTCTGGGGCATGGTGAGTCGAGGTGTGCTCGGTGAGACTGGCTGGGACGGCGCGGTCATGGGCCTCCTCAGATCCGGTAGCCGGCCTGGGCCACGGTCTCGATGACCGGCGGGTCACCGAGCTTACGGCGCAGCCTGCTCATGGTTATCGGCCATCTCGTCCCACACCCGCTCCAGGATCTCCTCGGCCGACACGACCCGGCCCTGGGCGGCGAGCAGCAGTTCCAGGACGCCGAACTCCTTGGGGCCGAGATCGAGCTGATGGCCGCCCCGGCTGGCATGCCGCCGCGACGGGTCGAGCGCCAGGTCACCGTGCACCAGTACCGGCGGAAGCCCCGGCTGGGCCCGGCGCAGCAGCGCCCTGATCCTGGCCACCAGCTCGGCGAAGGCGAACGGCTTCGGCAGGTAATCATCGGCGCCGAGGCCAAGGCCGTCGACGCGATCCTCGATCGTGGCCGCCGCGGTCAGCATGAGCACCCGGCTGCGGGACCGCGCCTCGACCAGCCCGGCGCACACGTCGTCTCCGTGCAGGCCCGGCAGGTCCCGGTCCAGAACGATAACGTCGTAGTCCGTGACCAGGGCCCGTTCGAGCCCGGCCTGACCGTCGAGGGCCACGTCAACGGCCAGCCGCTCCCGGCGCAGGCCCACGCCGATGGCATCGGCCAGCTCACTGTCGTCCTCGATCACGAGCACCCGCATCGCGGTTCCTCTCCGGGCTCTTCCTGACTCTTCCTGGCTCTTCCTGGTCCTGGGCCGCTCGTCGGCCCGCTGAGCGGTACGGGCGCAGGCGCCACCTCCATGATGCCTGTCCTGCGCTTTGCCCCGCCTGGCCCGCCGCGTGCCGCGCTCGCTGTGGGTCAACGGCCCGACCCGGCCGGTGGCGCCGGCCGGCCGCGCCTCCTCGTGACAATCGTGGACATCGCCAGGGTGCCTGGCCCGGGGTTGCGCCGCGGTTACAGTGCTGGCCCGGGGGGGCGACCCCCCAGGACCCCCCCGCGTGCCAGCCGCTCGGGCCAGCAAGCTGGCCGTCGCGGCTGGCACGGCCTTCGGCCGGATTCCTGTCCCGTGCTGCCATCCGCTCGGGCCGGCAGGCCGGCCGTCGCGGCTGGCACGGCGGTGTTACCGCGCCGCAACCGGGGCTCCCGTATTCCTAGCTGCAGCGGCCGAGGGCCGCGGTGCGGATGCTTCATCTCGGATGGGAGAGCCATGTTCTTCGTTACGTACCTGCGCCGCGAGCTGCGCCGCCGAATGCGCCAGGCCATCTTCATCGCGCTGGGCCTGGCGCTCGGGATCGGCCTCGTCGTCACAGTGACCGCCGCCTCGGCGGGGGTGAAGAAGGCCCAGGCCGACGTGCTGAGCTCGCTGTACGGGGTGGGCACCGACGTGACCGTGACCGGCGCGGCCCCAGGCCCCCCCAAGTCCGGCACGCCGCCCAAGGGCGCGCAGACCTTCCAGGTGGGCCCGGGCGGCGCGCAGATGTGCAGCAACGGAAAGTGCCATAACGCCGCTGGCCAGACGGTCGACAACCTCGGCTCGCAGTACCAGGCGATCAACGCGTCGCAGGTAGCCGCCGTGGCGAAGCTGCATGGCGTGGCCGCGGCCGCCGGCGGGCTCACGCTCACCGACAACCAGCTCACGCTGCCGAAGAACTTCGGCCAGCCGGGGGGTTCCTTGCCCCAGCCGAAGGGCTTCAACGTCGACGGCGTGGACATCGGGCACTCCTCGCTCGGCCCGCTCAGCGCGGGAACGATCAAGTCGGGTCACTCCCTCACCGCCGCCGAGGCCAACTCCGACGTGGCGGTGGTCGACTCCGGCTACGCGAAGGCCAACAGCCTGAAGGTCGGCTCGACGATCACGATCGCCAAGACCAAGTTCACGGTCGTCGGCATCGTCGCCCAGCCGCAGGGCGGCAGCCCGCCCGATGTCTACATCCCGCTGGCGCGTGCCCAGGCGATCGGTAGCACCGCGGGCGAGAGCCTGAAGAACAAGGTGAACACGATCTACGTGGCCGCGGCCAGCGCCGCCGACATCCCGGCCGTGCAGAACGAGATCTCCAAGCTGCTCCCCGGCGCCACCGTGACCACGGCCTCCAGCCTGGCCAGCGCGGTGACCGGGTCCCTGTCCAGCACGGCCAAGCTGGCCAACGATCTCGGCAAGTGGCTGTCGGTCCTGGTGCTGATCGCCGCGTTCGCCGTCGCCAGTCTGCTGACGATCGCCGCGGTCTCTAGGCGGGTGCGGGAGTTCGGCACGCTCAAGGCGCTCGGCTGGCGCAGCCGGCGGATCGTCTCCCAGGTGATGGGCGAGTCGGTGGCCATGGGCATCATCGGCGGCGCGGTCGGCGTCGGCCTCGGCTTCGCCGGCGCGGCGCTGATCACCAGGATCGCGCCGAAGCTGTCCGCCACCTACGCCACGCCGACCGGAGGGCGGGTGTCCACGGCCGGCGGCCCGGGCGGCCCCCAGAGCTTCATCCCGACCGCCAGCCACACCGTGTCCGTGCCCATGCACGCGTCGGTCACCGTGGGCGTGATCGTGCTGGCCGTGGTGCTCGCGGTCGCAGGCGGCCTGCTGGCCGGGACCTTCGGGAGCTGGCGCATCGGCCGGCTGCGCCCCGCGGCGGCCCTGGCCCGGGTCGAGTAAACGGAATGGTCGCCGACGTGCTGCCGGGGACCGCGGACAATCACGAGAGGATCTCATGTACAAGCTGACCGGAGTTAGCAAGATCTACCAGAAGGGCCGCCGGGCGGTCCCGGCCGTGCGTGACCTGGACCTGGTCATCCCCGGCGGGGAGTGGCTGGCCGTGCAGGGCCGCACCGGGCACGGCAAGACCACGCTGCTGCAGCTCCTCGGCGGCCTGGACCGGCCCACGTCCGGAATCGTCGAGTTCGACGGCCACGACCTCGCCCGCCTTCCGGAGGCCCAGGTCACTCGGATACGGGCCGAGTCGTTGGGGTTCATCTTCCAGACCTTCAACCTGGTGCCGACCCTGTCGGCGGCCGAGAACGTCGAGGCGGCGCTGATCCCGCTGCGAACCGGGCTCGCGGAGCGGCGCCGCCTGGTGGCCGCCGCCCTGGAGTCCGTCGGACTCGGCGACCGGGCCCGGCACCTGCCTGGTGAGCTGTCCGGCGGGCAGCAGCAGCGGGTGGCGATCGCCCGGGCCCTGGTGAAGGAGCCGAAGGTGCTGCTGGCTGACGAGCCGACCGGCAACCTGGACGAGGTCACCCGCGATGAGATCATCGCGCTGCTGGAGAAGCTCTGGCGCGACCTCGGGCTGACCCTGGTGCTGGTCACCCACGACAGCTCGCTGGCGCGCCGGGCGCAGCGCGTCGGGGTCATGAGCAAGGGCCGCCTCACGATCAGGCACGACACCCGGCGCGCGCCGGGCCCCGGGCGCTCTGCCGTGGCCGCGGCCGTGCCTGACCCGTCGCCATGAGCGGAACGCGCAGTGCGGGTCTGGCTTGACGGCGCGGGCCTATCCGTGCGGGGTGGAGGACCGCATGGTGATCTTCAGGTTGCCGTCACCGGGCCTGGCCACTTCCGTCAGGCCGAGCCGCCGGTAGAGGGCCTGAGCGCGGTGGTTGACGACGAGCACGTCGAGGACGAGGTCCTGGTCCTGCTGCCCGGCCTCGTCGATGAGCGCCTTGATGAGGCGGGTGCCGAAGCCGCGTCCTTGATGGTCCGGGAGGATCTCGATGCGGGAGAGGTAGATCTCGTCCGGGCGGCGGTCGACGTCGAGCATGCCGATGTCTGTGCCGTTGGCCGTGATGATCTGCCAGCGGCCCGGCTGGAAGGAGCGGACGTGGAAACCGCGCTGGACCTGGTCGTCCCAGCCCCAGATCGCCGCGACGTAGTCGCCCATGGCGGCCTTGTGCAGCTGGAAGCAGAACTCGGTGTCGGCTCCGGTAGCCGGCCGCAGTGCGATGACGGTCATGGTCCGTCGGCTCCGTGGGTAATTGCCCGGGCTGGTTGCGTCGGGTTTCCCACCATTCTGCCCGGTGCGAGTCCAGGTATGGCGGACCTGGCTGCAGGCTCAGGCCCTGATTCGGGGCATGGCCGGCCGCCTGGGAGAAGTCGCCTTCACCGAAGACGACCGTCCGCGCCTGGCCGCGCGGCGGGATCGCAACCGCACGCCCTGACTGAGCACGGTGCTGTGAGCAGCTGCGTCTACCGGGATCTCGGCTTCAGGCGGCCACGTCGGCCTTGCGCGGCCGCCCGCGCGCCCGCTTGCCTTCGATGATCCGGCCGCTCTGGAACAGCTCGCCACCCCAGACGCCCCACGGCTCACCGCGCTGCAGGGCCCCTGCGAGGCACGCACTGCGCGCCGGGCAGTGACCGCACAGCGCCTTGGCCAGCTGCAGGTCCTCGGGATTCTCGCTGAAGAACAGATCCGGTTCTCTCTGGCAGAGCAGTGCCGGAGCCGCGGCGACGTGCCGCTGCATCCGCGCGCCGGCCTGCCTTACCGCGCCCTGCGTGCGGGCCGGCGGGCCGGCGATGAGGTGATGGTCGCGCATTGCAGTCAGCGACCGCCGTCCGCGGCCCGCCGGGCCTGGCGCGCCTGGCGGGCACGGCTCGCCGCCGCGGCCGCCTGCTTCCGCAGGTCCCTGGCCTGCTGGGCGACTAGCTTCTGCACGATCGGGGGGTGCATGGTTCCTCCTTGCTGGCGGGCCGCGTGCCTGGCCCGCACTATGGAGGCTCGCCCTAAGCCCGGCCCGGCCGCATCGGGCAGACGCCCTATCTCGGGGCCGAAATTGGTCTTAGGTAGTGCCCGGGACCGGGCCTGCATGATCTCGGCTACGTCTTGGGTGGTCATGCCGGGTGGGATCGCGATTCTGCGGTTACCAGGCGATCTGGGGACCACCAGGCACCGGGCAGAACGGCAGCTGCCAGTGTCGGGGCAGGCCGGCGCCTTCCCGCATCGCCTACCCCCGGCCCGGCCGTGCGCACACCCACGGGGGCTGGCGTGGCGCTCTCGGCATGACCGATGGTGGCCGGCCAGCAGAGCCGCACCGCGGTCACTGACCGGTTATGGACAAACGACGATCACCCGGCCTGGCCCCCACCGATACCCGTTCCCGCGCCTCTCCGGGCGTGCCCGCCAGCGCGGTCTCTGCCCGTCCATCCGGCGATTAGAACACGCGGACGAATCAGCCGCAGCGCAGAGGGCCAGCTCTTGCGGCGGGCAGGCATGCCCGTTAGCCCAGGCGGCGAGCTCGCCGGGGGCTGCCCCGCTGTGCGAGGCCCGGCCTGCGAGCTCCCCGAGCCGTATGCCGGCTGCGCTCCTGGCTGCGTACCCTTCGCGGCGGCGCGCTTGATCTGGTCCTCGGCGACCCAGCTGTCGTACAAGCTCGCGTAGGCCTGGGCCAGTTTTACCCGGGCCCGGATGGCGATGGCCTGGGCTAGGGCGGTGCACTCCTCCCTGGTCGAAAGGCCGCCGGAGGCGGGAGCTGGCCTGGTCAGGCTGCGCCTGCCTGGTTCTCCTTCGCTCTCGCAGTGCTGCGGCCCGGCCGGGATGACGGCGGCGATCTTCGCCGCGGTGCCCAGAGACATCGACGGCGACTCCGCCGCGTTCCGCTGGGCGGCCTCGGCGATCTCCTCACCGGTGGTCCAGATGCTCCGCGTGCGGTCAGCAGGGACAGTGCTCATGGGATGACCCCCGTCCTGGCCAGCCCCTGCTGGCCGGGAATCATCACATCACATTGCGTGTCGGACTGACTGCGTTCGGCGATTATTCGCGCTTCCAGGCTGCCTGATCACGTGCCTTGCAAGCGTCGGCGGTCGCGGTGGGCGCGCAGGTTGATCGCATTGCCGCAGATGCGCACGGAGCACCAGACACCGCTGGCGTTGCGGGAGCGGTCGTAGAAGGCGAGCGGGCACTGCGGGTTGCGGCAGGTCTTAAGGCGCACCCTGGTGCCGGCCAGCTGACCCTCGTAGAGCGCCGCGAGGACCAGCATGACCAGCGCCTGCTGGCCGGTTTCCTCCGGCTGGAGGCGGACGGATCCATCCGGTGCCAGCTGGAGCGCGGCGGCGGCGCTGTGCAGCATCGGCGCAGCGGACCGGGTGTCGGGCGCGGCATTGTGCGCTCGCATCACCACCTCGCGTAGATCGTCGCGGAAGGCCCGCAGTTCCTGCAGGCCGTCTGCGTCCAGCACCACCTCCGGCACGGGCAGGCCGGTGGCCGCGGACCACTGCGCGGTGGCGGAGTCCATCCACTGTCGGGCGCCGACCAGTTCCGCGAGAAGGTCAGGCTCACGAGCGGCCGGGCTGGTGTTGACCAGATCCTGGACCAGCGCCAGAGCTCCTGGCGCGGGGACCAGGCCATAGCGGCGTGTCGCCGGCCACGGACTATGGACATCGGCTTTTGGGTCATCGGTCATACCGGGCCGCCACCGTCACTCACCGAGCAGCCCCCGTGCCCCGAGCCAGACGACGCCTGGGTTGAGCCGGTCCGGGTAGAGCCCGGTCATCTGGTCGTAGAACTCCCGGGCGGTGGGCTTGTCGTCGAGCAGCCGGATCACGTCCTGCAGATACCGCCGGGTCTCGTCCAGGACAGCCGGGTCATCGGGCCGGTGCTTGTTCTTGTGGCCAGCGACGACGGCGCGCGGGTGGAGCCCGGCGACGCGGTCGAGGGCCCGCAGCCATTGGTCCAGGCCGCCGTGGCCGCCTTCGAGGATGTACTGGTGCACGCCGTTGTAGGCGACATCGCCGGCGGCGACCAGGCCGATGGACGGCACGTGCAGCACCGAGGTCTTGTCGGTGTCGGTGTGCCCGGTCTCGACGGCCACGACCGGGTAGCCCTCCAGCAGGAATCCCCCGGCGGGAACCGGCTCAGCCAGCACCGGAGTCTCCGGGATCTGGCCGGGGAAGATCCGGTCGAATAGCTGCTCGCGGCCCTGGCCGGCCTGCTGGCGCATGACCTCGATCGTGCCCTCGGTGGCGTAGACCGCCACGCCGGGGAAGCGCCTGGCCAGGTCCCCGGTGCCGAACCAGTGGTCGCCGTGCCCGTGCGTGGCATAGATGTAGGCCAGGCGCCGGCCGGACCGCTCGACCCAGTCACCGACGTTCTGGATTTGTGTTCGGGTGAAGGGCGGGTCCACCAGGAGGGCGTCCTCCGCCCCGAAGATCAGCGTCGACGACAGCGGCGACCACGCCAGCGGCGCTCCGTCCGGCATGCGCTCGTCGCCGGCCCCGGCAGGCCCGTCGGAGACGAAGACGTCATAGGACAGCTGGGTCGGTGAGGTTGCTGACATGGGTGCTCCTCGGAAGCTTCTCGGGGTCCGGCCCAGCAGGATTGTGCTTCTCCCGGCCCGGACCTTCCAGAATCTTGAAACAACCGTAATACGTTTGCCTGTGTCAAGTCCAATGGGCCGCGCGGCGGCTTGGCAGGCACGCCTGTAGCCGGGCTTGGGGTACCGACCGAGCATCAACCCAGTTCCTGCGTCACGGCGCGGGCGAAGGCGGGCGCTCGCGATGGTCAGGGTTCGTGGTTCGCCGGGAGCGTGGTGACGAGCACGTCGGATATGGACGAGCCGGGACCAGGATGGCGAGTCCGCGCCACCTTGCGCCAGCCCCAGTTCTGGAAGGCGTTCTGGGCCGGGGTAGCCGCGGGCAGTACGATCAGCGTCGCTCGCTCCTCACGCCGGTTGCTGAGGATGAGGTCGTGCAGGGTCTGGCCGATGCCCTGCCGCCGCCAGGGCGCGCGCACCAGCAGGTCAATCAGCGCGAAGGTGCGGCCAGGATGCTCGGCGGTGACCTCGTCCGGCAACGGGGTGGTCAGGCCCCGCCACCAGGAGGTGGCCGGCCGCAGCGGCATCCCGGCCGCGTAACCGACCAGGTAGCCGCCATTGCGGGCCTCAGCCAGGGCAAAGCCGGGCTGGCGGGACTGCACCCGGAACCGGTCGGTGAACAGGGCGGCATCATCAGTCCGCCGGTACGGCGGGCCGGCGTAAACCTCGGCGTGCAGGGCCTGCAGCTCGGCCGCATGCGCGGCGGCCTGCGCGCCGCCGAGCAATTGAAACGTCAGGTCGGATGCGGGCACGGCCACCTTCTCTGCGTAGGCCTGCTTCGAGAACAACCCAGCCGCCCACTGACGTCCCGTGTTCTCAGACCGGCCCCGGCTGGTACGAGCCAGCGCTGACCATGCTCGGCCATCGCACCCTTCTAGAGGCCCAGTCACGTAATCGGCTGGCAGACCGTTGCCCCAATGGCCCCGCTGGTCCTGACATCCCCGCCAGCCCCAGCACCAGCCGCCCGCCCAGAACACAGGCCGGCATGAATGTACCGATGGTGGCGCCAGAGAACCACCATCGGTACATTCACGGCGGGCGGTGGCGGCCGCCGGGCGATTCTCGGTCCCGCGGCCGCGGCTCCGCGCGCCCGGGCGGCCTTCACAGAGGTCGCTGTGCCGCAGCCCAGCGAGCAAGGACTACCTGACGGGCTCTAGCGGTCTAGAGCGGCGGTCAAGTAGTCGTTAGGCGGCGGAGCTGGTAGTTGCTGGGGCTGGCGGGCGACGACGTGGAGATTGCGGACGACGGCGACGCGTCTGAGGTCGACCAGGTTCTTGCGGGTGCCGCGGTAGCGGGCGCGGCGGCCTTGCCAGTGCCCGACGTGGGCGAGGGCGTGCTCGACCTGAACGCCCGCGACGAGTCAACGGGCAGGGCACGGGCCGGTCACTCTGACACCGTGCCCTCCTCGATGGATGCTGCGAGGTTGCCGAGGGCGTCGGCGATCGACATATGGATGTCCCGGTGAAAGAGGTACGCCCTGGCCTCTCGTTCCTCCGCATGGCGGCGCTGGGTGCGTTCTTCGGCGCGAAGCGATTCGACGATCAGGGTTTGAAGATCCACGCTGCTGCCTCTTCCTCTGCCATGGCGTGCACGATCTCCGCGCCGTGCTGCCGTGTGCTCCAGGCAGGCGCCCATCCTGTCACCCTGGCTGCTGGCCGCGGCGGCACGGCACCGCGGCCAGCAGCCGGCCATCAGCGAGCCCCGGTGGGCTGCCCGGCGATCGCGGCCTGATCCTCGTGGACGCGATCGCGCGCGAGCCTGCTTGGCCACCACAGCCATCGGCCGAGATCCAGGTTGAGCGCGGTCACCAGCACCGAGCGGACGACGATGGTGTCCAGCAGCACTCCGAACGCGACCGCGAAGCCGAGCTCGGTGAGGAAGGTGACGGGAAGGGTGCCCAGCACGGCGAAGGTACCCGCCAGCACCGCGCCGGCTGAGGTGATCACCCCGCCGGTGACCGCCAGCCCGGTAAGCGCGCCGCGGCGGGTGCCGTGGCGCTTGGCTTCCTCGCGCACCCTGGTCATCAGGAAGATGTTGTAGTCGATGCCCAGGGCGACGAGGAACACGAACACGAACAGCGGGAAGGATGTGTCCGCGCCGCCGAAGTTGAACACGTTGTTGAACATCAGCGCGCTGACGCCCAGGGCCGCGGCGAACGACAGCACCACGGTGGCCATCAGCATCAGCGGGGCGATCACCGCGCGCAGCAGCAGGGCGAGGATGACGAACACCACCGCGAGGACGACGGGGATGATCACGTTGCGGTCGTGCGCCGCGGCGCCCTGGACGTCGAGGTTGATCGCGGTGTTGCCGCCGACCAGCGCATCTGCGCCGGGAACGGCCTGGACGTTCGCCCGGACCCGGTCGACCGTGGCGTATGCCGCCTGGCTGTCGGGCGCCGTGGTCAGCGTCCCGTCGAGGTAGGCGTGACCCGCCCGGGTGACCGGCGGCGTGACACCGGTGATCCCCGGGGTCGCCTTGAACGCCGCCTCCAGCCGGGCCGCCGCTGCCTGGTTGCCGACGACCACGACCGGCTGCCCGCTGCCCCCGGCGAAGTGCTGGTCCAGGATCGTCTGCCCGGTCACCGAGTCGGGGTGGCCGCGGAAGGACTGAGCGTTGGTCAGGCCGCTGGCCTTCAGGCCGGTGAGGCCCAGGGCCATGGCGCCGAGCACGACGGCCGTAGCCACCCAGACCACCCGCGGCCGCACCGCGATGCCGCGGCCCACGCGTGCCCAGATGCCGCGTGAGGTCGGCTCCGCCGAGCCGTACGTGGGCCGAGCGGGCCAGAAAACCCACCGGCCGACGATCACCAGCAGGGCCGGCAGCAGCGTCATCATCGCGAGCAGGGCGACGGCCACGCCGATGGCCAGCACCGGGCCCAGGCCCTTGGTGGAGTTCAGCTCCGCGATCACCAGGGCCAGCAGGCTGACGATGACCGTCCCGCCGCTGGCGATGACCGCCGGGCCGGCCCGGCGCAGCGCCACCGCCATCGCCTCGTGCCGGTCCTCATGCCGCCGTAGCTCCTCGCGGTAGCGTGCGGTCAACAGCAGCGCGTAGTCCGTCCCGGCGCCGAAGACCAGCACGTCCAGGATGCCCGCGCTCTGCGCGTTCACGGTCAGGCCGGCGTGCGCGGCCAGCAGGTAGATCAGCGCCTCGGCACTGGTCAGCGCCACAGCCGCCGAGATCACGGGCAGCAGCCAGAGCACCGGACTCCGGTAGGTGATCAGCAGCAGCACGATGACGATCGCCAGGGTGGCGAACAGCAGGGTCCCGTTGATCCCCTTGAACGACTTGGCCGAGTCGGCCGCCGTGCCCAGCGGGCCCGCGATGTGGACGGCCAGGCCCTGCGCGTTCGCCTGCGCGACACCGCGGATGGCGTCAGCTGCCTTGCCGGCTTCATTCCAGCCGTTCTTGCCCAGGTTGACCGGGACGACCGTCTCGATCGCCTGGCCATCCCTGGCGAAGAACGGGCCCGAGACCTGGCCGCGCACCACGCCGGAGATGGTCTTGAACTTCGCCGCGTCAGACGCGGCCTTCGCCCGGTCGGCAGCGGTCAGGCCAGCCGGCCGGTCGTACACCACCACGGCGGAGAACACGTTGGGCGACTGGAACTTCGACTGCAGGGCCAGCACCTTCGTGGACTGCGCCTGCGCGGGCAGCCACGACTGCGCATCGTTCCTCTCAGCGCCCGTCAGCTTGCCGGCCAGCGAGCCTGCCACGGCCAGAATGATGATCCAAAGGATCAGGACTACCCATTTCCCCCGACGCCCGCTCGGGAAGCTAACGATCGCGCGGGCCTTACTCATCTCGCTCCTCCTACGCTCGGCAGTTCTTGCCCATGCGTCGAACACCGCTCCTTCAGATCGACACCGGGGCCGGAAACTTCCAGGACTTCGGCGGCAACGCCCATCGGCGGGCATCTGCCAGGCCTCGTCACTGAGACGCGCCCCGCCCCGGGAACTCATCGGTCCACTCCCGGACGGAACTCATCGGCAAACACGATATATCTCGTAAGTTGCTCCGCACAAGATATATCTCGTTAACGCTGGGCTAGCGGTGGGCTAGCGGTGGACAAGGAGCGGGCCATCGCCGAGAACGAGCTGGCCAACAAGATCGAACTCGCCCGCCAGGAAGAACGGCCGATCGCCCAGGAGGGCCAAGAACGCCCAGCGCCGGGGCAGCGACGAGGCCGCCGCCCTGCGGATCGCCACCGAGGCGGCGGCCAGCAAGCGCCAGGTGCTGGCAGGCGCCGAGGCTGAAGCGATAACAGCCGTGGAGGGCGCGCGAGTGGGCGCCGAGCGTGACCGGCTGGACGCACTGCGGACGGGCGATCTGCGGCGGGCCGGCTTGCGCGTCATCGAGCGAGGGCGGACCCCGCGGTCATGGGTGGGCGAGCGCTGGTGCGCGGCATCGGGCCCGGGCCGCTCCGCCGCCGGCCGGGGAGACTGGCGACTTGCGTGATTCGACCAGCGCGGGTCGGCCGTAGCGTCGCAATCTACGACAAGAAGCTGGCCGAGGGCAAGACCCGCAAAGAAGCCCTGCGGTCGCTGAAGCGCCAGATCAGCGACGCCATCTTCGCCCGCCTCCAGCCCGACGCCCGCCGTGCCGCGGCCGCCGCGAACAGCCCGGGAGGGCAACCGGGGGAACGACTCTGGCTCCAGCGCGGCCGGCTCTCACCAGAGATCAGGGGCTTCTGTAGCTGTCAGCCCCGAGTGATGGGCGGCCAGAGCATCTCGGGGATGGCTGTGCCATCAGCCTCGTGACCGGGTCGCGGCTAGCTGGCCGGGTCTGGCGGGAAGGTACTGGCTCGCGGCGCTTCCAGTTCCGCTGCCATAACGAGTATGCTAATCGTTATGTACAGTATCTGGCTTGGCCGGTGAGTGTCCGGCACGCTCTGCTGGCCCTGCTGAGCGAGGGGCCGAAGTACGGCCTGCGGCTGCAGCAGGAGTTCGAGGAGCGGACCGGCGAGGTGTGGCCGCTGAATGTGGGGCAGGTGTATATAACTCTGCAGCGCCTTGAGCGCGATGGGCTCGTGGAGTCCGGCGGCGAGGGCGGGGCGGGGCCGCAGAAGCGGTTTGTGATCACTCAGGCCGGCGGTGCGGAGCTGGAGGGCTGGCTTCGCACACCTGCGGGCGATATCCCTCCGCCTCGTGATGAGCTTGTCATCAAGGTGCTGATCAGCCGGCGGGTGCCCGGGGCTGATGTGCACGACATCGTGCAGGTCCACCGGCGGCACATGATCGAGCTGATGCAGCGGTACTGGCACCTGAAAGCGGAGGCCGCGGAGGACGATATCGGGCTGGCGCTCATCGCCGACGCCGAGCTGTTCCGGCTGGAGGGGATTGTCCGCTGGCTGGATGCGGCCGACACCCGGCTGAAGCTGCAGCCGGCACCCGATCCGGCCAGCCCGCCTGCGGCGCCTGCCCCGGCGGCCCGCAGGCCCAGGATGGGAACACGGCGATGACAGCGGTGCTGGAGCTGCGCGAGGTGTCGAAGGTCTACGGGACCGGGGCCGCCGAGGTGCATGCGCTGCGCCGGGTCAGCCTGTCGGTCGGCGGTGGTGAGCTGGTGGCGGTCATGGGGCCCAGCGGCTCCGGCAAGAGCACGCTGCTTACCATCGCCGGCAGCCTGGAGGAGCCCACCAGCGGCCAGGTGCTGGTCGCCGGGATTGACCTGTCGGGTGCCTCGCTTAATGACCAGGCGAAGCTGCGCCGCCGCCTGATCGGTTATGTCTTTCAGGATTTCAACCTGCTTGCTGGGCTGACTGCGGCCGAGAATGTCACGCTGCCCCTGGAGCTTGATGGCGTCGGGGTCAAGGCCGCGCGCCCGGCGGGGATGAAGGCCCTGGAGGAGCTGGGCGTGGCTGAGCGGGCTGACCGTTTTCCCGATGAGCTGTCCGGCGGGGAGCGCCAGCGCGTGGCGATCGCGCGCGCAGTAGTGGGTGAGCGCCAGGTCTTGCTCGCCGACGAGCCGACGGGTGCCCTGGACTCGGTGAACGGCGAGGCGGTGATGCGGCTGCTGCTCGCGGCCTGCCGGCGTGGGGCGGCCGGGGTGGTCGTGACTCATGACGCGCAGTTCGCGGCGTGTGCTGACCGGGTGGTGTTCTTGCGCGACGGGCGCATCATCGATCAGACGCGGACGCCGCCGGGCCCGGAATCGCTGCTCACGCCGGGCCCGCAGCGGTGAGCGCGACGCTGCGTGACCGGGGGGTCCGTCCCGGCCCCGCTGGCGGTGGCATCCCGGCCCGCCAGGCCGTGGCCCGGTGGGCGTGGCGGCTGTTCCGCCGTGAGTGGCGGCAGCAGATCCTGGTCCTCGCGCTGCTGATTCTTACGGTCGCGGCGGCCGCCTTCAGCGTGTCAGCTGCCTACAATGTGGCGTCCCTGCCCGGTCCGCAGTTCGGCTCCGCCAACCACCTGCTGCAGTTCGACGGAACCAGTCCGAAGGCCCTGACGGCGGACATCGCGGCGGCCCGGAAGGCGTTCGGGACCATCCAGGTGATCGGCCGCCGGTTCGTGCCGATCCCAGGCTCGACCCAGACTGTCGAGTTCCGGGCAGAAAGCCCGCACGGCCCTTACAGCGGCCCCATGCTCGCGCTGACCGACGGCCGCTTCCCGGCCGGCCCCGGCCAGGCCGCCGTCACCGGCCCGCTAGCGCAGACCCTCCAGCTGCGGATCGGCTCCGCACTGTCCCTCGACGGCCACCAGACCGTGACCGGCATCGTGGAGAACCCCAGTGACCTCAACGATGAGTTCGCTCTCGTCTCGCCCTCGGGCGCGGGCCCGCCGCAGTCGGTGACGGTACTGCTGAACGCCGGCCCGGCCAGCTTCGAGGTCTTCCGCGCCGCATTTCACGGCCCGCTGGTGTGGCAGGCGCGAGGGGCCAGCACCCAGGGAGCCGTCGCAGGTGGCATGCTCGGCGCTGTCACGGTCCTGCTGCTGCTGGTCGGCCTCGTCGGCGCCGCAGGTTTCGCCGTCATCGCGGCGCGCCGCCAGCGCCAGCTCGGCATGCTCGCCGCCATCGGGGCGACGCGCAAGCAGCTTCGGATGGTCATGGTCACGGGCGGAGCGGTGGTGGGCGTCATCGCCGCCGTGGCCGGCACCGCAGCCGGCCTAGCCGTGTGGATCGCGGCCGCCCCGGGCCTGGACACCTTCGCCGCGCACCGGATCGACCGGTTCGCGATCCCATGGGAGCTGGTCGCACTCGGCATGCTGCTCGCCGTCGTGACGGCGACCGGCGCAGCGTGGTGGCCAGCGCGGGCGGCCGCCCGCCTGCCGGTCACGCTGGCACTGTCGGCCAGGCCACCGCGGCCCCGGCCCGCGCACCGCCCGGCCCTGCTGGCCGCCCTGATGATCCTGGCGGGCGTCGCCTGCCTGGGCCTGGGTAACCAGAACCGCCCCCCGCTAATCATCGCTGGCGCGGTGGCGATGACCCTGGGGATCTTGTTCATCAGCCCGCTGGCCATCCGGGCGCTCGCCGCGCCCGGCCGGCGGGCACCGGTCGCGGTGCGGCTGGCGCTGCGCGACCTGGCCCGTCACCAGGCCCGCTCCGGCGCAGCACTGGCCGCGATCAGCCTTGCCCTCGGGATCACCGCAGCGATCATCATCAGTTCCGCCGCCGACAAGACCGCCGCGAACGCGGGCAACCTGCCAGACACCCAGATCCTCGTCTGGACCGGCCAGTCAGACGGCCCGGATGGCCCCGTCATCCCCCTCCGGACACCCGCCCAGCTGCGCGTCCTGGCCGTCGCGGTACACCAGATCGCCGGACCACTTCCTCACTCCGAAGTGACCGCCCTCGACATGCCCGTCAACCCGGCCGACAAGCCGCAGCCCGGCGGGCAGGGCAGCCAGGCCGGACAGCCGGTAGCTAGCCTGGGCGCCAGGCAGAACCCAGCCGCCGGCGGCCGGGGAGGGACCTATAGCACGATCCCCCTCTATGTCGCCACGCCAGCAGTACTCCGGTACCTCGGGATCAGCCCGGCCACGATCACCCCGGCCGCCGATTTCCTCACCGTCCAGGCGGGGCAGCTCGTGGTCACCACACCCTCCACCTTTGCGAACGCCACCCACGTCCAGCGGATCCAGGCCCCGTCCTACGCCTCCCAGCCCACCTCGCTGATGACCCTGGGCGGCCTGCACCGGCGCGGCTGGACGCAGATACAGTCGGGCTGGCTTGTCCAGTCCGGCAAGCCTCTTACCGCCGCGCAGCTCGCAGCCGCACGCGACGTGGCCGCGAAAGCGGGCCTGATCATTGAGGCCAGGAACAACCAGGCCTCACTAGCGACGATCAGCGCCGCAGCGACGGCCGCCGGGGCACTGCTCGCCCTTGGCATCCTCGCGATGACCGTCGGGCTGATCCGCACCGAGGCCGCCGGTGACCTGCGCACCCTCACCGCCGCCGGAGCCACTAGCACCACCCGGCGCACGCTCACCGCCGTCACCGCCGGAGCGCTGGCCGTGCTCGGCGTGCTGCTCGGCTCTGCCACCGCCTACCTCGCGCTGGCCGCCGGGCACCTCAGCGACCTCGGCAATCTCAGCCGCGTGCCCGTCCTCTACCTCGCCATCACTATCCTCGGCGTACCCGTCGCGGCTACCCTCACCGGCTGGATCCTCGCCGGCCGCCAGCCACCATCCATCGCCCGCCAGATGCTCGAGTGACCGCAGACCGCCGGAGCAACGATCACAGCCCCCGGGCCTGGCGATCACTTACTGGCGCCGACTGGCCCGCAAGCGCCGCATCGGATGGCAGTTCCAGGAGAGTCAACTTCGGTTCTGCATCACCGTCGAGGACCCTGACCTCCAAGGCGAGGCCAAGCGCGCCGCGCGAGAGGCGATCGTCGAGGCCGGGCACGCCCGGCCGTGCCCCGCTGCTTCGTCGGCCGGCATTTTCCTGGCTCATACAGCCGGGCCAAGGGTCCAGATGGCTGACCCGGTCCGGCTCGCCATGAGGTCATGACCGGGTCGTGTAGCCGGTGGTGCGGCAGATCTCCGTGCGTGTGGTGCTCGTGGCTGGTAGTCGTTTCATGTCACGGGGATCGGGGAATGAGGTGTCGGCGACTCCGGCGGGGCGCCGTCCGGGCCGGTTGTGGCGCCTGATCAGGCTGGGTGCGGGCGAGCAGCAGGGCGATGTCGTCTCGGGCTCGGGGGGCGAGGCTGGCCAGCACGCTGTCGCCCAGGTCGTCCAGCGATCGCGCAGGGCCGGCGGCCAGGGCGCGGGCGAGCCGGGACATGCCGGCGCCGATGTCCTGGCCCGGCAGCTCGACCAGCCCGTCGGTGTACAGGGCCAGCACACTGCCTGCGGGCAGGTCGATGTCGGTGGCCGGGTAACGGCCTGCGCCCGCGCCGAGCATCACCCCGCCCGGCACGTCGAGGAATTCGGTCGCGCCGCCGGGGCGGCGCAGCGCGGGCGGCAGGTGCCCGGCGCTGGTGAGCCGGCACCGCCGCGACGCCGGGTCATACGCCGCGTACAGGCAGGTGGCGCCGGCCTCGTCGCCGTGGGCGGCGACCACATTGCTGAGCTGGGCCATGATCTCTTCCGCCGGGTGCCCGAGGCGGGCCAGGGCCGCGGTGGTGGTGCGCAGCTGGCCCATGATCGCCGCGGCGTGGATGCTGTGGCCGGTCACGTCGCCGACCACCAGCGCCACCTGGCCACGATCGAGCGCGATGACGTCGAACCAGTCGCCGCCGACCTGCACGGCGCGGCTGGCCGGCTGGTAGCGGTAGGCGATGTCGAGCCCGGGCACCGGGGGGATGTCGCGGGGCAGCAGGCTGCGCTGCAAGGTCACCGCCGCGTCGTGCTCGCGGGTGTACAGCCGGGCGTTGTCGATGTGCATCGCCGCGCGGGAGGCCAGGTCGCTGACCAGCCGCACATCGGCCTCATCGTAGGGCTCGGGGTGCTCGGCCCGGGAGAGCGCAGCGACCCCCAGGGTGACGCTCCGGGCGGTCAGCGGCACCACCATGGCCGTATGCACCCCCCTGGCGAGGAGGGCTTCCGCATTGCCAGGCGCGCACCAGACCTGACTCCTTACCTCGGCCCGATTCCGCGCCAGGACGGGCTTCCCCCGTGAGAGCGCCATGGCGACCGGACGTGTGACCGGCGCGGTGATTAGATCGCCTACCGTGTAAGCAATCTCGGCCCTGGTTGCGGCATCGCGCACCGCGACCCGGCGAAGCCGCAGGGGGACTGTGCCGGGGCGCGGGAGATCTTCGCCCCGCAGCATCTCGTCGCACAGGTCGATGGCGATGCGGTCGGCGAGTTCGGGCACGGCCAGGGCGGCCAGTTCCTCAGCTGTGCGGTGGATGTCGAGCGTGGTCCCGATCTGGCTGCCGGCCCGCTCGAGCAGGTCGAGCCGGGTATTGGCCTGCACCCGGTCGGTGACGTCAATGAGGAGGCCCACCGCCCCGAGCAGTTGGCCGTCGTCCGTCACCCGGTACGCCGACCAGGACAGGACCCGGCGCTCGCCGGCCAGGGTCTGCTCTATATGCACGTCGACCGCGGGAACGCCCCGGTTGATCACCTGCTCGGCGAGGGTGCGTTCGGCCAGCGCCGTGTCCATGCCAGCCTCACCCTCTGAGGGCCGGCGGCCGAGGATCGCCTCGTCCGGGAGGCCGACCAGCCGGCGGAACGCCGCGTTGGTGCGCCTGGCGCGCAGCTCGCGGTCGCCGAAGACCATGCCGATCGGTGACTGGTCGAACAGCGCGTCCAGTTCGCGGATGGAAAGGCCAGAATAAGGAAGCGATGGCATGGTGACGTTCCGTATAATATTAGTATTATCAGTGGTGTATCGTTCCGGTATGTGCATTGCCACACCCGTTGTCCGGAGACGTGCAATCATCGGTACGGAAAATCAGCAGTGACCAGGAAGTTTACCGATCCCGGCGTACTGCGATGATCAGTCCTGTCCGGCGGGGATGCGGTCGGCACCTCCCGGTTCATCATGGAGGAGGAGCTGCCGGCGCTCGTGGCGCACGGCGTGTGGCTGGTGGCGGTGCTGGTCGAGGACTGCCTATGGGACCAAGAGCCGCGTCTGACTGCGGTGCAGTGGGCGCACGACTCAGGCCGGGAACGGGCCGCTGGCGGCCGTCGGCTCGCGGGAGGTGAACGGGCGGATCGACGCGGCCACCGGATCGGCGGCTGCGCATGTAGTCGTGATACGAGCTATTGGCGAGGATGGCGGCGATAACCCGGCGCGACCAGGAATCGAGGCCTCGGAAGCCAGGCGCCAGCATGGACGTGTAGCCGGGGAGCTTGTCGCCTTTCGCCGGTCACCGCGATCACCTTCGGATGGTCGTCGGCCCAGGCGAGTGCGGCCAGGTTGAGCTCGATGGCGACCACGCCGCCGTGCCGTCATCGCCGGAGCCGCTCGACCACCGCACGACCGATTCCGCGGCTGTCACCGGTCACCACGTGCAAGCGGGCCACGTGTCTGGTAGGTCAGAAGCCGCGAACGCGGGTGAGGTGGATGCGGACCGGGACCGAGTACGTCTCCGCGAATTTCACGGCGTCACCGAACCGCGCGTCGATCTCCTCGATGTACTTCTCCAGCCACGCGGAGTTGTCAGGCACCGCCGGGTAGTCGTCCAGGGTCTCGGCGGTGCCGGTGAATACGACGATGTCGCCGCCGCCGCCATCGCTGTCGAAGTGGAGCGAGACCAGCGGCTGTCGCCGGATGTTCGCGAGCCGTTTGGCCTTCGCCTGGTTGTAGGTCAGCAGACTGTCGCCGCCGTCCCAGAGAAACCCGACCGGGTTCGGCTGCGGCACACCGTCACGCCCGACGGTCGTTAGCCAGATCGTCATCTCGTCGGTGAGCCGCCTGCGGACGCGTTCGCCGAAGGCGGTGGCCCGATCAGGGATCACTTCGCTCGTCACGGGCCGAGCGTGCCCAGACGCGACTCGATCGAAACCCATCTGACGATCATGTTCGCCGCCCTGGCCGTGTCCCGATGGATTGAACAGCGCACCGCCTGCGTCCGAGGCGACCAGCGACGGGTTAGCCACCAACGCGCACGCTGCTCCTTGCTCGCGCGCTGACCCGCCGGTCGGGGCGCGAGTTCGGGTTGGCCGGTCTGCGCCGCCGCTCCCGACCGGGTGATCTGCGCGCCAGTCAGAACCGTTGCTGGCGCTCGGCACTGGCCCTGGCTCGGCTGGCGCGGGGACGACGGGTGCCTCAGGTGCGCCGGCAGACCGAGACGTGGCCACCGCTGGCGGAGCAGAACGGCCGCCGGTGCCAGTCGCCGTGCCGTTCGGCGCGGCGGAGGCCGGCTGCGCGGCCATCAGGGTCCAGTTCGCTGGGCCACGAGTAGCGGATGGCCACCGGCCGCATGCTCCATCCGTGCGCGTCCAAGGTGACAATCTGCGTGGTGACCCGCTGGGCCGCGGCGTCGTGCCGGGACAGCCCGAAAGCGGCCGCGTCCTCGGTTACTTCAAGCGCCTCGACCCGCTGGCCGCGGTCGAACGGGCCAGGTCGGGCACGAAGCACTCGATCACGAACGCCCCGCCCGGGCCGAGCACCCGGGCCACGTTGTGGAAGCACTCGGCCTGCCGCCCGGCGCTGAGCAGCCCGAACAGGGTGTTGAACACCAGATACACCAGCGTGAACTGCCCGGTGACGGGAACCCCGGCCATGTCGCCGATGGTGACGAGGATCGATTCGCCGCCCGGCTTAGCTCGCAGCCTGGCCACCATCGCCGCTAAGGCGTCTACGCCCTGCACCGTGATCCCGCGCGCCCCCAGCGGCAGCGCGACCCGGCCGGTGCCAATCGCCAGCTCCAGCACGGGCCCGTCTCCAGCCAGCCCGGCCAGGAACTCCACCGCCGCGGCCGGGTCAAGGCTGCCGTGGCGCTCGTCGTAGACATCTGCCCAGCGCTCGCCGTAGAACGCCGGATCATCGAAGCCGCTCATGACGGCAACCCAACCAGGCGGCCGGCTGCCGCCGCCACGCAACTACAGGGGCCCGCTCAGCGGCCGCCAGCCCGCCCGTAACGATCAGTCACAGCAATGCCACCCCGCCGAGCTGCCGATCTGGCGCGTCGCGATGTCGTTGAGCGTGCATCGTTGGCGCAGATGGCGAGATCGGTGCTCGCGGTCAGTGCTCGCGGCGACTATTGGTGAGTTGGGGCTGGCTGTCCGTTTGACGGGCGAGGATGGCGGGCCGATGGGAACATCGGGCCCGTGGCGTCGGCAAGCATCACCGGCCGCACGTCGATTAACGTGCCTCGCGACTTCCCGAGCATTCAAGCCGCCGTGAACGGCGCAGCGCCCGGAGCGACCATCCACGTCGGCCCGGGCACCTGCACGGGCACTGGCCTCGATGGCGTCGTGCCGAACAGTTAATCGGAACGCCCTGCAACGCATAAAGCTACTGTCCAATAGGAATTCATATTCATCGATCCGGCGTACGCCAGGCGCGAGGTCTGGTCACGCTCAGTGACCTGGGCTGGTCCGAGGCCAGCGCGCCGGATCCGCCTCGTTCTGTACGACATTGATGGCTCGATGCCGGGCGAGCGGTGGCGCGCAGAGCGGGTCGTTCTGTGGCCGATGACGAGGGTGCGGCGCTCTGGGTAGGGGCGGCCTCGACGAGATCGGCTGCTCAGGACTTGCGCGACGGGTTGTCACGATCTCGGTGGCCGCAAATACTACCGATGACCGCACCCGTCGTGTCCAGGGCGTGTGCTCCTAGGCTGTGCCGTTCGAGGCGAGCAGCCGCCAGGTGCTTGTCGGCGGTGATCTGCTCGACGGCGGTCACGCCACCGTGCCATATGCGGCATCGGTGAAGGACTTCATCGCTGCCCGGCGGTGGGATTACCAATGCCCAATTCCCGTCTTGGACTCTGGCCCAAGCCGTCGAACTGCTCGGCGTGGCCAACCTTCGCAGTGCGCGGCGGTCCAACGGCGATTCTGGTGCACGGCAGCTCAATGAACTGCTGTCGCACACCACCGCGCCGACGATAATAGATCAGTTGGCGAAATCCCGACTCTTTCATACCCGCGGGATGGAACGCGCGTTCGACATGCGGCAAGGTCGGGCCATGACGTCTCCCTAGCCGATCCGGTCCCTGCCTGGGATGATCGTTTCGTGGTGGATAGGGCGCGCGGCTGCCGCGAAGCAAACGGCAGCTAGATGAATAGCGTCGCTGGCTGGCAACGATTATGCAGGTGGAGGCTCGATGATGAACCGAGCGGGGGCGTCCGGCCAGTCTGACTCCGGCCTTAACCTGGTCCAACTCGAGATTCTCCGCACCATCCGGAGGATCACGCGGAGCCGTGGGCGGCCGCCATCCATGAGCGAGGTCGCAACGGCGCTGGGACGTACGAGCGTAGGCGGGCTCTCCCATCAGTACTCGATCTTGGAAGCCAAGGGATACCTACGTCGCGACGCGGGATGCCCGCGCACGGTGCAGGTACGGCTGCCTGGAGAGCCAGACTTCTCGTCAGAAACTGGCGAAACCGAACAGACGCCGATGGACATGGGCTCGCAGGAAGTAGTGGATGTGCCGTGGCTTGCGCGGGCCGCGGCGGGCAACCCGATCCTGGCCCAGGAGTTGATCGAAGACGTCTTCACGCTTCCCCGGCAGGTGGTCGGCGCAGGGACGCTCTTCATCCTCAAGGTCGTCGGCGATTCAATGACCGGTGCTGGGATCGTCGATGGTGACTGGGTGGTGGTCCGCCAGCAGCCGGACGCCGTGAACGGTGACATCGTGGCCGCGACGATCAACGGAATCGAGCTTGAGGGCACGGTCAAGACCTATAAGGAGATGGACGGCGAGCGCTGGCTGATGCCGCAAAACCCGGCCCACACTCCGATCCCGGGCAATAAGGCAAGAATTGCCGGCAAGGTAGTTGCCGTCCTGCGCCGGGTCTGAACGAACGGCAAGCGACGAATCGCTGGGTCCCAGCGGTGATGGGAACCGGCCCGGCCCGCTTCCTTGGCGCCGAGCACGCCCTCACAATCGCTACCAGCGTTGGGGCGGCTGGGTCCACGCCTGCCGTTGGTCGCAGAGCGTGGTCGGCACTCTGGTGGCAGTCGTGCGAATATCCGCCTTGCATGTCCCGCTCGGCGGCGAGCGTTAGCCTGTGCCCGTCCAAGATCGGGTCCGATGTCCTGGTCAACCAGAACTGCCTGAACATCACCGGCCCGGATCTGCAGGGCCGCGGCCAGGCGGAAAACGAGACCGCGATCGCCGAGAACCCGCCGGACCCGCGCCAGGTGGTGACCGGGTTCAACGACTACCGGCGCGGGGACGGCAACTGCTACGGCGCCTTCACCGGGAATGGCGGGTCCAGCTGGACCGATACCACGATCTCGATGGGGTTCACCCGGGGGACCGCGTTTGGCGGGGTGGCCCGGCAGTACTGGCAGGCCGGCGGCGACCCGTCGGTGGCCTGGGACACCCGGGGCAATGCCTACTTCGCCTGCCAGGTATTCCAGCGCGGGCCGTCCGCCACCAGCAACCTTGTCCAGTCCAGCGCCGTCTACGTGTTCCGCTGCACCGGTGACGGCGGCGCGTCGTGGGACTTCCCCGGCCGCCCCGCGGTGCAGACGTTCACCACCGCCGCCAGCGGCCTGCCGTTCAACGACAAGCCGTACATGACGGTGGACAACCATGCGGGCAGCCCGTTCCGGGACCGGATCTACGTGACCTGGACCCTGTTCGGCGCCGACGGCACCGCCTATATCTACGAGGTGCACTCCGACGACTACGGGCAGAGCTTCAGCGCACCGGTCCTGGTGAGCGGCACCAGTCCCCTGTGCAGCAACACCTTCGGCCTGCCGGCCCCGCGCGGGACCTGCAACGAGAACCAGTTCCCCGACCCGTTCACCGGCCCCGGCGGCACGCTGTACGTGGCCTACCCCAGCTTCAGCAACTCCGTCAGCAGCAGCACCGATAATCACATCCAGGTGCTGCTGGTGCGCTCGACCGACGGCGGCCAGACCTTCAGCGCCCCGGTCCTGGCAGTAACTGCAACGGCCCACCCGTTGTGGATGGACACCAGGACCCCTGACGCGTTCGTCTGCCCGGGAACCGCCGTGCCGGGCGCGCCGCCCGCGCTCTGCCTGGCCACCGAGCCTAGCGGGCTGCTCGCCAACGACCAGACCATCTACACCGACGGGCTGCCTGCTCCCTGACCAGCCTGTATCCGCGAGCAGGCCGGGCCCGGATCCGGGCCCGGCCCGCCCGCCAAGCACACCCAGACCGAGCCGGCGAGTCTTCGGTGAGATAGGCAACTTCGAGGTAAAGGCCAACAGCTGAGCCGACGGCGAGCTGGGGATTCCGTGAACCGCGAGCCGGATCTCGACAAGATCGTTAGCGTCTGGCCCCGGAGCAGGACGGGAGCGACGGCAGGTCGCCAAGTGCGGTCAGATGCGGTCATCGTCTCCGCATCAACGCCCTCTGACCTGCGAGAACCCCGTGGACCAGGGGCTTCGTGGACTTGAGCACTCAGTTCACACCGAAGCGCTCCAAAGCTAAGCGCTCGGGGATTACCGCGTCAGCGAGGTGCCGGGCGCTCGCGCGAACAATTCGTGAGCGATCCACAGCGCATTGGCGTCGACCGAGCTCCGCCGCGCACTTGTCACGCGTTTCATTCGCCGTGACTGCCGGACGCCACCTCTCGGCGAACTGCGGTTGCCGGCAGGCCCCGCCAATGAGCGTCTGCGCCATGCTCACCCTGACGCCGGGATGCTCATGGTGGCGGCTCCGTCCGGCACTGATGGCACCCCGCCGCCGTCACAGACGGTGGCGGCGGGGCCGACATGCGGCGCGCAAGTACCCGCCGATCTGTACGCCCGGCTAGCGCTGGACGCCAAGTCCGCATGCCGAACCGATCTGGCGCATCTGCACGCCTGGACGGGCTTGCCAACGCTCGCTAGTAACTCCTCGAAGCGCGTCGGTGCTGGATGTGGAGACGTCTTCCTGATGCGGTTGTCGGGCTTGGTATCCCGGCGCATCGGGGAGGACGTCCGTGAGTGACCGTACCGGTTTGTCCCGGGGTGATCGCAACCGCAACGCGCTGCTGGCCCGGCTCAGGGTGCTGGTGCTGCGGGGAACGCGATCGTCGGCATTGACCTGGCCAGCTATAAGCAGGCCGCGGTGATGACCGACCATTCGCCCGGTCAACACGGATTCCGCCGGTTCGGTGGTGCGATCCGTGCCCGGCACGGATGTCGGCCGCGATCGCCCGCGGCACGCTCAAGCTGCGGAGCCGCAGGGGGTTCGCAAGATCCGGAGGACGGAGACACGACATGACCACAATCGACAAGGGTCCGATCGACGAGGCGAGGCTCGAGGCGTTCGTCGGGCAGGTGGTCCTCGACATGGGCGCGGCCATCTCCGGGCTGCTGCTGCACGTCGGCGACAGGCTCGGGCTCTACAAGGCGATGGCGGGCGCCGGTCCGGTCACCTCGTCAGCACTGGCGGCACTTACTGGCACCGCGGAGCGGTATGTCCGTGAGTGGCTCGGCAATCAGGCGGCCGGCGGCTATGTGGTGTACCACCCGTCAGACGGCACGTTCGAGTTGCCGGCGGAGCAGGCCATGGTGGTCGCCAACGAAGACAGCCCGGTCTTCCTCGGCGGTGCCTTTGAGGGCATCGCTTCTTGCTACGCCGACCACGACCTGCTCGTTAATGCGTTCCGTACCGGCGAGGGGGTCGGCTGGCAGGAGCACGACGGCCGCCTGTTCTCGGGCACTCTCCGGCTGTTCCGCCCCGGCTACGCTGCCCATCTGGTGGATGAGTGGCTTCCCGCCCTCGATGGCGTGGTCGATAAGCTGCGGGCAGGCGCCAGTGTCGCCGACATCGGCTGCGGGCTCGGCGCGTCCACGATCATCATGGCCCAGGCGTTCGAGCGGTCCACGTTCGTGGGCGTCGACATCCACGACCCGTCCATCACTGCCGCGCGCGAGGCTGCGGCGAAGGCGGGCGTCGGCAAGCGGGCGAGGTTCGACGTCGCAACCGCCGCTGAGCTGCCAGGCACCGGCTACGATCTAGCCTGCCTGTTCGACTGCCTGCACGACATGGGTGACCCGGCCGGGGCTGCCCGCAGCATCCGGCAGGCTCTGGCGCCGGATGGCACGCTGATGCTGGTCGAGCCGATGGCGGGCGACGGGCTGGAAGACAACCTGAACCCGGTCGGCCGGGCCTTTTACGGCTTTTCCACGGCGGTCTGCACGCCGGCCTCGCTGGCGCAGGAGGTAGGCCTGGGCCTTGGCGCTCAGGCTGGTGAACGTCAGCTTGGCAGCGTGCTCCGCGAGGCCGGGTTCAGTCAGGTGCGCCGCGCGGCCGAAACCCCGTTCAACCTCATCCTGGAGGCCAGGCCATAGCAGTCGCGCCCATCGCGGCCAGCGCGGACTCACCCCGCGCCCGGTCCGCCCCGCCGATCAGCACCAGCGTCCGCGCCCACTGGTAACGGCAGCCGGCGGCCTCCAGCGCGGCGGCCGCCGGGACCAGCCCCTCACCGCCGCCAGCGAGGGCCGCCGCCCGGGCCACGATGGCGGTGGCGATCGGGTTGTCCCTGGTCGTCTCGTGCGCGCGGTCGATGCGGTCGGCGGCATCGTAATGTCCGGCGATCACGGCCGCCTCGGCCCATAGCGCGGCGTACCAGGGCCGCCATAGCCCGCTGGCCCAGGTCCGGAACTGCTCGGGCGGCGTGTCCAGCAACCGGACAGCGAGTTCGATCTGGCCGCGGTGCAGCAGGAGCATGGCATCGAAGAACTCGCCGAAATGATCCTGCGGCACCGGGTGTCCTGGCGTTGCGAGGGCAGCCACGACCCTCAGCCAGGTATCCCGGGCATCGTCATTCCCGCACAGCCCGTGGACGGTCGCCGCCGCGTAGGCGGCCCGGGTGAGGTTGCCGATGCGCGGCTGTCCCGCCCGATCCCATCCCTCGCGGAACCGCTCGGCCAGCGCGAGGGTCTCATCCCAGTCTCCAGCCAGCGCTGCCACGAGGATCAGCCGTGCGGTGGTCAGGTGGGCCTCCTCGCGTTGGAACGGCAGGTCCCGGTAGCGCCCGGCCAGGAGCCTCGCGGCGCGAAGGTCGCCGGAGGCGACAGCGCAGTCGGTGGCCATGGCGTAGGCATCGGGGGACTCGAGCCCTGCCGCAGCTGTCATCGGCAGCGGGGCCAGCAGTTCGATCCGCCGCATGGTGCTGGCGGCCGCGGCGCGGACCTCGCCGGCGGCCAGCTGCAGGGCGGTGAGATTGTCAAGCGCGGCGCTCTCGGTCAGCGGATCGCCCGCCCGGCGGGCGAGCGCCAGCGCACGCTCGACCAGCTCGGCCGCGACGGGGTCTACCTCGTCGTACTTGAACGCCTCGGCCGTGATCGTCCGGGCCTCTGCGGCCAGGTCACCAGCCGCGAGCTCTGATGCTTCGGCGAGCAGGGCGTCCACCTCACTGGTGGCGGGCAGGGTGCTCATCATCCCAGGCGCGCGATGGACAAGCTCGGCCGCGCGGGCCAGATCCATGGCCGCGGCGGCCCGGTCGCCCGCGGCGACGGCGGCATCAGCAGCCGCTCGGTGCAATCTCAGCGCATCGTTGCCGAAGGCTCGGCACTCGGCGGCACCCGCGGCGAGGTGCAGCGCCGCCGCTGCGGACCTGGCGTCGGCGGCCAGGTCGGCGGCTTGCTCATACCGCCGCTGCGACTCGCCGGGCGTGCCGCGGGCAAAGCCCAGGCCGGCCAGCATGATCGCCAGCCGGTGCGCTTCGGCGCGGAACTGGGCTTCGCCGGCTGCCCAGCCCAGCGCGCTTCGCAGCTCGTCGGCGATCCGGTCGAACGCTGCCCGCCAGGCACCGGCGTCGTCTGCACCAGGCCGGGACTCGAGGCCGGCGCCAGCGTCCAGGCACCAGCGCAAGTGACGAGACAGCGCCTCAACCGACTCGCCCGCATCGGCCAGCCGGCTAGCGCCGTACTGCCGGATGGTCTCCAGGACGCGGTAACGAGTTCCGGCCGGGTCAGCGACGGCCACTAGCAGGCTCTGGTCAGCAAGCCCGGCCAGGATGCCCGGGACGGCGCCACCCGGCACTGGCGGCCAGCCGACTAGCACCTCCGCGGCCGCTGCGGCGGGGAACGAGCCCGCGAACACTGACACCCGGCGCAAGACCGCCTGGCCGGCTCCGTCCAGCAGCATGTAGCTCCAGTCCAGCGCCGACCGCAGCGAGCGGTGACGGTCGTCGACCCGCGCGCCCCCGGTCAGCAGCCGCAACCGGTCCGCAAGCCCGGCCTCGATCCCGTCAATGCCGAGCGAAGCGACGCGGGCGGCGGTCAGCTCGATCGCTAGCGCCATGCCGTCGAGCCCGCGGCAGATAACGGCCAGACGCTGGGTGTCCCCGTCAGTCAGTGGGCACCCGGCAGCTGCCGCGCGCACCCGGAACAGCTCCACCGCATCCCCGCCAGCGTCTGCGTCAACCGACAACCCGGGCACCAGGAAAACCCACTCGAACGGCACCAGCAACCTTGCCCGGCTGGTGGTCAGCACCGACAGCCGCGAGCAGCCCCCCAGCAGCCTCTCGACCAGGACCACCACTCCGTCCAGCAGATGTTCGCAGTTGTCCAGCACCAGCAGCGACTCCCTTGACGCCAGCCAGCCGATGACCGTGTCCTCCGCCGACCGGCTCCGGTTCTCGCCGAGGCCCAGCGCGGCCGCGATCGCCGGCCCGATCATCGAAGAGTCGGTGACCGGCACCAGGTCGACGCACCAGGCGCCGTCAGCGAACCGCTCGGCCAGGTCCGCCGCGACTTTGCGCGCCAGCCGCGTCTTGCCGACGCCGCCCGGTCCGACCGCCGTGACCAGACGGTGCGCGCAGAGCGCATCGATCAGCGCGGCTCGTTCCTCCACCCGCCCGACGAAGGACGTCAACGGCGCGAGCAGGCGGGCATCACCCGCAGTCGCAGCGGCCGAGCCAGAACCCGTCTCCACCGCCGGGCGATTGCGCCGCGAAGCCGCGACCGCCGCAAGGGCCCGGCGATCATCCACCTGGAGCTTTCGGAGCAGCGACGAGACATGGCTCTCCACCGTGCGGACCGAGATAAACAGCCGGGCAGCGATCTCCGCATTCGTCAGATGCTCCTCAATCGCGGCCAGCACCTCAGCCTCGCGCGACGACACGCCCCCCTCGGCCTGCACCCATCTGTCGCTCACACTCAGATTGTGCACGGTCATCGCAGCCGGTGCAGTCACGGACGAGAGCACTACGAGACCTGGCTCCCTCTTGAGTGCCCGACTTCGTCCAGGGTCTGGTACGCCTCGCTGTGCGGACACACCGAAGGGCGGCGGCGACACATAACTGGCCGTCACGGCTGCGAACCCTTCTTGGGTGTCCGAGCCCATCCGGCCTTAAGATCGGCTCCCAGAATCGGACCCCGCCGCTCCCAGAAACGGACAATACGGACCTGCGCAAGCCAACATGATCGCAAGTCAGAGCGCTGACATGCGATTATTTGGTCGGGGTGGCCGGATTTGAACCGGCGGCCTCTTCGTCCCGAACTGAGCGCGCGAGCCAACGAAGCCGCTGCTAGCCGACCTCTTCCCTGGTCACAGACATTGCTTGCCTCCGAGTCACCGCGTATGACCGCACCTGGCGGCGCCTCGCTGCTCCCATTCTGCTCCCAACCGCAGTGCTGGGCTGGGCAGTGGGCGATCCGGTCGCCCAGTCGGGCATGGGCGATCTGTGTGGCTCGCACGGATCAGCCGGAGTCGGACATCCTCCTCCCCGTACACCCGGGCCCTGCCTGCCCTGCCCACCTGTACATGCCGCGCATTGCCTAGCCTCACTTGATGCTGGATGGATCGGCTTCAGTTGATCGTTTACACGCCTAAACGTTTTGCCGGCCGGTGACCGGTCGGGAGACACTCGGCGGATGGCTGCTTCGATGGATCAAAGTCTTACTCCCGCGCCGCTCCGGTGCGGGATCGTTCTGCACGTTCAGGAGGATGCATGTCAGGTTCTCCGCGCGGGACAGCTTTCCTCTGTTCGGTACGCGAAGCCCTTCCCTTCGCCGCGGACCGAGAGGGTGTCACCGGGTCACCTCGTAGCGGTCGCGGCCGCGGCGGACGGCGCTGAGGCGGTGGTCTGGCGGTGGTACGACGCCGTCGTGCTCGGCGAGGAGACGGGCCTTGTCCGGCTATGGGAGCCCGCACATGGCGAAGTTGTTGCGCATCCCCGCCACGCCGAGCTGCATCGACAGCCCGGAACTCGAGCCTATTTGTCCGCCGGACTGCCCGGCGCCGATTGGTGGGTCGCCGGCACCGCCGTGGCGACGGCGGAGGACGCCGACGTCGAGCTGGACGAGGTCGAGCGTTTCTGCACCGAGCATGGCCTGTGGCCGGGCTTGGCCTGAGCGTCGGCCGGAGCAGGACGTCTGGGCTACGCCACGGGCACTATCTTGGCAGGCTAGGTCTCGCGGGCCAGGCGCTTGGTGCTGGCTGTGTCGCCCTGGGCGCTGGCTAGCTTCAGCAATTCGGCTCGCAGGCGCTCGCCCGTCGGCGGGCTGAGCCTAGCCTGTCCTGGCCGCGGGAGAGGGTCAGCAGCTGGCGCAGCAGCCGGGTCCGGACCTCGAGCGGGGCCCGCGCAAACATTTCGACCAGTGTCGGGATGTCCGGGGCGGCCGAGGCGTAGTCCAGGAGCTCGGCCCAGGCGTCAGCGTTGGCGGGATTCCAGCGCAGCGCGTCAATGAAGGTTTCGAGCGTTTTGTTCGGTGGTCTGGCTGGTGGCGGCTGGCGCGGGCGGCACCGAGCCACGCGTCGGAGGTCAGCGGATCCCGGGCCTGTTCAAGCCGCTCGGCTGCGGCGCGGAAGAGAGACTCCACTCAGGGCAGCGCGTCAGGGCCGCGTTCATAGTCGGCGTCGGTGTCCGCCCAGGCCCGTTGTGCTGCTGCTAACGCTGCCCTGGCCTGCGGGCCCGGCACCCCGCATGGTCGGCGCCGGTTCGTCGAGCTTCTTGAGGAGCCGCCGCAACGTGGCGTCGAATTCGGGGACGACTTCGAATGCGCTGGCGGGCACGCCGAGCGGGCCAGGGTCGAGCAGGAGGACGACTTGCGGGCCGACGTCATGGAACCTGATCTGCGCCGGGCAGGAGACGCGGCGGCCCCCGTGCGCGGCGGCGAACGTCTGGAGTGCGTGCTGGACCCGGGCGGCGACGGCCGCCGGCAGGTGGCCCACAAGCTCGGTTTCTGCTGCGCGTTGGCGCTGAAGGTCATCGGGTGAGCGAGGTCTTCGGGCGTACCACGCAGAACTCGTTTCCCTCCGGATCGGCCAGGACCGTCCACGACTCAGCGCCGGTCTGCCCGATGTCGACCCGGCGAGCGCCCAGCGCCAGCAGGCGCTCAATCTCCGCGTCGCGGTCCTCCGCGCCGGTAGTCAGGTCGAGGTGGACCCGGTTCTTGACCCGCTTCGCATCGGTCACGGGCATGAAGCACAGGCCGACCGGCGCATTCTCATCCGGGCCGATGACGATCTCGCGCTCCCGCTCCGACAGGACCCTCCAGCCGAGAACCTGCGTCCAGAACCGCGCCAGCCCTGGTAGATCATGAGCGTCGATAACTACGTGATGGAGTCTCACCGGCATGCCCCGAGTATGCACAGGTGAGTCGGACTGGCGACATCCGATCATGCCGCCGCGGGTGCGGTCGCGGCGAGGCAGGCTACGCATCCAGGGGCCTGGGCAGTAGTGCCCGGCGGCAGCCTCGTACCCGCCAGGCTGCCAGTACCGATGCGGCCAGCACGCTCGGCGTCGCGTCTGTGGTGTCGACGGTGAAGTCGTAAGGGCCGAAGGTATGGATCAGGTCGGCCTCCACATGCGAGCGGCCCTCGCCGGTGCGGCGATCTGCCCGGCTGCGCTCCCGGCGGTCGATCTCCTCCAGGTCGCAGTGCACCTCGACGAGGAAGACGTCCAGGCCCGCCAGCAGCCTGGCCAGATCCTCACGCCAGCTGCGGTACTCGATGACGTGCTCGACGATCAGGTCGTTGCCCGCCGAAGAACCGGGGGCGGACCTGCTGCTGCCATGCGAACGGGCCGTGCTCATCGCGCCGGGCGGGCAGCATGCCGCTGGCCACCAGATGGTCCGATGACACGTGCAGGAACGGCCCGGGCAGTGTCTCCTGCATCGCCTTGGCCAGAGCTGACTTGCCGGAACTGGAAGCGCCGTTGAGGAAGATGATGCGGCCGGGATCACGGTCACCTGGGGCAGGTTCCATACCGTGCAGGATGACAAGACACCGCGCGGTTGGCGAGCCAGATCTCCGCCTTGGCAACGACCGCTAGTGCCGCATACAGCGCGCTCGGTTAGGCATGGCGCAGCCGACGGCATCCCGGGCCGACGACCGACGGCGACCTTGAGCAGACCGGTCGCACTGGGCCGACCCGAAGCTCGGCCTCGGGCTCTTCGCTCGACGGCATCACCCTGAGTAACAGTGGAAGGCCAAGAAGGCCGCTCACCGACCCGCCTAACTGCCCGCTAGCAGTGTGCCGAGGGCGCGCCCTTGATGAGCGCAGAACTGGACGTTCTGAGCGTGGTGGACGGTCCTTCCGGCGCGGCTGCGGGCCGCGCAGAGTCGGCAGGGAGGATGGTCGTAGTCGTTCTGAAGGGGGCATCAGGATGGGCAGGCCCTCGGGTGTCGGCAGTCGGCGAGCGGCGAGGTGGTGCGGCGCCTCGAATTGCTGATCATGGAGTGGCGGTACCGGCGGGTCCTGCGAAGGGGACCCACGCTTGCTGCCGGAGGGTGGAAAGGTCGCTGGCCATGGCGCCGGCTGTCGAAATGGTCCACAGGGTCTGGTCGATGATCAGGGAACGCTCGATCGGCGAATATCCGGTGTACCCGGTCGGGTTCGCGGCGTCCGGCTGGGTGATAAATCCGGCTTCGCTGATGCCCGAGGCGTCGATGCGCAGCACCAGCGCGCCCGGCTGCTGCCCGTCCGGGGACTGGGCGACCCCGCCGGGGGTCACCGGCGCTCCCGCGACCGGGCCGGTCACCTGGAGCGGGACGACCATCAGGTGCGAGCTGGGCCAGTAGAGGAAGGCATGCGGATCGAACTCGGCACTCGATATCGCTCCGGCCAGCGCGAACGTGGCCAAGCGCATCGGCGCGGCCAGATCGGAGACGTCGAACAGCGAGACTTGGGTACCGCCGACATGCCCCATCGCGTCCGCCTGACGGCCAATCCCTATCAGCCGCGTGTCAGACGCCGGGTGGAGATAGGCCGAATAGCCGGTCAGGGCGACCGATCCGCGCACGCGCGGCTGCGCCGGGTCACTGAGGTCCACGGTGTAGAGGGGGTCGGTCTGCCGGAAGGTGACCACATAGCCGACAGGACCCATGAAGCGGACGGAGTAGATCCGCTCGGTGCGCCCGAGCCCGGCGACATGGCCGGCCAGCCGCATGACCGGGCCCCGGGTCGACAGCACGTACACGGCGGAGGAGCTGGTCTGCGCGTCCGCCGGCCGTCCGTCGGCGAGCGCCCAGGAGGTGCCGGTCGTGGTCGCGATCCGCAGGTAACCCTGCCACTCCGACAGCGCGTACTGATCGATCAGGTAGCCGGGCACGCTGCCGCCAGCAGCGAACCTCGGCGGTCCGGGGCTGGTGATATCGAACCGGTAGACATCGGTCTGCTGCCCGACAGCGGAGCTACCGGACGCGCTAACAGCACCTCCGGCGGACATGCCGGCACCCGCGTCCGCCCTCGCCGCCTCGGCCAGCCACCGTTCGTCGCCGGCCAGGTAGAGGCTGGAGTCTGTGCCGTAGACAGTATTTCCGTCCGCCACGATGCTGACGCCGTCGCCGGAGCCGAGCGCACCGGAGCTGAGGTCGAACGTCAGCACCGTGAGCAGGTTCGCCCCGGAGTAGGCCGCGGGCCGGCTGACGGCAGAGCACGCGATGGAGCCCGTGCTGGTTGCGCCGCCGGATGTCTCCTCATACTGAGGCAGCCAGGCATCCAGGCCCGCCTGGCCGATGACAGCCCGGTCGGCCGCGATCCGCTGCGCGTCAGACGTGCCGTCGGGCAGGGCGGGGAAGTTCAGGCGCGGCAGTGAGCTGATCACGACCCGGGCGGTCGATCCGACCTGCCGCGCGTCGATGAGGCCGCCCTCGATGGTGTAGGACGACAGCACCGAAGGACGCCCGGCAAGATCCACCAGGAGCAGCCGCGAGCCGCCGGCGGGCTGCCAGGAACCGCCGGACCATGTGGCGCCGCCTGCCCCCGGCCCTCCGCCGGTGAGCAGCAGGGCATGGTCGCCGCTCAGCAGCAAGTTCACCGGCTGATACGCCAGGCCCTCGCCAGTGGCGCTGAGGTCCAGGCGACCGGTCACCGTCCGCGACGCCGCGTCGATGACCTGGAGAACACCGTTGGCGACGGTGACGATCCGGCGGCCATCGGTCTTGACCAGGTCCGGCTCGTCCACTCCGGCCACGTAGTCGTTCGTGCCGGAATATGCCGGTGCCGCGGCTGGCGCGGCCCCGGCTGGCGCGGCCGCGGCTGGCGCGGCGGCATCGCCCGCCCCGGCTGCGGCTTGTGGTGCTCGGGTGGCCACTGCCGGGTACGCTGCGCCGTCCGCCGAGGAGGCGAGTCCCGGAAGGCCGTAAGGGCCGACACTGGCTTCGGCCGCCTCGCGCAATGCGACGAGCTCCTCGCCGCAGCCATGAAAAGACGTCAGCCGCACCGGACCGGACTGCACCGCAACGTCCTGATGCACAGCCGGCTGCACCGCGCCACCCGTGCACCCGGATAGCACCAGCAGGCAGCCCGCCACCATCGCGGCGTCCTTACAGCCAGGGTGTCGTGTCATGCCGCTTCGACGGCCACGCCCTCCCCGGGGTTCCCCAGGGCCGGGCACAATCTCGCAGCAACCTCGCCAGTCCCCTTGCGTCTCGCCCTCATACGACCAAGCACGACGCATCCCCGCAAGGAGCAAGCCGGCACGTCACGCACCCCGGGCTACCAGGCATCCACCACTCACAGACCTCACCAGCCACAAGAACCACAGCAGTCTCGATAACTAAGCGTAACCATCCAGTGACGACGCCACGCGAAAGAACCGCCGATTTGCGTGTTGCGCCGTGGCGGTCGCGTGGGCTGGCTGACTGTGCGGGAATGGGTGATCTGCGTGCTCATGCGGATCTTGGAACCCCACACGGTTACGGCCGGTGCTCGGGGTTCCCCTGAAACCGTGGACACTCTGGTTGGGCCGATCTTGACCCATTTGTGTCCAACCCCTGCTGACAGGCTACGCAAATCGGCGTCGCCGCTTTTAATCACTGCGACTCCGCGGCGATCCTCCGCTGGACTAGAAGACTACCTGTCACGCCTCGTGACCAATACTGGTTGACAGTTCGCGACCAATATCTGCCGATCTGATCGGCATCGATCGAGCAGACGATCTTGCTGCTGTGCGTCCGATCCCGATGATCTGAGCACCAGAGCTGTGCTCGGCCTCACAGTGCCGTCTCCTGCGCCGGCGGCTCATCCATGTTCGCGTCCTGGGCCTGGAAAACCTGGTGACCCGGCTGGGCAGGCTTTCTAGCATCGGGATGGTGATCTACCAGCACCCGCTGGCGTACCTGCTGGGCGTGGAGGGAGTGGCGCTGCTGCACGCCTTCGCCGGCTGGCATGACCGCGACTTCACCGACGCCCGGCTGGCCGAGATCCAGGTCCTGCTGGATTCGGCCGGCCAGCTCGGCGGCGGTGCCTGGACCCGTCCGGTCAGCGCCGAGGACGGGTACCGGGCCTGGGCGGACAGCTACGACCAGCCGGGGAACGGGCTGATCGAGTTGGAACAGCCCCTGGTCCGGGAGATCCTCGCCGGCCTGCCCCGCGGCACCGCGCTGGACGCCGCGTGCGGCACCGGTCGGCACGCCGAGTACCTGGCGTCCCTGGGCCATGCGGTGATCGGCGTGGACGCCTGTGCCGAGATGCTCGGGGTAGCCAGGGCGAAGGTCCCCGGCGGCGACTTCCGCCAGGGCGACCTGCGCGAGCTGCCGGTGCCCGCCCGGCGCGCCGACGTCGTTGTCTGCGCCCTCGCGCTGACCCACGTTCCCGACCTGGCCCCGGTGTTCGCCGAGTTCGCCCGGGTGCTGCGGCCCGGCGGCCACCTGGTGATCTCTGACTCCCGCAGCGACTGGCCGGTGGTCAAGCCCCTACCCGGTGGCGGGTTCGGCTATCTCCCGCACCGCAACCACCGCGCCAGTGAGTACCTGGCTGCCGCCCTGCCCCTGGGCTTCCAAGTCCGCGGCTGCCAGGAACCCTGCCTGTCCGGCCCGGCGATCGACCCGGACATCCCGCCACCCGCCGCCCCGCCCGATCATCCGTCCGACGTCTGGTCGCTGTGGCCATGGTGCCCGGCCGCTGTCAACGCCGCCTACCACGAGACACCCGTCCTGATCATCTGGCACCTTCAGCTCGCCGACAGCTAATCCCTGCGCCCTGTGACCAGCCGCCATCCCAGTTGACGCGCCGTATCGATCTGTGCCGAGGTCCGATCGTTCGCAGCATCTCATCGGCAACCAGAGACCCAGACGATCGGACGATCTGCGCTCGGTTCGCGCTCTGGTCATGGACTGTCTGATCTTCGTCGTAACCGGTCGTGGCGGCGGTTGGGTGGCTGCTGACTGGACGATACGGCTTCGAAGGTGGTCGCAAAGGCGTTCATGGTCGGCTTCCGGCGCATCCCCCACCCGGCCTTCCCTCGCCTGGCTCGAGCGAGCGGGTGACCAGGTAGAGGGATTTGAGAAGAGCGGCCTGCTCGGTCGCCGATTGGCCCCAGGCCCGGACCGTCGGCATCGGGCGTACCAGGCCGTGCCCAGCGTCCGCGTCGAAACGACTTCCGCCTGTAGAGCCGATCGGCTGACCGCGGTGTAGTTCCCTCCACCGAGTAGCCCTGGCCGATCCCGCGTGGTCGCCGTGGTCTGCTGGCCCATCTCCGGGACGGCGCCCGGGTAACCCCGGCCCCTCCCATGCTGCGTGCGTTAGGGGCCGAGGTCGTGCTGTGCGCGGGTGAGCTGGCGGCGTGAGGTGACGCCGAGCTTCCGGAACACCTTCCGGAGGTGGTAGTCGACGGTGTTGGAGCTGAGGTAGAGCTGGGCGGCGATCTCCGCGTTAGTTGCGCCTGCGGCGGCGAGCCGGGCCACGTGGGCTTCCTGCGGCGTCAGGTCACCGGCGTGGCGGGCGGCCGCCGGGGTCGGCCGGGTCTCGCCGGCGGCGGCCAGCTCGGCGCGGGCGCGTTCGGCGAAGGCGTCTGCGCCGATGTCGTTCAGCAGCTGGTATGCCTGCAGCAGGGTGACGCGAGCGTCCCGCGGTCGCCGGGCGCGCCGGAGCCATTCGCCGTACAGGAGGCGGCTGCGGGCGAGGTGGGCGGGTCCGGGTGAGCGGCCGTGCTGGTCGATGGCCTCGCGGTACAGGTCGTCGGCATCCGGGCTGTCGCCTGCGGCGAGGGCACGGACCCGGGCCAGGAACCCGAGCATGACCGGGCTGGGGCTGGCGGCGGCCAGCCTGCCAAGCTGGCGGGCGATGCTACCGGTGGTGTCGTGGTGGCCGGAACGCTGCGCCGCCTCGGCGAGATCGGGCAGCGCGAACTTGAGCTGCGAGGTGTCAGCGATGCCGGAGGGGAAGCTGGCGTAGGCGGCGTCATAACGGCCCTGCCCGAGTTCCAGGACACATCGCGCGTACCTTGCGAACGGCAGCTGGTATCCCTGTCCCTGGCGGGCAGCCTCGGCGGCGACCTGGTCGAACAGGGCATAAGCCTCCTGGAGCCGCGCGCGCCAGGCCGCCAGGAGCAGTGACCCGATCCTCCAGGGCTGGTCCCGGGCCTCGGCAAGAACTGTCATCTCCGTGAAGCACCGCCGTGCTTGCACCAGATCCCCGGCGAGCAGGTCCCAGACTCCCGTGTGGCAGAGGGCCAGCGCCAAGGTGAGCGTGGTCCCGTGCTGCCTGGCCGCGGATTCCATGCGGCTGCTCAGCTCGTGCAGCCGGGCCTCGTCGCCGAGGATGGTGGCGTCTTCGCAGGCCAGGTCGAGCCAATGGAGCAGCTGCGGGGAATCCCGGCTGCCCTGCCGGACCGCGTCGATCGCGCGGTACAGGGCCGGCCGGGCGGCGTCCAGGCCCCGCAATTGCAGCTGGGTGTCGGCGTCGAGCAGCAGGTCACCGGCGGTGGCGGTCATCCCGGGGGTCAGCGGCAGCGCCTGGGCGGCCCGGGCCACGTCAGCCCGGGTGGCTCCGTCCGGTGCGAACTGGCCGTTGATCTGTGCTTCCACCGCGGCCTCGATCAGGGTGTCGCGGGCCAGCCGGACGTCCACCGCGCCCAGCAGCGCCGCAGCGGCGAGCAGGTCACGGGTCGCCTCCGCCGGCTGGCGTTGCGCGTGATGAATGCGGCCCGCGGCCCGCCGGGCCAGGCCCGCGTGGTGCGGGTCTTCGTGGTAGCTGGCTGCCGCGTCGAGCTCGGCTTGCGCGCGACCGAGGGCACCCGCGCCGCAGCTCGCCTCGGCGGCGGCGAGCATCCGGCGGGCCCTGGCAGCCTGGCCCGTGGTCAGCGTGGCCGAGCGGTGGAACAGCGCGGCCGCCTCGCTCCAGCCGCCTCGGCGGCAGGCACGTTCCCCGGCGCGCTCGAGCTCGGCCGCGACCTTCTCGTCCGGGCCGGTGACGGCCTGGGCCAGGTGCCATGCCCGCTGGTCTGGCTGGTCCGGGCCGGCGGCCGCGGCGAGGCAGGCGTGGACCTGCTGGCGCTGGGCGAAGGGCGCCCCGTAGTACACCGCCGAGCGGATCAGCGGATGGCGGAAGCGGACCGTATGCCGAATGGTGATGAGCTGCCGGGACTCAGCGGCGGCGGCCGCCTCCAGGGTGAAGCCCAGTTCCGCGCCGGCCCGGGCGAGCAGGCCCGGATCCCCGGTGGGGTCAGCGGCTGCGGCGAGCAGCAGGAACTGGGTGGCGGCCGGCAGTTCCCCGATCTCCCGCAGGTAACGCTGCTCCAGCCGGCGGCCCAGCGGTACCGGGCCGGGCAGGAACGAGTCGCCGTCCAGCCCGCCGGCGAGTTCCCGCCCGATCTCGATGAGCGCCAGCGGGTTGCCGCCCGTCTCAGCGATGATCTGGTCCGCCGCCGGGCGGCCCAGCCGCGCCCCAGCCGCGGCCGCGAGCAGGACGTAAGCGTCCTCCGCTGCCAGCCCGGCCAGGCGCAGCTCAGGCAGCCCGGCCAGCCGGCCCGTTGCCGGCGCCGGCTCCGCGACGGCAAAGAGGATGGCGACGGAGTCGACGTCCAGGCGCCGCGCCACGAACGCCAGCACATCGGCCGACTCCTGGTCCAGGCAGTGCGCGTCATCGACCAGGCACAGCAAAGGCTTGCTGGTGGCCTGCCCGGCCAGCAGCCCCAGCGCGGCCAGGCCGACAAGGAAACGATCGGGCGCCTGGCCTTCGGCCATGCCGAAGGCCAGGCGGAGCGCGGCCCCCTGCGGCGCTGGCAGGATGTCGAGCCTGGCCAGGAAGGGCCGTAGCAACTGGTGCACGGCCGCGAAGCTGAGCTCCATCTCGCTCTCGACGCAGTCGATCCGGATGACCTGCAGGTCCGCCGCGGCCGCCTGCGCGTATTCCAGCAGCGCCGTCTTGCCCACGCCCGCCTCGCCCCGGACCGCTAGGACGGCGCTGCGCCCCTGGCGGGCAGCGGCCACGATCTGATCCAGGCGGCGCGCTTCCGCGTCCCGCCCGAGCAGGCCCTCCACAGGGCAAATCTACTGCCCGGCGTACCCGTGCCCACATGCCACCTCGACCCCACGTGATGGCCGGGCCCTGCAGACTACGAGCGCCACGTGATGCCCGGCCAGCCGACGCCGGGCAAGCATGTAAGCCATGCCAATGATCGACGTCCATGCCGCGGCGGGAACGTTCGCCAGATCGCCGAGCTGTGCAACGAGGGCAAAACGCCTACCCCCGACCTGGTCACCACCTCTGGCAGCGGAGTCGACCCCGACATATCCCCTGCCGACGCTTACGCCCAGGTCCGCGCGGTAGCCAGGGCCAAGGGCCTGCCCGCCGCCGCGGTGCGCCGCCTGGTGGCCGAGCACGTCGCGGCGCCGCAGTTCGGCTTCCTCGGCTCGGTCTATATCAACGTGTTGTAGCTCAACGAGGGCCTGGCGCGGACGCGATGAGCACCTGCGAACTCACCCGCGCCACTCCGATCAGCAACGTACGCAGCCGGCAACTCCAGACGAAAGGCAGAACCGATGGTGGCTGATATCCCCGGGGAGAAGTGGCTCGCAATCATCTCCCGCCCGACCCTGGAAGGCTTCTCGGCAGCCTGCACCCCAGACCTGGCCCTGGGCCTGTCCGCGGCGGAGGAACCCGTCGTGGGCCCGGCCGCTGTGAGGCACTTCTTCAACATCACCCGGACCATGTACGACGGCTTCGCCTTCGTTCATGAGGCACGGGACGCGAGCAGGACCTACCTGGAGTGGGAGGGGCGATTCCAGGGCAGCCCGGTGAGCGGCGCGACCATCCTCTCCTACAGCGAGAGCGGCCTGATCCGCGAGATCCAGCTCTACCACCGGCCGTACGGGCAGGTCCTCGCCTTCGCCGCCGAGCTCGCCCAACGCCTCGCGCAACCGTGACGAGCGCCACGCCAGCCAGGCGACGAACGGCCGGCCGCTGTGGCTTCGGGGCTGGACGTGCAGGACTGCCCGGCGTGCCCGGGCCGGCATGGCCACCTCGACTCCGCGTGGTGGCCCGGCCCGGCGGACTACGAGCATCACGTGATGCCCTGCCAGCCGAGGCGGGCAAGCATGTGAGCCATGCCGATGATCGACGTCTATGCCGCCGCGGGAACGTTCGCCAGTAAGCATGACCTCGCGCAGCAGCTGGCCGCGGCGGTGATGCGCCGGGGTCAGGTGCCCCCCATCGCGCATCGTCGAATATGCCAAGAAAGGAGATAAGTCATGCCAGCCTCAACCGGCTCTCCCATCAAGACACAGGTCAAAAAGTTCCTGCCGCTGCCGCCGAGCGTCCTCCCGCTGCCGGAGGGCCCGGGGGGTTACCGGCTGCAGCGCGCGGGCGAGCGGGGATACGTGGTCATCTCCGGGTTCGTGCAGGCCGCGTTCGTGGTCACCGGTGAGGGGGTGGTGCTGGTCGACGCGCCGCCGGCGCTGGATGGCAAGATCCAAGCCGCGATCGCCTCGGTCACCGACCAGCAGGTGACCCACCTCATCTACACCCACTCCCACGCCGACCACGTGGGCGCCGTCACCAAGTTCCCCGGCCCCCGGCGGATCGCGCATGAGGAGGCCCGCGCGGCTGCTGGCCAACCACGACGACCCGGCCCGCCCGCTGCCCGACCAGGTCATCGACGGGCCGCGCACCGTGCTGACGATCGGCGGTGAGGAGGTGCAGCTGATCTACCCCGGCCCCAACCACGAGGTCGGCAACATCCTGGTTCACTTCCCGGCGCAGAAGCTGTCGGTCATGACCGATGTGGTCGTGCCCGGCTGGGCGCCCTACCGCGGCTGGGGCAACGCCGACTACCCGCCCGGCATGCTCGCCGCCCACGACGCGATCCTGGCCACCGACTTCGACACCTACGTCGGCGGGCACGTCTACCGCACCGGCACCCGCGACGACGTGCAGCAGTCCCGGGACTTCCTGCTCGACACGATCCACACCACGCAGAAGGCGACCGGAAGCATCTCCTACGCCGATGCCGCCGCCGGGATCGAGCCGGCCAACGCCTGGGCGGTGCTGACCGTCTGGTTCGACCGCATCGCCGGCGCCGTCACCACCGAACTCACCGAGCGGTGGGGCGACAAGATCGCCGCGGTGGACACCTTCACCCCGGCGACCGTCGAAGCCCTCGTCGTCTCCCTGTCCACCGACGCCCCCGCCCACCTGCCCTAACCGGACCCGGCCTACGCAGCCCGGTAACGGCCGCACGGGCTGCGCGGGCCGCGGGTCCTCCGGGACCGCCGCAAGGAGATTCACCATGCAGATCACCATCATCGGCACTGGCAACATGGCCCGCGGCATCCCAACCCACGCCCTGGCGGGCGGCCACACCGTGCTGATCATCGACCGCGCCCCGGACAAGGCCGCCCGGCTCGCCGCCGGTCCGCTTTCAGTCACGACCCGGCTGACGCTGGCGGGCACCGGAGCGCAGTCACGGTGCGGATGCCGGTACTGCCCGCCCCTCAAGGACGCTGGCGTTATGGCTGAGTTCACACGTGACACAGCACCTACCCCGCAAGCCGCCCCTGATGACGAGAACGGCACAGCGTCGCGAACCCGCCGAACGTCGAGAACAGCGCCTCGGCCGGCCGCGCCGCCCTGGCATCCACTGCCCACTGCGCGGGCCGGCGCGACGCCAAGGGCCAGATGGCGCTGTTCACCGCCGACACCCGGTACATCGTGTTCATGGACGCGACTGCCGCGGAACCGACTCAGTAGCTGAACGGGCGCGAGCCGCTCGCCCCCGTGTTCGACAACCTGCACACCTACCTTTGGACGGGGGAGTCTGGGCATCCGGCGGATGCGCAAGGCATAGCGGCCTCCAGACCCGCCGCGGCGATCCACATCGAGAGGAAATCGACATGACACCAACCGCCGGAATACTAGGAGCAGGCACAGTCGGCAAGGCCGTCGCCCGGTTCTTCCTCGCCGCGGGCAGGAACGTGGTAATCAGCAACAGCCGCGGTCCTGACAGCCTCGGCGAGGTGATCGCAGAACTCGGCACCGGCGCCGAAGCGGGAACAAGCGCGCAGGCTGCTCAGGCGCCGCTCGTCGTGCTGGCAACCCCGTGGACGGCGGTCGAGAGCACTCTCGCGGCGCTGCCGCCCTGGTCAGGCAACACTCTCGTCGACGCAACGAACGCGATCAAGGTCTACGACCCGCCGACGGTCGAGCTGTTCGACTTCGGCGACCGCACATCCAGCGAAGTCGTCGCCTCGCTCGCCCCTGGCGCCAGCGTGATCAAGGCCTTCAACCACATCCCGTTCACGCGGCTGTTGTCGCCCGTGCCCGACGGCGAGCAGCACGCCCTGTTCGTCAGCGGGGACGACACCACAGCCAAGGCCGGCCTTCGCTCGGTGCTCGAAGCGAACAACTTCGCTGTCATCGACCTCGGCGACCTGGCCACCGGTTCGCGCATCCAGCAGACGGGCGGCCCGCTCGGCGGGCTGGATCTCCGCCTTTCCGCCGCCGGGTAATTAATCATGCCTCGCCGGTACGCGCTCTCCCAACGCGGCGCGCATCGGGGAGCAGTCCGGCGAGGGCGACGTGAACACCGAAGCGGCAGAGCACTCGCACTGGCTACCCAAGGGTGCTCACTGGCCTCCATCGAGAACTGTTGCCGTCGGCTGTGACAGCGGGCTGCCGCTCGCCGCGGCCCGGACGGGCAGGTCGCACAGGCCGTGCTCCCGGAGCGGCTCCCGGCTGGCTGGCGCTGGCTATCCACTCGCGGCCCCGGCAGCGCGTTGGCCAGGTACGCCTCTCCTCAATCCCAGAGGGCGATGACCGCCGGGCGCAACGCGCGCCCGGCGGTCGAGGACGTACTGGTTCCGCTGTCACGAACCCGGAATCCGTGTATGGCTCGGTCTCCATCACCTTGTGCCCGCAGAGCTGCCAGAACCTCGCGCGCGGTGTGGCCAAGGTGATGATGACGTCATGAAACGGGTCTTCTTACTCCGGGTTCGCGCTCTACAAGAACGAACCGCGCCGGCGGTGACGGAGGTTTCTTCTGCTCATGTGCCGAGATACCGACGGAGCCACCGGCCAGTCTGCTCGATCGCCTGGTCCGCCTCGGGCACGCGCCCTGCGCCCAGGATGAACGAATGCTGGCCCTCGGGCATCGGGTGGACCTCGGAGGTGACCTTGAAGTCGGCGAGTCGTCGCCCGAATTCGGCGCCGTCGCCGGCGAGGAGCTCGTACTCGCCGTAGTGAACGCGGGTGGGTGGCAGGCCGGTCAGGTCGGCGTGCACGAGGCTGATCTGCGGGTCGGTGAACTGCAGGGCCGGGTCCTGCACCCATGCTCCGCGGCAGAATTCGAGAAAGGCCCTGGTGAGGAACTTGTCGTTGTCCGCGTTCTCGTCGACCTTCGGGTTCTGGAGGGTGACGTCGGTCCACGGCGAGATGCTGACGATCGCACCGGGGGTCGGCTCGCCGTTGGCGAGCAGGCGCAGCGACAGCATGACGGCGAGGGTGCCGCCGATGGAGTGACCGGTGCTGCCGATGTTCTGAGGCTGGTAGCCCTGGGAGAGCAGCCACCGGTAGGCGGTCTCGGCGTCGTCGAGCTGTGCCGGGAAGGGGTGCTCGGGTGCCAGGCGGAAGCCCACCACGAGAGAGCGGGCTCCTGCTGCCTTCGCGATGTGGCCGGCGGCCTTGCGGTCCGAGTGCATCGAGGCGCCGACCGACCCGCCGAAGTGGAAGTGAAGCAGCGCCCGACCGGGGACGGCGCCCTCGGGGATGCACATGATGCCGGGGACGCCGCCTGCGTCCACCTCGGAGTACGTGACGCCTTCCGGCTCGGTCGACGCTAGATGGTGCGTCTCGACGATGTCCCGAACGATTGCCTGGTCGAGACCCGGCACTGAGTACTTCGCGCGCGTACTTTCAAGGAACTGCGCAAACTGCTGCGCCTGCGGACTGATTCCCATGGTGGCACTCCTTCTCAGTGCTGCGCACGCTTCTCGTGCGCAGCTAGGTCGACGGGATAGGACGTAGGGACGCAGGCCTGCGCCGCGAGCGCCTGTGTCTTGATGGGAGAGCCGGTTGAGGCTGGCATGACTTATCTCCTTTTTTCGGATAGTCGACGATGCGCGATGGGGGGCACCTGACCCCGGCGCATCACCGCCGCGGCCAGCTGCTGCGCGAGGTCATGCTTACTGGCGAACGTTCCCGCGGCGGC
>WNFJ01083220.1_pt1 | contig 62032 bp, 66 predicted proteins | sample 5400461 | NCBI WGS metagenome assembly WNFJ01 (sample SAMN13153349, study PRJNA577476) | soil metagenome | isolation source: 115 cm saprolite on Douglas fir-dominated hillslope | place: USA:California | collected 2013-09-17
GCGCCGCCGGCGTCGCCCTCGACGTCGGCGACTTCGCCGCGGTCGTCGTGACCCACCTCCACGCCGACCACAGCTCGGGGCTCGAGGGCTTCGGCTACTTCGCGCACTTCGTCCTCGGGCGCCGCGCGCGCCTGCTCGCGCACCCGGAGGTCCTCGCCGAGGTGTGGGATGGTCACCTGGCCGCGGGCATGCGCCGGCTCCTCGAGCCCGAGCGGCTCACGGCGCGCGACCTGACGCTCGGCGACTACTTCGACGCGACGCCCCTCGCCGAGACGGGCGCGGTCGAGGTCGGGCCATTCAGGATCGAGTGCCGGCGGACGATCCATCACATCCCGACGACGGCGCTCCGGATCCGCGCGGGCGGCCGCGTCCTCGGCGTCAGCGCCGATACCGCGTTCGACCCCGGGCTCATCGCGTGGCTGGCGGAGGCCGACCTCGTCGTCCACGAGACCAACCACGGCGTCCACACGCCGTACGCGAAGCTCGCGGCGCTCCCCGCCGCGCTCCGCGCGCGCATGCGGCTCGTCCACTACCCGGACGACTTCGACGCGGCCGGGAGCGTGATCGAGCCCCTGCGTCAGGGCGCCCGCTACGAGGTGTAGACGACGCTCGCGCTCAGGCGAGCGTCCGGTCCACGACGGCGAGCGGGCTCCGCCCCTGGACGTACGTCACTTCCCGAAGTCCGAGGACGCCGCGGAGCCGGTCCTCGGGGACCTTCATCGGGCCGGGCGACGGCGCGGCGCCGGGCGCGGGCTGGGGGAACGCGGTGGACATCGCGGTGTGGAACGCGACGTTGCCCTCGACCTTCTGGAGTACCTGATGGATGTGACCGTTCAGCACGGTCACCGAGCCGAAGCGCCTCACGTAGCCGAGCGCCTGCTCGCCGTCGGCCGTGGCCCAGCCCCACGTGGGATAGACCGCCCAGAGGGGCACGTGGGTGAAGACCACGATCGGCGCGCTGCTCGGCAGCCCCGCCACGTCCTTCTCGAGCCACTCGAGCTGCTCCACGCCGAGGCTCCCGAGGCCCTTCGCCTTGTAGCTCTCCACGTTGACGAGCCCGACGAAGTGGACGCCCCGGTAGTCGAAGCTCTGCCAGCCCCGCCCGCCGGCCGTGCCCCGTCCGTAGCGGCCGAGGTACTCCTTGCCGCCGTCGAGGAACACGTCGTTCTCCCCGGGCACGTAGAAGACGCGCTCCGTCTTGACGGTCTTCAGGAGCTCGCCGACCGCGTCGAACGCGCCGGGCTTCTGGGCATGGGTGAGGTCGCCCGTGTGCAGGACGAACGCCGGCGGGCTCGGCAGCGCGTTGATCTTCGCGATCGCCGTCTCCAGCGTCGCGGTCACGTCCGGGTTCGCCGGGCCCTTGAAGCCGATGTGCGAGTCGCTGATCTGGACGAAGCTGAAGTCGCCGCCCGCGGCGGCGTCGGCCGCGTGGGCGAGGGTGCGCGACGAGAGCACGCCGCCCGCCGCGCCCCAGAGCACGCCCGTCCCGACCCACGTCATGCATTCGAGGAATCCGCGCCGATCCATGTGGTTCTCCTTGTCGTCGGGTGAGCGGCTCATCTCACCGTGATCGTGGACTTCATCTTCGGGTGGAGCGCGCAGAAGTAGTCGTAGGCGCCCGGCGTCGTGAACGTGTGCGCGAAGGCCTCGCCGCGCTCGAGCGCGGGCGAGGCGAAGGCGCCGCCCGCCGCCGTCACGGTGTGGATCTCGTCGTCGCGGTTGGTCCACGTCACCGTCGTGCCCGCCGGCACCGTCAGCGCCTCCGGCAGGAACGCGAAATGCTCGATGCCGACCCGTGCCTCGCGGACCGCGCCGTCCGACGTGAGCTCCGCCGGGAGCGTGGCCGCCAGCGCGACCAGCGCCGCGAGGCCGAGCGCCGGCAGGATGCGTGTCGTCATGAACTGTTTCCTCCCCTCACCCCCGCCAACGCGCGCGGCGGTCGAAGGTTCCGCGGGAACGAATCGCGCGGTCGCGCGTTGCGCAAGGTGAAGGCGCGGGCTGATAGACTCGACCACGCATGCGAAGTCGGGACACGGGTGATGCGGGTGCCGTCCTCGGGCGGGAGGCGCTGGCCTACGTCGACACCCTGCACAATCTGGCGCGCTACCTCACGGGTAACGAGACCGACGCCGAGGACCTCGTGCAGGAGACCTACGCGCGCGCCCTCAAGGCCGCAGACCAGTTCACGCCGGGCACGAATCTCAAGGCGTGGCTGTTCAGAATTCTACGAAACAGTTTTCTCAGCTCGTACCGGCGGCAGCGCGCGAGCCCGCTCGTGGGCGGGCTCGACACGGTGGACCCGGCGAACCAGGGCGTCGCCGACGAGGCGTGGCTCCGCGACGACGTCGAGCTCGACCGGCTCAGGAAGCTCGTCGCGGCGGAGATCGAGGCCGCGCTGATGACGCTCAGCGAGGAGGCGCGCACGGTGATCCTCCTCGACCTCGAGGGCCTGACGGAGACGGAGGTGGCCGAGGTCGTCGGCTGCGCCGTCGGTACGGTGAAGTCGCGCCTGGCGCGCGCGCGGTCGGCGCTCCGGCTGCGGCTCAAGGACTACGCGAGATAAGCATGGACTGCGAGGACGTCCGGCTCCAGCTGCACGAGTACCAGCGCGGCCAGCTCGGTCCGGAGCTGCACCGGGAGGTCCGCGCCCATCTCGAGCGCTGTCCGGCCTGTGCCCACGAGGATGCCGCGGAGCACGCGCTCACCGAGGTGCTCGAGCGGAAGCTGCCGCAGCACCCGGCCTCGCTCGCCCTGAAGCGGCGCCTGGCGGCTCGGTGGCCCGCGGCGTCCCCCGCGCCGCGCGTCTGGTGGAGCGGATGGCGCCGTGCGCTCGTGCCGGCGCTCGCGGCGGCCGTCGTGCTCGCCGTCGGGCTCCCGCTCTGGCGCGCGCTCGCGCCGGGAGGGCGCGAAGGCGCGGCGGGCATGGTCGCCGAAGCCATCAACGACCACGTGCGCCTGCTCCAGCGCGACCGGCCGCTCGACGTCGAGAGCGGCGGCATCCACCAGGTCAGGCCGTGGTTCGCGGGCCGCCTGGACTTCGCGCCGGTCGTCGCCTTCGAGGGCGACGCGGAGTTTCCGCTCCAGGGCGGCGCCGTCGGCTACTTCCTGGACCGCAAGGCGGCGGTGTTCGTCTACAAGCGCAGGCTCCACCCCGTCTCGCTCCTCGTCTTCCGCGCCGACGGGCTCCCCTGGCCCGAGCGCGGCCTCACGCCGGTCGGCGCCGTCGCCGGTTACGCGACCGTCGCGCGGGGTTTCAACGTGATCCTCTGGCGCGCCGGCGATCTCGGCTACGCGCTCGTGTCCGACGTGGATGCGCAGGAGCTCGCCCGGCTCGCGGCGAAGCTCGCGCGCGACTGACTCAGCGGCCGTCCCCGAACGTCACCCCGCCCGGCGGAGTCCGGCGCGCGTCCTGCCAGGCGGCGGCCACGTGCAGGGCGAGGCAGAGCGCGAGCACGACCCACGCCCACACCGGCGTGGACAGCGGCTCCGGCGCCATCGGGAGCCCGATCCAGCTGTGGCTCGGCCCCGCGATGGTCCGCAGCAGGCGGTCGAGCCCGAGGAGGGTCAGCGCGGCGGCCACCGTGAGGCCGCACACGAGGCCGCCGAGGACGGAGAACGGCGCGGGTCCGCCGGGCACCGCCCACGCCGCGAACCGCGCCACGCGCGGGAGCCACGCGCCGGCCAGCGCGCCGAGGCCGAAGAGGAGCACCGCGACGGCCAGGATCCCGAGGACACCCGTGCGCGGCCCGGCGCCCGCGGCGATAAACACCTCGTCCGGGGCCGTGGTGACGCCGAGCCTGAGGCGCTCGCGGAGCGGGATCGTCTCCGCCATTTCCTTGAAGACCGCATCGTCCGGCGGCGCGACGACGTACTTGCCGCCCGCGCGCGTCGCGCGCGCCTCCTGGCGCGCGTACTCGAGCCAGCGGTCGCGCGCCGGACTCGCGGGTCGCGCCAGGAGCCAGCGCTCGACGTCGGGCGCCGCCGCGGCGTCGCCGAGCAGCGCGATCGGCGTGCCGGCGTAGGTGCCGAGCAGGGTCAGCCAGCCGGCCACCAGCGTGGAGACGACGAGCGCCGCGCAGAGCACCGCGAGCAGGGAGATCAGGTCCGCCGCCCGCGGGCGCGGCAGCCAGGCGCGCCAGCCCGCGACCGCGCCGGCCGCGCGCCGGCGGCCGAGCGCGATGCCGCCGCGAAACCCGCTGACCAGCGCGAGCCCGAGCACGCCGAACCACGCGCCGAGGAGGAACGGGATCGCCGGGTCGAGACGGTCGACGAGCCCGCGAAGGTTGGCGAAGAGGGTCGTCCGCGCGATGGCGGCGCGCTCGTCCCACTTCCGGGCGAGGTCGTCCCGCCCGCGGGCGCGCATCCACGCCGCGACCGTCTCCCACGCCCGGTCGAGCCATTCGGCGCGGGGGGACACGGTCGCGAGCCTCGCGACAACTTCATCGTAACGCTCGACGTCGCCGGCGGCGGCGAGCTGGCCGATCTTGTCCCGGGGCGGCGTGAGGAGCACGAGCGGGGTGAGCAGGGTATGCACGCGCTCGGGGCGGATGCCCGCCTCCTTCATGCCGGCGAAGCCGCGGGCGAAGGCGCGGCGGGCGGGCTCGCGCGCGTCGTCGACCTCGAGGGCCGACGAGACGCTCAGCAGGTCGCTCCAGGACGCGGCGGGCAGGTCGGCCGCGGCGGCGAACGCGCGCCCGGCCTGGTCCCGCCGCCCCGCGGCCGCAAGGAGGCGGCCCCGGTACGTCGGGTAGAACGGATTCGTCGGGTCCGCGGCCTCGGCGCGCTCGAAGGCCGCGATCGCCGCGTCGCGTGCGGTGGGCGCGAGCGCCTGCGCGTTGCCGCCGCCGTAGCCCGCCACCAGCGTGCGCGCGTCGCGCGCCGCCGCGCCGCCCAGGTAGCTCCAGAAGCCTCGGCCGGGGCGCGGCCCGTCGGGCCGGAAGGACATCGTCATCCGATCGCGAGGCTCCATGCCGGCGAGGGTCGCGACGGTCACGAGCAGGGCGGGCTCATGGCCCTCCGCGCGCGCCGCCAGCGCCACGATCGACGCCGGGAACCGCGTGCGGCGGACCACGCGCCCGCGGGCGGCGTCGACCTCCAGCAGGTCGCTCCCGATCGCGTAGAAGGCGCGGCGGCCGAGGGTCGCAGGACCGACGGCGGTGTCCGCCTTCTTCTTCCCCTCGCCGAGTCCCGGGTGCGCGATGGACCAGCGCTCGGCCCCGCGCGCGTCGAGCCCGACCACGCGGCCCGGCTGAGCCTCGACGCGGATGGCCTCCGCCGCGAGGACCGGCGCGGCGGTGAGCAGGGAGAGGCACGTCGCGAGGGCGAGGCAGCGCTCACGGGCCATCGTCACCTTCCCGAGATCGTCCGGCCGAAGCGTTGCTCGACGACGTGCGTGACCGCCGAAAAGTCCTGTCCGCCCCAGCCCTTCGCGGCGGTCTCGGCGTAGGCGGCCAGCGTCTCGCGGAGGACGGGCATGTGCGCGAGGCTCGCGCCCGCCATCCGCGTCGCGAGCGCGACGTCTTTCAGCATGAGCTCGGCCGTGAAGGTCGGCTCGAAGTCGCCCACGACGAGCCTGAGGGCGCGCCGGTCGAAGTAGGTGGAGTAGGCCATGCCGCCGCCGTTCTTCACGACTTCGTAATAGGTCTTCGGGTCCACGCCGAGGGTGACGCAGAGAGCCAGCGACTCGGCGACGGCCACCGCGTTGACCGCGCCCAGCGCGTTGTGGAGGAGCTTGATCCGGTTGCCGGTGCCGGAGGGGCCGACGTACATCGTGAGGCGCCCCATGACGGCGAGCAGCGGCTGGATCCGGGGAAGCGCGTCACGGTCCCCGCCGACCATGAAGAAGATCTCGCCCGACTCCGCCTGCGGTGAGGAGCCGAGCATCGGCGTGTCCATGTGCGTGACGCCGAGGGCCCGCGCCTTCTCGTGGATCGCCTGCGACACCTCGGGGCTCACCGTCGAGCAGTCGCAGCTGACGAGGCCGCTCCGCGCGCCCGCGAGGATGCCGTCGGTGCCGAGGTAGGTCTCCGTGACGATCGCGTCGTTCGGCAGCGCCGTGAACAGCACGCCGACGCCCGCCGCCACGTCGCGCGGCCGCGCCTCCGCCGTGACGCTCCCCGTCGCGGCGGCCCGCGCCGCCGCCCCCGGGTCGACGTCGAACACGTGGACGGTGTAGCCCGCCTTCGCCAGGTTCCGGGCCATGGGCCCGCCCATCCGGCCCAGCCCGATGAAGCCGACCGCTCCCTTGCTCATCGTCCCTCCCAGGCCCTTCACCGGCCGCCGCGCCGCCCTATGATCCGGCAGCCGAGTGGTGTTGTCATCCAGGGATTGCGCCTCGATCGGGAGGATCGGGATGCATCGGCGGCTGACCGCGGGAAGCGTGAGGGGCTGACGCCCCCGATCAGACGCGATCCTGCTTGTCGCGGAAGGCGCGGCCGCTGACGCCGGAGGCGAGGCCGCGGTAGGCACGCATCGGACGTTCGGGTATCAGGTAGATCACGCGGCCCTTGTCGAGCACGGTGAGCCTCGCGCCTGGACGAAGTCGCAGCCGCTCCCGCACCTCGCGTGGGAGCGTGAGCCGAAATCGGTTCGACAGCGTGATCGTCTTCATCGCAGTGCTACGCAAGCGTAGCAGCCCTCGGCCCACAGTCAATGCCGGGAGCCTGCCTAGAGGACCGCGGCGTGCACCACCTGCCCCTCGGCGACGAGCGCCGCGCCGCGCTGCTTGTCGAGGCGGAACTCGAAGAGCGCCCCGACGCCGGCGCCGCGCCGGAGCGAGCCCTCGACGGCCGCGGCCCGCCGCAGCAGCTCCTCCACCCGGGCGCGCCGCTCGCGCTCGTTCACGTCGCGAATCGCCCCGCGGTCGTAGGTCTCGAGGGCGTGGGCGCGGAGAAGCTTCGGCCACTCCCCCGCGAAGAGCGCCGCGTCCTGGAAGAGGTCGAGCCCCGCGAACGTCCCGCCGGCGAAGACGGCCGCGCCCAGCGCCCCCGGCGCGGTCCGCGCGTCGAGCGTACGCTCGACCTCGGCCTGGTGCGCCTTGACCTCGGGCTTGTCGTAGATGGCCTGGTAGCTCCCGCTCGGTGACGGCGCGGCGGCGCGCGCGGCGTAGCGGCTCACCTCGGCCCAGACCTCGGCCTGGCTCTTCCGCTCCATCACCTTCGAGCGGAGCTGGGGCGCCGCGAACGTCCCGCGCGCGCCGAAGCCCATCCCGCCACCGCCCACGCTCCAGCGTCCCTGCTCGACGCAGTAGACCTGGAGATCCACCGGGCCGGAGCGGGGCGGGAGGAGGACGTCCTCGGTGACGACGCGGTTCTGCTTGCCGCCGAGCAGGATTTCGCCCGCGAGGAGGAGCACGTGCGTCTTGCCGCGGTTGTCCACCACGAGCGAAGGCACCGTCGCGCTCTCGCGCTCGGTGATCACGAGGTCGCCCCGCGCGCGCGCGTCCTCGAGCGTCGCGATCGCGAGCGGCGCCGCGGCCGCGGGGCCGTGGAGCCAGAAGACGTGGAGCGCCCCGTGGGACTTCTGGTCGCCCACCTTCACGGCGGCGACGAGCCTCCGCCACTCGGGGCTCACCTGCCCGGTCGCGTACGGCACGTCGCCGTCTCGGGGCGTGCCGCCCAGGATCCTGATCCGGTCGGCCCACGCCCCGGCCGGGCCTACGAGGGTCACACCGGTCGCCGCCGCCAGCCCCGCAAGGAATTCCCGCTTCGTCATCGTCGTGCCCTCCTTCATGGTGAGTCGTCTACCCGTTAGACCGGGGGCGGGCACGGGAGTTCCCGGAAGGGACGACGACGGCGAGGGCGCGAGGCCGCGCCCGGAAGCGGGCGAGAGCGCGCCGGCAGGGCACGATCAGGAGGCCGAGGAGCTGCGGGCCCGAGCGCCGGCGGCTAGAAGACCTCCGCCAGGTTGAGCGGCCGCGGCTCGCGGCGCCGGTGGGCGGGGCCGAAGTGCTCGGCGAGGCCCTGGCAGATCAGCGGCAGCGCGATCGTCACGTCGGCGAAGCACATGACGTTGTCGCCGCCCTTGGCCTCCTTGCCCCACGAGATGCACTCGGTCGTGAGCGCCGCGCCGCCGAGGCCGCCGAAGATCGTGTTGTCGGTCGTGATCTGGATCGCCGCGACGTGGGGCTTCGCCGACTGGTTGCCGTGCCGCGACGAGACGCTCGTGGCCGTGATCTGGAGGAAGTCCTTGGGCACCCCGCCGCCCAGGAACACGACGGAGGTCCCCCGGCCCGACGCCATGGCCTCATCCATCATGTCGGTCGCGACCTTGTAGTCGCGGAAGAAGTCCACGACGGGCGCCATCTCGGCCTTCTTGGCCTTGTCGTAGCCCTCGCCGATCGGCCCGTCGGGCAGGCCGCAGCAGAAGACCGGCACCTGGTTACGGGCCGCCGTCGCCAGGATCGAGCGCCTGAAGCCGCGGGCGTCGAGCCAGAGCCCCATCTCGTGCAGGAAGCGCACGGTCGTGATCGCGGGCTTGCGCCAGCGCTCGGCGAGGTCGTCGATGAACGCGCTCGTCACGAGCGTCTCGAGCTGGTCGTAGCGCTCCTTGGAGACGATGTGGTCGTAGAAGCGGTAGTAGCCCTCGGACCACAGATCGACGTCGTCCACGTCGTCGGCGTCCACGCGGTACACCCGCGTGCCGTCCATCTGCTCGAGGAGGTCCTCGGTGATGTTGGCCGAGGTGGACGCGAGCACGTCCACGTAGCCGCGCTCCAGCAGCCAGGTCACGAGCGGCCACATGCCGGCGCTCGACATCGAGGCGGCGTAGCCGAGGCAGATGAGGCTCCGCCCCTCGATCATCCGCTTCCAGGTCGCGAACGCCTCGCCGAGCTGGCGCCCCTGGAAGGCCGAGCGGCGCATCTTGCCGAGCATGGCGAGGACGGAGGGCGTCTGCCCCTCGAACACCGTCATCGGCTCGCGGATGAGACCCGGGTCCTCGTACCGGCGCATGCTCGCCATCCTGTCTCTCCTTATCGACTCGCCTCGGACGGCGAGGATTACCGGCCGGCGAGCCAGGCGCGTGACCTGGCGTGCTCCTCGGCGCGCTCGGTCCGGAGGTAACGGTAACGGCTGCCCCGCGCGATCAGCGCCTCGTGGACGGTGCCGCCGGGGAAGCACGCCTTGAGCTGCGGCACCACCTGGTCGCGGTCGAAGAACCGGCACGAGAAGATGTCGAAGTAGGCGCGCTCCTCGTCGGGGAAGACGTGCAGGCTCACGTGGCTCTCCGCGATCATCGTGAGGGCCGAGAGCACCCGCCGCCCATCGCCGAGCGTGTCGCGGATGACGTAGGGGCGCATGATCGGCGTCATGCCGATGGTGCGCGGCAGCCGGTCGAACGCGGCGAAGAGGGTGTCCATGCTCTGCGGGCCCTGGTAGGCGTCGATGTTGAGGAAGAGGTGCGGGCCGAAGTCCGCCTCCGTGTCGGGCTCCGTGTCCTTCATCTTGGTGCGCTCGACCGTCTGGACCGACGTCGTCTCGCAGGGGAAGACGGCCTGGAGCACGGTGCGGAGCCGGTCGGCGTCGAACGGCTCGGGCGCGACCAGGTCGGCGAAGTACGCCTCCCGGAACGAGAAGGTGTGCAGGGTGAAGTGGCCGCCCCCGAGGAAGAGGAACGCGCTGACCCCGCAGTCCTCCGCGACGACCCCGTTGTAGTAGGGGAGCACGAAGGCCGGCATCACGGGCGTGAGCCCGAGCTGCACGGGGATCTCCTCGAGCACCTCCTGGATCAGCGGGACGTGGTCGAAGCGGGAGCGGAACCCCTGGAACCCGTCAATCGTGAAGTGGAGCATTCGCCTCCTCGTCGGGACGCGCGCTCGCGCGCGCGCTGCGCTTGGTCGTGCGGCTGGCTCGGCTGAAGGGGGGAGTACCGTGGAAGCCCGCGGGGTCCGAAGAGACCGGCGGACCGTCGAACACCGTCAGAAGCAGCGACTCGATCTTCGGAGTCGCATCACGACGGGCACGTACCGTCCGTCATCGAACTCGATCGTAACGACAGTCCCGAAGCGAAGTCAATGCGAAACCGCTGTTCGGGGCCCCGCGGCGGCCCCGGCCGGGGTCCGTAGCCGCGCGCCGCCGACTCGGTTAAGCTTCCCGCCATGAAGTGCGCGGGCTGCGGACAGGCGAATCCGGAGGGCGCCCGGTTCTGCAATGCCTGCGGCGCGCGGCTCGACGCCGCGCCGGCCCTCGCGCCGAGCGCCTACACGCCGCGGCACCTCGCCGAGAAGATCCTGACGTCGCGTGAGGCGCTCGAAGGCGAGCGCAAGCAGGTGACCGTCCTCTTCGCCGACCTCAAGGGCTCGATGGAGCTGCTCGCCGACCGCGACCCCGAGGAGGCGCGCCGGCTCCTCGACGCCGTCCTCGAGCGGATGATGGAGGCCGTCCACCGCTACGAGGGCACGGTGAACCAGGTGATGGGCGACGGGATCATGGCGCTCTTCGGCGCGCCGCTCGCGCACGAGGACCACGCGGTGCGCGCCTGCTACGCGGCGCTCCGTATGCAGGCGAGCGTGACCCGCTGGGCCGACGAGATCCAGCGCCTCGAGGGCACGAGCGTCCGAATCCGGGTCGGCCTCAACTCGGGCGAGGTCCTCGTACGCTCGATCGGCAGCGACCTCCACATGGACTACACGGCGGTCGGCCAGACGACGCACCTCGCCGCCAGGATGGAGCAGATGGCGGCGCCGGGGACGATCCTCATCACCCCGTGGACGCTCCGACTGGCCGAATGGGCGATCCGCGCGAGCCCCCTCGGGCCGCGGCCGGTCAGGGGCCTCGACGCGCCGCTCGAGGTCCACGAGCTCGTCGGCGCCGTCACGTCGCGCTCGATTCTGAAGTCGGCCGCGGCCCGCCGGCTCACCCGGTTCGTCGGCCGCCGGGCGGAGCTCGCACGGCTCCAGGAGATCCTCGCGGCGGCGCACGCCGGCCGCGGCCAGATGGCGGCGGTCACCGCGGACCCCGGCGTCGGCAAGACGCGGCTCGTCTACGAGCTCGTGCAGTCGTCGGACACCCGCGACTGGCGGGTCCTCGAGTCGAGCTCGGTCCTCTACGAGCAGATGACCTCGTACCTGCCGATCATCGAGCTCCTCCGGAAGCACTTCGAGCTCGACGACGCCGACGGGACCTTGGAGACCGCGAGGAAGGCGGCGGCGAAGCTCCTCGGGCTCGACTCCGAGCTGGACGACGCGGTTGCCCCGATCCTGTCGCTGCTCGACGCGCTGCCGGAAGACGACCCGTTCCGCGCCCTCGACGCCCGCGAGCGCCGGCGGCGGATCCTCGATGCGCTGACGCGCATGATCCTCAGGGAGAGCGACCGGCAGCCCCTGCTCCTCGTCTTCGAGAACCTCCAGTGGGCGGACGCCGAGACCCAGGCCGTGCTCGACAGCCTGCTCGAGCGCGTCCTCGGGGCGCGTCTCATGCTCCTCCTCGACTACCGGCCGGAGTTCGAGCACGACTGGCGCAGTCGTCCCGGCTTCAGCGAAGTCGCGATCGCGCCGCTCGAGCCGGCGAGCGCCGAGGAACTCCTGCAGGCCCTGCTCGGCGCCGACCGATCGCTCGCGCCGCTCCGGCGGCTCTTGGTCGAGCGGAGCCAGGGCAACCCGTTCTACCTCGAGGAGATCGTCAGGACGCTCGCCGAGACCAAGGCGCTGGCCGGCGAGCGCGGCGCTTATCGCCTGGCGAGCGACCTCGACGGCCTCCAGGTGCCGGCGACGGTCCAGGCGGTGCTCGCCGCCCGGATCGACCGGCTGCCCCACGAGCAGAAGGTCCTGCTCCAATCGGCGTCGGTCATCGGCGTCGACGTCCCCCTGGCGCTCCTCGAGGCGATCGCCGAGCGCCCTGCGGACGCGCTCCGGAGCACGCTCGGCGAGCTCGTGGCCCGGGGCTTCCTCGACGAGACCCGGCTCTTCCCCGACATCGAGTACCGGTTCAGGAACGTGCTCGCGCGCGACGTCGCGTACGCGAGCCTGCTCCGGGAGCAGCGCCGGGCGCTCCACGCGCGCATCGTCGAGGCGATCGAGACGGTCCACCGCGACCGCCTCCCGAACCACCTCGACCAGCTCGCCTACCACGCGACCACCGGCGAGGTGTGGGCGAAGGCCGCGGTCTACAACCGCCAGGTCGCGGCGCGGGCGGTGGCGCGGTCGGCGAACCTCGAGGCCGTCCGGGCCTCCGGCGCCGCCCTCCACGCCGTCGGCCGCCTCCCGCAGACCCGGACGACGATCGAGCAGGCGATCGACATCCGGCTCGACATGCGGCCGCCGCTCCTCCAGCTCGGCCGCCTCGACGAGGTGCTCGCCGTCTCGCGCGAGGCCGAGCGGATCGCGCGAGAGCTCGGTGACGAGCAGCGGCTCGCCCGCGTCTACGCCTACCTCGTCAACCATCACTACTTGAAGGGCGAGACCGCCCTCGCCATCGAGTACGGCGAGCGCTGCCTCGCCGTCGGCCGGACCATGAACGACGTCGCGCTCCAGGCCCTCGCGCGGCAGTACATCGGCCAGAGCCGGCACGCGCTCGGCGACCACGCGGGGGCCGAGCGGATCCTCCTCGAGAACGTCGAGGCGCTCGACGAGGCGCGCGCCGGCACCTCGTACGTCGCCTCGTGCGCGTGGCTGGCGATGAGCCTGGCCGATCGGGGCGAGTTCGAGGCCGCCTACGCCGCCGTCGGGCGCGCCCTCCTCGCCGCCGAGGGAACGCCGCACGCCTACAGCCAGACGATCGCGTGGACCATCGCCGGCCTCGTCTCGATCCGGCACGGCCACCTGGCGCGGGCCGTCCTGCCCCTCGAGCGCAGCTTGGAGGCGTGCCGGCGCAAGCGCCTGACGGTCTGGCAGCCGATCCCCTCGTCGCTGCTCGGCCTGGCCTTCGTCCGGATGGGCCACGTGCCCGAAGGGTTGAGCCTCCTCGAGGACGCCGTGCGCCTGAGCCGCGAGCTCGGCATCCGGGCCTATTTACCCTCGTGGATCACGAACCTCGCCGAGGGTTATCTGGCCGCCGCCCAGCACGCACGCGCGCGCGTCGCCGCCGAGGAGGCGCTCGAGCTGGCGACGGCCGGCGGCGAGCGCGGCCAGGAGGCCGCGGCGTTGGCGCTGCTCGGCGACATCGCCGCCCGCAGCGTCCCCGCGTGGGCCGAGGAGGCGCACGCGCGCTACGCCGCCGCCCTCGCCCTCGCGCGCGAGCTCGGGCTCCGGCCGCTCAGCGCCGAGATCCACCTCGGGGCGAGCCGCCTGTGCGCGGCGCTCGGTGCTGCGCCCGACGCCCGCCGGCACCGCGCGGCCGGCGAGGCGCTCCTCGGCGAGCTCAACATGCGCGCGTCGAGCCAGTGGGGCGAGACCGAGGTGGCCGAGCTCGGCCACCTCTTCATCGTGGCGCGGGCGAACACCGACCTCTACGACTTCCTCGCGCAGGAGCTGTCCGACGCGCGGACGATCCAGGTGATCCTCGACCGGCGGCAGGGCGAGCGGCGCCAGCCGCCGGGCACGTCCGCCGAGGACCGCCGTCAGGCCGAGCGTCGCCGGGCGCAGCTCGACGAGGACCTCCGAGACTGGGGCCTCGCCGTCGCGCCCCGCCGGCCATGAGCGAGCTCCTGCTCGAGCAGGACGGCCCCGTCGCCACCGTCACCCTCAACCGGCCCGAGGCGCGCAACGCGATGACCTTCGAGATGTACGACGCGCTCCACGACGCCTGCGACCGCCTCGACCGCGACGCCGCCGTGCGCGTCGTGATCCTGACGGGCGCCGGCGACCGCGCGTTCGCGAGCGGCACCGACATCCGCCAGTTCCTCGCCTTCGAGACGCGCGAGGACGCGCTTGGCTACGAGGCGCGGATCGGCCGCGTCCTCTCGCGGATCGCGGGGATGCGCAAGCCGACCCTCGCGATGCTCCGGGCGACGCGGTCGGCGGCGGCCTGTTCATGGCGCTCGCGTGCGACCTCCGGCTCGCGGCGTTGCACGCCCGCCTGGGCGCGCCGGTCGCGCGTACGCTCGGCAACTTCCTCGCGCCCGAGAGCTTGGCGCTCCTCGTCGCGACCGTCGGGCCGGTGCGGGCGCGAGAGCTGATCCTGACCGCGCGTCTGCTGGAGGCGGCCGAGGCGCGGGCGGTCGGCCTCGTGGACGAAGTCCACCCGGCCGACGCCCTCGCCGCGCGGACGCGCGAGCTCGCCGGCCGGATCGCCGAGCACGCCCCGCTCACGCTGGCGGCGACGAAGGAGGCGACGCGACGGCTCCTCGCCGCCCGGTCGCCGGGGAGCCTCGAGGACCTGATCCTCTCCTGCCACTTGAGCCAGGACTTCCACGAGGGCGTCCGGGCGTTCCTCGACAAGCGCAAGGCGCGGTGGCAGGGACGCTGACCCGCCCGGTCCTCGGCGCGCTTCTCCTGCTCCTCGCAGCCGCCGCGGCGGCCGACGAGCCGGCGCGGATCACGCTGCCGCCCGGCTTCAGGATCGACCTCTACGCCAAGGGCTTCGGCGCCACGCGCTTCATGACGCTCGACCCCGCGGGCACGCTGCTCGTCTCGACGCCGCGCGAGGGCCGCGTCGTCGCGCTCCCGGGCACGGACCGCGATGGGCGCGCCGACCACGTCGTCACGGTCGTCGCGGGGCTCGATCTCCCGCACGGTCTCGCGTTCAAGGACGGCTGGCTCTACGTCGCGGAGACCGGGAGCGTCCGGCGCTTCCGCTACGATCCGGCGAGCCGGCGCACGAGCGACCCCGCGCTCGTCGTCCCGAGCATTCCGCCGCGCGGCGGCCACTGGACGCGGACGCTCGCCTTCGGCCCCGACGGCCGGCTCTACGTCTCGGTCGGGTCGTCGTGCAACGTGTGCCGCGAGCGGGACCCGCGGCGCGCCGCGGTCGTGCGCTACGAGGCCGACGGCTCGGGCGAGCACATCTTCGCGACGGGCCTCCGGAACGCGGTGGGGCTCGCCTTCCAGCCGGGCACGGGCGAGCTCTGGGCGACGGTGAACGAGCGTGACTGGCGCGGCGACGACCTCCCGCCCGACTACATCACGGCGGTGAAGGAGGGCTTCTACGGCTGGCCCGACTGCTTCGCGGACCACGGCAAGGTCGTCGCGGATCCGGAGTTCGCGGGGAGCAGGGAGCAGTGCCGGCGGATGACGCTCCCGACGCTCGAGATCCAGGCCCACTCGGCGCCGCTCGGCCTCGCCTTCTACACGGGCCGGCAGTTCCCGCCCGAGTACCGCGGGAGCCTCTTCGTCGCCTATCACGGCTCGTGGAACCGCACCGTGCCGACGGGCTACAAGCTCGTGCGCGTGCCCTTCCGCGACGGGCGGCCGAGCGGCCCCGTCGAGGACTTCGCGACGGGCTGGCGGCGCGCCGGCGTCACGTTCGGGCGGCCGGTCGGGTTGCAGGTGGCGGCGGACGGCGCGCTCTTCCTCTCGACGGACGACGCGATCTACCGGATCAGCTACCGGGCGCCGTAGCCGCGCGCGGCGGGCCGGCGGGCTAGGAGGTCCCGGACTTGCGGCAGACGACCGACCAGAGCGCGCCGGTCGCGAGCAGCGCGAGGCCGACCAGGAGCGGAGTCCAGTACCGCGGCAGCGCCAGCGCGTGGCTCAGCACGTTGATCGCGCCCACCAGCGTCAGGATCAGGCCCGCGAGCATCAGCCACCTGGGGAACCTCGCACCGTTCATGGAGCGCCTCCCATTCGAGCTCAGTCCGGCTTCGGCCCGACGGCGTCACCGACGCGGATCACGCCCTCGTTGAGGATCCGCGCGCGGAGGCCCCCCCGATGGATCAGCCCGCCCATCACTCCCTGCTGGGTGAGGCCCTCGAGGTGCTTGCAAGGCTCGCAGAGGCGCGTGCCGACCATGAGGACGGGCCCTACCCAGAACTCGCGGTCCACGAGGTGGTTGAGCGGAACGCCGGCGGTCGCGATGTTCCGTCGGGTCTCGGCCGGCGAGAGCTTGATGCCGAGGCGGTGGCCCTCGGCGTTCTGGACGCCGTCGAGGAGCGCCCGCACCGCCTCGACCTCGATGAGGGTCACCTCGCGCCCGCCATGGCTCGGCTTCGACGAGTAGAGGCCCGTGCCCAGGAAGTAGCGGTCACCGGCGAGCCCGCGCCCGGGCACCGCGCGCGCCTCGGTGACGGACTCCATGGGCGCGGCGGCCTTGGGTGCCAGATGGATCGAGACGACGCTCCCCTGCCACATGCAGGGGATTCTACTGCTTTTCGCGGACCTGTTTCACCAGCTGCTGGTAGGAGGTGCGGCGGATGATCTTGTCGAACTGGGCGCGGTAGTTGGCGACCAAGCTGATCCCACCGATCACGACGTCGCACGCGCGCCAGCGGTCGCCCCGCTGGAGCATGCGGTACTCGACGGGGATCTCGGTGCCCTGCTTCGTGACGATCTTCGTCTGCACCGTGGCCAGGTCACCCTCGGTGGTGTCGCCGAGGAACATGATCTTCTCGTCGCTGTAGGTTTCGAGCTTGCCGATGTAGAGGCGCTCGAGGAGGTCGCCGAAGAGCTGCATGAATTCCTCGCGCTCGGCCGCCGTGCGCGCCTCCCAGTGACGCCCGAGGGTGCGCCGGCTGAACTCCTCGATGTCCAGGATCTCGCGCGCGACGCCCAGGAGCGCCTGCCGCCGCTCGTGCTCGCGGCCCGGCTTCCGGAGCTCGGGGTCGTCCACGACCTTGAGCACCAGGGCGATCTGCGCGGAGAGCTGGTCGGCGGGCTCGCCGGCCCAGGCGATCGGCACGAGCGCCGCTGCGACGAGCAGCAGCGCGGCGACGAGCGCCATGAAGCGACCCGGGATCATCAATTGAGCCCTGTCAGGTTGAGGATCCTTCCTTCGAGCAGATGGAGCAGCGGCACGTACTCGTCGCTGCCGCAGGACGGGCACGTGGGCTCGCCGAGCTCGAAGCACTCTTCGCAGGCCACGCACACAGCGAGGCTCCTCAGCGGAACGGGCACTCGTGCGAGCGATCTGACCACCGTGCTGATCATCGTCGTGAACCTCCTGGGAGGAGGTCAACGCAAAGTGGATACCAATCCGGAAACAGAGCCCAACAGACTGAATTCACTCGATTTCGGGACAGGCTCAGGTAGAACCCTGAGGTCCCCGCATGGTTTCTTACCAGCCGGATTGGCGAGCGACTAACCAGGGGGACCGGCGGCCCGGCGGCGGGCTCTAGCCCCGGCGGGTGATCACGTCGCGGCGCGTGATCACGACGATCCGCCCGCCGTCGCTGACGAACGCGCTCAGGGTCCAGCTGACGACGCTCACCAGCAGGGAGCCGAAGAGCGCCGCCCAGAAGCCGTGGACCTCGAAGCCTCGCACCAGCTGGGCGGTGAGCCAGAGACAGAAGGCGTTGAGCACGAAGAGGAAGAGCCCGAGCGTGACGAGCGTCACGGGCAGGGTGAGCAGGATCAGGATCGGCCGGACGACCGCGTTGATCAGGCCGAGGACGAGGCCCGCGCCCAGCGCGGCGAGCACGCCATTGACGGTGATGCCCGGCACGATCTGGGCGACGAGGTAGATCGCGAACCCGTTGACGAGCACCCGGATGAGGAACCCCACGGCACCCTCCTTCTCGGATAGTATCCTCTGCGAGTGCGCGTCCTCGAGCTCCTCTATTTCATGGTGCCCGCCTACGTCGCGAACATGGCGCCTCCCTTCGTCCGGTACTGGAAGGGCTGGAACCGGCCGATCAGCCCGCGCTGGCTCGGGAGCCACAAGACGGTGGTCGGCTTCGTGGCGGGAGTCTTCGCCGCCGTCCTCGTCGCGTTCCTCCAGTCGCGCCTCGGCTGGGGCGGCACGATCGCCGACTACGGCGGCTGGCTCGACCTCGGCGTGCGCATGGGCACGGGCGCGATGCTGGGCGACACCGTGAAGAGCTTCTTCAAGCGCCGGCGCGGCGTCGCGCCGGGCGGGACCTGGATCCCGTTCGATCAGCTCGACTTCGTCGTGGGCGCGCTGCTCTTCGTCTGGCCCCGCGCGGCGCTCGCGTGGACCGACGTGGTGATCGTGCTCGCGCTGAGCTTCGCCGGCCACATCCTGGTGAACCACATCGGCTACTGGCTGGGCGTCCGCGACGCGAAGTGGTAGGCGGGCGACCCGACGGCGCGAGCGCGCTGATATGATCGACCGCGTGGACGCGGCCGTGGCGCGGGCGCTCGGCACCGCGAAGCGGATGTACCTCACGACGTACGCGGCGTCTGGCCGCTCGGGCACCGTGCCGACCTGGTTCATGGTCAAGGACGGCGTCCTCTACTTCACGACGCTCCGCGCGAGCCTCAAGTCGCGCCGGATCCGGGGGACCGGGCGCGTACGCGTCGCCCTCGGCGCGCCGGACGGCCCCGCGTTCGACGGGTTCGCCGAGTGGGTGGACGACCGTCCCGACCTCGAGCGCTTGGTGCTGGCCGCGTACCGGCGCAAGTACCCGATCGTCGTCCCGCTCTTTATGGGCCGCCTGATCGCGAAGCGGCTCGCGACGAAGGCATCGGTCCTCGTCAGGATCACGCCGGCCTGAGACGAGCCATGCGGTGCCGTCGCGTCGCCCCGGGCCTGGCCGTCCTCGCCGTCCTCCTCGCGGGCTGCGCCACGGCCTACACCGAGGGCGTCGCCGCCGCGCGCCAGGGTCGCTACGTCGAGGCGTCCACGCGCTTCGAGGAAGCACTGGCCCAGCGGCCCGACCGGCTGGACGCGCTGATCGGCCTCGGCGTCGCCCGGTACAAGCTCGGCGCGTACGACGAGGCGATCGCGACGCTCGACCGCGCGCGGGAGCGCGCGCCCGGCGACGCCGGCGTGCGGCTCTACCTCGGGCTCGCCCACCTGCGGCGGGGCGACCTCGGGCCCGCGGACGAGCACCTCACGGCGTACGCGAACGCCGCGCGTGGCCGCCGGAGCGCGGCGCGGGCGGAGGAGGCGCTCCGGCTGCTGCGCGGCGACCCGGCGGTGACGGAGGCGATGCGGACGTTCGTCGCGGCGAGCCTCGAGGACGAGGCCGAGCTCGAGCGCGAGGCGGAGGACGCGCGACGCGCTCTCGAGCGCGCGCCGACGCGGTACCCGATCTCCACGACACCCCTGTGCACGGTCCGGTCCGGGAGGCTCTACTGCTTCTAGCGGCGCGTCCAGTTTTCGGACGCCGGCGGCGCGCCGACGGGAGTACGATGCTCCGCATGGTGAGCGTGTGAGCCGGGGCGGGCACTACGGCTTCGAGCGCCGGCGGCGGGCCGACCTCCAGAAGGCCAAGCAGGAGGCCAAGCGCCAGCGCAAGACCGACCGCGAGGCGACCGGCGCCTCCGGCCCCGACATCGGCGAGGCGCAGGACACGGGCGCTCAGCCGGGTGTCTGGGAGTGGTTCTCGCCGAGCCGCGGCCGGACCGTCACGTCGCCGGCCGGCGTGCGTCCCGAGTCCACGCCGCCCGACGATTGGACGCTCCTGACCGACGTCGAGCCGGGCGCGACGCCGCAGTAGCGGCGCGCGCCGCCGCGCCTACGAGGCCTTGAAGGCGATCTTGTTGTGCGTCCCGTCGCAGAACGGCTTGTTGCTCGAGCCGCCGCAGCGGCAGAGCGCGATCGTCGGCCTGCCGCCCGTGTCGAGCTTCTTGCCGGAGGCGTCGTACACCTCGACCTCGCCCTCGACCACGTTCGGACCGTTGGGACGCACGGTGATCTTGACGGGCATGGACTCGCTCCTCCTCGGGGTTGACCAGCGCCCCCACCATATCACGCGGGATACACTGGGCGCGTGAGAGAGCCCGGCGCGATCCTGCTCGTCGCCTGCTACGAGCTCGGCCACCAGCCGCTCGCCGTCGCGTGGCCGGCGGCGTTCCTCGAGCGCGCCGGGTACGCGCCCGCGGTCCTGGACCTCTCCGTCGAGCCCTTCGACGCTGAGCGGGTCGCGCGCGCGCGGCTCGTCGCGATCTCGGTGCCGATGCACACGGCGCTGCGCCTGGGCGCCGGGGTCGCCGCGCGCGTGCGGGCGGCGAACCCCCGCTGCCACGTCGCCTTCTACGGGCTCTACGCGAGCCTCAACGCGGGCCACCTCCTCGCCCACGGCGCCGACTCGGTGCTCTCGGGCGAGGTCGAGAGCGCCCTCGTGGACCTCGCGGGGCGGCTCGAGCGCGAGCCGCGCGCGACCGCCCGGCCCCGACCCATCCTCGCGAAGCTCGACTTCCCCGTGCCGAGCCGCGCGGGGCTCCCCGCGCTCAAGCGCTACGCGCACGTCGAGAAGGGCGGCCGCCTCGAGCTGGCGGGCTACGTGGAAGCGAGCCGCGGCTGCAAGCACCTCTGCCGCCACTGCCCGATCCCCCCCGTCTACGGCGGGCGCTTCTTCGTCGTGCCGGAGGCGGTCGTGCTCGCGGACGTCCGCCAGCAGGTCGCGGCCGGCGCGACCCACGTCACGTTCGGCGATCCCGACTTCCTGAACGGCCCGGGCCACGCGCTCCGCGTGGCGCGGGCGCTCCACGCCGAGTTCCCGAGCGTCACCTTCGACGTCACCGCGAAGGTGGAGCACCTGCTGCGCCACCGCGACCGGCTCCCCGAGCTCGCCCGCCTCGGCTGCATCTTCGCCGTCACGGCCGCCGAGTCCCTGAGCGACACGGTGCTCGCGCACCTCGCCAAGGGCCACACGCGCGCGGACGTCGTCGCCGCGCTCCGCGCGGTCCGCGACGCCGGCATCGCGCCGCGGCCGACGTGGGTGCCCTTCACGCCGTGGACGACGCTCGACGACTATCGCGAGCTCCTCGACTTCGTCGAGGACGAGGGGCTCGTCGACGCCATCGATCCCGTGCAGTACTCGATCCGGCTCCTCGTGCCGCCGGGCTCCCTCCTCCTCGAGAGCCCCGCCCTCGCGCCGCACCTCGGGCCGCTGGTCGCGGACGCCTTCCACCATCGCTGGACGCATCCGGACCCGCGCATGGACAGGCTCGCCGGCGCCGTCGCCGCGCTCGTCGCGGAGGCCGCCGACCGGCGCGAGGACCCCGCCGCGACGTTCGACCGCATCTGGCGGCTCGCCGACGAGACGGCCGGCGCGCCGTCGCGCGCCGCGGTCGCGCCGCGGCCCGAGCGCGAGCGGCCGCCGCGGCTCACCGAGCCCTGGTTCTGCTGAGCGGAGCCCACCGAGGGCCAGTTGGCCTTGAGCGGACTTTCGGGTACAGTACCGGTGTAGAGGTGGAGCCATGAGCGACGATCTCAAGCAAAAGGTCCAGGAGCTGATCGACACGATGATCAACCCGGCGGTCGCCGGCCACGGCGGCTTCGTCGAGCTCATCGACGTGCAGGACAACCGCGTCTATCTCCAGATGGGCGGCGGCTGTCAGGGCTGCGGCGCCGCGGACGTCACGCTGAAGGCGGGGATCGAGCGGCTGATCAAGGAAGAGCTCCCCGAGGTCGTGGAGGTCCTGGACACGACCGACCACGCCGCCGGCGCCAACCCTTACTACACGCCGGGCAAAGCCTAGCCCGCGCGCCGGCCCGGCGCCCCTCGATGGACCGGGTGCTCCTCCTCCTCCCGACCACCACCTATCGCACCCAGGCCTTCGTGGACGCCGCCCGCACGCTCGGCGTCGACCTCGTGTGCGCGTCCGAGCGTCCCAGCACGCTCGAGGCGCACGCGCCCGAGAGCCTGATCACCCTGGACTTCGACCGCCCGGCCGCCGCCGCGGCGGCCGTCGCCCGCTTCGCCAGCGCGCGGCGCCTCGACGCGGTCGTCGGCGTGGATGATCGCACGGCGGAGGCCGCGGCCGCGATCGCCGCGCGCCTCGGCCTCAAGGCGAGCGCCCCGGCGGCGGTCCACGCCGCCCGCGACAAGCACGAGATGCGCGAGCGCCTCGCCGCCGCCGGCGTCCCCGTGCCCCGCTTCCGCCTCGTGCGGCTCGCCGACGACCCCGCGCGCGTCGCGGCGGACGTCGCCTACCCGTGCGTCCTCAAGCCGCTCGCGCTGTCCGCGAGCCGCGGCGTGATCCGCGCCGACGACCCCACGGGCTTCGTCGCCGCGTTCCGCCGCGTCGCCGCGATCCTGCGCGGCGACGACGCGGGCGTGTCCGGCAAGGCGGCCGAGCACCTGCTCGTCGAGGCGTTCGTGCCGGGCCGCGAGGTCGCGCTCGAGGGTCTGCTGACGGGGGGCGGGCTCCAGACGCTCGCGCTCTTCGACAAGCCGGACCCGCTCGACGGGCCCTTCTTCGAGGAAACGATCTACGTGACGCCGTCGCGGCTCTCCGCCGACACGCAGGCGCGGATCGAGCGTGTGACGGTCGCGGCCTGCGCCGCGCTCGGACTGACGGAGGGGCCCATCCACGCCGAGCTCCGCGTAAACGAGGCGGGCCCGTGGGTGCTCGAGGTCGCGCCGCGCTCGATCGGCGGCCTCTGCTCACGCACGCTCCGCTTCGGGACGGGCATGACGCTCGAGGAGCTGATCCTCCGTCACGCGCTCGGCTGGAAGATCGAATCGCTCGAGCGCGAGCGCCGCGCCGCGGGCGTGATGATGATCCCGATCCCCCGCGCGGGCCGCCTCGCCGAGGTGCGCGGCCGCGACGCCGCCGCCGCGGTCCCGGACGTCGAGGAGGTCACGCTGACCGCGCACCTGGGCCAGGAGCTCACGCCGCTGCCCGAGGGCTGGCAGTACCTGGGCTTCATCTTCGCGCGCGCGGAGACGCCCGAGGCGGTCGAGCGCGCGCTCCGCGCCGCGCACGCCCGCCTGGCGTTCGACATTGCGTAAGCGTCCGGCGAGGCGGAACGCCGCGCCCGCGCGTCCCCGCGTCCGCGCCGGCGCCGCGCCCGCCGGCGTCGACATCGGCCAGCTCCTCACGCGCTCGCTCGACCCCGACGTGATCGCGCAGCGGGTCGCCGACGCGCTCGTGACGCTGTTCCACGCGCGCTCGGCGGGCGTCTACGGCCTCGACCCGCGGTCCGGCGCCCTCGTGTCCGTCGCGATCGCGCCGCCGCGTGCCCGCGACGCCGGCCAGCCCGCGAGCTTCCCGTCCGGCGCGGGCGCGGTCGGGCTCGCGCTCCGTGAGGGCGGGCCGATCGTAACGCGCAATCTCCTCACCGACGCGCGCCTCGTCTACCCGCCCGACATGCGGGCGAGCCTCGCCGCGAGCCCGAACCGCGCCCTCCTCGCCGTGCCGCTCCTGATCGGCGGCCGGCCGATCGGCGCCCTCTCGATCGCCGACGTCGAGGGCCGGACCTTCGACGCGTCCGAGATCGCGCTGGCGGGCGCCTTCGCCGACCAGGCGGCGGTCGCGCTCGAGAACGCGCAGATCTACCAGCGCGCCGAGGAGCGCAGCCGGCGGCTCACGAGCCTCGCCGCGCTCACGCGCCTCGTCACCTCGGCGACGACGAGCGGCGAGGTCTTCCGCGGCGTCGCCGAGGCCGCGACGGTGCTCCTCAAAGCGCGGATGACCTGGGTCTTCGTGGACGACCCGGCCCGCGGGGTGCTCCGCCCGGACGCGAGCTTCGGCGTCTCGCCGGAGGAGGCCGCGCTCATGGCCGGCTTCGAGCCGACCTACGGCCAGGGCGTCGCCGGCGCCGTCTTCGCCTCGCGCCGGGCCGAGTTCATCCAGGACGTCCAGCGCGACCCGCGCTGGCTGAACCGGACGCTCGTGGAGAACGGCGGCCTGCACGCGTGCGCGGCGATCCCGCTGCTGACGCGGGAGCGGGCCGCCGGCGTGCTCATCGTCCTCTTCGGCCGGCGTGCCGACATCACGCAGGAGGAGCAGGAGCTGGCCAGCCTGCTCGCCGACCAGGCCGCGATCGCGATCCAGAACGCCCGCCTCTACGAGGAGGCCGAGCGGCAGCGCCGCGAGACCGAGTTCAGCGCCGAGATCGCGCGGGCGATCAGCGCGTCGCTCGACCTCGACATCGTGCTCCAGCGAATCACGGACGGCGCGAAGGACCTCGCCGGCAGCGACACTGCGATGATCGCGCTGCGCGAGGGCGACGCGGAGGCCGTGACCGGCCGCTACCGCGTCGGCTCGCTCGACCCGTCCGAACGCATGCTCACCGTCGAGCCGGGCAAGGGGATCGGCGGCCAGGCGCTGCTGACCGGGCGCGCCGTGCGGACCGACGACTACGCGCAGGACGCGCGCTTCGGCAAGGAGTACGTCCGCGTCGTCCGCCGCGAGGGCGTCGTCGCCGCGATGGTGGTGCCGATCAAGCTCGAGGCGCGCGTGGTCGGCATCCTCTACGTCGCCAACCGCGCGCCCCGCCCCTTCACCGACTGTGACGAGGCGGTGCTGGTCCGCCTCGCCGAGGGCGCGGCGATCGCCATCCGCAACGCCCAGCTCTACGCGCGCGAGCGCGAGAGCGAGCGGCGCTACCGGAGCCTCTTCGAGAACGCGAACGACCCGATCGTGACGTTCGCGCTCGACGGCACGATCACCGGCGTGAACCCGGAGGCCGAGCGCGCCCTCGGCTACCCGCGCGACGAGCTGGTCGGGCACCACTACCGTGAGTTCCTCGTGCCCGCGTCCGTCGCGGCGATCGCGGATCGCGCGCGGCGCGCGCTGGCAGGCGAGAAGGTGCCGCCGACCTTCGAGGTCGTCGGCGTCCGCCGGGACGACGCCGAGATCACCGCCGAGGGGCGCATGAGCGTCATGCGCGACGCCGCGGGCGCGGTCACCGGCTGGCAGGTGATCTACCGCGACACGACCGAGCGCCAGCGCGCCGAGCGGGCGCTCCGGGCGAGCGAGGAGCGCTACCGCACGCTCGTCGAGGGCTCGATCCAGGGCATCCACATCCACCGTGACTGGGTCACGCTCTTCGCCAACACCGCGTGGGCGAGGATGATGGGCTACGCGAGCCCGCGCGAGGTGATCGGCATCGACGCGCGCTGCTGGATCGCGCCGCGCGAGCTCGCGCGGATCGAGGGCTACGCCGCGGCCCGCGCGCGCGGCGAGCTGGCGCCCGCGCGGTACGAGATGCAGGCGCTCCGGCGCGACGGGACGCCGCTCTGGGCCGAGCTCCAGGTGTCGTCCATCGTCTGGGACGGCGAGCCCGCCACCCAGACCGCCATGCTCGACATCACCGAGCGCAAGCGGGCCGAGCAGGCGCTGCGCGAGTCGAGCGAGTTCCTGCGGCAGGTCATCGCGAGCGCACGCTCGGGCATCATCGTGTACGACCGCGAGCTGCGCTACACCGTCTGGAATCCACTCATGGAGGAGCTCACGGGCCTGCGGGCGGCGGACGTCGTCGGGAGGTACTGCCTGGACCTGTTCCCGTTCCTGCGCGAGCAGGGCATTTACGCGCTGCTCGAGCGCGCGCGCGCGGGCGAGACGGTGTCGTCGCCCGACTTCCGGTACACCGTGCCCTCGACCGGCCGGACGGGTTGGGTCTCGGGCCGCTACGGCCCGCTCCTGGACGCCAACGGCCGGATCATCGGCGTGATCTCGACGGTGCGCGACGTCACCGAGCGGCGCCGCGCCGAGGAGGCGCTGCGGCAGAGCGAGGAGCAGCTCCGCCAGGCGCAGAAGATGGAGGCGGTCGGCCGCCTCGCGGGCGGAATCGCGCACGACTTCAACAACCTGCTCACGGTCATCACCGGCCGCAGCGAGCTCCTGCTGCGGCGCCTGCCGCCCGACGATCCCGTCCGCCGCGACCTCGAGCAGATCAAGAAGACGGCGGACCGCGCCGCGACGCTCACCAAGCAGCTTCTCGCGTTCAGCCGCAAGCAGATGCTCCAGCCGAAGGTGCTCGACCTGAACGGCATCGTCGCCGGCGTGGCCCAGATGCTCCAGCGGCTGATCGGCGAGGACATCGATCTCGTCACGCTGCTCGATCCGAACCTCGGCGCGGTGCTCGTGGACCCGGCGCAGATCGAGCAGATCATCCTCAACCTGGCCGTCAACGCGCGCGACGCGATGCCGCAGGGCGGGCGGCTCAGCATCGAGACGGCGAACATCGACCTCGGCGCCGGCTTCGCGGCCGCCAACCCCGGCGCGTCGGCCGGGCCCTACGTGCTGCTCCAGGTGAGCGACACGGGCTCGGGGATGAACCCGGACGTCCAGGCCCACATCTTCGAGCCGTTCTTCACGACCAAGGACGTGGGCAAGGGCACCGGCCTCGGCCTCGCGACCGTGTACGGCATCGTCAAGCAGCACGACGGCTGCATCACCGTCGAGAGCGCGCCCGGCGCCGGGGCCACGTTCCGGGTCTACCTGAAGCGGGCGGACGAGGCCTCGCGGCGACGCGGGTGCCGCAGGGCTCGGAGACGATCCTGCTCGTCGAGGACGAGGACGGGCTGCGCGAGCTCGCGCGCGAGATCCTGACCGCCGGCGGCTACAAGGTGCTCGTGGCGGCCGGGCCCGGCGATGCCCTCGGCGTCGCCCGGCGGCACGGCGGGCCGATCCACCTGCTCCTCACCGACGTGGTGATGCCGCAGATGAGCGGGCGCGAGCTCGTCGAGCGCCTGGCCCCAGAGCAGCCCGAGATGAAAGTGCTCTACATGTCGGGGTACGCGGCGGACGCGATCGTGCACCGCGGCGTGCTCGATCCGGGCACCGTGCTGCTCCAGAAGCCGTTCTCGCCCGACGCCCTCACGCGCAAGGTGCGCGAGGTTCTGAGCGCGCCTCAGATCCCGAGGTAGGCCCGCCGGACGAGCGCGCGGCTACGCGGCGTCGCGCCCCGGGGACAGGAGCATCACCGCCACCTCGGCCTCGCGGCGCACGCGCTCCGGAACGTGGCGGGACAGGGCCGCCCGGAGCCGGCCCGGCGCCGTCGCGGCCAGCGCGATCAGGTCGGCGCCGAAGACCTCGGCCTCGCGCAGGATCTCCTCCCGGGCGTCGCCGAAGCGCACCCGGCGCTCGACCGGCACGCCCTCGAGCTGCGCCTCGGCCGCTCTGAGGTACTCCAGCCCCTCGCCCTCGAGCCGGTCGCTCTCCTGGTCGGCGTACCCGATCACGCGGCCGTACGTGTCCTGCCGGAACCGGGGCAGCGGCGCCACGTGGAGCAGGCGCACCGTCGCGTCGCTCGCGCGGGCCAGGTCGGCGAAGAGCGGGAGCACGACCTCCGCGCGCTCCCGTCGGTCGAGTGGGACGAGAATCCGCTTCGCCATGATCCACCTCCGCCCGGTAAGACACCGCGCGGGGGTGTCCGTGAAACGGGGCTGGCAGGGCGAGCCGCAGGACGTCGCGGGGCCGCAGTGCGAGCCGCAGCCGCCAGGCGAGGCGAGTCTGTGATCGAAGCCCCCGCCGTCCGAGGCGAGCGAAATCTAGCGGAGCAGCCGGAGCTGGGAGAGGAGGCTCCCGAAGACCGCGGCGACCAGGCCCCTGAGGTCCAGGTCACCCGAGACCGGCACCCCGTGGAGCACCAAGTAGATCACCACGCCGAGCTTCACCAGGTTGCCCACGCCCTCCCCTTTCGGCCCTTCACCTGTAGGACGGGGCATGGCGCGAAACGCTTACACGCGGCGGCCGAACGACGCCTCCCACGAGGGGAGAGGCTCAGAAGCGCGGCTTCAGCTCGATCTTGTAGCCGTCGGGATCGTGCAGGTAGAGCGAGGGGCCGTCGCCGTACGCGCCGAAGCGCCGGACGACGCCACCCTCGAGCGCGGCGCCTTTCGCCTCGAGCTCGCGCGCCACGCCCGGGAGGTCGTCCGTGCGGATCGAGAGGCAGAAGTGGTCGAGGCCGCCGCGCGGCTCGCCCTCGGCGGCCGGGACGAGGTCGATCAGGTGCTCACCGAACCGGAGCTGGACGAGCGAAAACTTCTCGTTCACGCGCTCGAGCTTGCAGCCGAGGACGTCCTCGTAGAAGCGCCGCGAGCGCGCCTGGTCGCGCACGCGCAGCACGACGTGGTCGAGGCCGAGCGGCTCGAACGTCATGGCCTTATCTGTACCGCGTGACGGCCGCGTCGTCCAGCCCGCCGTCCGCGCGCGTCCACGCGTGGGGCCCCGGCGCGCGGCGCGCCCCCACATATGACTCCGGCGCGCGGGGCGCCACTATTCCTGCGGGGTTCGGCGGCGGCGCTCCGTACAGTCGTCAGCATGCGCCGTCCCCTCGCGCTCCTCCTCGTCGCGGTCCTCGCCATGAGCGCCTGCGCCTCGCATCCGGACGGCGCCTACTTCCCGGCGCCGAACGGGCCCGACACGGGCGTGGTCTCCCACACGCTCTACCGCGCCGCGGTCGCGGCCGGCGACGACCCCGAGCGCTACTCCTTCGCGCTCGTCAGGACCCGCGAGGTCCGGGCCTACGCCGCCGAGGACGCGACCTTCTACGTCTCGGAGGGGCTCGCGCACCAGCCCCAGCGCGTGCTCGACGCCCTCGTGGCGCAGACGGTCGCCCACGAGGTCCTGGGCCACGGGGGCAAGCGCAAGACGCTCGCGCTGTCGCTGACGGCGGGCTTCACGGTGCTCGGCATCGCCATGCCGGGCGTGGGCCTCCTCGACCTCCTCGTGAACCCGATCGTCGTCCGCGCCTTCACTCGCGAGCAGGAGCGGGACGCCGACCAGAAGGCGATCGAGATCCTCCGCGCGATGGGCGACGAGACGCCGCGCCGGACGCTCGCCGCGGCGCTCTGCGCCGCCGGCGCCGTCAACGGCCCCGTCGCCGGCGGCCTGCTCGCGACCGAGCCCGAGCTCGAGGAGCGGCTGGCGTCGCTCGAGCCGCTCGAGCCGGCGGCCGCGGTCGTCGCGCGCCCGCCCGCCGCCGCGCGCTAGCGTCGTCCCGTCAGCAGCAGCCGCCGGCGATCTTCGTCCGCTGGACGAGCTCGAGGCGCGTGTCGTCGGGCCCCTGCAGGAACGCGATCCGCGGGCCGTTCGGCACCTGGGTCGGGCCCTCGAGCAGCCTGGCGCCGAGGCCCTCGAGCCGCCGGATGTCCGCCTCGATGTCCTCGGAGTCGAAGCCGAAGTGCTCCAGGCCCCAGTGCGCGCGCGCCTCGCCCGGCAGGAGCCGCTCGGCGGTGCGCGCCCCCGAGATGTTGACCGCCAGCCCGCCGTCCTCGCTCATGCAGCGGACGAAGCGGTCGCCGAAGACGCGGACCTCGTCGTTGACGATCTTGAACGCGAAGGCCGTCACGTACCACTCGGCCGTCTTCCGCGGATCGGGCGCCTTGAGATGGATGTGGTTGATGCGGTAGGGCATCGGTTCCTCCGGTGCGGTCAGTGAGAAGGGTTGTCCGCGACGACCAGGATGTGGGGCGACAGGCCGAGGAGCGTGGGCTCGCGCTCGATCGCGCGCGCGGCCCACAGCAGGCGCTCACGCTCGGCCGGGTCCCGCCAGCGCGCGTCGAGATCGGCCAGGAGCCAGCCCGGCCCCTCGACGCCGACGAGCTCGCGCGGGGCGAAGCCCGCGTCCCTCACCTCGGCCTCGAGCTCGTGCGGCAGGTGGAAGTAGGAGGTCGTGAAGTAGTCCTCGTCGGTCGGGTTCGCGTGGCGGCCGTCGCGCAGGTCGCGCTCGACGATCGTCACGAACGCCGGGTCGCGGAGGAGCCCTTCGGCCACGCCCGAGAGGAGCGAGGCGAAGCGCGAGATGCCGGCGGCGAAGACGAGCCCGCCGCGCTTGAGGACGCGCCGCGCCTCGGCGAGCGCCGCGAGCCGGTCAAGGCGCTCGGTCAGGTGGTAGAGCGGCCCGAGGAGGAGCAACGCGTCAGCGCCCGCGTCCGGCGCCTCGAGCCGGCGCGCGTCGCCGACGGCGGCGCTCGCCAGCGGGCGGCCGGGCTGGCGCGCCGACGCCTCGAGCGCCTGCCGCACGTGCTGGGGCAGCGCGTCCACGAGGTGCACCTCGTGGCCCTGCGCCGCGAGCCAGCACGCGTACACGCCCGTGCCGCCGCCGACGTCCCAGACGACGGCGCGCCCGCGCGGCAGGTGGCGCAGGATCAGCTCCTGCGTGCGGGCGAGCTCGAGCCGGCCGTGCCCCTCGACGAGGCGCCGGACCTCGCCGCCCCGCGCGTAATACGCGGCGACGTCGGGCGCGAGCCGTGTCTCCTCCACCGGATCCTCACCGCCCGCCGTAGATCCGGCGGTACTCGTCCCAGGAGAGGACGACCTTCTTCACGTAGAAGCGCGTCTCTTCGTAGGGGATCTGCTCGATGAACGCCTCGACGTCGTCGGTGCGCCGGACGGTCCACCACCGGCGGGCGCGCTGGGGCCCCGCGTTGTAGGCGGCGAGCGCCAGGCGCGTGTCGCCGAAGTCGCGCACGAGCGCCGCCAGGAAGCGCGCGCCGATTTTCAGGTTGTGGGCCGGGTCGTCGAGATCCCGTTGCGGCGCGAGCAGCGCCGCCGTGCCGGTCATGAGCTGCATGAGGCCGCGCGCGCCCGAGCGCGAGACCGCGCGCGGGTAGTAGCTCGACTCCTCGCGCACGACGGCCGCGACGAGGTAGGGGTCGAGCCCGGCCGCGACGGCCGCCTCGGTCAGCTCGGCGCGCCAGGCGAACGGATAGAAGATCTCCCAGAAGGCGCTCGGCAGCCCGGGATCGCCGGAGGCCGCGAGCGGCGCCAGATAGCGCCGGAAGATCCGAAGCGCCAGGTGATACCGCTCCGCCTGCGCGAACACGCTCGAGACGCCGTAGAGCCGCGCCGGGTCGCCCGCGGCGAGCGGGGTCAGCTCCTCCAGCTCCTGGACGGCGTCCTCGACGAGCCCGACGCGCCGCAGGAGTTCGACGCGCGCGAAGGCGGGGTCGCCCGCGAGCGCCTCGGCCGGCTCGGCGGGCAGCGTGACCTGCGCCGGCGCGCCGCCCGCCGCCGCCTCCGGCGCCCGGCTCGCCGCGAGCACGCCGTAGTAGGTGCGCGGCGCCTCCCCGAGGATCTCGCGATAGAGTCGCTCCGCTTCCGCCCGCTCGCCGAGCTGCTCCCGGCAGCGGCCCGTCCAGTAGAGCGCGGGGACCCGGTAGGCGCCGCCGGGCTCGGCGAGGCGCGCCCAGCGCTCGGCGGCGGCGCGCGCGTCACCCTCGAGCCAGGCGAGCCAGCCGAGGCGCCAGGCCGACGCGGCGGCCATCTCGCGCGACGGGAACCGCGCGAGCACCGCGCGGTAGGCGTCCGCCGCCTCCGCCGGGCGGTTCGCGTCCTCGAGGAGCCGGCCGCGCTGATAGAGCGCCTCGGAGGCCTCGACCTCGCCGCCCGCCGCGGCGACCTCGGCGAAGAGCGCCAGCGGCTCGCGCTGCCGTCCGGCGCGCACCAGCAGCCTGCCGCGCTCGAGCTGGAGGGCCGGGCGCAGGCCGGCGGGCGCCCTGGGGACCGCGCGCTCGAGCGCGCGCGCCGCGGACTCCCATCGCCCGAGCTTCTTCGACGCGTCGGCCGCGATGCGGAGCGCGCGCACGGCGACGGCGTCGGCACGCGTGTCGGCGGCGATGCGCTCGGCCTCCTCCGCCGCCTGCGCCGGCACGCCGCCCCGGAGCAGGCGCTCCGCGCGCTCGAGCCGCTGCGCCGTCGTGAAGGGCGCCGAGCGGAGCCCCGCGGCCTCGAGCGCGGCGAGCCGGTCGCCGGCGGCGTCGGCGTAGCCGCTCGCGGGGAGCAGGAGCTGGAGCTGGCGATAGGCCTGCGCCGCGAGGTCGCGCGCGCCGCGCGCCTCCGCCGACATCGCGAGGAGGTAGAGGGCCTCGGGCATCTCCGGCGCCTGCTGGTACGCGCCGGCGAGGCGCGCGAGCAGCGCCTCCGCCTGGGCCTCGTCGTCGGCCTGGAAGGCGAGGGTGGCCGCGAGCAGCAGCGCGCGCGGGGCGAGCCGCCCCTCGGGCCAGCCGTCGGCGACCGCCAGCGCCGTCGTGCGCGCGCCGTCGAGGTCGCCGTCGCGGGCGAGCGCCTCGGCGAGCACGAAGCCGACGTGGTCGCCGATGGGGCTCCGGCGTGCCGTCTCGCTCGCGAACTCGCGCAGGAGTGGCGCCGCCTCGCCCTGGCGGTACGCCTCGAGCGCCCCCGCCCAGGCGCGCTCGAGCTCGGGCGTGACGGCGGCCGCCGGGGTGGGCGGCTCCGCGGCCGCGCGGGGCGGCAGCAGCAGGAGGGCGGCGAGCGCCACGCCCCGCAGGAGCGCGGCGTCGCGCGTCATCCGGCGCGTGAACGCGATGCGCTGGAGCGCCGTGAGGTTCGACAGGATCGCGAGGACCCAGAGGGCCGGCTCCAGGAGGTTGGCGAGCGCGCCGGCGATGAGGCAGATCAGGCGCTCCGGGCGCTCCATCATGCCCACCGTGCACGTGATGCCGACCGACTCGGCGCGCGCCTTCGTGTAGCTCACCATCATCGAGCCGATCAGCCCCGCCATCGCCACGACGGCGCCGCGCGCGTTCGGCGTGCGCGCGAACAGGACGACGATGCCGAGCATGACGACGAGGTCCGAGTAGCGGTCGATGACGGAGTCGAGGAAGGCGCCGAACGCCGTCACCTGCCCCGAGACGCGCGCCAGCGCGCCGTCGAAGAAGTCGCAGAGCCCGGCGACGATGAGGAGGAGCCCCGCGCTCCGGATCTGGCCGGTGACGAACGCGCTGGCGGCGAGGATGCTCACGCCGAAGCCGAGGACCGTCAGGTGATTCGGCCGCAGTCGGACGCGGAAGAGGGCGCGCCCGACCGGGTCGGTCCACGCGCGAACGGGTTCGCGAAAGCGTCCGAGCATCGTCAGATCGGCTGCGCGAGCGCCTGCTCGAGCGCCGCGCGGATCCGCTCGAGCCCCTCCGGCGACTCGATCCGCCGGCCCTCGCGGTCGTGCACGTAGAAGGTGTCGAAGGCCTGGTCGATCTCGGTGGCGATGCGGGCGCTCGCGATGTCGAGCCCGAGCGTGGCGAGCGTACGCGTGATCAGGTAGAGGAGGCCCACGCGGTCGGGGCTCTTCACCTCGAGGACCGTGTAGGCGTCCGACAGGCGGTTGTCGAGCCCGATCTTCGGCGGGCCCTCGGGGCGCGTCGCGGCCCGGCCGGCCGCGCGGCGCTCGGCGAGCAGCGTCTCGACCGACCGCTCGCCCGTGAGCACCGCGCGGAGCCCGTCGAGCACGCGCGCCCAGAGGGCCGAGGACGTCACGGCCTCGCTCGTCGGGTCGTTGACCTGGAACGTGTCGATCGCGATCCCGTCGCCGCGCGTGTGGATCTGCGCCGAGATGATGTTGACCCCGTGCGCCGCGAGCGTCCCCGCGATGAGGGCGAAGAGCCCGGGGACGTCGTGCGTGACCACGACGAGGTCCGAGGAGCCGAGGTCCGGGTGGTGGAAGAGCGCCGTCGCCACGGGCGACTCGGCGAGGTCCTGGAGCATCCGGATGTGCTCGGCCATCCGCTGGACGCCGGTCGTCTCGATGTAGCGGTCGGACATCATCGCGAGGTGCGCCCTCACCGTCTGGAGGTCCACCTCGCCCTTCGCGGCGGCCTGCAGCCGCTCGGCGAGCTCCCGCCGGTTCGGCCGCTCGACGCGGCCGCCCGTGAGCTCCTCGAGCGTCCGGACGTAGAGCTCGTGGAGGATCTGCGCCTGCCAGGGCGTCAGCACGCCCGGGCCCACCGCGCGCATGTCGGCGTACGTCAGGAGATAGAGCATGCGCAGGCGCTGCGGGTCGCCGACCGCCGCCACGAAGTCGGCGACGGTCTTCGGGTCGTGGATGTCGCGCCGCTGCGCGACGTGGGACATCGTCAGGTGGTGGGCCACGAGGAACTCGACCACCGCCGCGTCGGCCGGCGGCAAGCCCATCCGCGCCGTCAGCTCGCGAACGAGGGGGATGCCCTTGGCGACGTGGCCGTGGCCCTTCGCCTTGCCGATGTCGTGGAGCAGCATGCCGAGCATCAGGAGCTCGGGCCGCTCGATCTCGGTGAAGACGCGCGCCGCGCCCTCCGACTCCGCCGACTGGCCGGGCGCCAGCGCCTCGAGGTGCTCGACGCCGAGCAGCGAGTGCTGGTCGGCGGAGAACTTGTGGTAGGCGTCGTACTGCACGAGGCACGTCAGCGCGCCGAACTCCGGCAGGTAGCGCCCGAGCAGGCCGAGCTCGTGCATCTCCGAGAAGGTCTGCGCGACGCGCCCCCAGGCGCGGCAGATGTCGAGGAAGGGGTCGCGGACCACGTCCGAGCGCCGGAACGCGTCGTCCACGAGGTGGAGCGAGTCCTCGACCGCGCGCTCGAGGTCGAGCGAGAGCTCGCAGCCCAGGCGGTGGAGGTGCCCGAAGACCCGCATGAGCCGCGCCGGCTCGGCGCGCAACGGCGCCGGGTCGCCGTCCGCGAGATGCAGGCGCCCGTCGAAGAAGACGAGGCCGTCCGCGAGCGCCTGCTGCCGCTGGCGCCGCTCGGCCGAGCCCCGCCGCGAGAGCGTCTCCTGGCAGCGCGCGATGAGGCGCTTCGCGACGCGGTGGATGACGCGCGCGTGCAGGTAGTAGCCCCGCATGAAGCGCTCGACCCCGAGCGACTGCTCGTCGTTCTCGTAGCCGAGGTTCTTGGCGATCCGCGGCTGCAGGTCGCGCGCCAGCACGTCGTTCTTGTGGCCCGAGAAGAAGTGGAGCTCGTTGCGCACGCGCCAGAGGAAGGTGAGCGCCGCGTCGGCCGCCGCCTGCTCGCGCGGCGTGATGAGCCCCTTGTCGGCGAGCTCCCGGAGGGAGCGCGCGCCGAACTTCGCCTCGGCGAGCCACATCGCCGTGTGCATGTCTCGCAGCCCGCCCGCCGATTCCTTGACGTTCGGCTCGCCGATGTAGGGCGAGGCGCCGAACTTCCGCCAGCGCTGGTCGCGCTCCCCGAGCGTCGTCTCGAGGAACTGCCCGAAGTCGCGCCGGAAGACGTTCTCGCGCAGCACGCGCTGGAAGCGCGCGAAGAGGCGGCGCTCGCCCGCCAGGAAGCGCGCCTCCTGCATGGAGGTCCGGCTCGGGAAGTCGGTGCGCGCCATCGCGACGCAGTCGTCGAGCGAGCGCAGGCTGTGGCCGACGTGGAGCCCGAGGTCCCAGAGCGAGTAGAGGAGTTCCTGCATCATCCTCTGGACGTACGGCGTCATCTCGCCGTCGTAGATGACCATGAGGTCGACGTCGGAGAGCGGGTGGAGCTCGCCGCGGCCGTAGCCGCCGAGCGCCATCACCACCAGCGGCGTGGCCGGGAGCCCGTCGGCGGTCGCGTCGGCGGCCACGAGGCGCGTCAGCGCGTGGATGACGTCGTCCATCAGGCGCGCGTGCGTGTGGACGGACTCCTGCCCCGACGCGCCCTCGGCGTGCCTGACCTTCAGCGAGTCGAATCCTTCGGCGAGGGCCTGACGGAAGAACTCGAGCCGGAGGCGGCGCCGGTCGGGGGCGCGCGCCGCTTTCGCCTCGGCACGCCGGGCCCGGCGATACAGCTCGACCGACATGACGCCGTGAGCGTAGCAATGGGGTACGAAGACTGTCAAATCGGGCGCGGACTTACTAGAATGGGCGGGTGAGGAAGATCTGGCGCGCGGGCCTCGAGGCCCTGGTCCCCTACGACGCGGGCAAGCCCCTCGAGCGTCTCGCCGCGGAGCTCGGGGTGGCGGAGCTCGTCCGGCTCTCCGCCAACGAGAACCCGCTCGGCCCTTCGCCGCGCGTCGTCGAGGCGATCGCGCGCGAGGCCGCGCGCGTGAACCTCTATCCCGACGGCGGCGCCACGGCGCTGCGCGAGGTCCTCGCGCGGCGCCTGGGCGTCGCGCCCGCGCAGATCCTCGTCGGCAACGGCGCCGACGAGCTGATCGGGCTCGTCGCGCGCGCCGCGTTCGAGCCCGGCGACGAGATCGTCGTGCCCGAGCCCTCCTTCGAGCCGTACACGACCTCGGCCACGATCGCCGGCGCGCGCGTCGTGCCGAGCCCGCTGGCCGGCTACGAGACCGACCTCGAGGACATGAAGCGGAAGGTCACCGGCCGGACGAAGGCGGCCTTCCTCTGCTCGCCCCACAATCCCGCGGCGACGATCATCCGCGAGAAGCCGCTGCGCGCCTTCCTCGAGGCGCTCGGCGATGACCCCCCGCTCCTCATCCTCGACGAGGCGTACCGCGACTTCGTGGACGACCCCGAGTATCCGGACGGCGTCGCGCTGCTCCGCCAGCACCCGCGGCTCCTCGTGCTCCGCACGTTCTCGAAGATCGCGGCGCTCGCGGGCCTGCGCGTCGGCTACGCGGTCGCGGGCGCCGAGACGATGGACCGGTTGAACCGCGTGCGCGATCCCTACAACGTGAACCGGCTCGGCCAGATCGCGGCGCTCGCCGCCCTCGAGGACACCGCGCACTGGGAGCGGTCGCGCCGCTTCGTCCTCGAGGAGCGCCGGTTCCTCTCGGAGGGGCTCCGCGCGCGCGGCTACGCCTTCCCGCCGTCCCAGTCCAATTTCCTGCTGGTCAGGGTCCCCGACGCGCCGGCGCTCCGCGAGAAGCTCTTCCGCGCGGGGATCCTCGTCCGCGACGGCGCCGACGTCGGGTTCCCCGGCCACCTCCGGATCTCTGTCGGGCTGCGCGCGACGAACGAGAAGCTGCTCGGCCTCCTCTGAGGCCACGAACGACACGAAGCGCGCGCCGCGCGTTCCGGCCGCCCGGACCGCCGGGCGCTAGCGGCGCCGGCGGAGCGACGCCAGCTCGCGCTCGAGCTCCTCGAGACGCCTCACCAGCGCGTCGCGCTCGGCGGAGAGCGCGGTGAGCTGCCGGTCGCGCAGCGCGTAGCGCTGGTCCTGCTGGGCGAGCTTCGTCTGGAGCTCCGCCTCCCGCTTGTAGAGCTCCTTCAACTCCTGCTCGAGCCCGGCCACCTTGTGCTTCGCGGGCAGGTAGCCGACGAACAGGATGTAGAGGAGGAGCATGGCGAGCAGCACGCTCGCCCCGACGAGCATCCACGGGAGCTTCGCACGCGGGCGATCGGCCACGGGCTCGGATTCTAACAGATTAGTTTGCTATCATCCGAGCCGTGGAGCTGCGACAGTTCTTCGACCGCGCGCTCGGGGCGAGCTTCCGCGACCTGGCGCTCGGCGACGATCCGGCGTCGCCCTACCTCGCGGACCTCCTCACACGCTTCGCGCGCACCGAGAACCTCTTCCCACCGGGCGTCGCGGCCCCGCGGCTCGAGACCGTCGTGGACCTGCTGCTCGAGGCGCAGGCGGTCTGGCGCGAGGACACGGTCTGGTGGCAGCCCGAGCGCGAGGTCGCGGTGCGGCGGCACATCGGCGACTTCACGCTCTTCATGACCGGGCTCTTCCGCGAGCGCGTGGACCGGACGGCGTCCGCCTTGTTCTACATCAGCCAGGGCAAGCGCGCTTACCAGTTCGTCTCCGAGCACGACCGCGCGAGCTCGCGCGGCGGCCCGTCGGCGCCGCTCTTCCGGCGGCTCGCCGACCGCTTCGAGCGCTACGCCGCCGTCCTCGAGTACGCGCGCAAGGTCCATTTCTACGATCCGCCGCAGCACCCGTTCTTCCGTCTGACCTTCGGATGACCGCGCCCGCGCTCGACGTGGAGCGCCTGCGCGGCCTCGACGAGGACGCGCTCGACGCGGCCCTCCGGGAGTTCGCCAACGCCCACGGCGCGCAGGCCCTGCCCGCCCTCGGCGCCCTCGCGGCGGACGGCGCGCGGGGCCTCAAGCGGGCCGCGAAGCGCGCCCTCTACCGACTCGCCCAGCGCGGTGTCGCCGCGCCGCCCCGCCCGGCGCCCCGGCCCGTCGTCGAGTCCGGGCCCGAGCGCGCCACGCGCGCCTGGCTCTCGGGCATCGACGGCAGCGGCTCCCGCGCCGCGTGGGTGCTCTTCGAGCGCGGCCTCGGCGGCACGCACCTCTGCTCGCTGATCGTCAACGACACCGTCGGGATCGTGGACGCGGCGGGCGGCGACATCACGAAGAAGCGCCTCGAGAGCGAGCTCGAGGCGCTCCGCGCCTCGCAGAAGCTCCCCTGGGTGGAGACCGACCCGGCGCGCGCGCTCGCGCTCGTCGCCGAGGCGCAGGCGCTCCATCGCGCCACGGGCACGGCGCCGCCGGCCGCGTTCGCGCGCTGGCGGCGCCTGTTCGAGCACGCGAGCGTGCCCGCGCCGGCGCCCCCGCCCGCGCCCGCCGACCCGGCGCTCGTCGAGCGCGGCGCCGAGCTGCTCGAGCTGCCGGAGACGGCGGGCTGGTTCCTCGATCCCGAGGCCGTGCAGGCCGACGCGGTCGACCTCCTCGCGGCCCGCGAGAGCCGCCTCGTCGTCTCCGACCAGATCAAGGCCGAGCGTCAGACGGCGATCGTGGACCGCGTCGTCGAGCGCGAGCTCGACGCCGAGGCGCGCCGGCGCTGGGCGCGTCGGCTCGACGAGATGGCGTGGATCTTCGAGGCGACCGAGCGTTCCGAGCTCGGCGCGCTCGCCCACGCCGCCGCGTGGGCCCTCGCCGACCCGGCCTCCGATCCCCGCCGACAGCCGTTCGCGCGCGGCCTCGCGCAGCGCGCGCTCGAGCTCGCGGGCGAGGTCGCCTCGGGGAGGATCTCGGCGGCCGACGTGAGCCGGAAACCCGGGGCGTGATCACCGACGTCCCGGGCATCACCGTCGGCCACGCGACCGATCTCACGGCGCTCACCGGCGTCACCGTCGTCCTCGCCGCGCGCCCCGCGACGTGCGGTGTCGAGCTGCGCGGCGGGGCCAACGACGTCGCCGGCCTGGACTTCCTCGATCCGCGCCACCTCGTGCCGACGGTCAACGGGGTCGTCCTCGGCGGGGGCAGCCGCTTCGGCGAGGAGGCGATCGCGGGCGTCATGCGCTGGCTCGAGGCGCGCGGCGCCGGCTTCGCCGCCGGGACGGCCGTCGTCCCGCACGTGCCCGGCGCGTTCCTCTTCGACCTCAACGTGGGCGATGGGCGCGTCCGCCCCACGCGCGAGATGGGCTACGAGGCGGCGGCGCGCGCGGCGGGCGGCCCGGTCGCCGAGGGGAACGTGGGCGCGGGCGCCGGCGCGAGCGTCGGCAAGCTCCACGGCATCGAGCGCGCGATGCGCGGCGGCGTCGGGAGCGCGAGCGCGCGCGTGGCCGACGTCGTCGTGGGCGCGCTCGTCGCGGTCAACGCCGTCGGCGACGTGCGCGACCCGGACACCGGCGCGCTCGTCGCCGGCACGCGGGACGCGCCCGGCGGCCGCCGGCTCATCGACACGGCGCGGGCGCTCCGCGCCGGCGGCGCGCTCGGCCGCTTCGCGACCCCCGCGCCGGCGCCCGCCGCGCCGCACACGACGATCGGCGTCGTCGCGACCAACGCGCGGCTCACGCGGACCGAGGCCGGCAAGCTCGCCTCGCTCGCGATGCTCGGCTTCGCGCAGGCGCTCTCGCCGCCCCACACCGCGTTCGACGGCGACACCCTCTTCGCCCTCTCCGTCGGCGATCTGCCGGCGGACCTGACCCGCCTCGGCCTCGCCGCCGCCGACGCCGTCGCCCGGGCGATCTGCCGCGGCGTGCGCGCGGCGACGTCCCTTCCCCACCTGCCCGCCGCTCGCGACCTCTAGTCTCCGACCTGCACCATCCCCGGTGCACTTGCACCACGCTGGTGCACCGCGCGTGCTCACCGGTGGCCCGGCGCCTCCCGAGGACGCATGCTATCACCCACTTGCGGCAACCCCGCCCGTCGCCGCCGTTGGCGTCCCGATTGCTCAGGGGACGAGATCACCTCGCGGCGCCCGCTGGTCGCTCCCGTGATGGCCGCGCGGATCTGACCAGTCCGGCGAGGATGCATCGCAACCCATGGCGCACCACCCGGGGAGGGGCTGTGGACTTCAGGAAGATGCTCAACGAGCTGGAGCAGCTGGGGCAGCCCGTGAAGGTCGCGCTGCCGGTGATCGGCGTGGTCGACGTGACGATCCGCTGCATCACCGACGACGTCGTCATGCTCGAGCGGGCGGCGCCCGCGCAGAAGTTCTTCCTCCACTACACCTCGGTCGTCGTGGTGACGTGACATGAGGGCGCAGAGGGAGACGGCATGACGAACATTCCGGCGGCCATCGTCCAGATGATCGACACCATCTACGCCAGGGCGTTCGGCTTCGCGACGGCGCTGGCGGCGGTCGGCGTCATCAGCATGGCGTTCCTTCAAACGATCAAGGACGTGCTCCCCGTGCGCCGCTGGTTCCAGGCGTGGTGGGTCGGCGGCTGGCTGACCGAGCAGGCGGCGGGGACGCCGGCGCTCGCCACCGGCGCCGTGAACGTCGCCGCGGCGCAGACGGACCTCGTCAGGCTGGCGACATCCGGCGATCGTGCCGCGCTCTACGATCTCGCGATCGAGCAGGTGACGGCCCAGATGAACGCGGCCGCCCAGATGGTGCTCGACTTCCCCTGGCGGCACGAGCACCTCTTCCGCTGCCTCGCCGCCCAGGCCGACGCCGAGGACCTCCGCCGGCTCCTCGACGCGCGCCCGCCCGACCGCGGACCCCGCCGCGAGCTCAGCGCCGAAGACAAGTCGGCCCTCATCGACGCGCGCAACCGCGTGACGCACCAGGTGCAGCGGAGCCTCGACGGCCTCATGATCTCGGCGGGCTTCCGGTGGAAGCTCTGCCTCCAGCTCGCCTCGTTCGTGGTGAGCGCGCTCATCGTCTGGGCCGGCCTCATGCTCTTCGTCCGCGAGCCGATCGAGGTGTTCGTCCGCCACCTACCGCTCTACGTCGCGCTCGCGCTGCTCGGCGGCTTCCTCGCGCCGGTCGCACGCGACCTCGTGGCCGCGCTCCAGCAGGTCCGGAAGTAACGCGTGGCCGCCTGGAACGAGCTGACGCTCCGGGAGCGCCCGGTGGGAGGGGCCGTCGGCGACGCGGTCCATGAGCTCACGCCGCCCTTCCCCCAAGGGCGGCGGCGCGTCGTCCTGCTGATCCACGGCTACAACAACACGGAAGCCGCGGCGCGACGGAGCTACGACAAGTTCACCGACGACCTCGGCGCGCTCGGCCCGAGCGCCGGCGCGGTCCTCGCCGACATCGGCAAGCTCTACTGGCCCGGCGACGCCGACCTCGGCCCCCTCTCGTTCCTCAGCTATCCGTTCGAGATCGCGCCCGCGGAGGAATCAGCGGAGAAGCTCGCCATGTACGTCCGGACCCTCGCGGGTCCCGGGGGAACGCCCACGGAGCTCTACTTCGTCTGCCATTCCCTCGGCAATCGCGTGGTCCTCGAGCTGCTCGACCGCCTCGCGAGCGAGCCCGCCCCGCTCGGCCACGTCGCCGCCGCCGTTCTCATGGCGGCCGCGGTCCCCGTCGGCATGGTCGGGGACGACGGCGAGCTGCTGCCGGGCGCCACGCTCCCCGGCAGGACCCTCGCCCTCTACTCGCGCGACGACAACGTCCTCCACTGGGCGTTCCCCATCGGCGAGACCGCCGCCGGCGAAGGCTTCTTCCCCACCGCCGTCGGCCGCTTCGGCCAGCCGCCCGGCCTCTGGGCCGAGCGTGAGGAGCTCGCGGGCAACGACCACGGCGACTACTGGGGCGACCCGCGCGCGGCCGTACGCGTCGCGCGCCTGCTCGGCGCCGCGGTCCCGCGGGAGATCGGGCCGGCGGCGATCGCGGGGTGGCAGCTGCCGGCGGCGCCGGAGGTGGCGCCGCGAGAGATCGCCGCGCGGGAGCTGCAGGCGTGACCGCGTACCACTACACAAGCGACCTTGGCGAAAACGTCACCCCGCTCAAACACGACTTAGGTCATGAGCCAAAGTAGGCGTCGATCCACATTTGAAGCGTCCGATCGTGTACATCAGGATCGCCAATAATAATTGACCGAAGTTCCTTCCGATACCGAGTTTTGAGGATTTCACGATCCAGCGGTGCCACCTTTGCTATGTGAGCAACGTCCTCTCGATCCACCGGGCTGTTTCGAGCGAGCTTGGATAACGCGAGGTCGTGAGCTTCAAGTTCGAATAGCCGGAGCTTCTCGAAGCGACCCAGGAAGAGCTCGATCAGGCGCTCATCATACGCTTCCGGCAGGCTGGCCACCCCAACGTGCTGAAAGTACAAGTGATACTTCTTCGCCAACGGCGACTCCGGCCCTGCAGTTCTCTGAAGAACTTCCATTGCATGGTGGGGAATGATCTCGACGTAGTCGAGGTCGCCTGTCGGCCGAGGAAGATGATAACGGACCGCAACGACGAATCCGCCGAGGCAATGGAGTTGCACGGGGTTCGGAAGTAGCCCGTCCACCGCTGCAAGGAACTCACCCCAGGGCTGAGGCAGCTCAGGCGAAGCGGAGGGCATCAGCCGTCCAGTCGCTCAGGACGTTCCACCGCCTAGCTTCCGGTGACCTGTGTTCCGTCAGCCATCTCTGCTCCGCCTCGGGCAGCGATACCTTACACAACGTGTCCTCACGAGCAAGACGGCTTCGTTCGAGCACCGCCTCGAACTCCTCCAGTGTTCGGGCCCGAGGCTGATCTCCTGCACGCTCGGCGAGTCGGCGCGCCAAGGTGACGACAAAGCCAAGACGATTCTGAAGGTCTCGGAGCTTTGCTTGGCGTACCACCCAATTTTGGTCCAGAGGCCAAAACGTCAGCACGAGCCAGGGGAGGGCCTCCACGAGACGAGACTCCAGATCTTCCTGAGCCAGAGCGGTAAGGAGGACCTCGCCAGGGTTCTTGAGCTTCCAATGACGGGGGCGCAGATACGCGAGTCCTGGATACCCCAATGCAGCAAGATCACCGGCCAGAGTTTCAGAAGCCGTTCGGTTGTTCACGACGTTCAATTCCGAGGGGGGCAGCGCGGTCGGAGCGAGACCGTAGACCCTCGTCGCACGCCGAACGAGTTCAGGCGTCAAGCGGCGGACACCGCCCTCAAGCATCGCCAGATAGGACTGCGACACCTTGAGGCGCCTCGCAGCCTCTACCTGACTCACGCCTTTGGCCAGCCGCGCAGTCTTTAGATTCGTAAAGTCCATCACGCATGAATATTATCACAATATTTGTGATAATCAATATCAGTTGCGCCCCCGGCCTAACCCCTCGCCCACCCCAGCACCGCGTACGCCATCAGCGCGACGACCAGCCAGAGCCCCCGGCGCACGCGCGCGGCCTGCTCGGGCGTGAGCGGGCTCAGCACGACCGGCCGCAGGCGCCGCGCGAGGAGCGCGCCACCGACGGCGCCGCCGATGTGGGCGCCGTTGTCGATGTAGGGGTCCATGAGGCCGCCCGCGATGGTGAAGAGCGCCCAGATCAGGAGCACGAAGCCGATCCGGCGGTCGCGCATGAGGAGCCGTTCGCGGTGCGTGCGGAACAGTACGATCGCGGCACCCTGGAGGCCGAAGATGGCGCCCGAGGCGCCGACCGACGGGCCCGCGCTCGTCACGAGGCTCAGCGCCGAGCCCGCCAGGCCGCTCAGCACGTAGAGCACGACGAACTGGCCCGGACCGAACGCGTGCTCGCACACCATCCCGAGGATGAAGAGCGCGATCGAGTTGCCGACGAGGTGCTCGACGCCGCCGTGGAGGAAGGGCGCGCTCAGCATGCGCCAGTACTCGCCGGCGGCGACGCGCTCCCGCACGAGCGCGCCCATCGCGACGATCGCCTCGCGCGACTGGAGCGCGCCGAGCCGCAGCTCCACGGCGAAGACGAGGACGAGCACGGCGATGATGACGCCGGTGACGGGCGGGAAACGGCGCATGCGTCGCTCGAAGTCGATGCGGCGCGAGAGCAGCATCTCCGGCGTGATGCGGAGCGGCTGCTCGGACGCGTCGGTCACCGGCGCTCCCCCGTGTCGAGCATGACCCCGAGTGCCAGCGCGATCCGCCGATCGAAGGTGCGCTCCGGGTCCTCACGCAGGTCCAGGACGTAGCGGTCGAGCAGCGTGAACTTCCGATTGAACTGGCCGAACACGTCCTCGTCCGCGCCGCGCACCAGGAGGAAGTTCGTCCGGAGGAACCCGAAGAAGACGCCGAGCATCCGGCGGAGGAGCGAGAGGACGAGCGAGTCCTCGATCGCCATGCCGAGCGGCTGGCCCGCCGGCGTCTCCACGTACCAGCGCTTGCGCACGACGCTGTGCGGGTAGGTCTTGCGCAGGCGCGCGAGCGGCTCGCCGGTCTTCGCGAGCAGCACGGTGTAGGTGCGCGAGAAGAAGGCGAGGCGCTGGTCCTGCAGCACGCGCAGCAGCACGTCGCGCCGCGAGTCGTCGCGGAAGACGGTCACGTGGCGGCGGGGGCGCGCCGACATGGACACGACGACGAAGGTGAAGATGACGGGGATCCAGGCGAGGAGCAGGACGACCGGCCCGAGGAGCCCCGCCGCGCGCGCGGCGTTCACCATCCACGCGAGCACGACGAGCGCGGCGAGGGCGCCGAGGACGTACGCGAAGAGCGTCCGCACGGGAAAGGTCGGCCGCTCGATGTAGAGGACCGGCGTGCCGTCCTCGGCCCACACCTCGTACTTCGTCCGGATGGTGAAGACGCGCTCGCGCAGCAGGAACACGTCGCGGTCGAAGGCGGGATCGACGTCGGGCGCGGGCGGCCGCGGCGCGCCGGGGGCGTGGCCCGCGCGCAGGCGGTGACCGCACACGGGGCATTCGAGGAGCCGGCCGGCGTACTCGGGCCGGAGCTCGTACACCTCCCCGCAGGGGCAGGCGACGACGATGCCGGCGGTCGTCAGGGCTCGTCGAGCGGCCGGTGCCGGGCGCGCTTCATACGGCGACGGGGAACGAGCTGAGGACGCGGAAGCGGGCGCGGCGGGCGCGCACCGGCTTGCCGGCGACGCGAAGATTCGGGAAGCGCGCCACGAGCCGGCCGATCGCCACGCGCCCCTCCATGCGCGCGAGCCACATCCCCGCGCAGGCGTGGATGCCCGTGATGAACGCGAGGTGTTTGTTCGGCGTGCGGCCGAGGTCGAGGCGATCCGGGTCGGGGAACTGCGCCGGATCGCGGTTCGCCGCGCCGATCCCGAGCGTGACGAGGGTCCCCTCGGGCATCGGGACCCCGCCCACGACGGCGTCGCGGACGGCGCGCCGGTTACCGAGCTGATTCGGGCTCTGGTAGCGCAGGAACTCCTCGACGGCGCTGCCGATGAGCGCGGGCTCGGCGGCAAGCCGCGCTCGCTCGCCCGGATGCTCGACCAGGCTGAGGACCGCGTTGCCGATCAGGTTGGTCGTCGTCTCGTGGCCGGCGTTCAGGAGGAAGATGCACTGGTGGAGGAGCTCGATCTCGGTGAGCCGGTCGCCCGCGTCCTCCGCGGCCAGGAGCGCGGACAGAATCTCGCCCGGATCGGTGCTCGGCCGCCGGCGGCGGTCGGCGATGAGCCGGCGCAGGTAGTCCTTGAACTCCTCGACGGCCTGATTACCCGCGGCGAGCCGATCGGCTCCCGGAAGGGGCTCGAGAGCGCCCAGGATCGCGAGCGACCAGCCCCGGAGCGGCCCGCGCTCCTCCTGCGGCACGCCGAGCATGTCGCCGATGAGCTGGACGGGCAGCGCGGCCGCGAAGTCGTCCACGACGTCCATGCCGCCCCGGGCCGCGGCGCGGTCGAGCAGCGCGTCCACGAAGCGGACGACACGGGGCTCGAGCGCCGCGAGCGCCTTCGGCGTGAACGCCGGCGCGAAGAGTTTGCGGATGCGCGTGTGGTCGGGCGGGTCGCGGAAGACCACGCTCGTCGTGTGGTGCTCGTAGAGCGGGGTCGCGCCGAACTTCGGCCGGAACTCGACCTGCTTGTCGGAGCTCCACGCGTGATGATCCTGGTAGACCGCGACGACGTCGTCGTAGCGCGTGAGGAAGTACGAGCCGTCGGGGCCGCGGTGCACGGGATCCCAGCGGCGCAGGCGCGCGTAGTAGGGGAACGGGTCCTCGTAGTACTCGTCGGGCAGCTCGCGCAGGTCGAACGCGAGCGCCGCCGCGCGCGCCGCGTCCTCGAAGAGGACGCCGGCCGACGTCACTCGCGCTCCGGATATTTCGGCCGGAGCTCGTCGCGCGCGTCCGCGTGACGCTCGGCCAGCGCGCGGACCTCCGCGAGCCGGTCGGGCCGGTGGACGAAGCGCGGGTCGGTGGTGTACGCGTCCCAGGCCTTCATGTAGTCGGGCCGCGAGAGCGAGAGCGCGAACTCCGAGATCTCGGTCGGGTTCGCGAGGTCGGCCATGATCCCGACCTCGTTGTGCACGCCCGGGTTCCGCCCGTCGAGGAACGCTTTCAACGAGGCCGGCTTCGGCCCGTGCGGCAGGCCGACGGGATGGAGCGTCACCATGCCCTCGCGGACCACGCCGCCGCCGCTGAAGAAGTCGCCGAAGTGGTAGCCGAGCGTCTCCAGGTAGTCGAGGTTCTTGTGGAAGAACGGCAGCCACATCCCTTCCTTCTCGACCGAGCGGACCGTGAAGATGCAGATGTAGCAGCCCGGGAGCCTGAAGATCGTGTGGCCCGAGGGCGGAACGTGCGAGCGGTCGGCGACGAGCGGGCGCACGTCCTCCACCGCGAAGCGGTAAGGCAGGTAGTCACCGCGCCAGCCCACGACGTCGAACGGGTGCGTCGGGTGCACGCGCCGCGTATACACCTCGGCGACTTTCGAGATGATCTCGAACCGTCCGGATTCGTTTCGCGTGTCGAGCGTCCGAGGGTACTTGTAATCGCTCCGGCTGTGCGTGATGAACTGGCCCGTCGTCGGCGCCTCGGACTTCTCCGGGTCGCCGGCGAACGACTCGTAGACCCAGTAGTACTGCGGGCCCGCGGCCAGCTCGAACCGGTGGGTGATCCCCTTCGGGACGATCAGGAAGTCGCCCTTCTTGAACTCGATGGGGCCGAACATCGTCTCGAGCGTGCCGCCGCCCTGGTGGACGAAGAACACGAGGGTCGCGCCATGGTGCTCGAAGAAGTAGTCCATGGGCACGCGCGGCGCGGTGACGTGCATCGCCACCGTCGCGTTCGCGACGAGCCGCGCCATCCCGCGATAGACGTCGCGCGGCGCGTCCGGCGCCATGACGTTCAGGAGGTGGTGCGTGCCGCCGATGGGCCGGAGCGGCGAGTCCCACCGGGGCGCCCACGCGCGGCCGTCGAGCACGCGCGTTTCGTCCGCGAGCCAGTTGGTCGGCGGGTAGAGATGATACGTGTGGGTGACCTTGCCGGCGAACCCGCCGCGCCCGTGCTCCTGCTCGTAGACCTGGCGGACCAGCGGGCCCGAGTGGGGCGCCTTCGGGACGATGCCGACCTCGGGGGTGCCGCTGAAGTACTCGTATTTCTCCATGAGGAGCCTCCCACCGGCCAGGTGGCCCGATTGTACCGCGCTCAGCGGTAGCCCAGCAGCCCCCGGTCGCGAACTTCGCCGGCCATGATCACCATGATCTGGCCGGCCATCAGGGTGGGCATCCCGTAGAGGACTCTCCTCAGCGGATGCCGCATACTAGGGGCGAGCTTATGCCACGACGGGCCAAGGTGATCCAGTTTCCCAGGCCGCCGGCCGAGCCGCCCGACGAGCGCGCGCTCGCCGAGGTCCACCGCTGCGATCGGGCCGAGGCGCTCGTCGTGAGGAGCCTCCTCGAGAGCGAGGGGATCCCGGCGCTCCTCCGCTCGCGCATCGCCCACTCGGTCCACCCGTTCACGGTGGGCGCTCAGGGCGAGGTCGTGATCCTCGTGCCCGAGAGCGAGGCTCAACGAAGCCGCATCCTCCTGGCCCGCATCGCGCCCGGCCCGAGCTTCCCGTAGCCCGGCGTCAGGCGTCGTCGTGGACGTCGCGCTCCCCGAGCGCGCCGCCGTTCGTGACCCGACGCTCCCACGCGCTCGTCCGCCAGTTGTCGCCCGCCGCCGACGCGTCCCACTCAGGGAGCGGCATGAGGAGACGCGCGGCGAGAGCCGTGACGTACGGCTCGTACATGCGCCGGAGCGCGGCGAACCGCGCCTCAGCCGCCGCGCCGCCAGCGAGGATCACGCCGTCCTCCCCGAGACGCGACCGGAGACGCGCGTACGCAGCGGGCGGCAGGCGATCGCCCACGGAGGCCCCCGGCGGCGCACCGAGCACCTGGGCGAGATCCACCGCCGCGTGCCGGGCGATCGCGAACGTGAGCTGCGCCTGACGCGCGCAGGCGCCCTCGATGGCGACGATGACCAGGGCGCAGGAGTCCAGGATCGCCGTGAGGGCCGCGAGCCAGGACTGGTTGTCGTGCTGCGATCGGAAGTAGCCGAGCACCGGGTAGGACAGGTGCGACTCGAGGATCTCGGCGGACCAGCGCTCCCACTCGTGCAGGAGCTGCGCCAGCGCCTGCGTGTCCCGTCCGTTGCGCCTCAGCAGCTCGCCCGCGCTCGGCGGTGAGCCGGCGCGGGCGTCGAGCAGCGTGATGCTGACCTCACGGCGCGCGAACGCCTGATAGAGCACCGGCAGGTAGCCGATGACGACCGCGAGGAACCCGAAGCCCACGCCACCCTCCACCACGGTGAGCACTCGAGCCAGTGAGCGACGCGGCACCACGTCGCCGAGCCCGAGTGTGAAGAACGTCGTCCCGCTCATGTAGAGGTCGTCCCAGAACGTCGCGCCGGCGCCCTGGACGACGAGGCTCGAGCCAGACGCCCAATGCAGCATCCCGAAGCCGATGATGAGGCTCGCCGCCCACATGGCGAGAAGGAGAAACAGCGAGAGTGGGCCGTAGAAACTGAGATAGGTCTCACGGCGTCCCCCCTGGCGCAGCCGGCGCGCGATGGCGGACCAGACGCCCCAGGTCGAGCGGTAGAACCACCGCGTGGGACGCAGCCGTCGCGTCACCCGGCGTGGCAGCACGAGTGCCTCGAACGCGTCCCAGATGATGGCCGCGATCAGGACGATGCCGACGATCCCGACCCCAAGTCGCATGGTCGTTCTACGGGCCCGTCGCGACGATCGCCTCGAGGGCCCGCGCCGTGAGGTCGAGCGCGCCGGGCTCGAGCGTCGCCAGGCCGTCGCGCGCCGTGTGATACGTGTCGAAGGGCGGGGGGCGGCGGAAGGCGAACCGGAGCGCGCCCCACACCGGATTGAAGATGAACCGACGGAGCGCCTCGGCCTTCGCCGCCGGGACGACGGTGAGCCCGTACGCGGGCACGCCCGCGGCCGCGAAGGCGCGGTGGTCGCTCCCGAAGCGCGGGATGCGACCCACGACGTGGTAGCGCTCGTCGCTCCTCCAGCCGAGCCCCTCGAACGCCCCGCGGAGCGTCCTCGTGAGCGGCGTCTCCTCGCCGGCGTCCCACACGACGAGGCTGTCGCCGATGCCGCACAGCTCGAGCGAGAGCACGCCCGCGATGCCCGACACGCCGACCTCGCGCACGTACTCGCGCGCGCCGAGGTAGTCGAGCTCCTCGCACGCGGTGAAGAGGAGCCTCACGCGGAGCCGGGACGGCGGCGCGACGCGCTCGATGAGGTCGAGCAGGATGCCGACGGCCGCGGCGTTGTCGTTGGCGCCGGGGCTTCCGGGCACCGCGTCGTGGTGGGCGCAGAGGACCAGGACGCGGTCGCCGGACCCGAGGTCCACGGCGAACGTCTCGCCGCGGCCCTCCGCGACGTCGAAGCGGTGGCGCGTGAACGGCACGCCGCGCGCGGCGAGCCGGCGCGCCACGGCCGCCTCACGCTCTCCGTTCGAGCGGCCTGCGAGGAGGCGGGCCAGCGCGAGCGCGTCGGTCACGGGACGCCCAGGAGCGTCCGGGCGTTCTCCGCCGTGCGCGCGGCAACCACCTCGAGGGGCTCGGCGCGGAGCTCGGCGACGCGCGCGGCGGTGATCGCGAGGTACGCGGGCTCGTTGCGCTTGCCGCGGTGGGGCTGCGGCGGCAGGAACGGGCAGTCCGTCTCGACGACGAGGCGGTCGGCCGGGACGAACCGCGCCACGTCTGGCAGCGCGCGCGCTTTCGGGTAGGTCACGGGCCCGGCGAGCGAGATCAGGAGGCCGAGGTCGAGGCAGCGCCGGGCGATTTCCACGTCGCCCGAGAAGCAATGCATGATCCCGCCGGTCTCGCCGGCAGGCGCCTCGGCGAGGATCGCGAGCGTCTCCGCGTGGGCGTCGCGGCAGTGGACGAGCACGGGCTTCCCCGCGCGGCGCGCGAGGGCGAGCTGGGCCCGGAAGCAGCGCTCCTGGGCGTCGCGGGGCGACAGGTTGCGGAAGAAGTCGAGGCCGCACTCGCCGATCGCGACGACGCGGGGCGCCGCGGCGAGCCGCTCGATCTCGCCGAGCGCCGCGTCGTCCGCCCGGGACGCGTCGTGGGGGTGGATGCCGACGGCCGCCCAGACGTCGGCCTCGCGCGCGGCCAGCGCCACCGCCGCGCGCGAGGTCTCGACGTCCGTCCCGATGGTCAGCATGCGCCGGACGCCGGCGGCCCGGGCACGCGCGAGGACGGCGTCGAGATCGTCCGCGAACTCCGGGAAGTGGAGGTGCGCGTGCGTGTCGAAGAGGTCCGGCGTCACATCGCGCCGAGGACCGCCGCGGTCTTCTTCACGCCGCCCGGCGCCACCCAGAGGATCGCGCCCCAGCGGCCCGCGCCCGCCGCGACCGCGTCCATCGCGACCACGTTCACCTTCGCCGCCGCCAGCTTGCCGAGGACCTCGGCGCACGCGCCGATGCGATCGTCGCCCTCGATGATGAAGCAGCGCTTGGGCCCCTTGACCTTCCACTTCATCCGCTTCGCGACGTCCCTGAAGGCCATGGAATTCATCGGGACGAAGTCGAGCTGCGCGCCGCGGCCCTCGGGGAAGCCCGAGTAGGCGATGAGGTTCACACCCGCGTTCTTGAGCTCCGCGAGGATGCGCGCGCCCTCGCCCGGCTTGTCGGGCACCATCACGTAGAAGTAATCCATCGTCCGCACGGTCTCAGCCATGACGTCCTCCTCCTCTGGTCAAAGGTCTCACGGGATCACCCGGAAGCTCAGCCGTCCGATGAGCTGTCCCGCGCTCGTCGTCACGTCCACCGTCCAGCGCCCGACGGGATCGGCCGGGAACGCGGTCTTGCGCGAGTACGTCCGAAACCCCTCCCGGCGGCCGCCGCGGACGGGCGAGAGGCTCACCGCCTCCACCACCGCTCCGTTCTGGCGCCACACGTGGCTCACCCCCTGGGAGAGGCCCGCCGGCGCGTAGATGGGAGTGTACGCGACAAGGCCCCGCTCTTTCAGCGCGCCCGCGGGGATCGCGTCGGGCACCGGCTCGAGCGACTCGATGGAGCCAACGGCCCACCGGACCTCGGCGCTCGCCACGAACAGCGGCACGGGCGCGATGAAAGCGCGCCCGGCGCCGGCCGCCGTCGCCGCCACGACGCCGACCACGACCGTCACCTGGAGGGCGCCCGCCCACGAGAGCTGCCGCGCGCGCCGGACGACCGGCGTGAGCGCGATCGAGGCCAGGAAGGCGGCGGCGACGAGCGAGGGGAACGGCGGCAGGCCGACGAGAGGCAGCGCCACGTTCAGCGCGGCGAACACCGAGACGACGAAGAACGCGTGGCCGAGCCACGGCCGCGGGTGGACGAGCGCCCGGTACCACGGGTCGAAGGTCGCGAGGAGTACCAGCGCCACGAGGAGCACGAAGAACGGCGCGTTGAGCGAGCGGAGCGTCGTCGCCGCCCAGTACGCCGGGAGCACGAACAGGAGCAGGCCGTGGAAGAGGGTCTGGATGGTGTAATCCGCCGCGCCCACGAACCAGCGGCCAGAGCGCCGGCCCGACTCCTCGAGGGGCCGTCGGACCTCGGTGATCAGCGCGAACAGGAGCCCGAGGATCAGGAGATAGCCGACGATCCACCCGACGTTCGGCAGGCCGCGGCGGAAGACGAAGAGCGTGAGCACGCCGCCCCCGAGCGACGCGAAGGAGACGCCCCAGCTACCCAGCCACGAGAGGACCTCGTGCACGGAGGGGGGCCGCGTCCCGAGCTAGGCGGCCGGGGGAACGCCCGGGGTCGGCGCGTCCGCCGAGCCGAGGCGCTCGGCGAGCCGGCGCGCGACCGCGTCGCGCTTGAGCGCGTCCACGCAGTCCAGCACGTCGCCCGCCGCGGAGTGGACCTTGAGGTGCGCGCCCACCAGGTCGAGCGCGCTCGCGCGCACCGGGGCGTCGAGGCTCACGATCTCGCGCAGCACGCGCGCGATGGTCGGGTCGGCCCCGGCCACCTGGACGATGGCGTCCACGTACTCGTCGTCGGTGAGCCGCGCGGGCGTCACTGGATCTTCGCCCCGGGCGGGAGGTCGCGGTCGAGCGTCAGCACCGCGAGCTTGCCCTCGGTGGACGCCGCCAGGACCATGCCGTTGGACTCGACGCCCATGAGCTTCGCCGGCTCCAGGTTCGCGACGACGACGACCTTCTTGCCGACGAGGTCGGCCGGCGCGTAGTGCTCGGCGATCCCGGCGACGAGCGTGCGCTGCTCGGCGCCGAGCGACACGGTGAGCTTCAGGAGCTTCTTCGACTTCGGCACGGGCTCGGCGGCGACGATCTCCGCCACGCGCAGGTCGACCTTCCCGAAGTCGTCGATGCTGATGCGGGCGCCCGCGGGGACAGGCGCGTCCGCCGTGGGCGCGGCCGCCTTCTTGTCTTCGACGCGCGGGAAGAGCCCGGAGACCTTCGCGACCTGGGTGCCGGCCTCGAGGCGCCCCCACTCGGCGTCGGCGAGCTTCGGCTCGCCCGTTTGACCGAGCGCCGTATTGATCTTCGCCGCGGCGTCCGGCAGGAATGGCGCCAGGAGGATCCCGAGCAGCCGTAGAGACTCGGCGAGGGAGTAGAGGACCGTGCTCAGTCTCGGCCGACCGACCGGCTCGAGCTGCTTGGCGATGACCCATGGCTGCGCCGTATCGACGAAGCGATTCACCGCGCCGACGAACTCCCAGATAGCCGTGAACGCCTTCTGGAACGCGAACTCGGCCATGGCAACCTCGACCCCGGCCTTTGCGCGCTCGAAGTCCGGTCTCAGCTGGGGGACGGTGCCATGCGGAGCTACAACGTCTTGATGCCATCGCGGCACCCTGCCCTCGGCCATGTTCACGATCAGCGTCGTCGCGCGCGAGACGAGGTTGCCCAGGTCGTTGGCGAGGTCGGCGTTGAGCCGGCCGACGAGCGCCGCCTCGCTGAAGTCGGCGTCCAGGCCGAACACGGGCTCACGCAGCACGAAGTAGCGGAACGCCTCGGCGTACTTCGCCTGCATCGCGAGCGGGTCCACGACGTTGCCGAGGCTCTTGGACATCTTCTGACCGTTGACCGTCCAGTAGCCGTGGACGTCGAGGTGCTGGAAGACGGGCAGCCCCGCCGCGTGCAGCATGCAGGGCCAGTAGACGGCGTGGGGTTTGAGGATGTCCTTGCCGATCAGGTGCCGCACGTTCGGCCAGAATTTGTCGAAGCGGGCGGCGCCCGGGCCGCCGAGCGCGGAGACGTAGTTGATCAGCGCGTCGAACCAGACGTAGGTGACGTACTTGTCGTCGAACGGGAGCGGGATCCCCCACTCGAGCCGGCGGCGCGGGCGGCTGATCGAGAGGTCCTGGAGCGGATCGCGCAGGAACCCGAGGATCTCGTTGCGGTAGCGCTCGGGGCGGACGAGGTCAGGGTGGTCGTTGACATGATGGATCAGCCACGCCTGGTACTTCGACATCTTGAAGAAGTAGTTCTCCTCCTCGATCCACGTGAGGGGGGTCTGGTGGTCGGGGCACTTGCCGTCGACGATCTCCTTCTCGGTGTAGAAGCGCTCGCATCCGAAGCAGTAGTGGCCGCCGTAGGTGCCGAGGTAGATCTCGCCCTTGTCCCACAGCGTCTGGAGGACCGCCTGGACGACCTTCTCGTGACGCGGCTCGGTCGTCCGGATGTAATCGTCGTTCGAGATGCCGAGCGTCTTCCACGTCTCGCGGAACACGCCCGAGATCCGATCGGCGTACTCCTTCGGCGACACCCCGGCCGCCGCCGCGATCTGCGCGATCCTCTCGCCGTGCTCGTCGGTGCCGGTGAGGAAGAAGACCTCGTCGCCCGCGAGCCGGCGCCAGCGCGCCATCGCGTCGGCCATGATCGTCGTGTAGGCGTGCCCGATATGTGGGCGGTCGTTGACGTAGTAGATCGGCGTCGTGAGATAGAACGCGCGAGCGGTCACGATCCCTCGAGCTGGGCCTGCACGTGCGACCGCCCCTCCCAGGTGAGCTGGTCGAGCGGGACCTCGGCCTCCGTCCCGTCGGGGAAGCCGACGACGACCGACTGCTTCAGCACACGGATCGACCGCACCTTGCCGGTCATGCAGCCCCCGCCGCCGCACGAGGCCTGGCACGGCGTGTTGACGCGCGGGAGCCGGGCACGGAGCTCCTGGTACGTCGAGAACTCGTAGAGGAGACAGCACTTGAGCCTGCCGCAGTTCCCGAGCAGCCGGTTGTCGGTCAGCGGCATGTCCTGGGCCTTCGCCATCTTCACCGAGATCGGCTCGAAGCGGCGCAGATGCGACGAGCAGCAGAGCTGGCGCCCGCACGGCCCGATGCCGTCAAGCACCTTGGTGGTGTCGCGCGCGCCGATCTGCCGCATCTCGATCCGCGCGCGGAACTCGCGCGCCAGGTCGCGGACCAGGTCGCGGAAGTCCACGCGCGTCTCCGCGTTGAAGTACACGGCCACGCGCCGCCCCCCGGCCTGCATCTCGACGTCCACGACCTTCATCGCGAGGCCGCGACCGCGGGCCAGCTGCTGGCAGACGCCGACCGCGTGCTCCTCCTTCGCGCGGCGCTCGCGGTACTCACGCGCCTCCTCGTCGGTCGCGCGCCGGAGCACGCGGTGGTAGAGGCGGTCGCGCTTGAATTCCGGCAGCTCGCGCTTCGGCCGGCGCACCTCGCCGACCGCGTCGCCGCCGGAGGTCTCGACCAGCACCAGGTCCCCGACGTGGGCGTCGACGTCGCCGAGCCGGTAGTCCTCGGCCTGCGCGGTCGCGTGGAGGCGGATGCCGATCAGGTACTCGTCCATGGATCTATCCTCATGCCGCCCGCAGGGCGAAGCGGCTCAAGAGCACCTCGACGGTCAGCCGCGGCGTCACGTTGTGCACGAGCGCCTCGCGCGCCTCGCGGCAGAGCTCGACGGCGCGCAGGAGGTCGGCGAGGGTCCAGCGCTCCGCCTCGCGCGCGAGCTCGGCCGCGCGGTCGGCGTTGACGAACAGGCCGGCCGGCGCCCCCGCCTGGGCGAGGAGGAGGTCGCGCGCCCAGAGCCAGTAGGCGTCCACGAGCGCCTCGGCCTTCTCGCGGTCCAGACGCTCGGCGCGCCGGAACATCTCGTCGGCGCCCTTCGTCCGGACCTCGGCGAGCAGCTCGAAGGCCTGGGCCCGGGCGTCGGCCGCGGCCTCGTCGCCGCGCGGCGCGAAACGCACGACCTGGCAGCGCGACAGCACCGTGGCGGGCAGCGCGCGCGCCCGCGGGAGGATCAGGATCATCACCGTCCCCGGCGGCGGCTCCTCGAGCGTCTTCAGGAAGGCCTGCGGCGCCTCGCCGGTCATGCGCTCGGCCTCGTCGAGCACGAAGACCTTCCAGCGCGCCATGACCGGGCGCAGCGACGCCTCGCGCCCGAGCTCGCGGATCGCGCCGATACGGAGCGCCCGCGCGCCCTTCGGGTTCGTCTCGGGCGGCGTCGGTACGAGCACGTGGAGGTCGGGATGCCGGCGCCCGGCCGCGAGGCGGCAGGCGTTACACCGCCCGCAACCACCCTGGGGACAGAGCAGGGCCTGGGCGAAGGCGACGGCGGTCGTCATGCGCCCGGCGCCGGCGGGGCCGACGAACGCGTAGGCGTGGGCCACCCTGTCGCTCTCGAGCGCACGGCAAAGGAGCGCGACGGCGCGGGGCTGGCCGGAGATCCCTTCAAGCGCCACGCAGGAACTCCTCCACGACGGCCCGCACCTGGCGCTCGACCTCGGCCGGCGGCAGCGTCGCGCGGATCAGGCGCACGCGCTTCGGCTCGGCGCGGAGGATCTCGAGGTACCCCCGCCGGACGCGACGGTGGAACGCGAGCTTCTCGCGCTCGAAGCGGTCGAGCCGGCGGCGGCCGATGCGCCGAAGACCCTCCGCGGGGTCGAGGTCGAAGAGGAGCGTGAGGTCCGGCAGCACGCCGCCCGTCGCACGCACGTTCAACTCGCGGATCAGGTCGGCGTCCACGCCGCGGCCGTAGCCCTGGTAGGCGACGGTCGCGTCGGCGTAGCGGTCGGAGAGGACGACGCGGCCGCGCTCGAGCCACGGGCGGATCTTCTCGGTGACGTGCTGATGGCGCGCGGCCATGAACAGGAAGACCTCGACGAGGGGCTCGGGGGCGAGGCCGGGGCGCTCGAAGAGCCGGCGCACCGCGGCGCCCAGGCGCGTCCCGTCGGGCTCGCGGGTCCGCTCCACGCGGTGTCCCCGGGTACGAAGCCAACGCTCGAGGCGGAGCAACTGGGTCGTCTTGCCCGACCCCTCGACGCCCTCGAACGTGATGAGCGCTCCAGTCACGTTGAGAACCTCCGGGTGCTGCGATACGTCACTGTAGCACGCCTCGGGCTCCGCCTGGCGGTCGCGCGCCCGCGCGCCTAGGCCGCGCCGCGCCCCGCTCGCCCTGGCCCGCGACCCGCCGCCGTCACACCCGCGAGCGCACCGTCAGCACCGGACAGTGCGCGGTCCGCACGACACGCTCCGCGACGCTGCCGAGCAGCATCCGCCGGACGCCGGTGCGCCCGTGCGTGCCGAGGACGAGGAGCCCGACCCGCTTGCGCCGGGCCCCGGCGACGATCGCCGGCGCGGCCGCTCCCTGGAGGAGCAGCGTCGAGACGCGAAGGCGGTCCCGCCGCGCCGCGGCGGCCAGGCGCTCGAGCCTCCCGCGGGCGCTCGTGCGCGCCGCGGTCCAGATCTGCTCGATCACCCTGGGCGAGACGTAACCCTCGCCGACGGCGACGGGCGGCATCGGTTGGTAGGCGTGGCACAGGACGAGCTCGGCGTGGAGCGCTTTCGCCAGCGCGCGCGCCAGCTTGAACGCCGCGCCGGAGGCCGTGGAGAAGTCAGACGCGTGCATGATGCGCTTGATGGTCACGGTGTCCCTCCCACCCCGCTGTGTTGGCCGAAGTCTACGCGCTTTTGCCGCGCGCGCGCCTCAGTCCCTGACCGCGCCCGCGAGGAGCCCGCTGACGAGGAAGCGCTGGAGCCCGACGACGATCAGCACGGGCGGCAGACTCGCGAGCATCGAGGCCGCGGCGATGTCGCCCCACGGCACTTCGAAGACCCCGGGGAAGAGCGCGAGCGCGACCGGGATCGTGCGGCTCGCCTCTGACGCGGTGAACGTGTAGGCGAAGAGGAACTCGTTCCAGCTGAAGAGGAACGTGAGCAGCGCCGCCGAGGCCAGGCCCCGGGCGAGCAGCGGCACGACGATCCACCGGAGCGCGCCGAGCCGCCCCGCGCCGTCCACGGCGGCCGCCTCCTCGGTCTCGAGCGGGATCTCGCGGATGAACCCGGCGAGGAGCCAGACCGTCAGCGGCAGCGCGAACGAGGTGTGGACGAGGACGAGCCCCGTCCACGTGTCGCGCAGTCCGAGCGCCCGCAGCAGGAGGTACAGCGGGCTCACGGTGGCGATCTGGGGGAACGCGGTGGACGCGACGATCGCGAGCAGCAGCGCGCGCGTGCCGGGCACGGCGAGCCGCGCGATCGCGTACGCGGCGGGGAGCCCGAGGACGAGGGCGAGCAGCGTCGTGAGGGCGGCAATGCCGAAGCTGTTCACGAGAGCCCGGGGAATCAGGCTCTGCTCGAGCACGACGCGATAGTGCTCGAGCGTGAGCCGGCTCGGGAGGAGCGGCGGCAGGCGCAGGAGCTCGGCCTCCGGCTTGAACGAGGTGAGGAGCTGCCAGAAGAACGGGACCGCGTACGCGGCGAGGGCGCCGAGCGCCAGGAGGTCCGCCGCGTTCGTCCGGACCCGCCTCATGCCGCGACGGCGTTCCCGCGGCCGCGGCGAAGGTACGCCCACGCGACGGCCATCACGAGGACGAAGACGACGACGCCGATCGCCGAGCCGAAGCCGAGCTGAAGCATCTGGAAGAGGCCCCGGTAGGCGTAGACGGTGAGCGTCTCGGTCGTGCCCGCCGGGCCGCCGCCCGTCAGCACGAACATGATGTCGAACGCCCGCAGCGCGTCGAGCGTCCGGAAGAGGAGCGCCAGGAGCAGGATCCGCGCGAGGAGCGGCAGCGTGATGCGCCCGAGCGTGGCGAGGCGTCCGGCGCCGTCCACCTGCGCGGCCTCGTAGAGCTCGGCCGGGATCGCGAGGAGCCGCGCGTAGCAGAGGAGCGCCACGAACGGCATCGCGCGCCAGACGTCGGCCAGGATCACCGCCGGGAGGGCCAGCGCGGGGTCGCCGAGCCAGTTGAGCGCCCGGCCGCCGAGGAGGACGTTCACGAGGCCCGCCGCCGGGTGGTAGAGCCACTCGAAGAGCTTCGCGGTCACGACCGCCGGCATCGCCCACGCGAGGAGGAGGAGCGCCAGGGCGAGCCGCCGCCCGCGACGCTGGCGGGCGAGCGCCAGCGCCACGCCGACGCCGAGCACGAGCTCGAGCGCGACCGACCCGACCGTGAAGAGCGCGGTCGTGCGGGCGGCGCCCCAGAAGCGCGGGTCGCCGGCGAGGAAGGCGTAGTTGTCGAGGCCCGCGAAGCGCGCGACGCCGAAGATGGGCACGCGGTGTTGGAGCGAAAGCCAGAGCACCCAGAGGCCCGGGAACGCCGTGAGGGCGCCCAGCGCCACGAGCGTGGGCGACAATAGGATCAGCCCCAGCCGCCGGTCGCCGCGCCGGCGCGCCGTCAACGGAGCGCCTCGAGGAAGTGCTCGAGGCGCGCGTGCCCGTCGGCGATCGCCCGCGGCGCCGGCTTCACGCCGGCGAGCGCCGCCGAGAACTCCGGCTGGAGCGTCGCGGAGAGCAGGAGGTAGTACGGCGTGACCGGACGCGGGCGCCCGTCGAGCATCAGCGCGCGGAGCCGCGGGAGCCCGGGGCGCTGCCGCACGAGGTCGGGATCGTCGTAGAGCGCCGTGCGCGTCGGCGAGAGCGCCGCGCCGAGCGCCATGGCCTTCTGGGCACGCGCGCTCGAGAGGAAGCGCGCCAGCGCCACCGCGAGCTCGGGATGGCGGCTCCGCCGCGACACGCCGAGATGGGCGCCGCCGGTGGACCCCGCGCCCCGCGGGCCTCCCGCGCGCCCCGGCAGCGGCGCGACCCCGACACGGCCGCGGACGGGCGAGCCCGGCGCCTGGAAGAGATCCATCGCGTACGGCCAGTTCCGGAGAAAGACGGCGTGGCCGTCGCCGAACGCGCGACGCGAGAGCTCCTCGTCGGCCGCCGTCGTCCACGCGGGGCTCACGCCGGTCTCGATGAGACCGCGGAGGAACGCGAGCGCCTCGGCGGCGCGCGCGGGCTCCGGGAAGACGGTGCCGTCCGCCGCGACGAGGCGCGTGCCGCTCGCCCAGAACGCCTCGAGCACGTTCACGACCATGCCCTCGTACTGCTTGCCCTGGAAGAGATAGCCGTCGAGCCTCGGGTCGCGCTCCCCCGCGCGGACGGTGCGGGTCTGCGCCACCAGCTCGTCCCACGTCTGGGGCGGCCGGAGACCGTACTTCGCCAGGAGGTCGGCGCGGTAGTAGAGGAGGCCGACGTTCATGTTCCAGGGGATCGCCCACACGCGCCCGCCGTACGTCGCGGCCTCGACCGTGCTCGGAAAGTACGGCGCGAGCTCGTCCGGCGGGAGCCGCGGCGTGAGGTCGAGCAGCCAGCCCGCGCGGGCGAACTCCGGCACCCAGATGACGTCGAGCATCATGACGTCGAACCCCGGGCTCCGCCCCTCGAGGTTGATGACGTAGAACTGGTGCTGCTCGTCGGAGGTCCACGGGAGCGCCTCGCCCCGGACGCGCACGCCCGGATGGGCCGCCTCGAACTCTCGCAGGAGCCGGGGGAAGGGGTCGGCGGGCCCGAGGATGCGCGCGTACTTGAGGACCAGCGTGACGGACGCGCCGCCCGCCGGACGCTCGGCGCAGCCCGCGAGGGTCAGGAGCGTCGCCAGGAGCGCGACGGCGCGCAGGCGCGGCGCGCCCCGATCGCTCGACCGCGCCTTCAGGTGTTTACCTGAGCTTGAGCCGCAGGTCCTCGTACGGCGCCGAGTACGCGTGGCCGGCGATGAGCCCGAGCCCCGACTCCTCGACGCGCGGGCCCACGCCGTTCACGAACGCGAGCTGCCAGATCGGGACGAACATCGCCTTCTCGTGGATGAGCTGCTGGATCCGGTGCAGGATGGCCTCGCGCCTCTTCGCGTCGAGCTCGCCCGCCTGCTCGCGGAACAACCCGTCGATATCGGGATAGCTCCCGTAGACGTAGGTACCGCCCGCGGCCACGAAGGCCTCGATCCGGGTCGCGGCGTTGCCGAAGGCGCCGCTCGCGCCGTAGGCGAGGTTCTTGTACTTCTTCTCCGACCAGGTCTTGAAGTGGGCCGCGCGCTCGAGCGGCCGCAGCTTCGCGCGGATCCCGACCGCCTGGAAGTGGTTCAGGATTGCCTCCTGCACGTTGGCGTACGAGATGTCGCAGAAGTACTCGCCGGCGTCGAAGCCGTTCGGATAGCCGGCCTCGGCCAGGAGCTGGCGGGCCCGGGCGGGATCGTACGGGTACGCGGGCGGCTGCCAATAGAAATCGAACGTGCTCGGGATGATGCTCCCCGTGAGCTTCGAGTGACCGAGCGTGATGGCCTGGTTGATGGCCTTCCGGTCGACGGCGTAGTTCGCGGCCAGGCGCACGCGGCGGTCGTGCCAGGGCGACTTCGGGTCCCACTGGTCGAGCATGTTGACCCACTGCGCGGCCTGGATGACCGTCGGCTTCAGCGCGAGGCCGGGCGTGCGCAGGACCTCTTCGGCCAGCTCACCGCGGATCGAGTAGACGATGTCCACCTCGCCACGCTTGAGCGCCGCGAGCCGTGTCGCCTCGTCCGGGATCACCTTGAAGACCAGACGCCGGACGCTCGGCGGCTTGCGCCAGTACTGCTCGAAGGCCTCCAGGACGAGCTCCACGCCGGGGGTGGACGAGACGAACTTGTAGGGGCCGGCGCCGATCGGGGCCTTCTTGTAGCCCTCGTCGCCGACCTTCTCGACGTATTTCTTGGGCACGATCCAGCCGGCGCTCGTGGCGCTCGAGTAGAAGGTCATGAAGTCGAGCCACGGGCGCTTCAGGCGGATGCGGACGCGGGCAGGGTCCGGCGTCTCGACCGCCGCGACCATCTCGTGGAGGGTCTTGCCGGCGGCGCCCCGGTAGCGCTCGAACGAGAACTTGACGTCCTCGGCGGTGACGGGGTCGCCGTTGTGGAACCTGACGCCCTTGCGGAGCACGAACTCGTAGACGAGCCCATCGGGCGAGACGCTCCACGACGCGGCGAGGCTCGGCGCCATCGAGTTGCCGGGCATGGCCTTCACCAGCGCGTCGTGCAGCGCGTAGAACACCATGTACGGCGTGATCATCCCCGGAGACTCGGCGGGATCGAACCAGGTGGGCGCGAGCGTGATGTGGACGCCCCACGTGAGCTGCCCCTCGGGCGCGGCGCCCGAGCGCCCCGGCGCGAGCAGGACGGCGCAGGCGAGGAGGGCGACGAGGACCGCACGAGACCGCGTTCGTTCGACCGGCACCGGTCGCTTCACGATGGTCACCTCCCGGAGTGAGGCGATTATCGGCGACCCGGCGGGGTTGTCAATCGCCGCGCGCGACACGCTGGCCTTTTGAGCGTTCCTGTCGTACCTTTCCCAGACAGGCACGGGCGGCGCCGCGCGAGCCCCCGGCAGAGGAGAAACGGCCATGCCCAAGATCAAGCACATCGCCCTCTCGACCCAGGACGTGGACAAGACCGCCCGGTTCTACATCGACGTGTTCGGCATGAAGGAGATCGGCAAAATCGACAGCCCGAGCGCCAGGGGCTACTACCTGAGCGACGGCGACATCAACCTGGCGATCCTCAACTTCAAGAACGACGCGTCGGCCGGGGCCGAGCGCGGCAAGGACTGGAGCGGCATCCACCACATCGGCTTCCAGGTCGAGGGCCTGGAGGCGATCACCGAGCGGCTGGCCGCCGCGGGCTCGAAGCCCCGCGACGACATCAACCAGGCCCTCGGAGTGGGTCAGGGCCACCACCGCTACGCGAACGTCGAGGTGAAGTACAGCGGCCCCGACGGAGTCACGGTCGAGTCAGCACCTAGCCGACCCCTCAGCCCGCGGCCACCGCGCGGATGGCTCGCCGCCGGGCCAGCGCGGCCGGGACGGCGAAGACGCCGTAGAGGACCCGACCGCCAGCACGACCCTCACCTTCAGCTCATCCCGAGCAAAGGAGACGTCCATGGATCCTCATCGCGTGCTGCGCTTCAGCGTTCTGGCGGTCGCGTGGGTCGCCCTCGCCTGCGGGGTCGGCGCCGGCCCGGCGCGCGCCGACGAGA
>WNFJ01363105.1_pt1 | contig 61858 bp, 56 predicted proteins | sample 5400461 | NCBI WGS metagenome assembly WNFJ01 (sample SAMN13153349, study PRJNA577476) | soil metagenome | isolation source: 115 cm saprolite on Douglas fir-dominated hillslope | place: USA:California | collected 2013-09-17
CCGCTGTCGTTCGTTCTGCTCGGCTCCGGGTTGCTGGGTCTGGGGTTGCTGCGCAAGCGGTTCTACAAGCGCTAGAAGCGGGCATAGACAAGTTCACCCTCCTAAGCGAGGGGCGGAGAAGGTTGCGTCCCTCGCTTATTGTGTTTCTAGGCCTTCCTGAGTTTGTCCAATACCGATCTCGGGATGTTGAGCTGACCGTTCACTCCTGTACCAAGCGCAACCCGCGGCTTGGCATCGCCATGGAAGTCCGAGCCACCGCTTACCGCCAATGCGTACTTCTTGGCGATCCTCGCATAACGCTCCACGTCGGAAGGCTGATGGTCGGAATGATAAACCTCGATACCGCCTAATCCGGCATCCCGCAACTCCCCGATCAAGGCGGCTTCAGCGTCCGGGTCCCGGACACCCAGTCGAACCGGATGCGCCAGCACCGCCAGCCCACCGGCTGCGATGATCTGTTGAATGCCCATCGCAACGTGCGGCCCCTGGCGTTCCACGTAGGCAGGAGCAGACTCGCCCAGGTATTTGCGAAAGGCTTCCTCCGAGTTCGCCGCATAGCGCTTTTGAACCAGCACGCGCGCAAAGTGCGGCCGGCCGGTCAGCGTGCGTCCGATCCGTTCCACTTCGCTCAACTCGATTTCCACACCCATGGCCTGCAGCCTTGCGGCGAGGCGCAAGTTGCGATCCCGGCGCGCCGCCAGCAATTCCTGGAGCCAGGTTCGGAATTCGAACGAGGGCGGATCTTTGAGAAAATAGCCGAGCAGATGAATAGCCCGGCGCCGCTCGCCCGCCATGCGCGTGTTCACCTCGATGGCGCACACCAGATCCAGGCCCTGCGCGCGCGCGGGCCGTACCGCTTGATCGTAGCCGGCGAACGTATCGTGATCCGAGATCGCCAGCGCCTCGAGTGGAAGCGCAAGCGCCCGCTCAACAAGCTCCAGCGGTGTAAGCGTGCCATCCGATTCGTTGGTGTGGGTATGCAGGTCGATCATAGCGCCAGTCGCCTCAGCCGCAACGCGTTGGCGATGACCGACACGGAGCTTAATGTCATGGCCGCGCTGGCGATTATCGGGCTCAGCAAGAGGCCGAAAAACGGGTACAGAATACCGGCCGCCACGGGAACGCCAATCGTGTTGTAGATGAATGCGAAGAAAAGGTTCTGCCGGATGTTGCGCATGGTGGCTTTGCTGAGAGCGCGCGCGCGAACGATCCCGCGAAGATCTCCCTTTACCAGCGTAATGCCGGCGCTCTCCATGGCGATATCGGTTCCCGTGCCCATCGCGATACCCACATGTGCGCGCGCAAGCGCCGGTGCATCGTTAATGCCGTCGCCGGCCATGGCAACAATCCGTCCTTGAGCTTGAAGGCCGGCGACCGCATCCGCCTTGGCGTCCGGAAGGACTTCGGCGTGTACTTCGTCGATACCCAACTTCCCGGCCACTACCTGGGCCGTGATCCGGTTATCGCCGGTAAGCATCACAATTCGGATCCCGTCTCGATGCAGGCTCCGGATGGCGTCGCGGGCGGATTCTTTAATCGGATCGGCGATGCCTAGCAGCCCGGCCGCGCGCCCGTCGACGCTGACATACACCACGGTTTGGCCGTCGCGCAGCAATTCACTCGCTCGATCGAGCAGCCCCGCATGCGGTGTGTTGCCGACTGAAACCGCGTGTCCATCCACAATTCCGCTGACGCCCTGTCCGGTCACGGAGTGAAAATCATCGGCCTTCGACAGCGTGAGCTTCCGCTCCAACGCGCCGTTCACGATGGCCGCAGCCAACGGATGCTCGCTCATCCGTTCGACACTCGCCGCCAGGCGCAGAACCTCCGGATCTCCAGCCGCGACCAGCTTAGGCTTTCCTTCCGTCAGAGTGCCGGTCTTATCAATGACGAGTGTGTTGACTCTTTGGAGTGTTTCGAGCGCCTCGGCATCGCGGATCAGCACGCCTGCGCTCGCCGCCCGCCCGGTGCCCACCATGATCGACATGGGCGTGGCCAATCCCAGCGCGCAAGGACACGCGACGATCAACACCGCAACGGCGTTTACCAGCGCGTAAGCCATGCGCGGCTCCGGCCCCCAAATGGCCCAAGCAATGAACGTACCGGCCGCTACCAAAATCACTGCCGGAACGAACCGGGAGGCGACCAAGTCGGCCAGACGCTGGATGGGCGCGCGAGAGCGCTGAGCTTGGCTCACCATCTTGACGATTCGCGCCAGCAAGGTGTCGGCTCCGACGCGCTCGGCGGTCATCGTGAACGAGCCGGTCCCGTTCACCGTGCCGCCCGTCACGCGGCTGCCGGCGACTTTCTCGACCGGGATCGGCTCGCCGGTAATCATCGATTCGTCCACCGCGCTCGCCCCTTCCACCACGACGCCATCCACCGGCACGCGCTCACCCGGCCGTACTCTTAGCCGATCGCCGATGCGCACTCGCTCGAGCGGGACATCTTCTTCCGCGCCATCCGCGCGAATTCGCCGCGAATTTTTGGGAGTCAGGCCGAGCAGCGACTTGATCGCGGCGCCGGTTTGGCTCCGCGCCCGCAACTCCAGAACCTGGCCAAGCAACACCAAGGCGACAATCACCGTAGCAGGTTCGAAGTAGACCGCAACATCGCCACCGTGCTCGCGGAAGGAATCCGGGAAGATGCCCGGTGCGGCCGTTGCGACGGCGCTGTAGACATACGCGGCTCCCGTGCCCGTGGCGATTAGAGTGAACATATTCAGGCTGCGGTTTACGATGGAGGCCCAGCCACGCTGGAAAAGTGGCCAGCCTGCCCACAGCACCACGGGAGTGGAGAGTGCGAACTCCAACCAGGGCAAGTGCGCGCGCAGGTACATCGACACCAGCAGCGCAGCGGCGCACGGTACGCTGAACCAGAACCTGCGCCGCATGTCCCGATATTCCGGGTTGACCTCGTCCTTGGTGGCCGCGGTAAAGGAGACCGGCTCCAGCGCCATTCCACACTTCGGGCACGCTCCCGGACCGATCTGGCGTACCTCGGGATGCATCGGACAGGTGTATTCCACGTCTGAAGCCTCGAGCTTAGCCGCGGGACGGAGATACTTTGCCGGATCGCTTTCGAACTTCGCGACACAACCTTTCGAGCAGAAGTAATAGGTGCGGCCCTCGTGGGACGATGTGCCCGCGGCGCGCTGCGGATCAACGGTCATGCCGCACACCGGATCGATTGCTCCGGTTGGCTTTTGGATGATCGGGAACATGCTTCTACTAATAGGGTACCTGCGAGGAAGATTGCTGCGATAATTCTTGCGATGGCCCCGGCGCGCGTCTTTCGGCTCTTCCCCATCACCGTTGCTCTGCTGACGCTTTTGGTGTTCTTGGCGGCACTCCGGAATGACTTCGTCAATTGGGACGATGTAACGAGTTTTCTCAACAACCCCGGCTATCGAGGCTTGGGTTGGGCTCAGCTCAAATGGATGTGGACCACGCACCTCATGGGCCGCTACATTCCCATCACCTGGATGACTCTCGGGCTGGATTACGCGATCTGGGAAATGGATCCTTTCGGTTACCACTTGACCAGCATCCTGTTTCACGCCGTCAACGCGTTGCTCTTCTACTTCGCCGCACTCGCAGTCCTCCGTGCCGCCACGGCGGCGAGTTCGCAAGATTTGAGATCGAAGCTTCCCATCGGAGCGTTCTTTTCGGCACTCGTTTTTGGATTGCATCCCTTGCGCGTGGAGTCCGTGGCGTGGGTGACGGAGCGGCGCGATGTGGTGTGCGGGCTGTTCTTTCTGCTTGCAATCCTGGCCTACTTGCGCCGTTTTCCGGATGAACCCGGGCAACCCCCGCGGCGAAAGTATTATTGGGCCTCCCTCGCCTGCTTCGTTCTGGCGATCCTTTCCAAAGAAATAGCGGTAACGCTGCCTCTGGTCTTGCTGATTCTGGACGTTTATCCGCTGCGAAGACTGCCTGGAGCGCGTACGGTCTGGCTCGAAAAGCTCCCCTTCCTCGCAATCGGCATCGCGGACGGCGCGCTCGCTCTGTATGTCGGAAGCCGCGAGTCGATCGCCGCATCGGTTGCTCATGTGGGATGGTTCTCGCGTTTCGCAATCAGCCTGTACGGCTTGGCCTTTTATCTCTGGAAGACGGTAGCGCCCATCCACCTGTCGCCGTTTCATGCGTTGACCGCGCACCGCATGGATCCCCGGGCTTTGCCCTTCCAACTCAGCGCGGCGGTTGTCGTATTGGTCACTGCGGCGGCGTGGGGCCTTCGCCGGAAACTTCCCGCTTTGCTTGCCGTCTGGGTTGCGTACACAATCACGCTTCTGCCCGTGGTAGGGATTTTTCAAAATGGCTGGCAGATCACCGCCGATCGGTACAGTTACCTGGCTTGCCTCGGTTGGGCGCTGCTGGCGGGAGCCGGTCTGCTCGCCGCTTTCGCCGCCTGGGGACAAGTAGGCAAGTGGATATTGTCGCTCGCCGCCGCAAGCGCAATCGGTGCGCTCGGATTTCTAACCTGGCAACAGACACAGGTCTGGCGAAGCTCGGAGACGCTTTGGGCCTACTCGCTCGCCGTCGACCCGTCGTCCGTCGCCTTCAACAATCTCGGCGAAATGTTCTCCGAACAAGGCGATGTTGTCACCGCGCTGGAGTACTACCGCCAAGCGGTTCAAATGGATCCCGAGAATACGCAAGCGCACAACAATCTGGGAATGGCGCTGCTCCAATTGGGCGATTGGGAGGCAGCCGAGCGCGAATTTCAAACGGCGCTGAAACAATGGCCGGCATTTGCAAATTCGCACTTCGGCTTGGCGTGCGCTCTGATGAAGCAGGGCAAGCTGGACGAAGCCATCGATCATTTCCGAACGGCCTTGAACATCAATCCCGGTTACACGGCCGCACGGCATAATCTGGAAGAAGCCCTGGAGTTGAAGACCAGATCGCCGCGCCCGGAGTCCCCGCGATGACGCTCCAGCGCGCTTGTCGATACTTCCCGCTCGTGGTAGCTCTGTTGACTCTCACCGCCTTCCTGCCGGCCCTGCGCAACGAGTTCGTGAGCTGGGACGACGTGCCGAATCTCGTGCTCAATCCCTCTTATCGTGGCCTGGGCTGGACGCAAATCAAATGGATGTGGACATCTCAAATGATCGGCCGCTACGTCCCGGTGACGTGGATGACGTTGGGCTTGGATTACACAATCTGGGGGATGAACCCGTTCGGCTATCATCTGACCAGCATCCTGTTGCATGCGGCGAATGCCGTGCTGTTCTATTTCCTGGCTCTCGCGATTCTCGCAGCCGCGAATCGAAACAACGGGGAACGCCGGACGACAATTCGTTATGGAGCGCTCTTCGCGGCGTTGCTCTTCGCCGTACATCCGCTGCGCGTGGAATCGGTCGCGTGGGTAACCGAGCGGCGCGACGTCGTATCGGGAATGTTCTACCTGTTGTCGCTTCTGGCCTACGTACGCGGGGTGGGCGATCCTCCGTCCTTAGGAATCCGGCGAAAATACTATTTCGCCAGCTTCGGTTTCTTCGTTCTGGCGGTTCTGTCAAAGGAAATCACCGTGACACTACCGCTGGTGTTGCTGATTCTGGACTGGTATCCTCTCGGCCGGCTCAAAGGCGCGCCGCGGGGCTGGATCGCGCTGCCTCTGCGAACGGTGTGGATCGAAAAGATCCCATTCCTTGCCGTGAGTCTCGCCGATGGCGTTGTGGCCCTGGTAGTGGGAACGCGTCACAACATCAACACGGCCCCCGCGGGCTTCGGCTGGTTGCCTCGCATCGGAGAGTCTATCTACAGCCTGGCTTTCTATGTGTGGAAGACCCTGGCGCCTCTCCACCTCTCGCCTTTTTATCCGTTCACGACGCACAAAGTAGACCCTGCGGGCGCTCCGTTGGCAGCCAGCATCGCATTCGTGTTGCTCGTGACTGTGGCGGCGTTCGGATTGCGGCGGAGATTCCCTGGCTTGTTGGCGGTGTGGCTGGCATACGCAATCACGCTGGCTCCGGTGATGGGGATCGTATATAACGGGCTGGAAATTACCGCCGATCGCTACAGCTATCTGCCCTGTCTCGGTTGGGCGCTGCTTGGGGGCGTCATAATCGGCAAGTGCAGCACATCGACGCGAACGCCACCGGCAAGATCGTTGGCTCCCGCGATCGGTGCGCTCGCGGTTGTCGTTCTCGGCTTGATCACCTGGTTTCAAGTTCAGGTCTGGCGCGATTCAGAGACGCTTTGGACTTATGCTCTCGAAACCGAGCCATCGTACCTGGCATACACCAGTTTCGGCTCTGTTCTCATGGACCGAGGCGATTATCTTTGGGCCTGCGACAACTTCCAGCGCGCGATTGCAATGAAGCCCGATTACTGGCTCGCCCACTTCGACCTGGCCAGTTGCCGCGGCAGCCTGGGACGATGGAATGAAGCGGCACCCGAGTATCGAATCGCCTTGGGCCTCCCGGGTTTGGGACATAGCGAAGCGGATGTGGAGAACGCTTTGGGTTGGGCGCTGATGATGGACGGCAAACTGGACGAAGCCATTCCTCACTTCCAGCAGGCCCTCAAGCTCCGGCCGGGCTATGAAAACGCTCGCAGCAACCTTGAGCTGGCGTTGCTGAAGAAGGGTGGGCGATGACCCTGCGGAAATTAGCCGCGCCCTGGGCGGTTGTCGCGCTGGTATTGATGCTGACGGCGGCGATTCGCGTTCGCCTGCTGAATATACCGCTGGAACGCGACGAGGGCGAGTATGCCTACGCGGGACAATTGATTCTCGAGGGTGTTCCACCTTACCAGTTGGCCTGGAACATGAAATTGCCCGGCACCTATGCCGCGTATGCCGCGATCATGGCGGCGTTTGGGCAGAGCACGGCTGCAATCCATCTGGGGCTGCTGCTCATCAACGCCGGCGCGATCGTTCTCGTATACCTGATCGGCAGGCGCCTCTTGAATCCCTTGGCCGGGCTCGCGGCCTGCGCCTGCTACGCGCTGCTCTCCACCAGCGCGAGCGTGTATGGGACCCAGGCGCATGCCACGCACTTCGTCGTATTACCCGCGCTCGCGGCGACGCTGCTTTTGTTGAAAGCTGTCGATTCCGGCCACTCCGCGACGCTCTTTTGGAGTGGGCTGCTATACGGACTTGCCTTTGTCATGAAACAGCACGGCATTTTCTTCGCCCTCTTCGGAGGGCTGTATCTTATTTGGCGGCGGCAACCATGGCGGAAGCTCCTGTTGTTCGCGGTTGCGGCGGCTGCGCCGTTTGGGATCACTTGTTTCATTCTCTGGCGGCTCGGCGTGTTTCCAAAGTTCTGGTTCTGGGTCTTCCATTATGCGAGCACCTACGCAACCGAAGTATCCTTGTCGCTCGGCGCAACCGTGTTTGCAAAGAAAGCTCCGGTGGTGATCCGGCCCAATCTTCTGCTGTGGCTGCTGGCCGTTGCAGGCGCCGTCCTGATTTATCGAAGCAAAGAAAACCGCCGGGTTGCGACATTTCTTCTCAGCTTCCTTCTGTTCTCGTTCTTAGCCGTTTGCCCGGGACTGTACTTCCGCGAGCATTACTGGGTCTTGATGCTGCCGGCTGTAGCCTTGTTGTCCGGAGCAGCCGTCGCCGCAGCGGATCGGATCGTTCCAAACCGGCTTGCACCCTGGCTTTTCGCCGCCATCCTCATGTGCTCGGTCTTCGTGCAGCGCCTCTTTTTTTTCCACATGAATCCGATGCAAGCCTGCAAAGCCATGTATGGAGCCGGTCCCTTCCCCCAGGCCGTGGAGATTGCCGCATATATTCGCGACCATACAACCAAGGATGCCCGTATCGGCGTGCTTGGCTCCGAGCCCGAGATTAATTTCTACGCCGGCCGGCGCTCGGCATCCGGATTTCTGTATACGTATCCTATGATGGAACTACAACCGTACGCCGTGGCGATGCAGCAACAGTTTGTTCATGACCTGGAAAGTACGCGCCCGGAGTACGTGGTCTCGGTCGACATGCAGGACTCCTGGCTGCGCTCGTCGGCGTCCGTGAATCTGATTTTCGAATGGTGGAAAGCGTATGGCCGCGCCCATTACGAGAAAGTAGGAGTCGTCGATCTGGTCACGTCCGATGAGACCGATTACTACTGGGACGAAGCCGCGGCTGGCTACGCGCCGGATGCCACTCCAAACCTGATCGTCTACCGCCGAAGGGAATCGAAACCGGCAGCATCCTCGCGATGAACGCCCACCGAGTTTTTCGAATCTTCCCCGTCACCGTGGCTCTGTTGACGCTGCTGATCTTTCTGCCGGCGGTGCGCAACGACTATGTCAACTGGGACGACCAGGCGAATTTTCTGAACAATCCCGACTATCGAGGCTTAGGCTGGCCGCAACTCGGCTGGATGTGGACCACGACCTTGGGCGGGCGTTACATTCCTCTCACCTGGATGACTCTGGGACTGGATTACACGATCTGGGAAATGGACCCGTTCGGCTACCATTTGACCAGCGTTTTGTTCCACACCGTGAACGCGGCACTGTTCTATTTCGTCGCGCTTGCTATCCTGCAGGCCGCGATGCGTGGAAGTTCGGATGCCATGCGGCAACGGATTCCGATCGGAGCGTTCTTTGCCGCGCTCGTCTTCGCGCTGCATCCGTTGCGCGCGGAGTCCGTGGCGTGGCTGACCGAGCGGCGAGACGTTGTATCGGGGATGTTCTATCTGCTTGCGATGCTGGCCTATCTACGCCGCTTCCCGGATGAGCCGGAGCGCCCAATGCGTCGGAGATACTATTGGGCCAGTTTTACGTTTTTCGTGATGGCCGTCCTCTCCAAGGAAATTACCGTCACGCTGCCGCTGGTCTTGCTGATCCTGGACGTATGTCCGCTGCACAGGTTGAGTGGTTCGCCGGTGCGATGGTTCCGGACAAGCGAAGCGAGAAAGGTGTGGCTGGAGAAACTTCCATTCCTGGCGATCGGCATGGCGGATGGCGCCCTGGCTTTATATATTGGAGCGCAGCAACATTTGACCGCGACACTCACGGCTGTAAACGGGTTTTCCCGGTTCGCGATCTGTATCTACGGTCTGGCTTTCTATTTCCGGAAAATGCTCGCGCCGCTGCACCTCGCCGCTCTCTACGCGCTGAATACGCACAGAGTAGATCCTAATGCCTTGCCATTCCAACTCAGTACGGTGGTTGTCATATTAGTCGGCGCCGCGGCCATCCTTTTCCGCCGAAAAGCTCCGGGATTTTTGGCCGCTTGTCTGGCGTATACCGTCACGCTGGTGCCGGTTCTGGGGATCTTTCATAATGGCCTGCAGATCACAGCGGACCGGTACAGCTATCTCGCGTGCCTCGGCTGGGCGATCCTGGCCGGAGGCGGCCTTCTGGCCCTTTGGAAGGATGCACGCATGCGGCGGGCCGCTGCCATCGCCGCCGTGTTGATCATTTGCTTTTTAAGCGCTCTGACTTGGCGTCAGGTTGGATTCTGGCGCGACTCTGAAACGCTGTGGACGCACTCCCTTGAAGTTGAGCCATCGGCGGTCGCGCATGACAACCTGGGCCTGGTGTACTCGGCGCGCGGCGACTTGGCCGGAGGCCTGGAACAGTACCGCGCGGCCCTCGAAATCGATTCCGACCACGACAACGCTCACAACAACCTGGGAACCTCATTGCTGCTGCTCGGCGATTCCGAAGAAGCCTTGCACGAGTTTCAAAAAGCCTTGAAGATCAATCCGAGGATGGCAAGCGCTCAGACCGGCTGGGGCGAGGCTCTGGTAAAGCAAGGCAAGGTGGACGAAGCCATCGAGCATTTCCGGCTGGCGTTGCAGCTCGATCCGGCGTATAAGCCAGCTCAAAAGGATCTGCAACAAGCCCTGGAAAAACCTAAGTAGCACGTCACTTCCCCTTGAGGCGCATCCGCATGTACACGTTGAATCCCGCCGGATGGTCCCCATAGAACGGTTTGATGGCGGCGGGTGTCTGGTAAGCCGTGAAGTTTGCACCGATGCCGGTCTGGGCACCGTGAAACGTACCGATATCGCGAGTGTAGCCGAGCGTATAGGCGCCGATCCGAAAGCTGCTCCCGGCTGTGCGCGCCAGGCGCTCCTCGACTTCCGGCCGATCGCTGAACAGTTCGTCTTTGTCCACCAGTTCGATGCGGCCCGTGAAAAAGTTCTTGCGCCGGAACGGCACAACCGACTCCAGCAGGTAGGAATTCGAATCGCGATGATCCAGCGTCTTGTGATTGCGGCCCCAGATCAAACTGGTCGACCAGCTGGAGCCCTGCATCGGCCGCGTGTAGTGAATCGACGCCGTGGAGCGGACCACGTCGCCCGGCTCCTGCCGCTCGGGCCGCGCCAATCTTCCCACGGAGACTTGCGCCATCCAGTTCTTGGCCGGAAAAACCGACAAACGCGTGGACCAGGAGTTCATGGGGCCATAGTCGATGTTCCATCGGTTCTCATTCGGCTCGGTTCCATAGAAACCGCTCGCCTCCAGCCGGATTTTCTTGTGCAAGACGCCCACCGTCAGCACTTCGTTCGCGATATGCGTGGAGTCCTGCCAGTGGTGCGAGAGAGTAGCCTGCGGCAATTCCGCCGCCGACGCTCGATGCGGATATGCGACCGGGCCGAGAGCGGGATCGCCAACGGGAGCGAAGTAAATCTGGAAAGTCGTGTGTTCGCTGAGCGGGTAGGCGTAGTGAATTCCCATGCCCATGATGAAATCGTGCGGATGCTGCGCATCCACCAGCGGTTTGCCGTAGGCCGTCTCGCCGGTTTGAAAAAGTTCGGGAAAGCGGCGATCCGTGATCGTCGCGGGCTCGAGGCTGAGCATCAACTGAAACATGAAACTGCCTCGCCCCGCCTTGTGGGTGGCGGCGAGCATGCCCCAATTCGTCGAATAGAATTTGTCATGGCCACGCGGCCCGGTCTGTTGCGTGTCGACGAGATAAGCCTGGCCCATGAACATGAGACTCCAGCCTCCCGGAGTCAGCATCAGCATCGGCATGGGCCACGATTGTGGGCTCATGCTGGTGCCTGAAGCCAGGTTCATCAGATAGTCACCGGCCGCATTCATACCTCCCATGTGCATGTGCGACATGTCGTGCGGCTCTTGTGCGCGGGCAGCCGGCAGTAATAGCACCGAGACAACAAGTGTTCGAAACACACTCCACTCCTTTCGAATTGGCCGCGAATAAACGCGAATGAACGCGAATGGAGTCTAGATTCGAAGAGGTGGGGACGCGGCGCCGTTCCAGAGCGGTGACAGCGAAGGATCGGATGCTTCCGTTTCGCCTGGAAGGATTTGCACGGCTACGACCGTCGCAGTCTCAACCAAGATGCACGGAAGGCCAGCGTGGGTGGTCACATCGTGCTGATGCGAACAGTGGCTCGCGTCGGGCTTGCCTTCGGGATGGCAGTGCATGGCGCCTGACGCGCACGCCTGAACGATGCAATGCGCGAAACAATGCACGTTAACCAGCGCCAAAGCGATGGTGAGCAAGATTAGAACTTTGCCCGGCACAAGCCGCATTTTGCTTCAGCTTAGCATGCATTCGCTACAATGGAGTTTTCCGGCCATTCTCTCCCCATGATTCAAACGTTGTTCGGGACCGTACAGCAAGAACCGAACCTGCTGGAGCGGCTCAAGGCGGGCATTCAGAAGACCCGCTCGGGCCTCGTCGACAAGTTGGAGGACGCCATTGCGGGCCGCAAGGAGATCGACGCCGGCGTCCTGGAAGAACTCGAATATGCATTGATCACCGCAGATATCGGCGTGAACACGGCCACCGAAGTTCTCGAGAGCATCCGGCAGCGCGTCGATCGCAAACAAGTCGGGGACGCGCAACAGATCAAGCAGCTCATCGCAGAGCATCTGCTGGAAGTCCTGGAGGCGTCCGAACGGCCTGTGCCGCGCGTCACCGACCCCCCGGCGGTGGTGCTGGTGGTCGGCGTCAATGGTTCGGGCAAGACCACGACCATAGGCAAGCTGGCCGGCCGCTACAAAGCCGAAGGACGCAGCGTTCTGCTCTGTGCCGCCGACACGTTTCGCGCCGCCGCGATCGAGCAGTTGCAAGTGTGGGGCGAGCGCACCACCACGGAGGTGATCCGGCAATCGGCGGGCGCCGATCCCAGCGCGGTCCTGTTCGACGCCCTGCAGGCGGCTAAAGCGCGCAAGATGGATTACGTCATCGTCGATACCGCGGGGCGCCTGCACACGAAGACGAATCTAATGGCCGAACTGGAAAAAATGCGCCGCACTGCCGCGAAAGTGATTCCCTCCGCGCCCCACGAGGTGCTGCTCGTGCTGGATGCAACCACCGGGCAGAACGGGCTGGAGCAGGCGCGCCGTTTCACGGAGTCGAGCGGCGTCACGGGCATCGTGCTCACCAAGCTGGATGGGACGGCGAAAGGCGGCATCGTGGTGGCGATCGCGCGCGAATTGAATCTGCCGATCCGCTACGTTGGAGTCGGCGAGCAAGCCGGCGACCTTCTTCCGTTTGAGCCCGATAAGTTCATCGCTTCGTTATTTGCCGCATGAGAATCCCGCTGATGGATCAGGCGCTGGAGTTGGCCCGGCTGGGCGCCGGACGAACCAGCCCGAATCCGGCTGTGGGCGCCGTGCTGGTGAGCGGCGAGGAGATCGTCGGACGCGGCTTTCACACTTACGCGCAGTCCAAGCACGCCGAGATCGTGGCGCTGGATCAGGCCGGCGCCCGCGCACGCGGAGCGACGCTCTATGTCACGCTCGAACCCTGCGCCCACCATGGCCGCACTCCTCCTTGCGCCGATGCGCTCGCAAACGCGGGTGTGGCACGAGTGATCGCCGCGATGGAAGACCCCAATCCGCTAGTGACCGGCAAGGGATTCCGCCGCTTGCATGAAGCGGGCGTCGCCGTCGAAGTGTTGCCGGAGTACACCGAGGAGGCGTTTCAATTGAATGAAGCCTTCATCCACTCCATGCGCACCGGCCGGCCGCTGGTTACTTTGAAAGCTGCTCTCACCTTGGATGGCAAGATCGCCGCGCCGGAGGACAACACCGGCTGGATTACGAGCGAGCGCGCCAGGGCGCACGTGCAGCAAATCCGCCACCATTCCGACGCCATCCTCACCGGCATCGGCACGGTGCTGGCCGACGATTGCCTGCTGACGGACCGCACGGGGCTGGAGCGCAGCCGACCATTGCTACGGATCGTGGCGGACTCCACGCTGCGCATCCCGATCGATTCCCGAATCGTAGCGAGTTCTAGCGGCGACCTCGCCGTAGTCACGACGTCAGCAGCACCGGAAGACCGCCGCCGCGCGCTCGAATATCGCGGTGTGGGCGTGCTCGTCTTGGATGGCCCTGGCGGACGCACGGACCTTCAGAAGCTCGTGGATCATCTGGCGAGCCAGCAATACCGGTCGTTGCTGATCGAGTCCGGCAGCAAGCTCAATTGGGCGGCGCTGGAATCCGGAGTCGTGGACAAAGTGTTTTTCTATTACGCGCCGAAAATCCTGGGCGGCTTGCATTCTCTTCCGGTCGCCGGCGGTGCGGGCCGGCTGCGGCGCACCGACGCGATCCAGCTCCGCGGCGTGAAGCTGCATTCCATCCCGCCGGACGAATTCGCGGTGGAAGCCTACCTGGAGAAATGACGTGTTTACGGGAATCGTTGAAGAAACCGGCACGATAGCAGCGGCCGGCGCGCGTATGAACGTGAAGTGCCGCGTGGTGCTCGAAGACATGCAGGCAGGCGCAAGCATCGCGGTGAACGGAGTGTGCCTGACAGCGGTGAAAGTTGGGCGCGATGGATTCTGGTGCGATCTTTCGCCCGAAACGCTGGCGCGCACCAACTTGGGCGCGCTGCGGGAAGGCTCGTTCGTAAATCTCGAGCGGCCCGCCGCCGTCGGCGATCGCCTGAGCGGCCACATCGTGCAAGGCCACGTCGACGGAACCGCGGACTTCGTCTCCCTCGACCCGCTCCCGGACGGAAACTGGTGGCTCAAAGTTCAGATTCCAGGGGAACTTGACCGCTATGTCATTCACAAGGGATCGATAACGCTGGACGGCGTCAGCCTGACAGTAGCATTACTCGATCAAAACAGTCTGGGCGTTGCAATCATACCGTACACGTATCAAAACACGATCATTCGGGATTATCGGGTGGGTCAGAAGATCAATGTGGAAGTGGATATGGTTGGGAAATACGTTGAGAAGTTCCTTGGTTCATTGGTTCCTTAGTTCCTTGGTTCTTTTCGCGTCATTTGAAAGGTAGTGGATGAAACCGCCGATCATGTGGGCGACTCTCACCGCTATAGTATGCAGGTCTTCAAACTCCTTGGCTGTTAGATAGTCCAGATCGATAGCGACATACAGGTGGCTTTGTGTTTCCAGGGCCGATGCGTGAGAGATCCAAAGAAAACGGATCATTTCGGCTTTGCTTCCGCGGCCGAACCCTTCAGCGATGTTTGCCATGACGGAAACGGACGCCTTTCGGACCTTGTCGCGCAATCCGAAATCGCCGGCGAACCTGCCTCGTTTCGAGATCCGGTAGATCTGCCCCGCCAGCAGACGCGCCTCTCTCCAGCTCTCAATCTCCTCGAACCCTCGAATAGTCACACACCGTTAGTGGCCGCACCACCAACAATTTCTCCCCCAAAGCGCGAACCATGGAACCAAAGAACCAAGGAACTAGAGAACGAGGACTTCAGCCCTCCAATTCATTCTTTATTTCGTCCGCAACTTTCCGGGCTTGTTCGATCGCTCCGATTTCAAAACTGATCGCTCCGACGCGTGGATGCCCGCCGCCGCCGTAACGCTCGCAAATCGTCGCCAGGTTATGCTCCGGAGTCCGCGGAGCCCAGGGGTTCGAACCCACCGAAACCTTGGTTCGGAAGCTCGAGGTGCTTACCGACACGGTGTAAGTCGAGTTCGGAAACAGATAGTACGGAATAAATTTGTTGTAACCTTCCAGGTCCGCGCCGATCAGGTCGAAAAAGATGACGCCGTTCTCGGCATGCGCATGGCTGCGAATGATGTCGATGGATTGAATGTGCCGCTGGTGCAAGGGCGCGTATAACCGCTGGATCTCCGGTTCCAGAATGATCTCGCCGAGCGGTCGATGCCGCATCCAGCGAATGATCTTGTGGATGATTTCGGAACCCTTGGCGCTTTCGATCACCAATGTCAACTGCATCGCGGGCGCGCGCAGCTCCACCGCCTCCTGAGCGTTGGTGTAGCGAGCGCCGTCGATGACGTCGGCCCATTCCACCAACTCCGCCAGATCCGGCGCCTCAAACCCGAACTTCTCGCGGGCGACATGCGCGATGAAAGTCGTGCACGAGCTGAACGCCGGATCGTAGAGCTTTTTCCCGCTGCGGTCTTGCTTGAAGTGTTCGGCATCCTCGGGGCTCAAGAAAGCGCTCTGGTGGTGATCGAACCACCAGGTCAGCCGCGGGTCGGGCGAGTACTTGAAATCGACAATCGCGTTCACATCGCCGTCGAAAAGACCGTCTTCGAAAAGTTGCGATGCTTTGTGCGCCAACCCCGTGAATTCGAACTGCGCGCCGGGAGCGTATCTGCCCTCGTAGAAGCGGCTGAAGAACGCGGCGGCGGCGGCTCCGTCGAAACAGTGGTCGTGATAGAGGATTCTCACCAGCATCAATTCAGTTCCATGAACAACGGGAAAACCCTCTAGCTTGCCTCAAGTGAGGTGGAAAAAGCAAGTGCGAGGTTATGGCCGGGAAAACAAGTAAAATCCCCAGGTAGGGTTTCAGAAGCATTTATAAGAATACCATTGCGTCGCGCGGTGGAAGAAGGATCGCAAACGCTCAGGCAGGACTACTCGACGTTGAATTCGTTGCGCAGCACTTCCAGGTTCTTCTGAGCGAGCGGCTGAAATGGCCCATCGATGGCGGCGCAAAGCTTGCTATACCGCGCCGCCTCCACCGCCCGTGCTCTATCGCGCAGCTCACCCGCCATGGCGTAGTTGTCGTAGCCAAGGTAGAAATATGCGGCGGCAAGCGCCTGGACATTTTCGCGGATGTTGGCCAGCGACGCCCGCAAATACCGGTCCGAGAGGCCGTAGCGCCCCTGCTTGCCGTAGACCACTCCCGCCAACCAGTTGGCCGAGCCTAGATACCTGGCTCGCTTCTTCTCCCAATCCTCCACCGGATAACCATCCGGCGGCGCCTTCTTCTGCATGATTTCCAGCAACCGCAGTGCGTAATTCAACACCCTCGGAAGGTCGCGTTCGCGGCGCATGTGCACGTCCGCCAGCGTCAGAAGATAGTCTTCGTTATTGGGATCGTCCGCCAGGCCTTTTTCCGCCTCTTCCGGTGTGATCGTCGCCTGGTGGATGCGCACGGGCTCTTTCTTGGCGCTGGCGAGAAACTTACTTTGGGGATTACGCGACTCCAACGCTTGCACTATGTCGACCCGCTTCTGCGGATCCGCTTCTTCGGCTGCCTGTATGGCCAGCACATACTCCGAGTAGGTGGTCAACTGTTTTGCAAATTCGATCTGCTTGGCCCATTCGTCCACGTCATCCGGGTCGGATGGTTTGGCCGCCAGCACAGCTTTCGATGCGAGGTCCCACGACACTGCTGCGTACTTGCGAATCAAGTCCGGGTCTTTCTTGAACTCCGCCGCTTGCAATGCATAATGGGCCGAATCGACATCCGTGGGGTCCAATGCCAGCAACCTTTCGGCGGTGGCGATCACCTTATCGCTCTCCTTGGCCTCCGCATAAATGGGCAAAAGCTGTTCGTAGACCCAGGCGACCGAAGATGCATTCGGAAACTGGATCGCGAACTTCTCTAGAAGCGCCAGCTTCCGAGGCGCTTGGGGTTCCTGCTGAATCCTCTGCAACAGGATGCCGTCCTCGGTTTCCGCGTCGACTTCCAGCTTATGCCGGTAGGCTCCGAAAGCTCCGGCGGCGAGCAGCAACACGAGCGCCGGAACGTAGAGTCTCATCATCCCCTCCTCAAGTGGAGACAAATCTCCTACTAGATTCAAATTCGGATTTACTGAGGCGAAACTTTAGGGTCGGGCCTTAGAACTCTGGTAGTGCCCTTGTAGGGCAGCTTGGAAAGCTGCGCGCGGTTGTCAACCGCCGCTGTAAGGTAGTCAACGAGGCCGATTTACAATCGGCCGCAGGTCTACAGCCTGCCCCCCACACCCCCCTGTCATGGTAAAATCGCGAAGCTTCACTCGAAACTATGCTAATTCCGGAGACCTATGCCAGCGCCCTGCTGTTGACCATCCTTTCGATGATCTGCTGGGGTTCCTGGGCCAACACCTTCAAGTTATCGGGAAAGTGGCGCTTTGAGCTGTTCTATTACGACTACTCGCTGGGCGTGTTGCTGGCGGCGCTCCTGGCCGCTTATTCTTTCGGATCGATGGGCAGCGAGCTCTCGTTTTCCGACAACATGCTGGTGGCCGGAAAGCGGAACATGGCTTGGGCGCTGGCCGCCGGCACGGTATTCAATCTGGCAAATATGCTGCTGGTGGCCGCCATTTCGGTGGCCGGTATGGCGGTCGCTTTCCCGATCGGAATCGGATTGGCGTTGGTAGTAGGCGTCATCTGGAATTACATCCTGAATCCACAGGGCAACCCGATCTTGCTGGGCGTGGGAGTTGTGTTGGTGGTGGGTGCGATCCTCATGGACGCCTTGGCCTACGGCGAGCACGCGCGAGCCGCTCCGCCGGACGGCGCCGTCAAAGATAAATCCAGGCCCGCGCGACGAAAGACCGGCGGTCTGAAAGGGATCCTGCTCAGTTTGATCAGCGGCGCCCTGATGGGCTCATTCTATCCTTTGGTAGAAATGGCCAAGGGCGCGGGAATGGAAGCGGCCGGGCTGGGCCCTTACTCGGTAGCGTTCCTGTTCGCGATCGGCGTGTTCTTGTCGACGTTTGTCTTCAATCTGTACTTCCTGAATCTGCCGGTGCAGGGCGAACCCCTGTCGATGTTCTCTTATTTCCAGGGAACGCTCAAGCAACATGGGTTAGGGATTCTTGGCGGAATGCTGTGGTGCGCGGGAGCGGTTGCGAATTTCGTGGCGGCCAGCACGCCGAAGCAGGCTCAGGTGGGCCCGGCGGTCAGCTATGCGATCGGACAGGGCGCGACCATGGTGAGCGCGCTCTGGGGCGTTCTACTGTGGAAAGAATTCGCCGGGGCAAGTCCCAAGGTCCGCACGCTGCTGCTGTTCATGTTTTTGTTGTTCCTGGTCGGCTTAGGCCTGGTATCGATAGCGCCGCTCTACAGTTCTTCAGTTCCTTAGTTCTCTCGTTCCTTCGTTCGGGGGTCTCGCGAACCAATGAACTAAAGAACCAAAGAACCAAGGAACTGTTCCAGCGACTCTCGCGACGGCGAACTGCCCTGCGCCATGGTTGCGCTCCCGCCGCCGCGGCCGCCTGCCTTGGTCACTGCCGCCTTCACCAACTCGCCGGCATTCACGCCGCTGTCCTTTGATGCCGCGAGCAGGATGGAAGGAGGCTCCGCCGCCAGCGCCAGAAACACCGACTTGTCGCCGGCCGTGAAACTTTGCGCCTCCGCCCGCAGCTCATCCGATAGTGTTGCGACGCGCTGCACCACCCGGCGAATGCCGTCCGGGCCTGGCTCTGTGGCCGAGTATAGTTCCCTGCCTCGGGCTTGCGCTAGCTCGGTGGCGAGCCGACGGCGAGTCTTTTCGGTTTCCTGAAGCTTCTCCACTTGCGCGGCAACCAGAGCGGGCGTTTCGTCCGGTGGCGCGGAGAATGTCCGTGCTATCGCGGAGAGCGCTTCGTAATCGGCGCGCGCGCGTTTCGCCGCCCGCATTCCGCACACGAACTCGATCCTGAGATTGCCGCGGATGCGGTCCAGCTTGCGGATGAGAATCGGCCCGATCTCGCCGGCAGCGCGAACGTGCGTTCCGCCGCAGGCGCTGCGATCCAAGTCCTGAATCGCGATGATGCGAATGACGCCTTCCCGTTCGGTTGGTTTCCGCAGATCCAAGTCCGTAGAAGAATCTTCGAAACTGACGATGACCGGACGGTTCTCGAATACGACGGCGTTGGCCCGGGCTTCGGCCTTTCGGATTTGATCCGCTTCCAGCACGCGCGCGACATCGATGGTGCTGGATTCCGCGCCCAGATGAAAGCTGACGGTCTGCGCGTCGAACAGCTCCACCAACACCGCCGACAGCAGATGTTGACCCGTGTGCTGCTGCATGTGATCGAAGCGCCGCTGCCAGTCGATGACGCCGGCGACTTCGGTCTCAGCCAACGGGGCGCTCAAAACGTGCGCAATCCGGCCATCGTCGTCATCCACCACCTCGCTCACCGCCACACCGCCGAGCGTGCCGGTGTCGAACGGTTGCCCGCCCGAAGTGGGATAGAACGCTGTCCGGTCCAGGTAGACGCGCCGGTGGTCCGGGCTCGCATCGACGACGCGAGCCCGGAATTCAGTCAGATAACTGTCGCGGTAGTAAAGGCGATCCGTCACTGGATCGACAATTGTACAGTATTGCTCGCGAGGTTGCCAACGACGAAGTAGAAGCGCAAATCGCCGGACGGCACGCCAGCCGGGATCTTGAAATTGACCTGGTAGAGCCCGACGAAACCGGGCGAAAGTCCGGCAAAATCCGCGGCGCCGCAGAACGGCAGCGAAACCGGGTTGTTTAGGGCGATGCAGGCTTGGACACCGCTCACTTGCGCAAAAGGCGGAGCGGTGGGAGCGCCCGCGCCGGTTTGAACCGTGGGGCTGGTGAGCCCAAGTCCGATGGAATAGATGATGATCGTGTCGCCCACCTTCACGGGATGATCGGAAGTGCCCGTCAATACTGGTGGCGAATCGGGTGTGGTGATCACTCCATTAACGCCGTTGAAGACCAGGAACCGCGGAACAACCCGCGCGATATTCACGAAAATCGAATTGCCGCGTTGCCCGTTGCGATCCACGCGGACTGTCGCCGGGCCCGGAGCCGTTTCAAAAGGAACCTGGAAATCGATCTGGCCGTTGGATATGAAGTACAGCGGCGCCGCCTGATTGTTGACGAATACCTGCGTGCCGCCCAGATTGTCGGTCAACGGAACTTTGGTTGCCAGCAGCGTGTCACCGAGCGTGAACTGGTCGCCAAACACGGCAGCAATGTCGCCCTGCGCCAATGCCTCCCCGCCAGCGAAAGTCCCGTTATTCACCGCGCCGCCCGCGAACGCAACCGACGCCGTCTGCGCCTCCACCACGAACTGCACGGCCAGCGTAGCGTTGTTGTTGGCCGCGTTGCTCGCAATGGTCACCGTGCCCGTATAAGTGTTCGGCACAAGCGTGCCCGGATCGACGGTAATGCTGATGGCCGAGCCGTCAGTGGCGGCCTGCGCCGCAAGCCAGCCGCCCCCGGATGCGGTCGCCGGCGTAACACTGGAAATGCTGAGCGTTCCCTGGCCGCCATTGGTTACACCCACGGTCGCGGTCTGCGGCTTTCCTCCCTGAACGGCCTTGAATGCCACGGTATTCTGGCTGCTTCGAAAAATCGGCTGCGTGGTTACGTGCAGCAGCACCGACACGCTCTTGTTGTCGGGCGCAAACGAAGAGCCGCTGATGGCCACGTTTCCGTTGTAATCCGCGGCAGCCATTCCGCTCTGCGCCGCAACTGTGATTTTATATGGAACATTGAACGTAAAGGTGGATGCGCTGTCCACGGCGATCGAAAGCCAAGGGCCTCCTGTCACGCTTGTCTTCACGTTGCTGGCAGTGATGAATTGGCTGGAAGATGCCGAGCCGTTGGGTGGAACGAAAAACTCCAGCTTGTCCGGAACGGCGCCGCCGACTTGCACCGTCACGGTGATGGTCTGTGGCGCGTCGATGGAGTTCGGATCGCTCAGCGTCACGATGCCGGTGAAAATACCCTTGGCTAGCGAAGACGTTTGCAACGCGAGCGTCACGGTGACGCAATTCGCCGTGACTTGGCAGGAACTTCCCGACCCGAGCGTCGCCGCCAGCCAGGGCGCCGACGAGGACGCCTGCAGGTTCAGAGAGCCGTCGCCTTTATTTGCGGCAAACACCACTTGAGATGCGCCGTTCTGACCGGGAACGGTCGACACCGTGAACGCTGTCTGAGAAAGAGAAAGCCGCGGCGCCGCGCACAACACCGAGCCGCACGCCAACACGAGAAAAAGAAATAATCCACTACGCGTAATCGGACGATTTTTGAAAATCACTGCAAGTGCTCCTTTTTATTGCCGGGATAGAATCGGATGCCGCAAAATGTGCGGCATTGGAAGTTGGGACGCGAGTGCCGCCCCGTGCAACTGCAGGTCGCATGCCACTCTCGTAACTTACGAACTCTCGGTGCGCCGGGGCTTCGAGCACGATCGGTTTTGCCACAAGCACTGAGGCAACGGGGAACAAAGCACCGCAGCCTCTCTTCACCTTAACACCACACAGAACCCACCCACGCGCAGCAGCCGCGATTTTTCTTACTGAGGCTCCGTGATTTGGAAATCCGCCTTGATAAACTGCCAATCGGGCAATTCGTAAACTCGCAACTTGCTGGGGACCTCGGCTGTGACCTGCTTCAACTCGGAGGGGCCCAACGCCGGAACCTTGGTGGAAAAAGTGAGGAGCGGCGGATCGCCCGGTTTCGCGGCCGTGGTTGAGAGACTCACTTCCATCTTCAGGTCGCCAATATCGGCCTCCGAGTGGTTCACCACGCCGAACTGCACCTGCAAGTGGCCGGGGCTCTTTTCGTTGACACGGAAGCCCACCAGCTCGATGAACTTGGCCATGGGATTCGCGCTCTGGGCGGCCGGCTTCGCGGGAGCGGCACTGGCCGTCTTGTCCTGCTTGGCTGAGGACGGCGAGGACGAGCATCCCAGCATCGAAAGAAGTCCGATCCCTACGAGCCACCACATCTTCATGACCCTTATGATACGCCGAAAAACTACACTCGTCTGAAGATGCCATACTGAATTTCATGAATCGACGATCCGTCGTGGCAGCTCTTTTCGTCGCCGTATCCGCTCTGGCCGATTCCGGCGCCGGCATCCGTTGGACTCCACCGGCAAACTGGAAATCGGAGGCCGAGCGGCCCATGCGCCTGGCCACGTACACGATTCCTCCCGCGGCCGGCGATCGGGACAGCGGCGAATGCGGCGTCTACTATTTCGGCCCGGGCCAGGGCGGAAGCGTCGATGCGAACCTGGACCGTTGGATCGGCCAGTTCGTGCAGCCGGACGGCAAATCGTCCAAGGATGCCGCCAAAATCGACAAGCGAACCATACACGGATTGAAGGTTACAACCGTGGAAGTCTCCGGCGCATACAGCGGCATGGGCGGGCCGCGAGCGCCACAAGGCGCGCCGAAGCCAGGTTATCGCCTGTTGGGCGCCATCGTCGAAGCATCGCAAGGCTCGATCTTCTTCAAATTCACGGGCCCTGCGAAAACAGTAGCGCAAAACCAGACCACATTCGAGAAGCTGCTGTCCTCCCTAGCGCCGCAGTAACTTTTCCCAAATCCCACCACCCACAACCTTCCTGAGATAATCAAAGACAACACCCATGTTCCGCGCCATCCGCGAACAGATCGACACCGTTTTCCGCGGCGACCCGGCCGCGAAGAGCGCAATCGAGATTTTCTTCTGTTATCCCGGTTTCCATGCCATCCTGCTGCACCGGCTGGGCCACCGGATGCATCGCGCTGGCTTCACGCTCACGGCCCGGATTCTGTCGCAAGTCATCCGCGCCGTCACGGGAATCGAGATCCATCCGGGCGCACAGATCGGCCGGCGCTGCTTCATCGACCATGGCATGGGCGTGGTAATCGGTGAAACTACCGAAATTGGCGACGACGTGTTGCTATATCAGGGCGTGACGCTCGGCGGAACCGGCAAGGAAAAAGGCAAACGTCACCCCACCATCGGGAACAACGTGGTGATTGGCACCGGCGCCAAAATCCTGGGCAACATCACCATCGGAAACAACACCAAGATCGGCGCGGGATCCGTGGTGATTCGTTCCGTCCCGGACAATTCGACCGTGGTCGGCGTTCCCGGCCGCGTGACGCGTGCGCGAGTGGATACCGGCGACAACCTGGAACACGGCAACCTGCCCGATCCGGAAGGCCAACTGATCGATGAGCTGACGCGCCGCATCGAACAGCTCGAGGCTCAAGTACGAATGCTGGCCGAAGAGCGCATGGCGGAACGGCGTTGATTCGTTCCTTCGTTCTTTGGTTCCTTAGTTCCTTGGTTCTTGCGGCTGGGGCTCCGGAGAAGTATTCGTATTGGGTGGAACCTTGCACGCGGGCGGAATCCGGCTGCCAGCTGGACGATCCCCAGTTGGCGGGCTGGGCGCTCGAAGCCTGGCAGCATGCCGCGGCCGGAGCGATCGAGTTCAGCCGCGCGAAGGATCGCGAGCACGCCCGCATCCGCGTGTTTTGGGCTACCGCCGAGCAAGGCATGTACGGCGAAGCGCGGCCCATCCAAGTTGACGGCAAGCGCGGCGCGGAGGTGTACGTGCGGCCTGCGCCGCTCGGCGCGCACGATGACAGGCTCTTACGCGACGCCGTGGTCTATCTCACTTGCCTGCACGAATCCGGTCACGCGCTGGGCCTTCCGCACACGGCCGCCTTTGACGACATCATGTACACTTTCCAATACGGCGGCGACATTCCGGAGTACTTCGGACGATACCGGCGCAAGCTTCAGACTCGCGGGGACATTCAGAGAAACTCGGGGCTATCGGAAGCAGACCGCAAAGCGATACAGTTCATTGGTTCCTTAGTTCATTAGTAGCGAAAACGATCTCGGAGCGTCGAGACGAGTCTCGACGCGGCAGCCTGAGAGGCTGCGCCACGGGCACCGAATGCGTTACCAAGGAACGAAGGAACGAAGGAACGAATGACCAAGGAACTAAGGAACGGTTTTTAGCGGAAACTGCGCGCCTTCCGGAACCGGCGCCAGCATCTGTTCCTTGCGGTAAATGAGCGTCGAGGTGTTGTAGCTTGCGTTTTCGAAGCCGTGACCGTGCGTGATTGCGTCCGTGGGGCAGGCTTCCACGCAGTAGCCGCAAAAGATGCAGCGATTGTAGTCGATGTTGTAAACCTGGGCATAACGTTCGCCGCCGCTGATGCGCAGCGTGCCGGTATTCTCCGCAGCTTCGATATAAATGCAATCGGCCGGGCAGGCCGCGGCGCAAAGAAAACAGGCGACGCACTTCTCCAGCCCGTTCTCGTCCCGCTGCAAGACGTGCACCCCGCGATAGCGCTCTTGGAATTTCACGGGCGAGTCCGGGTAGTCTTCCGTGATGGTCGGATGCATCATCTCGGTGAGCGTCACCTTCAACCCTTTCGCGACCGCCATCAGACCTAATTTGGAAGACATTGTTTGCTCACATTATCGCAGGTCCCGGACCGGACCTAGTTCTTCGAGCCTCAACCCGCCTTCCATTCCGGAACGTTGTCCTCCGGCCGGAATGGATGGACGCCGGCCCTCTCACCGAGCGCCTCCAGGTCGCGCTTTGAGAAACCGCTGACGGATTTGGAAACCTTGCCGTCCTGCTCCACCAGAAACAGCGTGGGAACCGTAGTGATTCCGAAAGCGTTACTCGTCGGATAGCCGTCCTTCGATGAGTCGAGCAAAGTCGGAAAGGTCACGCCGAAACGCTCGTTGAATCCGTGCGTGGTAACGTCGTCGTCCTGCGAGATTCCGATAATTTGAATCGACGAACTTGCGGCTATACGCTCCAGAAAAGGGAAGGTGAGCTGGCATACCGGACAACTGACCTTGTAGAACGCCAGCAGGGCCGGTCCGTTTGCCAGGATTTGTTCCAGCGATTCGCGCTCGCCACCCAGCCGTTGCAGCCGGAACGATGGGGCGCCACTGCCCGCTGTAACGTTGCCTTTCTTGGACCGTCCCCACATGCGTTAACGCTCCCTCACGGTCGCGGCTCTGTAACTGAGCGGCGCGCGTAAGCAAGCGGTCTTCACTCAGCCTCCTTTTGCTGCTGGACGAAACTCAGGATGTCGAAATGTTTGATCTCCCGTTCCGGGAAGAAGCTGTTCACCGCCTCCTGATCGTCGCGATAAATCTGGAACACCGTGGAGAGCTTGGTAAGCAGCATAAGCTCGATATTCCGACGGTTCAGGTGAGCCAACTTCAAGCCGCCTCCCGATTTCTGCAGCGTCGTATAGCAGATCACCATTGTCCCCAGGCCGGTACTGTCGATGTAATCGACGTGTTCCAGGTTGAGAATGATCTGTTTCTTGTCTTGAGCCACTTCCTGGTTCACATGTTCGCGCAGCGTCGTGCATGGCTCGCCCACGACGAGTCTGCCTTTGAGGTCGAGAATCGTAATGCCTTCTTTTTCGCGCTTCGCTATATCGAGGTGAGCCATCGCAGTCTCAGTGTACCTGCTCGGGCACGGGGAATGCTGGTGTTTCGTCCGGAACTGTCGTGATGTGACCGGCAGGCAGGGATACGGTGAAACGCGTCCCTTTTTCCAATTCGCTCTCCACTTCGACGGTCCCTTCATGCGCCTTGGCGATCCAGGCCACGAAGCTGAGCCCCAGTCCCAGTCCTTTTTCCGGATCCGCCGACGGAACGCGAAAGAAGCGATCGAAGATGTGCGGCAGATGATCGGGAGCGATGCCGACGCCGGTATCCTCGACGATGAATTTCACGCGGTCGTCTTCCAGTGCCAGCCGCGCCTTCACTTCGCCCCCGGATGGCGTGTATTTGACTGCGTTCGACAATAGATTAGTTACCAGCCGCTCGATCTGAATCCGGTCGGCATGAATGATGCAGCTTTTCGGCAGGTCCGCCGAGAGCCGGACTCCCTGGGCTTCGGCCGGAATCTGGTATTGATCCACCAGATCCCGCACCATCCCCGCGAAGTCGAGGGTTGTCTTTTGCAGCACCAATTGGCCGGATTCCGCCTGTGACAGCATCAGCAACGCCCGCACGATGTTCGAGAGCCGGTCAACATCTTCGAGCGCATTTACCATCGCTTCGCGGTATTGTTCCATGGTCTGGGCCGTGAACAGCGCCACTTCAAGCTGCCCGCGCACGACGGTCAGCGGCGTTCGCAGCTCGTGCGATACGTCCGTGGAGAACTGCCGGATCTGCTCGAACGAAAGGTTCAGGCGCGTCATCATGTGGTTGAACGCTTCGATCAGGCGGTCGAGCTCGTCGCCCGCGCGGCGCAGTGGAATCTGCATGTCCAGGCTGGAGTGCGTGATGCGCTGCGCTGTTTCGGCCACCGAATTCACCGGCCTCAGCGCACGCCCGGCCAGAAACCATCCCAGGAAGCTGCTCAGAAAGATGACCACCGGCACCAGGGCGAAGTAATTCCAGGTGAAATCGCGCAACACTTTGTCGTTGTAATCGATCGGGCGGCCGATCGCCAGGTAATACTTGTTGTGCCGCTCATCCACCATCAGGCCGGACCGGATCATGTAAGGGATGCCATCCTTGTCGGTCTTGATGCGGATGGACGCCTGCGGGGATTTGAGAATAGCTTTGATTTCGGCCTGCGAATCGAGGCCCATCGAATCGTAGATCACGGAATGCTGCAGCGCATGCCCCTCGGTATCGGCCAACAGGTACACTCGCTGCATACGCCGGACAATAAAACTCTCGTCGGGATCCTCATCGTCGTAAACCCAGTCCGGACCCGTTGGGCCGGTGCGGAGATAGCCTTTCGCGGCGCCCCATTCCTCTTCCAACACGCTGCGCATCTGGGATTGAAATGTGGCGCTCAAGGTCTGCCGGAACACAATCCCCAGCAACACCAGCAGCACGGTAAAGAAAAAAACGTAGCTGACGGCCAGGCGAAACCGCAATCCGCGTGTAAACCGCAATGCCTTGCCGATGGTGCTCATGCTATTGTTCGGCTTGTTTGTCCGCGGGCACGTCCAGCATATAACCGATGCCGCGCACCGTGTGGATCATCTTCACCGGATACTTGTCGTCGATCTTGCTGCGCAGATGGCGAATGTAGACGTCCACGATGTTGGTCAGGCCATCGTAGTCCATGTCCCAAACGTGTTCCACGATCATGGTGCGGCTCAGCGGACGGCCGCGGTTGCGCATCAGGTATTCGAGGATGCTGAATTCCTTGGGCGCCAGTTCCAAGACTTCATTGGCGCGCGTGACTTTGCGGCGGATACAATCGAGCTGCAGATCGCCTACCTGCAGGCGCTCCGGCGTCGGCTGGCCACGGCGCAACAGAGCACGCACGCGCGCCAACAGCTCCACGAAGGCGAACGGCTTGGTGAGGTAATCGTCGGCGCCCAACTCGAGCCCCTTCACGCGGTCGTCCACGGCATCCCGCGCGCTCAAGATCAAAACCGGAGGGCTTGACTTGCGGTTGCGGATCTTTTGCAGCACGCTCAGCCCATCTGTGTCCGGCAGCATCAGGTCCAGAATCACCAGATCGTATTCGGTTTGGTGAACCAACTCGATCGCTGTGTTCCCATCGCCTGCCACGTCCACTGCGTAACCGCCGCTCTCCAGGCCTCGCGAGAGGAAATCCTGGATCCGCTTTTCGTCCTCAACGATCAGTATTCTCATAGGCTTACGCTCGCAGTCAGTTTAGCACCACGCCGGTCCCTCCACTTACAATTAGACCACTTGCCTGCTATCCTCCAAACTGCAACCCTTTCCTCTCCTTCCCAAGCCCCGCTACCGCGATTGCCAACGTAAACACCACCCCTGCCGTCAGCGCCATCGCCGTCGCGTAGCTCATCGTCTTCGCAAATACGGCCTCGATGTAAACAACGGAACTCGCCATCAGAACTCCGCATTGATACGCAAAGCCCGGCAGGAAACCGCGCACCGAATCGGGCGAGAGTTCCGCCAGGTGCGCCGGAATTACGCCCCACGCACCCTGCACCATGAACTGTATGAGGAACACTCCCAGCACCAGCAGCGCGATAGACGGTGCGTAGGCCCACAACGGGATCAGCGCGATCGCTCCCGCCAGCGCCAACATCATGGCCCGGCGCCGGCCGAAACGATCCGAAAGGAACCCCACCAGAACGCCGCCCAGGATCGCGCCGACCATCGAAAAGCCGGCAATCGCCGAACGCTGCATCGGACCCATGTGCCATTGCCGCTCCAGAAACGTTGGGTACATATCCTGCGTGCCGTGCGACGAGAAGTTCATCATCGTCATCAGCAGCGTGATATACAGAAACAGCTTCCAGTGAGCGCCGATCGCCCTGCCCAGTCCGCCCCAGCTCTCGGACCGCGTCTTTTGCCACACCTCCGACTCTTTTACGCGAAACCTCACAAACACCGCCAGCAATGCCGGTACCCCGCCGAGGAAGAATAGCGGACGCCAGCCCCACCGCTGGAACAAGGAGAAATAGCAAAGCGCGGCAAGCAAGTTGCCCGCCGCGTAGCCCTGCTGCAGCAAACCCGAAAGAATTCCACGCAGCCGAGGCGGCACTTTCTCCATCGCGAGCGACGCTCCCACGCCCCATTCGCCGCCCATGCCGATGCCGAACAGCGCGCGCAGCACCATGAAGGTTGTGTAGTTCGGCGCAAGACCAGTTAGCACTTCGACGATGGAATAGAACACCAGGTCGATCATGAGCGGCAGCCGCCGGCCGTAGCGGTCCGCTATCAGGCCGAAAATGAAAGCGCCCACCGGACGAAACGCCAGCGTTAGAGTGATCGACAGTGCGATCTCGGCGTCCGTCTTCCGGAACTCCCGGCCGATCGCTGTGAGACAAAAAGTGACCAGGAAAAAATCGAACGCGTCCAGCATCCAGCCGAGGAAGCTGGCAGTGAGAGCGGAGCCGTGATCGCTGGAAGGTTTGCTCACCGGCATGACACCAGTAGCAAGAATACCAATGAACTACGCAACGGACCGAATCGCCACTACGGTGACATCGTCGGCTTTTTCGCCGGCTACCGCGCTGATAATCGAACTCACCAAAGTCTCCGCATCCGCGCCCGCGCCCGACTGGATGGCCGCCAGCAGCCCGTCCTCACCGAATTCCTCGCCGCTTTCGATGCCGGCTTCTGTGACTCCATCGGAGAACAGCACCAGCCTGTCGCCGCGCTCCAGCTCGATGGCCCGCTCTTCACAACTCCAATTGCTGAACACGCCCAATACCGTCGCGGTTGACGTCAATCGCTCCACGCTGCCGTTGGCCCTCGTCAGGATGGGCGAAAGGTGGCCGCAATTCGCGTACACCAGCCGCCGCGATTCATCGTCGTAAACGCCGAAGAACAGAGTGGCGAAATGTTCCGGCTGCGTCGACTCGTAAAACAATTTGTTCACCGAGCGCAGCATCAACGCTGGGTGTAGCAGCGCTTCCTGTGTCTGGCTGCGGAAGCACGCCTGCAGATTCGCCATGAGCAGAGCCGCGGCGACCCCTTTGCCCGAAACATCCGCCAGCACAAAGCCGAGCCGGCTTGCTCCGATATCCAGGAAGTCGTAGTAATCGCCAACCACCTCTCGCGCTGGGACGCAATCGCCTGCATAATCGATGCTGGCCAGCTTGCGAATCGCGTGCGGAAACAGCTTCTGCTGTACATGGCGCGCAATCTCCAACTCGGATTTCACCCGGGCCTCGATCCTGACTCTCGCCGATGCCTCGTCGGCCTGCTTGCGAATGGTGGAGAGCAGCCGCGCGTTATCCCAGGGCTTTTGGATGAAATCGCATGCACCGCGCCGCATGGCCTCCACCGCCAGATCCACGTTTCCCCAGGCCGTCATGACAATCACGGGCGCGCCATTTTTTTGCGCCTCCAGGTTCGACAGCAGATCCAAACCCTCTGCGCCGGACGTAGTATCGCGCGCGTAATTTAGATCCATCAGAATCAGGTCGAACGGCTGGGCCTGCGCGGCCCGCAGCAGCGACTGCGGCGAATCCACCAGCACGCTCTGGTGTCCGGCGCCCTTCAACAACAAACGCAGAGCTTCCAAAACGTCCGCTTGGTCGTCTCCCACAAGAATTCGCAGACTGGCGCCTTCCTGTTGCGCGCTTAGCGGTTCCTTCATGACACAAGCCATAGTCACTCGTTTCAGGTATTCAGGGCAAGCAAGTTGCCAGGCCCGGCGCTTGAAACCCTGAGACATTCGCGGACCCAGTTGCGCGCTACTGTTCGTAAATGGGAAACTTGTGTTCCGCTTCGTGAAGGCGCCGCCATGATCAAGTGCCCGACGTGTTCCGCCGAAATGGCGGCGAACAATCGTTTTTGTAGTTCCTGCGGTTCGTCGCTGACTCCCAAGCCGGATGGTTCCATGGCGGAGACGATGGCCATGCCTGCGCCGGCCACGCCGCGAAGTCCTGCGCGCACGCCGTCATCTACGGACTCGTTCGATGAGGGGCGCTTCTTGCCCGGCACGCTGCTTGCGGACCGTTATCGCATCATTGGATTACTTGGCCGCGGCGGCATGGGCGAAGTTTACCGCGCCACCGATCTTGTTCTGGCCCAGCAAGTGGCGCTGAAATTCCTGCCGGAGGCCACAGCAACCGATTCCGACACGCTCGCGCGCTTCCACAATGAGGTGCGCATCGCGCGGCAGGTTTCGCACCCCAACGTTTGCCGCGTTTACGACATCGGCGCAATCGAAGGCCAGTCCTACCTTTCCATGGAATATGTGGATGGCGAAGACCTCGGCTCGCTCTTGCGCCGCATCGGCCGGCTGCCCAACGACAAAGCCGTGGAGATGGCGCGTAAACTCTGCGCGGGCCTGGCCGCCGCGCACGATAAGGGAGTGCTGCACCGCGATCTCAAACCGGCCAATATCATGATCGACGGGCGCGGCCAACTGCTGATCACCGATTTCGGCCTGGCCGGAATTGCGAGCCAGATCCAGGGCGGCGAAATCCGGCACGGAACCCCAGCCTACATGGCGCCCGAGCAGCTCGCGGGCAAAGAGGTGACCGTACGCAGCGATATCTACTCGCTTGGCCTGGTGCTCTACGAAATGTTCACCGGGAAGCGCGCGTTTGAAGCGGCGACACCGGCTGAAGCGACGCGACTGCGCGAGGAGTCCACGCCCGCCAGCATGGCCAGTCGGGTTCGCGATCTGGATCCGGCTGTGGAGCGCGTCGTCTTACGCTGTCTGGATAAAGATCCACAGAATCGGCCGGCGACCGCGCTGGCTGTTTCCGCGGCTCTGCCCGGCGGCGATCCACTGGCGGCCGCCCTCGCCGCGGGCGAAACGCCGTCTCCCGAGTTGGTCGCCGCAGCGGGACTGCGCGAAGCCCTCCACCCGCTGATAGCCTTGGCTTGCTTTGTGGCCGTATTGGTTGGGTTGGCAGTGCTGCCGTTCTTGAGATCGCAAACGGCTTGGATTGCAAGAACGCCTTTCGAAAATCCACCGGCCATGCTCGCTCAAAAAGCGCGCGATCTGAGTCAACGCTTCGGATATCCGAATAAACCCGCCGATACGGCTGTCGCATTCCGCTACGACAGTGACCTCCTGCAAGATCTCAACCGAGGCGGAAAGTCGCGCAGCGTGCTTGCGCATCTGGCTGCGGGCCAGCCCGCTCCCATCCACTTTTGGTACCGCTCCAGCCCCAGATATCTCGTCCCGGATCGTTTTGGAAATGATGAGGTCACTCCCAACGACCCTCCCATGAGTATTTCCGGCATGGTGAAAATCGAACTCGATCCGCAGGGACGGCTGATTTCTTTCGACGCCGTACCGCCTCAAGTGGAATCCTCGACCGATCCAGTCAAGCCTTTGGATGGTCCAGCTTTGCTAGCTGCCGCCGGACTCGACCCGGCACGCTTTCAGCCGGCGGAGCCGCAGTGGACACCCCTGGCCGCGTGCGACCAACGAGCGGCGTGGACCGGATCATTCCCGGACGACCCCAATCCTCTGCGTGTTGAAGCAGCTTCCTGGCGCGGCAAACTGGTCTTCTTCTCGCTCATCAGCCCTTGGACCAGACCCGAGCGAATGCAGCCGGTCTCATACACAAAGGCCGAAAAGATCGGGCAAGTGATCGGGTTGATCCTCCTCTCCGCGATCGTGATCGGCGGGTGCCTGCTGGCGCGACACAATATTCGCGTGACTAGAGGCGACCCATTGAGCGCATTCCGTCTAACCGGATTCCTTTTCTGCTTGACCGTGGGCTCCTGGGCGTTCGAAGCGCACCACGTACCTGCCAACGCAGAGCTTGGAGTCATCCTCATGGGCCTCAGCACTTCTTTCCTCGCCGCGGCCGCCATCTGGATTCTCTACGTGGCGCTCGAACCATACGTTCGCCGGCAGTGGCCGCAAACGATCATCTCCTGGACTCGGATCCTGACTGGCCGTCTGCGCGATCCGGTAGTCGGCGGCCACGTACTGGTGGGCGTTGCCTACGGCCTCGTGGTGTCGGCGTCCGTTCTGCTTCAGCAGGCTTTAAAGGTGCGGTCCACCGGCCTTCTCGATCAACAAGTCGAACTAGGCACGATCCTGGGTGTTCCGCACGTTGTCAGCGCGTTGTTGGGGATCCCGCCGAATTCGGTGCTGAGTACTCTAGGCATTTTCTTCATCTTGTTTCTGTTGCGGGCTGTGCTGCGGCGCGAATGGCTGGCGGCCGTCGCGTTCGTGGTCATCGTTACCGCAATCGGTACCGCGACCTCGACCGATGTGAATTTGTTCGTTGGTTTGCTGATCCGTCTGTTGCGATCTGGTTTGATCATCTTCGTGATGCTGCGGTTCGGCTTGCTTGCCTTTGTGGTAGGTCAGGGAATCGTGAACATCCTGATTCTCTTTCCGATTACGGCGGATTTCTCAGCGTGGTATGCGGGCAGCGGCATATTCGCGCTCGCGTTCGTCGCGCTCCTGGCGGGCTTCGCGTTCCACACCGCGCTCGCCGGCCGGCCGCTCTTCAAGGCCGGCCTCCTGGGTCCTATTTCAATTCCGTGAGCTTGTCGTCGAGATGTTTCAGCGCCGCCCGCAGGATCTCCAGGTAGCGCGGATTGTGGGCCGTTTCGAGATCGTGCAGGACCCGCGTGCGTGACAGGAGAAGGCTCTCGCGTTTCTTGTTCCGTTCGGCTTCCATGGGAGAAATCTCCTTGACCCGCGATCCCGAGCGTCTGTACTCGGCGGCGTCGATTTGGGACTCGACCGACTTGCTTTCCCAACCTCGAGCCATGCTTCTAGTGTGGCACTTTCGAGAGGTGCGCCGCTGGCCCGATGCAATTGTGTGTCGTCTCCCCTGACTGGGCCGGTGCGCGGGCAGACCGGAATGATGGACATAGTCAAGAAATATAATAAACTGATAATTATGCCATCGAACATGGAGCAGTTGAATGTCTCGATCACTCCGCATTTCTCAAGGTTCATCCGGCGCAAGATCGGCAGCGGGAGGTACAGCAATGCGAGTGAGGTGGTGCGCGAAGCGTTGCGCCGCCTGGAGCAGGAAGAGATGTTGAAAGAACAGTCGATCATTCTGGATCCCGACGACGCCAAGGACGCTGTCCGTGCGGGCTTCGACTCGATTGAGCGCGGCGATTACATCGAACTGAAGAACAATCAAGAGCTGCGGGAGTTCTTTGCCGATATCATCGCGCGTGGGAAGAAGCGCCTCGCTGCTAAGAAAAAGGTTCGCCAGAGGTGAGGGGATATGTAGTTTCTCCGGAAGCCCGTGCCGACCTGGACAGTGTCTGGGATTATATTGCGGAACGGATCAGCGCGGAGACCGCAAATGAGTTCCTGTTGAGATTCTACGAGACATTCGCCTCCATCGCGTCGAGCCCGGCTGCGGGTGTGGTGGTCCCCGGTTTCCTGCCGGAAGGCACTCGCAAGTTTCCGATGGGCCAGTATTTGATCTATTACCGTTCACGGCGCGGCGGAATCCGGATCTCCCGTGTGTTGCACGGCAAACGCGTCCAGCAGCGCGCTTGGCGCCTGAAGCCGACGCCGCGGAAGCCTCACTGAATTACGCCCGCGTGTCGATCGGCGCCGGATGGGCCGACTCAAACGCCCCGATCGCCGAGTCCTGCTGCAAAATGTAGCCCAATTCGTCAATGCCTTCGAGCAAACAATGCTTGGCGAAAGCATCCACGGGAAACTCCACGGCGCGGCCACCCGGCAGCGTCAGCTTTTGCGAAGCCAGATCCACTTTCACGCTCGCATCCGGATTCGCGAACAACTCCGCATGTACATCCCGCGGCACGGCGATCGGCAGCAGCGAATTCTTCAGCGAATTCTGCCGGAAGATATCCGCGAATGACGTGCCGATCACCGCGCGGAAGCCAAATTGCAGGAGCGCCCATGGCGCATGCTCGCGCGAGCTGCCACACCCAAAGTTGTCACCCGCCAGCAAGATCTGCGCCGCTTTCGCCTGCGGCTGGTTCAGCACGAAATCGGGCTTGGGCTTGCCCTCGGCATCGTAACGCCAATCGTAAAACAATTGGTCGCCCAAGCCGTCCTTCGAAATCGTCTTCAGGAATCGCGCCGGAATGATCTGGTCCGTATCGATATTATCGATGCGAAGCGCCACCAGCCGGCTTTCGAATGGCGTGAACTTGGTCACTGAAGCAACTCCCTCACGTCGGTGACAACGCCAGTCACAGCCGCCGCGGCAGCCGTCAGCGGGCTCGCCAGGAACGTCCGCCCGCCCTTGCCCTGGCGTCCCTCAAAATTGCGATTGCTTGTGGAAACGCTGTACTCGCCCGGTTGCAACTGGTCGCCATTCATCGCGATGCACATCGAGCACCCCGCTTCGCGCCAGTCCGCGCCGGCGTCGCGGAAAATCTTATCCAGCCCTTCGGCTTGCGCCTGCGCCTTCACTTGCTGCGAACCTGGCACCACCATCACGCGAACCCCGGGATGCACTTTGCGCCCCTTGAGGATCGCCGCCGCGTTGCGCAGGTCCGAGATGCGCGAGTTCGTGCAGCTTCCGATGAACACAACATCCACGGGATGGCCGAGCAGCGGTTTTCCGGCCGGAAGATCCATGTAGCGCAGCGCCTTGGCCAGCGAATCGCGCTCCAACGGATCCGCGATATCGCTCGGATCGGGCACCGCCGCCGTGATCGGAATTCCCATGCCGGGATTGGTGCCAAAAGTAATCATCGGTTCGAGCGTGGATGCGTCGATGCCGATGCTGTGGTCGTACGCCGCGCCGTCGTCGGTCGGCAACTCGCGCCAGCGCGCCACCGCCGCCTCCCAAGCCGCGCCATTCGGCGCATAGTGCCGACCGCACATGTATTGATACGTGGTGTCGTCCGGCGCGATCAGCCCGCCACGCGCCCCCGCCTCGATCGACATGTTGCACACGGTCATGCGTTCTTCGATCGATAGCGCGCGGATGGCCTGCCCGCAGTACTCAAACACGCAGCCTGTCCCGCCGCCGATGCCGATGCGCGCGATCAGCGCCAGAATGATATCCTTCGCTGTGACGCCCCGCCTCAGCGCGCCATCGGCCCGCACCTGGAACGTCTTCGGTTTGTTCTGCAGCAGGCATTGCGTCGCGAGCACGTGCTCCACTTCGCTGGTTCCGATGCCGAACGCAAGCGCGCCAAATGCGCCGTGCGTCGCCGTGTGGCTATCGCCGCAGACCACGGTCATGCCGGGTTGGGTCAAACCCTGCTCTGGCCCGATGACGTGGACAATGCCCTGCTTGTCGCTATCGAGTCCGAAGCAGCGAATCCCGAACTCCTTGCAGTTCGCTTCCAGGCGCGCAACCTGCGTCGCTGCTACTTTGTCGAGTATCGGAAGCGAGCGCGGCGTGGTGGGCGTGCTGTGGTCCGTGGTCGCGATGGTCAGATCGGGACGGCGCACCCTTATGCCGCGCCGGCGTAAACCGTCGAAGGCTTGCGGCGAGGTGACCTCGTGCACCAGGTGTAAGTCGATGTAGAGCAGCGCGGGTGCACCGGGCCGCTCCGCGACGACATGCTTGTCCCGAACTTTTTCGATGATCGTGCGAGGGTTCATATTGCCTGAGCTACTGCGTCTCCTACTTCGGATGTGCTCGCGGACCCCTTCAAGTCCGCCGTGACGTTGCCGGAATTCAAAACCGTCTCTACCGCGCGGTTCACAGCGGCCGCTTCTTCCTTCAACCCGAAACTGTATTCGAGCATCGCCGCTACCGAGCCGATCGCGCCGAACGGATTGGCCTTATTTTGCCCCGCGATATCCGGCGCCGAACCGTGCACCGGCTCGTACAGGCCCACCCACGCACCCGAGAGCTTGCGGTCGCCAATCGACGCCGAAGGCAGCATGCCGATGGATCCAGCCAGAACAGCTCCCTCATCACTCAGGATATCGCCGAACATGTTCTCCGTGAGCAGGACGTCGAAGCGCCGCGGATTCAGGATCAACTGCATCGCGCAGTTGTCCACCAGAATGTGGTCCAGTGCGACGTCGGGAAATCCGTCGGCGACCTCAGTAACCACGCGCCGCCAAAGCTGCGAATTTTCGAGCACGTTTGACTTGTCGACGCTGGTCACCTTCTTGCGCCGGTTGCGCGCAAGTTGAAAAGCCATACGCGCAACCCGCTCGATCTCCGAGCGTGTATACGTCATCGTATTCACCGCGCGCGTTTCGCCGCCGTCCTCGTGGATTCCGCGCGGCGTTCCGTAGTAAATGCCGCCCGTCAGCTCGCGCACGATGATCATGTCGGTTCCATCCACCAGGTTGTTCTTAAGCGGCGACGAATCCAGCAGCGCGGTATACGAGCGAACAGGCCGCAGATTCGCATACACGCCCAACACCTTCCGGATACCGAGCAATCCTTTTTCCGGCCGCTTTTCCGGCGGCGCTTGATCGAACTCCGGCAATCCCACTGCGCCCATCAGCGTGGCGTCCGCCTTCAGAGCGAGATCCACAGTCTCCTGCGGCAGAGGCGTACCGCTCTGGTGGATCGCCACGCCGCCAAGCAGTCCCTCGCTCCGAGAAAGCTGGTGCTTGAACTTGCGCGCGACTTGGCTGAGCACCTTGACCGCCTCGCGAGTGACCTCAGCGCCGATTCCGTCGCCCGGCAAGGTCAGAACATTCAACTGCATTCGGTGCTGCTAATCATTCGCCGCCGCTTCCGACGTCTCCCCCACCACTTCATGAATCAGCGCCATGATCTCTTCGTTCCGCAGCCCCTTCTTGCGATCCGCCAGCGCAGTGAACTTGTGGTACAACTCATCCAGCTCCTGCTTGTTCAGCTCGAAGCCAAGATCCTCGGCGCGCTTGTGCAGCGCGTGCCGGCCGCTGTGCTTCCCCAGCACCAGCTTGCTCTCCGGAACGCCGACCGTTTGCGGCTCGATGATTTCGTAAGTGGTCCGCTCCTTCAAATAACCGTCCTGGTGAATGCCCGCTTCGTGCGCGAAAGCATTCTCTCCCACGATGGCCTTGTTCGGCTGCGGCCCGAACGTGATGGTCTGCGCCAGAAGCTGGCTGGTGGAGTAGATGTGCTCGGTAACGATCTTGGTCTCGTACGGCAGCTTGTCGTGGCGTGTCTTGAATGCCATCACGATTTCCTCGAGCGACGCATTGCCCGCCCGCTCGCCGATGCCGTTGATGGTGCATTCAATCTGGCGCGCGCCGCCTTGCACGGCAGCGATCGAATTCGCAACAGCCAGCCCCAAATCGTCGTGACAGTGAACGCTGACTATCGCGCTGTCGCCCAGCGCGCGCACCATGCGGGCGATCAGCGCGCCATATTCCTCCGGAACCGAATAGCCGACCGTGTCCGGCAGGTTCACCGTCCGGGCGCCCGCCGCAACCACTGCCCGCGAAATCTCCTCCAGGTAGTCCCAATCGGTTCGCGTGGCATCCTCGGCTGAAAACTCCACGTCATCGGTGTACGTGCGAGCCAACTCCACCGCGGCCACCGCTTCATCCAGCACCTGCTGCTGCGACTTTTTCAGCTTGTACTTCAAGTGAATTTCGCTGGTTGCGATAAACGTGTGAATCCGCGGCCGCTTGGCGAACTTCAAAGACGCGGCGGCCCGTTCGATATCCATGGTGTTCGCCCGCGCGAGCGCCGCCACCTGAACCCAGGAGAACTCACGACTCACCGCATCCACCGCCTCGTAGTCACCATCGGAGGCAATCGGGAACCCCGCTTCGAGGATATCGACGCCAAGTTCCACCAGTTTCCCTGCCAGCCGCAGTTTCTCGGGTACGGTCATGCTGCAGCCGGGCGATTGTTCACCATCGCGGAGGGTGGTGTCGAAGATGTAGACGCGATTCGTCATGAGTCCTCCAGTCACGTACTTCGATTATCGGCTGGTCCTGGCAATTTGGCAAATTTATAATGCTGTTCATCAAGATAAACTATGATGATGCTATCATGAGTCTATAAGGACTGCTTATGGAACTCTACCCATTGAAGGTCTTCCTGACGGTCGCGGCCGAGAAGAGCTTCTCGCGCGCCGCTGAGAAGCTGCTCCGAACCCAGCCCGCTATCTCCCTTGCGATTCAAAAGCTTGAGTCGGATCTACAGGAGAGGCTGATCGACCGGTCCGGCAAGGAACTGCTCCTCACCGACGCCGGCCGCATCGTTTACGACTACGCGCACCGGTTCGGCAACCTGGAGGCCGAGCTGGAGAATGCCCTGGCGGAATTGCGCGATAATTCGGCCGGACGCCTGATCGTCGGGGCCAACGAATCCAGCTCGCTCTATTTGCTCGAGTACATCGAGCGTTACCGGCGGCTGTATCCGAAGGTGAAGGTACAGGTGCGCCGGTCTCTTTCGAGCAAGATCCCGTCTCAATTGATCGACGGCGACCTGGAGCTGGGCGTGATCAGTTACGATCCGGAGGACGATCGCCTGGAAACCCTGGTGCTCTTCACGGATCATCTGTCGTTCGTCGTTTCGCCGCAGCACCGCTTCGCCAATCGCGAGCAGGTGTCCATCGCCGAACTGGGCATGGAAACCTTCATCGCCCACAATGTGCTCTCGCCATACCGGGCCGTGGTGCTGAAGGAGTTCCAGCGGCACAAGGTGGCGTTGAACATGGACGTCGAGATGCCGACTGTCGAAACCATCCGCAAGATGGTGCAACGCAACGAAGGCGTCGCGTTTCTCCCGCGTATGTGCGTCGAGCAGGAGGTGAAGCAGGATACTTTGCGCGAGATCAAGGTGGCGGAACTGAATGTCGACCGCAAGATCCGCCTGGTGTGGCCCTCCAGGCGAAGCGTGAGCCATGCGACGAAAGCGTTCTTGGAGTTAGTCCGTAGTTAGCCGAGCCGCGCGAACTAATCCCAGTCAATTAGACATCAAATTGACATCCATTTGATGCCAATGGATTCCCTCGCGCCCTTATGCGCTGGCCGACTGGTTGCCGGTCTGCGCTTCCTTGACGGTCATTACAGTCTGTACGTGAATCTGGCGCGCCAGCCCCGCAAACTCCTTTTGAATAGCTCTTGCCGAAGCGGCGAGTTCGGCCGTCACTCCTACTCGGGATTCGAGCAGATTGGCGATTTCCCCCAACTGATAGTTTATGGTGGCTACCTGCCGATCCAACGTCTCCAATTCATTGTGGCTGAGTGATCCTTTCAATTACCCCCCAATTCCCCGTTTACATGGAAGATGGCGGACCTCCAAGATGATGCTGAACACAACTTATAGCAGTTCCATGAGTCCAGCGGATGCTAGGAATATTACCAGTGATCCGCCAGGTTCATCCGGCGGCTATGGCTGTTGGGACTACGCCTGGCGCAGCCGGGTAAGTTTCTCGTGGATCGCTTCCAGGAGCCACGTGTGACGCGGCATTCGATACGGCCGCGCCTTCACGGCTCGATCGATTTCTTTCAGCATGACTGCCGGTATCCGAAGGGATACGGTAACTGTCCCGCTTTTCTTATCCCGAGAGACTCGCTGTTGGGATTCTCGTTGAGGCATCGGTGTCGAAAGCAGATTCATAGCACATTAGAGCCATCGGTTGCGCGGTGATTAGATGGCTGGCTGATATCTCGTTGTGGCCATGCAGATATCACGGTGATATCCAGATTGCCACTTGCCTTTTATCTTCAGTGCGTTAGAATCAGTGTGAAAAGCCCCTCCCGACACAAAAAAACAGCACGCAAGCGGCCAAAATATGCAAACCAAGCGCTCAAAGCACTTATCCGCCCGTGGAGGCTCACGGAAGCTTCGAGCGCTGAAGATTTTGCTCATCGATAACAACGTGACAGATTGCTGCCTGTTTGAAGAGGCCTTCAGCGCTTTGCGTATTCGTCACGAACTGCAGATCGCACGCGATAGCGCCGAAGCGCTCGCGCTTTTGAATGTTGACATTTCCGCGCGAAGCCTGCCCGCGCTGATTGTCCTGGACGTCAAGATACCGCAGGGTCTCCGGCTACTCCGTGCTGTCCGCCGCAAACCGAAGCTGCGCGCGATCCCCATAATTGTGCTGACCACATCGCGCGACGATGTCGACGTCTACCGTGCGTACGAGAACGGCGCCTCCGCGTACGTGTCGAAGCCCCTGGACGATTTTGTCGATCTGGTGGGCGACCTGGATCGCTTCTGGCTGCGGCGCGCGCGGTTGCCGCGGCATTAGCTCGCCGGCAGAAATTCCCCCAGAGCCCCCAACTCGCGATAGAATCAAACCGATGAACGAACTCATCCTTAGCAGCAAAGACGGCGAGGTCGGAATCCTCACCGTGAACAACCCGCCGGTGAACGCATTGAGCCCCGGCGTCCCGGAAGGAATCGTCGCCGGCATCGAGCAATTCGAAAAAGACGACACCGTGAAGGCCATCGTGCTCATCGGCGGTGGACGCACCTTCATCGCCGGCGCCGACATCCGCGAATTCGGAAAGATCACCTCCGGCGGCGATCGCAAGCGCGGTCCCGGTTTCCTGGGCGTGCTCGAGCGCATGGAAAACTGCTCGAAGCCGATCGTCGCGGCGATTCATGGCACCGCGCTCGGCGGAGGCCTCGAAACCGCCATGGCCTGTCACTACCGCGTCGCCGTTCCCTCGGCCCAGGTCGGCCAGCCCGAAGTCAAACTCGGCATCATTCCCGGCGCTGCCGGAACGCAACGGCTGCCGCGTCTCGCGGGTGTCGCCAGGGCTGTAGAGATGTGCGCCGCGGGCGATCCCATCGGCGCCGCCGACGCGCTCAAGTCCGGCGTCGTCGACCAGATCGTCGAAGGCGACCTGCTCCAAGGCGCCCTCGCTTTCGCCCGCACCAGGATCGGAACGCCGCCGCGCCGCACGCGCGATCTCAACGACAAGCTCGGCAACGAACAGACCAACGCGCCCATCTTCGCCGCCGCACGCGACGCCGCCCGCAAGAAGGCCCGCAACATGCTGGCGCCGCTCGCCGCCATCGACGCCGTCGAAGCCGCCACCAAGCTTCCTTTCGACCAGGGCGTCAAGCGCGAATCCGAATTGTTCCAGGAATGCCTCTTCTCCGACCAGTCGAAAGCCATGATCCACATGTTCTTCGGCGAGCGCGAGGTGCAGAAAATTCCCGGCATTCCGAAAGACATCCCGCAGATCGCGGTGAACAAGGCAGCCGTGGTCGGCGCGGGCACCATGGGCGGCGGCATCGCCATGGTGTTCGCCAACGCCGGCATTCCGGTGTTGCTCAAGGAAACCGATCAAGCGGCGCTCGATCGCGGTCTCGCCACCATCCGAAAGAACTACGCGAATTCAGTCAAGAAGGGCCGCTTCACGCAGGAACAGATGGATCAGCGCCTCGCGCGCATCATGCCCACCCTGACCTACGACGGCTTCGGCGAAGTCGATATGACTGTCGAGGCCGTGTTCGAAGGCATGGCTCTCAAGAAGCAGGTCTTCGCCGAACTCGACAAAGTTGTACGGCCGGGCGCCATTCTCGCTTCCAACACTTCCACGCTCAACATCGACGAAATCGCTTCGGCCACTTCGCGGCCCGAGTGGGTCATCGGCACGCACTTCTTCAGCCCGGCCAACGTCATGCGGCTGCTCGAAATCGTGCGAGGAAAAGCAAGTTCCAAGGAAGTGATCGCCACGTTGATGGCGCTTTCGAAAAAGCTGGCCAAAGTTGGCGTGCTGGTGGGCAACTGCCGCGGATTCGTTGGCAACCGCATGTTCGGGCCTTATCGCCGCGAGGCGCAGTTCCTGGTGGAAGAAGGCGCGGCTGTCGAAGCCGTCGACCAGGCGCTCTACAACTTCGGCATGGCCATGGGACCGCTCGCGACGGGCGATCTTGCCGGCCTCGACGTCGGCTGGCGCATTCGCAAAGAATTCAAGGACGCCGAGAACACCAGCGTCCGCCAGCCGCTGGTCGAAGATCGTCTTTGCGAAATGGGCCGCTACGGCCAGAAAACCGGCGCGGGCTGGTATAAGTACGACGAGAATCGCCGCGCCCTGCACGATCCCGTGGTCGACGAGTTGATCGATAAAATTCGGCAGGAGACGGGCCGCAAGCCGCGCGCGATCGCCGACGACGAGATCGTCGACCGCATCGTCTACGCGCTGGTCAACGAGGGCGCACGCATCCTGGAAGAGGGCTACGCGCTGCGCGCCGTCGATATCGACATCATCTACATCAACGGCTACGGCTTCCCCGCCTATCGCGGCGGACCGATGTGGTATGCCGACACCGTGGGTTTAAAGAAGGTTTACGAGCGCGTCCAGGAATTCGAAAAGCAGCACGGCACGCTGTGGACGCCCGCGCCGTTGCTGAAGCAGCTTGCGGAGTCCGGCAAGACCTTTGCCGATTTCGACAAGCAGGTCGGACAAGCCGCCAGCGCCGCCGACACAAGGAGCTAACCATGAGAGAAGCCGTCGTAGTCAACAGCTCGCGCACAGCGCTGGCCAAGTCGTTCCGAGGCTCGTTCAACATGACGCGCCCGGAAGATCTCGCCGCGCACTGCATCCAGGACGTGCTGCGCAAGACTCCTGCGCTCGATCCGGACGAAATCGGCGACGTGGTCCTCGGCTGCGCCCAGCCGCACGGCATGCAAGGGTCGAACGTCGCGCGCGTCTCGGCGATTCTCGCCGGATTGCCCGTCACAGTGGCGGCGACTACAGTCAATCGCTTCTGCTCTTCCGGTCTGCAGGCAATCGCCATGGCGGCGCATGAAATCCTCAACGAAGGCGTGGATGCGGCCATCGGCGGCGGCGTCGAAAGCATCAGTATGACCGAGCGCAGCACCAATCCGCATCCATGGGTGGCGGAACACAAGCCGGGCGTCTACATGGTGATGGGCGTCACGGCCGAGGTCGTCGCGAAGCGCTACAAGGTCAGCCGGCTGTTGCAGGACGAGTATTCGCTGCTGAGCCAGCAGCGCACGGCGCGCGCGCAGAGCGAAGGATTTTTTGAAGACGAGATCGCGCCCATGCGTGTAACGCGCGCGCTGCTCGACAAGAAAACCGGCCAGGTTTCGGGCACTGAAGAAGTATGCGCCAACAAAGACGAATGCAATCGGCCGGACACCACGCTCGAAGGTTTGCTTGCACTGAAGCCGCACTTCGACCCCGATAGCGGCCAAGGCACGGTCACCGCGGGCAACGCCTCCCAGCTTTCCGACGGCGCTTCGGCGACGCTGCTGATGTCGCGCGAACGCGCCGACGCGCTTGGCATTCCGTACAAGCTGATCTTCCGAGGATTCGCGGTGGCCGGCTGCGAGCCCGACGAGATGGGTATCGGTCCGGTATTCGCCGTTCCGAAATTGCTCGGCCGCCACGGTCTGAAGATCGGCGATATCGATGCGTGGGAGCTGAACGAAGCGTTCGCAGTGCAAGTCGTGTACTGCCGCGACCGCCTCGGCCTCGATCCCGAGAAGCTGAACGTCAACGGCGGTTCGATTGCGATCGGCCACCCCTTCGGCATGACCGGCTCCCGCATGACCGGCACCATCGCCAACGAAATGGCCCGTCGCAAAGCCAAGCTCGGCGTAGTAACAATGTGCATTGGCGGCGGCCAGGGCGCAGCAGGCCTGTTCGAACGCGCAAACTAGCGCCGCGCGAATTTCACAGCGGCGACGCGTCCGCCTCCGATCGTCATTGCGGTGACCCGGCCCGCGCCATCACGCACGAAATTCACTTCCTGCGTGAAGAAAGTTGCTCCGCGGAACTGATCTTTTGCGAGCGGAGTGAGCGCGATCTCGCCGTGATGCGCGTGGTCCGCTACGAGCTTGCCTTCTTTCAGAACGATCGTGTACTGCGTTTCGAGTTCGTCGCTCCAGTAAGCGCCGGCATATTGCGGCAGGTCCGCCGAGTCGAAAGGTGTGATTTTGACGCGGTCGCCTTCGGCGTTCATGCCGCCGCCGCTGGTCAGTTTCATGGACATGTTACCGCCGGGCTTGGGTGTGAATTGGACTTCGCCGTCGATCTGTTCGACGTAGAACTTGCCGGCCGCGATGGGCTTCAGCTCGGCCTGCGGCTGGCCCTGCGGCGCACCCATCAGCTTGCCATCTTTGACAGTCATGGTGACCAGGCCCATGTCGAGACGATAGGTTCCGGCGTATTGATCGAGCGCGCCTGGCTCGAGCGTGATGTACTTGCGCGCCGCCGGCTTCGGCTTCTCCGCTTGCGCAGTCATCTTCGGTTCCAGGTACACTTCGGCAATCTTGTTCGCAATGCCCGCCGTATTGAAACTGGCCAGATTGCTGAGCACTGCCACGCCCACTTGCTGGTCGGGAAACCACAGCACAAAGCTGCGGTATCCAGCGTCCGCGCCGCCGTGGGAAATCGTGTGCAGTCCACGATACTCTCCGGTCGCCAGACCGAGAGCGTAGTCGATCTTGTTGCCGTTCGACAAGACCGCTCGCTCCTCCAAACGCGCGATGGCCTTGGGACCGCCGACCTTGGGGTCTCGGAAATTGTCGAGCCACTTGGTCAGATCGGGCGCAGTGGTGAATAGGCTGGTGGCGCCCACGTTCGCGTAGTTCAGCGGCGATGCCTGGAAGCCGTCCCGCGCTTTCTCGTAGGAGTAAGCCCGATCGCGCACGATGCGGCGATGGTCGTCATGAAAGTGCGTGCGCGTCATTCCGAGCGGTTGGAAGATGCGTTCGTCGCAAAACTGCGGCATCGGTTTGCCTAAAACCCGCGCGACGATCTCGGCGGCGAGCGTGTAGCCTCCGTTGGAATAAAGGTGCCTCGTACCCGGCTCGAAATTGAGTTCCTTCTGACGGAACAGCATGCGTAGGATCTGCTTTTGCGTGATGACGTCGTCCAAACGCCAGCCCGCGAGGGCCAGCGTCTGCCACTGGTCGCGGATGCCGCTGGTGTGCTGGAGAAGATTGCGGATCGCGATCTTGTGGCCGTAGTCCGGAAGCTCCGTCAGATATTTGCGTATATCGTCCTCGAGCGACAGCTTTCCTTCCTGCTCCAGCAGCACCAGCGCCATCGCGGTGAATTGCTTCGAGACCGAAGCGACGTGAAACACCGTGTCGGGAGTAATCGCGATGCCGTATTCGAGGTTGGCGGCGCCGTACCCCTTCTGGTAAGCGAGCTTGCCGTCCTGGATTACGGCGACGGACGCTCCGGGCATATCGGGCTTGTTCCACTGTTGCAGAATGTCGTCGATGCGCTTGCCGCGATCGTCTTCTGCGCAGAACGCGGCGGCAACCACCAGCGTGCCTATTAGAAGCTTCTTCATACTTTCACCAGCATCTTTCCCGTATTGTCGCCTTTCAGCAAGCCGATGAACGCGCGCGCGGTGTTTTCGAAGCCCTCCACGATGTCTTCGCGATACTTCAGCTTGCCCTCGCGCAGCCATTGCGCCATCTGAGCGATGCCTTCGCCCCAGCGGCTTTGCCAACGGCTGACGATGAATCCTTCCGCCTTCAATTGCTTCACCAGCACGAAGCTAAGCAGCCGCGGGCCCGGCTCCGGCTTCTCCAGATTGTATTGCGAGATCAGGCCGCAGACGGAGACGCGGCCAAATACATTCATCAGCGGAAACACGGCGTCGGTGATCGCGCCGCCGACGTTGTCGAAGTAGCAGTCGATTCCCTTCGGGCACAGCTCCTTCAATTTCGCCGAGTAATCGGACGTGGTCTTGTAATTGAAGGCGGCATCGAAGTCCAGCTCGTTCACCAGCCATTCCACCTTCTGATCCGCGCCCGCGATTCCGACGGCGCGGCAGCCCTTGATTTTCGCAATCTGCCCCACGAGCGAACCCACCGCGCCCGCCGCGCCCGAAACCAGCGTTGTCTCGCCTGCCTGCGGTCTGCAGATTTCGAGGAAGCCGAAATAAGCAGTCATTCCGGGCATTCCCAGCACGCCCAGCGCGGTCGATACGGGCGCAATCTTAGGATCGAGCTTCTGCAGCGTGCGGCCATCCGCGGCAGCGTATTCCTGCCAGCCCCAATACCCGACCACGAAATCGCCCGCGGCAACTCCTGACACTTTCGATTCGACCACTTGCCCCACGGTTCCGCCCACCATCACGTCCCCGACGTTTACCGGATCGGCGTAGGTGCGAATGCCGGTGATGCGTCCGCGCATGTAGGGGTCGACGGAAAGGTACGCCGTCCTCACCAGCACTTGGCCTTCTGTGGGCGCGGGCATCGGCGCATCGGCGAGCGAAAAATCTGATTCTTTCGGCATTCCCACAGGGCGCGCCGCAAGCTTGAACTGCCGATTGGTGGAAGACATGGTGGTCTCATTATGGCAGTTCCAACACCGACCGACCGGTTCGTTTATACTGTCGAATGCCATGTGGATACGCAAGTTTGAGCGCGATCGCAAGAAGGGCGTAGATTCACCGTTACCCACTCAGATAGTCTCGAACGAGGAGTTCATTCCTCGGCCGCAGAATGAACGGCAGAAACAGGTGGAATTCCTGATCGGCGAGATGTCGGAGACGAAAGCCAAGAAGCTCGCGATGGACCGGCGCAAGTTCATGGGCAGCACCATGGGGCTTGCCACTTGCTTTGCGGCGATGAACAAGGTTTACGGCAAGGCCTTCGATGTCGACGACGCGGAGACCACTGAGGAAGATGCGTACAACGAGAAGTGGCCCAAGGGCGAATATTTCGTGATGGATGTTCAGTCCCACTTCACCAACGGCATTCCGATCGGCTTGCGCGGCGACATCGGCAAGATGGAATTCTTCCAGAATATGGGCTTCAAGCTTAAGGAAGACAAGGAAGCCTACAGCTTCCACAATTTCATCAAGGAGATGTTTTTCGACAGCGAGACCGACATGATCGTGATCTCGGGCGTTCCAGGCAAGGAACAGCAACGCGACAAGAGCGGCAAGGTGCTGGAAGGCGCGGCGCGCACTCCGTTCTTCGGCATTCTGCCGAGCTGGCTGATGGCGCAGGCACGCGAGGAGATCAACGGCCTGGCACAGTCGAAGCGGTCGATCAGCCAGGGCAATCTCGCGCCGAACCATTATTGGGACAAAGCCAACAACAAACCCGACCGGGCCGCCACCATCGAGCAGATGGAGCGCGAGCTGAATCTGTACAAGATCTCGTCGTGGAAATGGTATTGCCACACCGATCCCGGCCAGTCGGGCGGCGGCTTCCAGTGCGACGACGAAAACGCGCAGTGGTTCATCGAAGAGTCCCGCAAACGCGGTATGAAGACGTTCAGTGTGCACAAGGGATATTCGTACCAGTCGCGGCTTCTCGGACATCTTGCGAATCCGAAGGACATCGAGAAAGCGGCGCTGAACAATCCCGACATCACGTGGGTGCTGTATCACTCGGCTCTGCAGCATGGACCGAACGAGCCGGATTGGAAGAATGCCAACAACTACGACCCGGCCACGGGCGACTTTGCGTGGCACAACGTTCTGATCGACATCAAGAAGCGCAATCCGAAGATGACCAATGTTTATCCGGAAATCGGGAGCTTCTTCGGAGCATTGGTGATCTCCGATCCCGTGATGGCCATGCACGGGATGGGCAAGAACATCAAGTATTACGGCGCCGATCACGTGATCTGGGGAACCGATTGCCTGTGGTGGGGCTCGCCGCAATGGGTGATCGACGCGTTCAAACGTTTCCAGATCAGCGACGAACTGTGCGACAAGTTCGGCTACAAGAAGCTGACCAAGGACGACAAGGCGAAGATCTTCGGCTTGAATGCGGCCAAGCTCTATAACATCGATCTGAAGGCGAAGCGCAATCCGTTGCCGTCGGACGCGCTATCGCGCCTGAAGTCGGCTTATCTCGACCGAGGACCCCAGCGTAACAACGCGGCGTACGGGTGGGTCCGCGCGGACGACTAACAAATTAATAAGCCGCGAATGAACGCAAATAAACGCGAATGCGGAGTTTCTTATTTGCGTTCATTCGCGTTTATTTGCGGCCTTTCCCTCTGCGCCCAAGACCACGTCGGCAAGCCCGTCCCCGAATACGTGACCGGCGATGAGTGCCTGTTCTGCCATCGCGTGAAGGTGGCCGATACGTGGCAGCAGAATCCGCATGCGCGCACGGTTTGGCCGAACGACAAAGGGGAGCAGTTCATCGGGAACAAGCTGGCACGCCCGCTGCGCCCGGCCGGCTACGGCAAGTTCGACATCCTCGAGGCAGACAAGAAGACGTGGAACAAGGACAAGTTCGCCGCCAAGTGCGCCGGCTGCCACACTACCGCCGTGGATCCGAAGACACACGCTTTTTCGACTTCGGCGCTCGACTGTTATACCTGTCACGGCATCGCCGATCCGAATCACACGACGGACGTCGCGCTGATGCGCTTTTCCAGCAAGTATCCGAATAACGCCGCCGAGATTATTTCTGTCTGCGGCTCGTGCCACCTGCGCGGCGGCAAATCGCACTCCTCCGGCCTGCCGTATCCAAACAATTTCGTGCCCGGCGATAATCTCTTCCTGGATTTTGACGTAGATCTTTCGCAAGCCGGCAACGTGAATCTCAACCCCGGCGACCGCCACGTCTACCGAAACGTGCGCGATGCGCTCCAGGACGGCTCGAAGGTCACCTGCTTGAGCTGCCACGCGATTCACTCCGACAGCAGCGCCAAGCACAAGCGCGTCCTTACAAGCGCGATTTGTGTGGATTGCCACAATGCGACAGGACCTAAGAGTGCACTGAAGAAGTACGAGGTACACAGCCCGCTCTGCGAATACTGATACCAAATGCAGCTCCGGAGCATCTCATCTGCAGGAGGCCTTATGGCATCCACGATATCCCGCGAGGACTTGAAGCAAAAAATCGATCGGGGCGATAAGTTCTTCTTGGTGGAGACTCTGCCCGCGGAGGCGTACCATCACGCGCACCTGCCGGGAGCCATCAATCTGCCACCAGACAAGGTCCGCGACCTGGCGCCTCAACTACTGCCAGACAAGTCGGCTGAAATCGTGGTCTACTGCGCCAAGCCCACTTGAAATGCTTCCGAGAACGCCGCCCGTGAGCTGGCGGCGATGGGCTACACGAATGTCAGAGATTATGCGGAGGGCAAGCAGCCCTGGATTGCTGCGGGTTTCCCGACGGTCAGCGAGCATAACCACGCGCGGCCGTCCCCTCGCTAACGCTCGGGGTTCAAACAATCAACATGCAGTCGCCGTACGAATAGAATCGGTATCCGGCATCTACCGCGTGTTGATAGCTCGCGAGAACGAGTTCGCGCCCGGCGAATGCGCACACGAGCATCAGCAAACTGGATTGCGGGAGGTGAAAGTTGGTGAGCATCGCGCCGTTTCTCTGAAATTGAAAGCCGGGCCGAATGAAAAGGTCGGTTTCTCCGTTCCTGCCGAGAAACATGCTTTCCACGGCGCGGACGCAGGTGGTTCCGGCGCAAACGACCCGTTTCGCGGCTTTGATCTTCGCCGCGTTTTCTGGCGTGATGTGAAATCGCTCGGAGTGCAGCGATTCGCCGCGGACCGGTTGAAATGTTCCGAGGCCCACGTGCAGTGTTACGTACGCGATCTCCGCGCCTCGTTCGCGGCAAGCATCAAGGATCTCGGAGGTGAAGTGCAGGCCCGCAGTTGGAGCGGCGATGGAGCCGAGTTCGCTCGCAAAAACGGTCTGGTATCGTTCGCGATCTTGCGGAGTGTCGGGCCGCTTGATGTATGGCGGCAGGGGCACATGGCCGATTTTCTGGAGCAATTCATACATATCGCCGTCCAGGTGAAACCGCAGTGTTCGCTCACCATACTCGCCGCGTCCCACGATTTCCGCTTCTATGCCGTCGAATCGAACGCGCTCGCCAGTGCGCATTTTGCGGCCGGGATGTACCAGCGCGGTCCAAGTCTTCGCGTCATCACTGAGCGGCTGCACTAGCAGAACTTCAACGTGGCCGGAGAGATTCTGCCATCGCTTGGGATTGTTCTTTCCGACCGGCAGCGCGTGCACGCCCGCGCGATGGCCGAACACGCGCGACGGAAAAACTTTCGAATCGTTCAGCACCAGGCAATCGCCCGCGTCCAGGAAATGGGGGAATTCGCGAAACATCCGGTCTTCCCAGCGCTGTTCCTCGCGATAGAGCACAAGCATTCGCGAAGCTGCGCGATCCGCGAGTGGTGATTGCGCGATGGATACAGCGGGCAGGTGATAATTGAATTGGGAGAGATCCACATTCCACGATAGCAATGCGCATTCTGGGAATTGAAACCTCGTGTGATGAGACTGCGGCCGCTGTAGTCGAAGACGGCAGAAGCATCTTGTCCTCGGTAGTCGCTTCGCAGCTTGCGACGCACGGCAAGTACGGCGGCGTGGTTCCCGAATTGGCTTCGCGAGAGCACTTGCGCGCCATCGTGCCGGTGGTTCGCCTGGCGCTGGAACAGGCGCAGACTAGTTTGGACGATTTGGCGGCGATCGCTGTAACGGAAGGCCCGGGTCTGGTGGGTTCACTGCTGGTTGGCATCACATATGCGAAGTCGATCTGCTTCGCTCGCGGGCTGCCGCTCATCGGAGTCAATCACATCGAAGGCCATATCCATGCGGTGATTCTGGAAGGCGCGAACGAGGTCGAATTTCCAGCTCTTGCATTGGTTGTGAGCGGCGGGCACACGCATCTGTTCGAAGTCCGCAAAGGATTCGCTTACCGGCTGCTTGGAAAAACTCGCGACGATGCGGCCGGCGAGGCTTACGATAAAGTGGCCAAGCTGCTTGGCTTCGGCTATCCCGGCGGCCCGATCATCGATCAGCTCGCGCCACATGGGAATCCAGCGGCAGTGAAATTCACACTGGCGCATATGAAAGGCAACAAGCTGGATTTCAGCTTCAGCGGGTTGAAAACCGCGGTGCTGCGCTGGGTGGAGGCGCGCGATCTGACCGCCGAGATCGAGGCGCGCCGTAGCGTGCAGCATCCGGCGATGGAGGATTGGCTGCGCTTGACGCCGAAACCGACGCTCGACCTGCTGGCGTCGTTCCAGAAAACCGTGATTGAAGAACTGCTGCGGCGCGCGATCATTTCGGCGGAGGAAATCGGCGCACGGTCGGTGATTATTGCCGGGGGTGTGGCGTGCAATGCGGGTCTTCGCGCCGCCGCGCGTCTCGCGCACCTGCCGTGTCCCGTGTATTTTCCCAGCCCGGGACTTTCGACGGACAACGCCGCGATGATTGCGGCCGCAGCATTTCCGAAACTGCGCCACGGCCAGTTCGCCGATTTCGCCTTGCGCGCGCAGGCCAATCTGGCGCTGGCTTAACGCGTGGGGCCGGCGATCGTTTTTTGTCGCCTGCCCTGCACAGTCCGGCTGGCAGGCCACGGAAAACGATGGCCTGCCCCACGAGTTGGTTTACAATAGTCGCAATGTTGCGACGAACGTCCGCCCTAACACTGATTCTTGCTGGTGCCTGCTTTTCCGCCGTCACGCGCGTCGAGCTGGTTGAACGCACTGACGTACTGGATGGCGCTCCCTTCGGCGCCACTGGCCCTTACGAACGCATCATTGCCCAGGTGCATTTCGCCGTCGATCCCAAACTTGCGGCGAACCGCATCATCGCCGACATCGATCTGGCGCCGCGCAATGACGCCGGCAAGGTGGAATTCTCGGCGGACCTTTACATCCTGAAACCACGCGACTCCGCCAAGGGCAACGGCACGGCGCTCATCGAGATCTCGAATCGCGGCGGCAAGGGGCTGCTCGGCATGTTCGACCTGGCATCCGGCTCAACCGATCCACGCACACAGGCGGAACTCGGCGACAATTTCCTGCTCGAGCAGGGCTTCACGCTGGTGTGGATCGGCTGGGAGTTCGATGTTGGACGCCCCCTACGCCTCTACGCGCCCGTGGCTTCCAACAACGGTCAGCCGATTTATGGATTGGTGCGCTCGGAGTGGGAAGGCGACCAACGCGTCACCACCATTTCGCTTGGCGATCGCTCGCAGATCGGTTATCCGGTGGCAGACGCTAACGACCCCGCTAACAAGATCTTCGTGCGCGATACGGTAAACGGCGCGCGACGCCTGATCGCCCGCGACAAGTGGAAGTTCGCAGATGTCAGGCACGTCACCATGGACGCCGGCTTCGAGCCTGGCAAAATTTACGAAGTGATCTACAAAGCCGAAGATCCAGTGTTGGTGGGGCTAGGACCCGCTGCCGTCCGGGACATGGTATCGTTCCTGAAATTCGGCGGCCCGGAGATCCTTTTGAGCGACCAGCATAAATACATCAAGCGTGCTCTTGGCTTCGGCGTCTCGCAAAGCGGACGCTTTCTGCGGACGTTTTTGTACGACGGTTTCAATCAGGATGAAAAGGGCCGTCGAGCGTTCGATGGCGTGTGGGCGCACGTCGCAGGCGCCGGCCGCGGCAATTTCAACGCGCGCTTCGCGCAGCCCTCGCGCGACGGGCATCCGTTCCTGAACGTCACTTATCCGGTGGACATTCCGCCGTTCACCGACAACGACGGGCTGCTGGCGAAAGCAGCGAAGACCAACACAGTCCCCAAGATTTTTTACAGCAACGGGTCGTATGAATATTGGGGACGCGCTGCATCCCTGATTCACACCTCGCCGGACGGCAAGCAGGACACGCGGCCCGCCAAGGATACGCGCATCTACTTTTTTGCCGGGTCGCAACACGGCGCCGGATCCGTTCCACCGCGCAGGCTCGAAGCGCAGAACCTGGCCGATACCAACGACTATCGAACCAGCATGCGCGCGCTTTTGATCGCGATGCAAAGCTGGCTCAAGGACGACAAGGCCCCGCCGGCTTCACAATATCCGCAAATCGGAAAAGACCAGTTGGTGACGCTGGGCGCATTCGCGTTTCCAAAGATCGTGGATCTGGTGATTCCGCGTCGCAAGCGCGAAGCATATCGGCTCGACTTCTCGGAAGAACCTCCCACAATTGGCCCGCCGTTCCCGACGTTAATTCCGCAAGTGGATCTGGATGGGAACGAGACTTCGGGCATTCGCATGCCGGAGATTCAAGTTCCGCTCGCTTCCTACACCGGTTGGAATCTGCGCTCGGCGCGAATCGGCGCGCCGGAGGAGTTGTACAGCATGGTGGGCTCGTGGATTCCGTTTCCAGTGAACCAGGCCGAGCGCGAGAATCGCAAGGATCCGCGGCTTTCCATCGAACAGCGCTACAAGAACAAGCGCGATTATCTGGAGCGCATCACGGCCGCGGCGCAGAAGCTGGTGACTGCGGGCTATCTGCTGGATCAGGATGTTCCCAAACTTCGCGATCGCGCCGCGAAGGAATGGGACTATGTTCTAAGATCGAATTGATGGGTCCACATGCAGCGCAGGGCGAGCAGCCCAAACTCCCGATACCGGGCGTCAAAAATCTGATCGCAGTTGGTTCGGGAAAGGGTGGCGTCGGAAAGACCACGGTTTCGGTGAACCTGGCCATCGCCCTGGCGCGGCTCGGCCACGCTGTGGGCCTGATGGATGCCGACGTCTACGGTCCGAATGTGCCGCTGATGATGGGCGTGCGCACGGCTCCGAACGCAATCGGCGAGCGCATTCAGCCGATCGAGAAAAACGGCGTGCGCGTGATGTCCATGGGTTTTCTGAATCCCGGGGACAAGCCGCTGGTGTGGCGCGGACCGATGCTGCACAGCGTGATTCAACAGTTTCTGCGCGGCGTCGACTGGGGCGAACTGGATTACCTCATCATCGACCTTCCGCCGGGAACGGGCGACGTGCAGCTCACGCTGATCCAGACCGCGCCGCTAACGGGCGCCGTCGTAGTGACCACGCCTTCGGACGTTTCGCTCGAAGACGCGCGTAAAGCCATCCACATGTTCGAGCAGGTGCGCGTGCCGATTCTGGGCCTGGTGGAGAACATGAGCTACCTCGAGTGCCCGCATTGCAAGGAGCGCATCGACGTGTTCAGCTACGGCGGCGGCAGGAAAACCGCGGAGACGATGCACGTTCATTTCCTGGGAGAACTGGCACTCGACCCGGCCGTGCGAGTGGGTGGCGATTCGGGCAATCCGGTGACGCTGGGAGACGCCGGCGCTCCGTTCGTCGCGATCGCGCATGAGGTGGCGCGGCGCGCGGCGGAGGAAAGCGGGAAAAAAGGCCCGTCGATCAAGATTGAGGATTGAATCCTAGTTTCTAGTTTCTCGTTTCTCGTTTCGGACTTCCGCTTGCTGACGCGCGCGGCTCAGTCTTGTCCCTGCGCTAACGCTTGGGGTTGCCAGGGGCACGCAATACGTGGCTCGTGACCGTAACCCCGAACGTAAGAGAGGGGACAAACGGGAAACGAGAAACTAGAAACTAGAAACGAGAAACGTATTTACGGATTCACCGATGCACCCAACTCGCCTTGATGAAATCGTGATTCATCCTTGCAATCACTTCCAGCTTGATCTGCTTCGGGCACACAGCCTCGCATTCGCCGATGTTGGTGCAGCTTCCGAAGCCTTCACCGTTGAGCTGGTGGACCATGCGGAGCGCACGGTGATAGCGCTCGGGCTGGCCTTGGGGCAGCAGGCTCAGATGGGCGACCTTTGCGCCCGTGAATAGCGCGGCGGAAGCGTTGGGGCACGCTGCCACGCACGCGCCACAGCCGATGCACGCGGCCGCATCCATGGCGCGATCCGCATCGTCCTTCGGCACCGGTATCGCATTGCCATCCGGAGCGCTGCCGGTGGGCACGCTGATGTAGCCGCCGGCCTCGATGATGCGATCGAATGCGCTGCGATCCACCACCAGGTCTTTGATGACCGGGAAGGCCTTCGCGCGCCAGGGTTCGATATACAACTCCTGGCCGTCGTGGAAGTGGCGCATGCTGAGCTGGCACACGGTGGTGGCGGGCAGCGGGCCGTGCGCGAGGCCGTTGATCATGAATCCGCACGATCCGCAGATGCCTTCGCGGCAGTCGTGCTCGAACGCGATCGGTTCCTCGTCTTTGACAATCAGCTCTTCGTTCACGACGTCGAGCAATTCGAGCATCGACATGTCGGGATTGACATCCGGCGCTTCGTAGCGAACCATGCGCCCGCGAGCGGCGGGATTCGGCTGGCGCCAGACGTGCAGCACGAGCCGCATCACTTGTAGCTCCGCGCGCTGGGATGCACGTATTCGAACGCCAGATGTTCCTTGTGAAGCGCCGGCGCCCGATCCAGGCCCCGATATTCCCAGGCGGCCGCATAAGAGAATTCGTCGTCGTTGCGCTGCGCTTCGCCCTCGCGCGTCTGATACTCTTCCCGAAAGTGGGCGCCGCAGGATTCATTGCGATGCAGCGCATCGACACAGATCAGCTCCGCCAATTCGAAGAAATCCGCTACGCGCCCGGCCTTCTCGAGCGATTGATTCAGATCGTCCGCGCTGCCGGCCACTTTCACGTCCTTCCAGTAGTGTTCGCGCAGGTCGCGAATCTGCCCAATCGCGGATTTGAGAACCTGCGCCGAGCGCGTCATGCCGCAGTCGTCCCACATGATCTTTCCAAGCTGGCGATGGAACGCATCCACGGTTTGCGTCCCTTTGACGGACAGTAGGCGTTTGGTAAGTTCAGACACCTCCGCTTCGGCGCGAGTAAACTCGGGATGCGCCGCGTCGATCTTCTCCAGGTTGGCTTTCGCGATGTAATCCCCCACCGTGTACGGCAAGATAAAATAGCCGTCGGAAAGGCCCTGCATCAGCGCGCTCGCGCCGAGGCGATTGGCGCCGTGATCGGAAAAGTTGGCCTCGCCGATCACGAATAAACCTTGGACGGTGCTCATCAGGTAGTAATCCACCCACAGGCCGCCCATGGTGTAATGCATGGCCGGATAGATGCGCATGGGAACTTCGTAGGGGTTCTCGTCGGTGATGCGTTCGTACATTTCGAAGAGGTTGCCGTAGCGCTCGCGGATCACTTCGACGCCCAGTTGCTTCATGGCGTCGGAGAAATCCAGATAAACTCCCAAACCGGTTTCGCCCACGCCGCGTCCCTGGTCGCACACGGCCTTCGCATTGCGGGATGCGACGTCGCGAGGCACCAGATTGCCGAAGCTCGGATAGCGCCGCTCCAGGTAATAATCGCGTTCGTTTTCGGGAATCTGATTGGGCGGACGCTTGTCGCCTGCCGTCAGCGGCACCCAGATACGACCGTCGTTGCGCAGCGATTCGCTCATCAGCGTCAACTTGGATTGATAATGCCCTGAAACCGGAATGCACGTGGGATGAATCTGCGTGTAGCACGGGTTGCCGAAGGCCGCGCCGCGTTTGTATGCGCGCCAGATCGCGGTGCAGTTGGAGCCTCTCGCGTTGGTCGAAAGATAATAGACGTTGCCATAACCGCCCGTGCCGAGCACCACTGCGTCGGCGGCGTGCGATTCGATCTGGCCCGTGATCAGATTGCGCGTGACGATGCCGCGCGCCTGGCCATCGATCACCACCAGGTCGAGCATCTCGGTGCGGGGAAACATGCGGACGCGCCCGGTATCCACCTGGCGCTCGAGCGCCTGATACGCGCCGAGCAGAAGCTGCTGGCCGGTCTGGCCGCGAGCGTAAAACGTCCGTGAAACCTGCGCGCCGCCGAACGACCTATTGGCGAGCATGCCGCCGTATTCGCGCGCGAACGGAACACCCTGCGCCACGCACTGATCGATTATGTTGACGCTGATTTGCGCCAGGCGATAGACGTTGGCTTCCCGCGAGCGGAAATCGCCGCCCTTGACGGTGTCGTAAAAAAGGCGGAACACGCTGTCGCCGTCTCCGTGATAATTCTTGGCCGCGTTGATGCCGCCCTGCGCCGCGATACTGTGCGCGCGCCGCGGCGAATCCTGAAAGCAGAAGCACTTCACGTTGTAGCCCAGTTCGCCCAAGGTCGCCGCGGCCGATGCTCCCGCCAGACCCGAACCGACAACGATGATGGTGTGCTTGCGCTTGTTCGCCGGATTGATCAGTTTCATCTCAAAGCGCGCCTGGTCCCAGAGCTTCTCGATCGGACCGGAAGGGACCCTGGAGTGGAGATCCATCGGCTAGTTCACCAGTCCCGCCATGACCGACAAGGGGATGGAAATGTTGCCCGCGGCAATCAGGATCGCGATCGCCGCGGCGCATCGCTTGAGGATGGGCGTGTAGCGCGGATGATTCATGCCCAGCGACTGAAACATGCTCCACAGCCCGTGATAGAGGTGCATGCACAGCAGCAGCATGGCGAAGATGTAAAAGGCAGATACCGGAATCAGTTGGAAGCTGGCCACCACGTTGTCGTGCACGCGCCCTTCCTGAAAGTTCGGATTCACTGTGCCGAACGTAAAATCCAGCAGGTGATAAATCACGAACGCCAGAATGATGGGGCCGCTCCAGTACATGGTGCGCGAGGCGTAGGACGATCCGGCCGGCTTCTTCTTCACGTAGCCCGTGGGACGCGCATCGTAATTGCGGACGGCGAGCTGAACGGAAGACCAGATGTGCAGAACCACCATCACCAGAAGTGTGATGCGCGCGCCCCACAGCAGCGCGGGCATGGAATGCAGAAACCTGGAATAGATGTCGATTTTCTCGGGCGCTTCGTAGATCTGCAGGTTGCCGATCAGATGGCCGATCACGAACAAGAAGAGAACGCAGCCGCTCACGGCCATCACGGCCTTCTTGCCAACTGTAGAAGTGTAGAATCGCTCGTGGCGGCGATCGGGAAGGCCGACAGACGCGGCGCTCATCGCTTTCGCGTTCCTTGGTTCTGTTTCCCCGCGCTTACGCTTGGGGTTGCCGGTTCCTTCGTTCCCTGGTTCATTTGTTGGCGAGGCGGCACTCGCGGCGTAGCAGCGCGAGGGCCTAATTCCAGAATACTACCGGGTGGGTTGCTGTTTCCGCAGCTTCCAGAGCCGGTAGAGAAGGTACGCGAGGACGATCGCGCCCAAGACAACCGCGCCGATTCTGAGATGATGCTCTACGGCGTCCAGAATCATGTGGAAATTCTTCCCGAAGTGATAGCCGATGAAAAGGAAAGTGCTGACCCAGATGGTGGCGCCGCTGTATGCGAAAAGCGCGAAGGAACGATACTCCAGTTTCGACGTCCCCGCGACGATCGCGGTGAAGTGACGGACACCGGGGATGAAGTAACCGGCCATCAGCGCCCAGTGGCCGATTCGATTGAACCAATCGTGTACCCGCGCGATGTGATCGTCCTTGATGCGCATCAGCCGGCCCAGGCGCGAGTGTAGAAACTTCCACCCCACCGTCCGGCCGATGGTGTAGCTGCAGGTTATGCCCGAAGCGCTTCCGGCCAAGGCGCTGAGAAAAGTGGGAACCAGGAGGAGGTGCCCCTGGTAAACCAGAAAGCCGCAACTTGCCAGCAGGAACTCATCGGGCACGGGGAGACCGACAATGCCCAGCACGAGCAGCGAGAAGATGGCCAGGTAGCCGTAGGTCGCGACCCACTGAAGAACGGTATCTTCCAATAGGAGAGGATAGCAGGTGCGGCTCTACTGGTTCGGATCCATCTAGCCGACGGACTTCTTCGTTTCCCGCGCGGGCGTCTTGCCGGGAACCACGGAAAAGAACTCGATGAAGCGTTTCTTGTCGGCGGCGGAGTGAATCTGCTTGTGGTCGAGCATGGTCTGCGCGAGGAGTGTGAACTGCTTGCCGAGGTCGGTGTTCGGCTCTACCCAGCGGCCAAAGGTCAAAGCACGCTGCACACCCTGATAGTCGTTCGGGAAAATCATGTGAACCGGCAAGCCAAGCAACTGCTCAATCTGCTGCGGAGTGATCAGCGGCCGCTTTTGGCAACGGTTCAACAAAACGCTGACACGATCGGCCAGGTCGAGTTGTTTCAGATACAAGTACTTCTCGCGCGCCAGATGCAGAGACGGAATCTCCGGCGTGCAAACCAGGAAAATCCGCTTGGACTCGTGCATGATTTCCAGCGAGTACCGTTCCAGGTTTCCGGACAGATCGAAACAGAGCGCGCTGTAATTGCGCCGCATGAACTCCATGAGATGGCGGATCTGCGTGGGCTCGATGCGGAAGTCCGGATTCAGCTTGCCGGCGTGCAGGACATCCAGCTTGTCGAGCGTCGTGACCATGGTCGGCCACAAGCTTTCGTCCATGTCCAGCGAGTGTTCCGCGGCGTCGGTTACGCAATAGGTATTGTCCAGCTTCAGCATGAACCGCACCATGCCGGAGTTCAAATCGAAATCCGAAAGCAGGACGGTGGTGTTCGGCAGCCGCGACATGGCAATGCTGGCATTCAGCGCGACGGTGGAAGTGCCCACGCCCGCCTTGGAAGGCAGAAAACAGAAAACCTGGTCGGTGGCCTCGATCTCGGGCGGCCGTGTCTCCAGGGCGACCTTCACGCGCAGCAGGGCTTCGCTAAGCGCCTGGCGATCGAACGGGAGCGACGCGAATTCACGGATGCCGGCGCGCATCACCTCCAGCAGTATCTGCGGATCGCAGAAGCGGCTGACGGCTATAATCTGCACGCCCGGCGTGTTCTTCTCCACTTCGTGCGCGATCTCCAGCGCCTTGGCCGTCGATTCCGTGCTCACGAAGATCACGTGCGGCGCGTGCGCCCGCAGAAAGCGAACCAACTCCAGAGAATTGGGATACCGGTCCAGCGTACGCGTGACGCTCACGATGCCGATTTCGGTTAGCAGCGCGTCCAGCCGCTCATTCAAGTCCGCATCGGGACAGATCACAATTCCACGCAGCATTCCACACTCCTGTCTTTAGCCTAAGGGTTTGCCAGGGGAGCAACAATTGGTCCTTGGTACTAATTACTTAGGGCGTATGACCTTAGCCCACCGAGGTTAGCGCGAACAGGTTGTAAGGTGAACGCCGTAGATGTGCGCCGAAATGAATCAGCCGCGGGTGAACGCAGATGCACGCGGATGAGCCCTTTGACGCCAGAGTTTGTTATCCGCGTTCATCCGCGTTGATCCGCGGCTTATTATTCTTTAGTTGGCCGTGACCACCGCTCCGAGGATTTCCTGCGCGCCCGGGCCGAACTTCTCGAAGTTCTTGCGGAAACGTGCGTTCAGGTTCTGGGCCTGCTGATCGTAGGCGGCGGGATCCTTCCATTGGCCGCGTGCATCCAAAATCTCCGGCGGAATACCTGGACAACTGAGGGGAACGTTCACGCCGAATACCGCATCCGGCTTCGTCGCAACGCGGTCGAGCTTTCCTTCGATGGCCGCGTTCACCATGGCGCGCGTATAGCGAAGGTTCATGCGCTGTCCAACGCCGAATGTGCCGCCAACCCAGCCGGTGTTGACCAAAAAACATTTTACGTCGTGCTTACGCATCTTCTCGCCGAGCATGCTGGCATATTCGAGCGGCGACCGAGGCAGGAAGGGCGCGCCGAAACACGCGCTAAAAGTCGCCTGGGGCTCGCTGCCCAAGCCGCGCTCCGTGCCTGCCAGCTTCGCCGTGTAGCCGTTCAGGAAGTGGTACATGGCTTGTTCGGGGTTCAAATGAGAAATGGGTGGCAACACTCCGAAAGCGTCCGCCGTCAGGAACATGATGTGCGACGGATGGCCACCGGCGCCCGGGATCGTGGCATTGTCAATGAAGTCGATGGGATAAGCCGCGCGCGTATTCTCCGTCAGCTCATCGGAATCGAAATCGAGTTCGCGCGATGCTGCGTCCATGGCGACGTTTTCGAGCACCGTGCCGAAGCGGATCGCGTTCCAGATCTGCGGCTCCTTTTCGTGAGACAAGTGAATACATTTGGCGTAGCAACCGCCCTCGAAGTTGAAGACGCCACGATCGCTCCAGCCATGCTCGTCGTCGCCAATGAGCCGGCGCGCCGGATCGGCCGACAGCGTGGTCTTGCCGGTCCCGGATAGCCCAAAGAACAACGCTACGCGCCCTTCCGGACCGATGTTCGCGGAACAGTGCATCGGAAACACGCCGCGCGCAGGCAGCAAGTAATTGAGAACCGTAAAGATGGACTTCTTCAGCTCGCCGGCGTATTCCGTGCCGGCAATGATGACCATGCGCTTCCTGAAATTGAGAGCGATGCAGGTTTTCGAATTGGTGCCGTCGTCCTCCGGACTCGCGTAGAACGTCGGCGCAAAAAAGACCGTGAAGGGCGGGCCCTGCTTCTCCGCCAGCGAATCGGTCCGGATGAAAAGCTGTCGCGCGAACAGCGCATGCCATGCACGCTGCGCGATCACGCGAACCGGCAGCGTGTACGCCGGGTCTGCGCCCGCGGAACACTCGTGGACGAAAAACTCATCTTCGTTCCAGGAGTCCATCAGCCGCGCGTAAATCTGGTCGAAGACGCGTTCGGACATGGGCTGATTGACCGATCCCCACTCCACCGTATTTTCCGTTCCCGGTTCGCGGACTACATATTTGTCCTTGGGAGATCGCCCGGTGAATTGACCTGTCCGAACCACGAAAGCCCCGCCGCTCGCCAGCAGCCCCTCGTGGCGCTGCACCGCTTTCTCGATAAGCTGGGCGGCGCCCAGGTTCCAGTGGGCGAGCTCAGCATCGCGGATGCCATATTGGTTCAGTTCGTGGGCACGTGGCCTCACACTCGTATCTTGCATAGTTTCAGAGCCAACCTGTCGTGATTCTATTTACGAGTCTAGCATTGCCCGCATCCGGGTAGTGTCTGGTAGTGGGCTAAATCAACATTTAGCTGACTACCTAGTGTCTCAGTTTGAATTTCTGAGCGCAGTCCGTTGGGCGAGTCGCGCGATTAAGCAGGAACGTACGTCAAGCGAATCATGTCATCGGCGATTAAATCGCTGGCTACCAGGTGGAGCGGCGGCCGGGGGCCGGTGAAGAATGGCTGGCCAGCACCGAGCACAACGGGGCGG